>Ga0182748_1003698_pt1 | contig 12706 bp, 10 predicted proteins | sample eDN3rd37CKraftOP_FD_128877 | JGI IMG/M metagenome (GOLD analysis project Ga0182748, IMG submission 128877) | Enriched Organic Plus compost microbial communities from Emeryville, California, USA - eDNA 3rd pass 37_C Kraft OP (version 2) (version 2) ...
AAGGGCCGGCTGGAATCTCCTAGAGCCCGGCGCAGCCCTTCGCCCGCAGCGCTTCCAGCACCCAGCGGCGGTCCTGTGTGCCGGCGGCGATCGCCGCCTGCGCCTTGATCTCCTTCTCGTGGTGCGCCTCGGCTGCCACCAGCACGGCGTCTGCCTCCTCGCGCGGGATCACGACCACACCGTCCTCGTCGGCCATCACCAGATCGCCGGGCATCACCACTTGCCCGCCACAGGAGATGGGATAGCCGATCTCGCCCGGCCCATCCTTATAGGGACCGGAGGGCGTGACGCCGCACGCCCAGACGCCGAGCGGCAGCTTCGCCAGCTCCGCCATGTCGCGGACCGCGCCATCGATGATCACCGCGGCAATGCCGCGCTGGGCAGCGCGACCCATCATCAGCTCGCCGGTGATGGCAATGGAGAGATCGCCAGCGGCGTCCACGACGATCACATCGCCCGGTTCGGCGATGTCGATGGCGTGGTGCAGCATCAGGTTGTCGCCGCTGCGGGTGCGTACGGTGAAAGCAGGGCCGGCCACCTGGCGCTTGCCGCCGAAGGCACGGAACCCGCCGCGCATGGTCTGGATGCGGTTCATCACATCGCCGATATTCGCTGCCGGCAGTGCGGCGGCGCGGGCAGCCTGTTGCGGCGTGGCGCGCTGGGCGATGGGGCGGACGCGGAAGCCGATGGTCATGACAGATGTCCTCCTCGGGTTTGGCCGCACTATGCACGGTCTGTTTCGGCTGTGAAGGACGCTCGCCAAGGTCGAGCCGACCAGGCTCAGCCGCATGGGCTGGCGCCCAGGACCGGATCATGCCGCTGAAGGCGACGTAATCCGGACGCGATAACTGCCGAACCACCTGCGCAGCGGCGTCGCCAGGATCGAAGCCGCTGGCCGGATACGCTGCCGCACCGTCAACTCCGTCGCGCTGCCTGTTGGCACATTTCAGCTGCGTCGGGCCCGATGCGGGCCGTGCCTTCCTATGCTGCGCCCTGTGTGGTGCTGAACTGCTTCTCGATCTGCATCGGCAGCCGGCCGTAGACGCGGCGCGCAGTGCCTTCGAAGATCCGCGCCCGGTCCTCCGCCGTCAGCCAGGGCAGGGCATCGATGTAGCGCTTCGTGTCGTCGAAATTGTGCCCGGTTTCGGGATCCACGCCGGGCACGGCACCGATCATCTCCGAAGCGAACAGGATATTCTGCACCGGTATCACCTTCGCCAGCAGCTCCATGCCCGGCAGGTGATAGACGCAGGTGTCGAAGAACACGTCGTTCAGCAGATGCTCCGTCAGCTTCGGCTTCTTCAGCACCTGCGCCAGGCCGCGATAGCGCCCCCAATGGTAGGGCGCAGCGCCGCCGCCATGCGGGATGATGAACCTGAGCGTCGGGAAGTCCTTGAACAGGTCGCCCTGGATCAGCTGCATGAAAGCGGTCGTGTCGCCGTTGATATAGTGGGCGCCGGTCGTGTGGAACGCGTGGTTGCAGGCGAAACTGACATGGATCATCGCCGGCACGTCGAGCTCGACCATTTTCTCATACAGCGGATACCAGGAGCGGTCCGTGATCGGCGGGCCGTTCCAGTGCCCGCCCGAGGGGTCGGGGTTGAGGTTGCAGCCGACGAAGCCGAACTCTGCCACGCAGCGCTCCAGCTCGGCCACGCAATTGGCGGGAGAGACACCGGCGGCCTGCGGCAGCATGCAGACGCCGACGAAGTTTCGTGGGAACAATGTGCAGACGCGGTGGATCAGCTCGTTGCAGGCGCTCGCCCAGGCTGCGTTCGCCTTTGCGTCACCCGCATGGTGACCCATGCCCGCTGCGCGTGGGGAGAAGATGGTCAGGTCCGTTCCCCGCTCCTTCTGCATTTTCAGTTGTCCGTTGATGATGCTCTCGCGGATCTGGTCGTCCGTGATTTGCGGGCGTGGCGGTGCTGGCTCGCCCTTCAGCAGCGCGGCGAGTTGGTCCTGCCGCCAAGTCTCGTGCGCTTTCGGGGCGGTCGTGTAGTGTCCGTGGCAATCGATGATCATGTCATCCTCCTCCCGATCCTGCCGGATGGCTGGCAGTCCGGCGCGCGCGCCGAACCGCGACCGCCCCACCATCCAATGACCGACAGTGCGAGGTTCACCAGGGGCGACCTGCCGCGCCGCCTCATCCTCGGCCTTATTCGCGCCGGTCGCCAGCCTGCCTGAGGCAGAGCGCCGCTGGGTCGGCGCCACGCGGTCCATGGCAGCCGGCACCAGAGGTCCCCGACCGGGCCTGGTTACGCAGGCCCAGGCTGGGTGTCGGAGGATGGGGCCGCACGCCAGGTCCCGTGAATGTCAGTACGCCGCCGCGCGTGCCGGTGGATGCAACGCTGCCGTCTTGTCGGCCTTGGCGACGCTCCGCCGTTCGGGGCTCGTGGTCGTAGGAGGCCGGGGATTGCCATGGTCTGCCTTAAACGGCCGTATCCGTGACTGCGCAGAAGCGGCGTCGGCAGCCGTCGAGCCGGCATCGCCGCGCGTCACCGGTGGAGCGCTGCATGTCCTGTCCGTCCGCTCTGCCCGCGGCGTCAGGTCTGCTGCGGCCGCACTCCCAGGATATGCGCGATCGCGTAGGTCAGATCCGGTCGGTTCAGCGTGTAGAAGTGGAACTCGTCCACGCCATTGGCCTGCAGCAGGCGCACCTGCTCGGCCGCCACCACCGCAGCGACCATGCGGCGCGTCTCGGGGTCCTCGTCCAGCCCCTCGAACAGCCTGGCCATCCAGCCCGGCACGCTGGCGCCGCACATGGCGCTGAACTTCCGCACCTGCGTGAAGTTCGTGACCGGCAGGATGCCGGGAACGATCGGCACCGTGATCCCGGCCGCAGCGCAGCGTTCGAGGAAGCGCAGATAGGTCCCGGTATCGAAGAAGTACTGCGTGATGGCGCGCGTCGCCCCGGCGTCGATCTTCCGCTTCAGGTTGTCGAGGTCATGCTGGGCCGACAGCGCTGCCGGATGCATCTCGGGATAGGCGGCGACGCTGATCTCGAAGGGAGCGATGCGCCTCAGTCCCGCCACCAGATCGGCGGCGTAGTGATAGCCTTCCGGGTGCGGCTCGTAGCGCTCCATGCCGGCCGGCGGGTCCCCGCGCAGCGCCACGATATGGCGTACCCCCGCCTCCCAGTAGCCGCGTGCGACCGCATCCACCTCGGCGCGGGAGGCGCCGACGCAGGTCAGGTGCGCTGCCGGGGTCAGGCTCGTCTCGCGCACGAGCCGTGTCACCGTCGCATGGGTGCGCGCCTGGGTGCTGCCCCCCGCCCCGTAAGTGACCGAGACGAAGCGTGGCGCCAGCGGCGCCAGCCGCCGGATGCAGGCCCAGAGCTGCTGCTCCAGCGCCTCGGTCTTCGGCGGGAAGAACTCGAAGGAGAGCTTGGGCGGCGGCAATTCGGAGGGGATCGGCAGCGCCCCGATGCGGGGCCCGGTCAGCCAGCGCTGCAGGGTCCCGGAGGCGATGCTTCCAGGCGCCGGATCGGCCGCGGTGCTCGGGGGCTGGTCCATGGCACCTCTGTTGCCGGTTTCGGCCTGACGGCGCAAGCATTGCGCGTCCCCTGGCGCGAGGACGGGGGCTTGGGGGTGGACAGCGCCCGTTCCCGTACTGATATAGGGATGGCCCTCCTCGCGCAGTGGACGATGCGACCGCCCCTTCTTGCCTTCTTGGTGCTGGCCACGTTGCTGGCCGGGTGTGCGACCCGCCCCCCAGCCGACGATCCGGAGGCCCTGGCGGAGTTCCGCCAGACCAACGACCCGATCGAACCCTTCAATCGTACGATGTACGACGTGCATGAGGGTATCGACCGGGTGGTGCTGGCCCCGGTGGCGCGCGGCTATCGGGCGGCGGTCCCGGAGCCCGTGCGTACCGGGGTGCGAAACGTGCTGGGCAACCTGCGCAGCCCGATCATCCTGGCCAACGACATGCTGCAGGGCGAGCCGCGACGCGCGGGCGACACGCTGGGGCGGTTCGTCATCAACTCCACCCTCGGCCTGGCAGGGATTCTCGACGTGGCCGATACCTGGTTCGGCGTACCCGGACATACGGAGGATTTCGGCCAGACCTTCGCCCGCTGGGGGATTGGCGAGGGACCCTATCTGTTCGTGCCGGTCCTCGGCCCTTCCAACCCGCGCGACCTCCTGGGCTTCGGTGTCGGCATCGTCGCCGATCCCTTCGTCTGGTTCGGCCAGGGGGCTGTGGTGGACGCGCTCACCTATGGCCGCGGGGGCATAACGGTGGTGGACACGCGCGAGAGCCTGCTCGACCCCCTGGAGGACATTCAGCGTTCCTCGCTCGATCCCTATGCCTCGCTGCGCAGCATCTACCGCCAGCGGCGGCAGGTTGAGATCGAGAACCGACTGAACGACGCACCCCCGGCCGCCACGGGCACCGGCTTCGGCATCGGAACCGGGGCGGACGGGCAGCGCTGAGCCGGGACGGGAGAGAGATGAGCATGACCACGACCAACCGCCGCGCCACCCTGTCCCTGGCCTGCGCCCTGGCGACGAGCGCGGTTCTCGCCGGTCTGCCCGGTCTTCCGGCCTGGTCGCAGACCGATGTCAGCCGTGCCGCCAACTTCATCCAGTCAACCGGGCAGGCGCTGGTGAACGCGATCAACGATCCGCGTCCCAGCGCTGCGGCGCGGCGGGAGCAGGTGGCGGCTATCCTGCGCCGTGCGGTGGATGTGGAGGGCGTCGGCCGCTTCATCCTCGGCCGCTGGTGGCGCCAGGCTACGCCGCCGCAGCAGCAGGAATATCTGCGCCTGTTCGAGGAGACGCTGATTCGCAACCTCGCGGCCCGCTTCGGCGAGTATCAGGGCGTGCGCTTCCAGCTCGGCCGCACGCAGCGGCGGACCGAGGACGACGTGCTGGTAAACACCATCATCGAACGGCCGAACACTGCCCCCTTCGCGCTCGACTGGCGGGTCAGCGAGGTGGGCGGCCAGCCGAAGATCGTGGATGTCATCGCCGAAGGCACCTCGCTGCGCCTGACGCAGCGCAGCGAGTATTCCTCCGTCATCCAGCGCAATGGTGGCCAGGTCTCCGCGTTGCTGGATGCAATGCGCCAGCAGATCCAGCAGTTGGCAGCGCGTGAGGCGCAGTCGCAGCGTTAGGGCAGTTCCGGTCGATCCAGCTCGCTCTGGTGGCGATGGGAGGGTGGTGCCTGCCCGCGGAATGGGGGCTTGCGCTGCTGATCCGGCGAGCGGCATGACGCGCTCAGGCCGTGAGGCGCAGGACAGCCTCTGCATGGCGAGCGTAGAACTCGGTTTGCCCAGGTGGCCTGGGCGAGAACGTACCGGCGAGTGCCGGCTTTCGGCTCCTTTACCCTGAAGGCGGGATACGCCTGTTGCCGGGAGTTCGACACGACGCTATGAGGGCCGGAAGCCTGCCGACATAGCTCAGCGGTAGAGCAACTGATTCGTAATCAGTAGGTCCCCGGTTCAAATCCGGGTGTCGGCACCAGCTCTCTCAATAGCTTGCGCGCAAGAGCGTTGCCTTTTGCAGGCTGCTGACCGGACACAGAGCCCGAAAAGGATCTGGGTAGCCTCGTGTGCCTGGTGCAGCCGGCTCCCGAAAACGCGGACCAAGTAGCTCCGTACGGGCTGGGCAGCCGTCGGCTGCTGCCAGCCGCCAACATGGCCCCGCCGACCTTCCACCATGGGCACGTGCCTCCCCAGCCGCAATCCGGGTGCAGCCCGCTTATGAAACTTGGGCGCGGTATGGACGGGTTTTCGTAGCATTCGGATGCCACTTAGCTGCCGGACTGGCGGCTACCAGCCGTGTATCCCGAAGGCGCGCGAGGAGCTGGGAAGCGTGATGGAGTGCGCATGGGCTCCACCCCAGGTGCTCGTGCGCACGACGAAAGGCACGCCGCCACGTGCCCAGATGGCATCGCAGACCCGGTTGTCGGTGAAGGCGCTGCTGCCAGAGACTCCGACCGGCTCGGGCGGCAGCACTGCCTCCAGTTCGGCGGCGTTGTGTGCGTCGGTGGTGGTCCCATAGGGGTCGGCAAGTCCAATCCGGAGAATGCTCCGCCATCTCTACCGCGCCATAGACGGCGCCGGCGCGTTGGTGGACGTGATGCTGAGCGAGCAGCGGGATCTGGCCGCGGCGAAGGCGGTCTTCCGTTCCGTGCAGGCGATCACCGGCGCCATGCCGGATCGGGTCACCACCGACGGGCACGACGCCCACCCTGCGGTGATCCGGGCTGAGCTGGGCGAGCGGATCGGGCACCGGACCAGCCGCTACAGGAACAACGGGCTCGAGCAGGACCACCGCGGTATCAAGGGTCGATGCCTGCCGATGCGCGGATTCAAGAGCGCCGCGGCAGCCAGGCGCTTCCGCCGCACCCGCGACGAACTTCGCGATTTCCTCCGCTTCCGCTCCCATCACCGCCAGCACATTCCCGCCGACCAGAGACGGCTGCGCTTCCTCCGGCGGGCCGCGACGGCCCTGGGGCCCCTGGAGCCACCTGATCAGCAAAAGAAGCGCCGCGCCCGAAGGTGCTAACGCCTACTGGCCCGAAACCTGACAGAACCCTACGAAGGGGGACGGCCGCGCTGGCCAGCACCGTGCCGCGAACTCAACAGGCGAACTGGGAATGTGCGCGCGGCCTTGTATCCAATCGGGCAGCGTTGCGGGAAGGAGACGTCACGTGCCTCATGCCCGCGGAATCTTCGCCTCCTCCACGACTCGCGCCCAGAGTTCCAGATCCTGCGCCACGACCTTCCGCAGCGCATCGGGCTCCGAGCCCGCTGGCTCAAAGCCCAGGATATCCAGGCGTTCACGCATGGCAGGATCGTGCATGCCTGCCGAGATCGTGCGTTGCAGCCAATCGACGCAGGCTGGCGGGGTGCCCGCGGGGACGAAGTAGCCAAGCCACGCCACGGTCTCGATGCCGGGCGCGAGGCCGGTTTCCGCAAGCGTCGGGATCGACGGCATGGCTGCCATTCGCGTAGGGCTGGTGACCGCCATGGCGCGGACGGCGCCGGAATCGACGAAGGGCTTCGTGCTGCCGGACACCGCAATTGTCCATTGGGCCTCATCGTTCGCGACGGCCTGTACCGCCGGTCCGTCGCCACGATACGGTATCATCGTCCCGACGAGATCGCCCACTCGCAGTCGGAACAGCTCGCACAGCAGATGGACGGTCGCCCCGACCCCTGATGTGGCGAAGTTCCAGCGCCCAGGATTCTCCCGCAACCAGGCGATGAACTCAACGATGTCGCGCGCGGGAATCTTGGGGCTCGAGACCAACACGAAAGGCCCGCTGCCGGCGATGGTGACGGGATCAAAGGCCCTGCGTACATCGATCTCTCGCGCGAAAGCCGGGTTCATGACAGGCAGGATGACGAAGTTGGGGCCGCCATAGAACACCGTGTATCCGTCGGCGGGCTGCACAGCTGCATGCCGTGCTGCGATCGCGCCGGCCGCGCCGTTGCGGTTGTCAACAACGAAGGTCCGGCCCGTTTTCCGATGGACGACATCGCCGAGCGCACGGGTCATGATGTCCACGCCCGATCCGGGCGCCGCCGGCAGCACGAACCGCACGGGCCGATTGGGATAGTCCTGGATACCCTGTGCTCGGGCGTGTAGAGGAGCGGCAAGCGCAGCCGCCCCTGCAGCCAGTACAATGCGCCGAGACGACAGCGTCATGGGCGATCTCCTCCGGGAGTGCGCAGCGTTTGCCGCCGCTTGATCTTCTAGCTGACACCGATGGTAGTGGCACCGTCAAGTTGAGCGGAACTTTGGCGGCGGAGCTGTGGCTCCAAGGCATCCGGAATGAACTCTCCGGACGCCATACCGCCCTTCGGACGCCGACTACTCCGCTGCGGCGCGGGTGGGGGCTCTTTCCATTCGGAAGCCTTCATACCCTTTCGCGGCGATCTCGTCGCAGACCTGCCGATAGGCGCCGACGCCGCCGATATAGGGCATGAACACGCGCGGCTTGCCCGGCACGTTGGCGCCCATGTACCAGCTCGCCGCGCGCGGGTAGAGCGTGCGGTCGGCGACCTCGTTATTGTGCGCCACCCAACCGTCCTCAGCCTCCTGCGTCGCTTCGATTCGCGTCAGGCCGCGCGCGTGCAGGTGCCGGATGCAGTCCACCGTCCAGTCCACATGCTGCTCGATGGAGACGATCATGTTCGACAGCACGGAAGGGCTGCCAGGCCCGGTGATCATGAACATGTTGGGGAAGCCCGCGGCGCAGAGGCCAAGATAGGTGCGTGGCCCCGCCTCCCACTTCTGCTTCAGCGTCTCTCCCGACGCACCCCGGATGTCCACCTTCGTCAGTGCGCCAGTCATGGCGTCAAAGCCGGTGGCGAAGACGATGGCATCCACGGCGTACTCGGTTCCGTCCGCAAGCCTCACGCCCTTCCCGGTGATGGCGGCGATGGCGTTCCTCCGTACGTCCACCAGCGTGACGTTCGGACGGTTGTAGGTCTCGTAGTAGCGCGTATCGACACAGATGCGCTTGGTGCCGATCGGGTGATCCTTCGGCGCCAGGATCTCCGCCACCCCCGGGTCCTTCACGATCTGGCGGATCTTGTTGCGGACGAACTCGGCCGCGGTGTGGTTCGCCTCAGCGTTCGTGATCAGGTCGTTGAAGGCGGCCATGAAGGCGGTCCCCCCGGCCTCCCAGCGACGCTCATACTCCGCCAGCCGCTCCGCCTCGCTCACCTCCAGGGCCGACTTGTCGTTGAGCGGGTAGCGGATGCCGGTGCGCATCATCCGCGCCTCGGCGCGGCGGGCCGCGTAGTCGCGCTTCCACTCGCCCTCGTAATCGGCATCCATCGGCTTATTGCGCGAAGGGATAGAGAAATTAGGAGTGCGCTGGAACACCGTGACGTGCCTCGCCTGCTCGGCGATCACCGGAATGGCCTGAATGGCCGAGGAGCCGGTGCCGATCACCGCCACCGTCCTGCCGGTGAAGTCCACGCCTTCATGCGGCCAGTGGCCGGTGTGGTAGGTAGCGCCCTTGAAGCTGTCGATGCCGGGGATCTCCGGCAGCTTGGCCGCCGAGAGGCAGCCCGTTGCCATGATCAGGAAGCGGGCGGAGACGCCCTCGCCCTTGTCGGTGCGCACGGTCCAGCGGTTTTCCGTTTCATCCCAGTCGGCCGCCGTCACCCTGGTGCTGAAGGCGATGTCGCGTCTCAGGTCCAGCTTGTCGGCGACCCAGTTCGCATAGGCGAGGATCTCGGGCTGCGCCGAGAAGCGCTCGGACCACTTCCATTCCTGCTGGATCTCTTCGGAGAAGCCGTAGGAGTACTGCATGCTCTCCACGTCGCAACGCGCGCCAGGATAGCGGTTCCACCACCAGGTTCCGCCGACGCCGCTGGCCTGCTCGAAGATCCGCGCGTGCAGCCCGAGCCCGCGCAGCCGATGCAGCAGGTACATGCCGGCGAAGCCGGCACCGACGATGACGACGTCCATGGCGGTGCGGGGCGGTGGGGTCGGGTTCACGTCGGGCATTTCCAGTCTCCGGACAGACGTTGAGATCCAGCGCAGGCTGGCGCCCATGAGGTACGCCGCCAGCGCCATCCTTCAGGCGACAGCGGTGGCACTCTGCGCGCCCCGGACCAAGCGGCCTGGCAACACCCCGGTGGCCTCGCCCTCGCGGTAGACGGGCTGACCGGCGACCAGCGTAGCAACATAGCCATCCGCGCGCTGCACCATGCGCTTCCCACCGGCTGGCAGGTCGTAAACCACCTCGGGAGATCTCACCTGCAGGCGGTCGTAGTCGATGACGTTGATGTCCGCCTTCATGCCCGGCGCGATCACTCCGCGGTCGTGCAGCCCGATCGCAACGGCGTTGTCTCGCGTCAGTCGCCGCACCACGAAGCCAAGCGGCAGGCGTTCCCCACGAGTGCGATCGCGTGTCCAGTGCGTGATCCTGCTGGTGGTTGAGCTGGCGTCGCAGATCAACCCCACATGTGCGCCACCATCGCCCAGGCCCATCAGGGTGTGCGGATGCTCGACCATTACCTTTACGGCCTCAAGGTCGCCGTCGGCATAATTGATGATCGGCCGGTTCAGGATGCCGCGGCCGTCCTTCTCCAGCATCAGGTCATAGGCCAGTTCCTGCACGTCCACGCCGTGCCGTACCGCCATGGCAGCAAGGCTCTTTTCCGGCGCTGGCTCATATTCTGGTGGGTTGCCGAGTGGGAAGAGCCGGTCCCAGGTGTTCAGCCGGTGCGCCATCGCCGGATCGCTCGTCGGCTCCGACAGAATCTGCCGGCGGAACTCAGGCTGACGCAGGACGGCCAGGCGTTCGGTGAAGGGTAAGGCGGCAACGTGCTTCCAGCTCGGTCGTGCGAAGAACGGGTTTTGGCTCAGCTCGAAGCCGAGCATGAGGCCGATAGGCCGTCCCATCACCTGGCCGGTGATGCGAGTGCCAGCAGCGTTTGCCTCCTCGATCCGGTCGAGCAGGAAGCGCCAGAGCCAGGGCACCTTTTCTCGCTGAAGCAGGGAGAAGGTCATAGGCCGGCAAGCGGCCTCCGCGATGCGCCGAAGCATGGCGAACTCCTCGCCCGGCTCATCGAAATCGGAAATTACCTGCAGCCAGCCGGCGCCGATCTGGCCCAGCGCTCGGCCGATTTCCGCCAGCTCCTCCTCCGCCGCACGCAGTGTCGGCGTGTGGCGCCCGTCCAGCGTCTTGTGCGCGAGCGCACGAGAGGTCGAGAAGCCGAGTGCGCCGGCTCGAACCGCCTCGACGGCTAGTCTTGCCATCTCCGCGCGGTCGGCCTGGTTCGCCGGTTCGTGGTTCGCCGCGCGCGCTCCCATGACATGGATGCGCAGTGCCGCGTGCGGAACCTGCGTGACGATATCCATGTCGTAGGAGCGTGCGCCAAGCACGTCGAGAAACTCGGGGAAGCTCTGCCAGGTCCAGGGCAGGCCCTCGGTCAGCACCACTTCGGGGAGGTCCTCGACACCTTCCATGAGGGCAACGAGGATGTCGCGTCGCTCCGGGGTGCAGGGCGCGAAGCCAACGCCACAATTGCCGATCAGCGCCGTGGTGACACCATGCCAGGAGGAACTGTCGAGCCGAGAGCTCCAGGTCGCCTGGCCGTCATAATGGGTGTGGACGTCAACGAAGCCGGGCGTCACCAGCTTGCCGCGGGCGTCGATCTCCGCGGTACCGCGCGCCGCGGGTCCAAGCTTGCCGACGGCGAGGATCTTTCCACCGCCAATAGCAACATCGGCCTCGAAGGGCTCACCGCCCAGGCCATCGGCGATCATGCCGCCACGGATGATCAGCTCTGTTTCGCCTGCCATTCCGTCCTTCTCCCTCGCATGTACCAGAAGACGCGTGTGTCGGTGCTTTGGACCACTATGCCGGCCAATTCCGTGGCCCGACCTCTCCGAACGAGAGCAGAGCAGTTCCGCTCGCGTCCTCGGCTGGTGTGCGCGCAACCAAGCGCTGATCCGCAGGCGCGCAATGGTAACGGTGAAGTGCGGCATTGCCGCACGATCCTAGTTTGCCTGCAGACCGGCCTCCCGCGCGATGTGGGTGTAGCGGACCAGGTCGCGCAGGATGACTTCGCGAAAGCTGTCCGGGTCGGATCCGACTGGCTCGAAGCCTTGGTGTTCCACCAGCACTTCACGGAGGTCCGGGTGGTGCACGGCGCGCGCGATCTCGTGTTGGAGCCACAGCACTGCCTCGCGGGGCGTGCCTGCTGGCGCGACATAGCCGAGCCAGATGTCGGCCGGCTCGAAGTCCGGCGCGGCGCCGGTTTCAGCGATGGTGGGAGTGTCGGGCAGTGCGGGATGGCGCTTCGACCCGATCGTAGCCAGCACGCGTACGGCGCCAGATTCGTAGAAGGGCCGCGCTGTGCCGAAAATTGCCAGCATCAGGTGCGCGCGGCCACTCGCCACTGCCTGCAGCCCATCCGCTTCGCCGCCAAAAGCAACGCCGACCATGTCCAGGCCCAGAGGGTGACGAAGCTGCTCGACCAACATGTGCGGTGTGGTGCCAGGATTCGCTGCGTAGTTGGCGACGCCCGGGTTGGCGCGCAGCCAAGCGAACAGCTCCGGCACGCTGCGCGCTGGCACACGCGGGTTCACGACCAGCAGGAAAGGTGCGGTAGCCGCGAGCGTCACCGGCTCGAAGGCCGTGCGGATATCGATCGTGGTGGCGAACTGACGGTTCACCGCCGGCGTCACGGCGAAGCTCGGACCCGTATAGTACACCGTGTAGCCGTCCGCGGGCTGGCGCGCGACGTAGAGCGAGGCGACAGCCGTACCGCCTCCGGGCCGGTAGTCAACGACGAACTGCCTGCCGGTGTTCTTCGCCATGCGGTCCGTCAGCAGGCGCGTTAGAATGTCGGGCGAGCCACCGGGTGGAGAGGGGATGATGAAGCGCACCGGCCGGTTCGGGTAGTTCCGCGTCGACCCGGGCTGCTGCGCGCGCGCACTGGGCGCCGCCACGGTCGGAACGCCTGCCAACCCGGCGAGCAGCCTGCGTCGCGACGGCATATGCCTCATCGTCTCCTCCCCAGCGTTGGCTTGCTGCTTCGCCTCTGATTCGCCTCTGAAAGAGGTCGCTGCCGAGTTGCTGCTGGCTGGAATTTCCCTTAAGAGGAAATTCATTTCCGAACAGGGAAACACGCCCATGGCGGCATGTCAATCGGCGCCTCGCCTTGGCTTGGTCGTAGTTGGTAGGAAACAGACATGACGGAACAAATGCGGAAGCGCGGCAGCTTCAT
>Ga0182748_1003699_pt1 | contig 12697 bp, 11 predicted proteins | sample eDN3rd37CKraftOP_FD_128877 | JGI IMG/M metagenome (GOLD analysis project Ga0182748, IMG submission 128877) | Enriched Organic Plus compost microbial communities from Emeryville, California, USA - eDNA 3rd pass 37_C Kraft OP (version 2) (version 2) ...
GAGAGCGCCTATTTCGTCTGGCTCAACCGCGGCAAGGAGTCGGTGGTGCTCGACCTCGGCAAGGACGAGGACAAGGCGCTGCTGGAAGCGATGCTCGCCAAGGCCGACGTGTTCGTGCAGAACCTCAAGCCCGGCGCGCTGGCCAAGCTCGGCTTTGCCGTCGAGCGCCTGCGACAGGACTATCCGCGGCTGATCACATGCTCGATCTCGGGCTACGGCGAGAGCGGCCCCTATGCGCAGCGCAAGGCCTATGACCTCCTGATCCAGGCCGACAGCGGCCTGTCCTCGATCACCGGCGGGCCGGAGACGGCCTCGCGCGTCGGCGTCTCGGTGGTCGATATCGCCACCGGCATGAACGCCTATCAGGCGATCCTCGAAGCCTTGATCGCGCGCGGCCGTACCGGCGAGGGCGCCGCCATCTCCGTCTCGATGTTCGATTCGATGGCGGATTGGATGACGGTGCCGCTGTTGCAGCACGAGGGCGGCAAGACCCCGCAGCGCATCGGCCTCGCGCATCCCTCGATCTCGCCTTACGGCGTGTTCAAGAGCCGCGACGGCGCCGACATTCTGATCTCGATCCAGAACGACCGCGAATGGCGCGCGCTCGCCGAAAGGGTGATGGGCGACGAGGCGCTCGCCGCCGATCCGGACTTCGCCACCAATGTCGCGCGCATGCAGCGCCGCGCCGACACCGACGGCCGCGTGCAGGCATCGTTCGCGTCGATGGATGTCGCGGAACTCGAGCGCAAGCTCGCCGCCGCCGACATCGCCTTCGCGCGCGTCAACGACACGGCGCTGCTGGGCCGGCACCCGCATCTGCGGCGTCTGACGGTCGGTTCGCCCACCGGGCCGGTGTCGACGCCCGCGCCCGCGCCTCTGGTGGCCGGCGATACGCGCACCTACGGCGCCGTGCCGGCGCTCGGTGAGCATACCGAAAAGGTGAGGGCGGAGTTCTTGAAATAGCCGTTGTCGTCCCCGCGCAAGCGGGGACCCATACGCCGCTCGCCCGGAATGACGGGCTAGTCGATCACCACGGGCTCTTCGTCATGCGCGCCGCCGGCGGCCTTCTTGCGCGTGGTGCCGATGATCCACACCAAGGGGATCATGAACAGCGTGAGATACATCAGCAGCTTGTAGTCGTTGAGGTAGGCGATCAGGTTCGCCTGCTGCGTGACGATCTGGTCGAGCATGGCGCGGCCGGTATCGCTCTGCAGATTCATCGTGCCGGCCACGTCGGGCATCTGCAGGGCGCCGTTGAAGGGCGTGACGTTCTCCGTCAGCCGCGCATGCATATAGGTCGTGCCGCTGGTGAGCTGCGCGATCACCATCGAGATGCCGATCGACGAGCCGATGTTGCGCACCAAGGTCAGCATGGCCGTGCCGCCGGTCCGCAAATGGCCGGGCAGGGTGGCGAAGGCCACCGACGTGATCGGCACGAACAGCAGCCCGAGGCCGACGCCCTGCACGATGCTGGTGACGACGATCGTGGTCTGCGTCGTGTCGAGCGAGAAGCCCGTCATGTGATAGAGCGTCGCGCCGGTGAGCGCGAGGCCCGTCAGGATCAGGTAGCGGCTCTCGATAAGCCGCATCAGCCGCGGCGCCGCCATCATCGTCAGCAGCGTGCCGATGCCGCGCGAGCCGAGCAGGAAGCCGGCCGTCTGGATGGGATAGCCGAGCAGGCTCTGCATGAACGGCGTGACCAGCGCCATGGTGCCGAACAGCACCACGCCGATCACCACCATGAACACGACGCCCGAGACGAAGTTGCGGTCCTTGAACAGCTCGAAGCGCACGAACGGTTCGGGCGTCGTCAGCGAGTGGGCGAAGAAGTAATAGAAGCCGACCGCCGAGACGATCGCCTCGATCCAGATCTCGTTGGACTCGAACCAGCTCACCTGTTCGCCGCGGTCGAGCAGCAGCTGGAGGGACCCAATGCCGACGGCGAGCGCGAGGAAGCCGAACCAGTCGAAGCGCAGATGCGTCTGGGTTTCCGTCTCCTCCATGAAGGCCATGAGGCCGAGCACGGTGATGACGCCGATCGGCAGGTTGATCAGGAACACCCAGTGCCAGGAGTAATTGTCGGTGAGCCAGGCGCCCAAGGTCGGGCCCATGATCGGGCCGAGCATCACGCCAACGCCCCAGATGGCCATCGCCTGGCTGCGCTCTTCGGCGGAATAGGAATCGAGCAGCACCGACTGCGACAGCGGCACCAGCGCCGCGCCGGCCATGCCCTGCAGCAGGCGGAACAGCACCATCTGTTCGATGTTCTGCGCCAGGGCGCAGAGCAATGAGGCGAACGTGAAGCCGGTGACGCAGATCACGAACAGCCTCTTGCGGCCGAAGCGGTCCGACAGCCAGCCCATCGGCGCGGTCATGATCGCCGCCGCGACGATATAGGAGGTCAACACCCAGTTGATCTGGTCGAGCGAGGCCGACAGCGAGCCCTGCATGTAGGGCAGCGCCACGTTGGCGATCGTGGTGTCGAGCGCCTGCATGATCGTGGCCGTCATGGCGCACACCGTGATCAGCGTGCGCCGAAGGCCCGGCGTCATCGCTGAAGCGGTGGTCATTGTGCTTCCTTCGCCACCGCGGAGCCGAAGGGCATCCGGCTATGGCCGGTGTCGATCGACACGTTGACGCTCATGCCGATGCGAAGGCGCTGTACGCTGTCGTCCTTGTCGATGGCGATGCGCACGGGCACGCGCTGCACGACCTTGACCCAGTTGCCGGTGGCGTTCTGCGGCGGCAGGATCGAAAACTGCGCGCCGGTGCCGGGGCTGACGGAGATGACGTGGCCGGTGAAAGGGTGGTCCGGGAACGAATCGACATCGAGCGTCACCTTCTGTCCGACGCGGAGATAGGTGATGTCGGTTTCCTTCGGATTGGCGTCGACCCACGGCGCCTGATCGTCGATGACGCTGAGGATGGGCGTGCCGGCGGGTACGAAGCGGCCGACCTGGATGTTGTCGACCTGCGTCGCCGTGCCGGCGATCGGCGCGCGCACGACGGTGTGGTCGTAGTTGCGCTGCGCGTCCGCCAATGCGGCTTTGGCCTGCGCATATTCCGGGAAACGTTCCATCGGCAGATTGGGATCGCCCAGCAGTTGGCTCAAAGTCGTGTCCCGCTGCTGGATGGTGTATTGCGCGATCGATTGCGCCGTCACCAGCGCGGCCGCCGCGGTGTCGACATCGGCGGCGGAGCCGGCCTGCGAGGCGACGAGCTTGGTTTTGCGGTCGAGATCGCGCTGCTTCAGCTCGACGCTCTTCTGCGACAGGTCGGCCATGCTGCGCAGCGACTTGAGGCTGGTGACCGCCTTTTCATAATTGACGCGGGCTGCGTCGACCTTCGCCTTGGCTTGTTCCAGCGCCAACGAGAACGGCTGCTGGTCGAGCGTGAAGAGCTCGTCGCCCTCATTGACGTGTTGGCCTTCGCGCACGGCGACATGCATGATCTTGCCGGCGATGTCGGGCGTGATCAGCACCTTCTGGGCGCCGACATAAGCGTTGTCGGTGGAAATGTAGCGGCCGCCGGTGAGATAGATGCCGGTGCCCGCGAGCAGGGCGACGAGCGGCACGGCGACCAGCAGGATCATGCGCAGGCGCTTGCGGCCCGTCGCTGGGGCGCTTTTGGCCGATGCCTCGGCTTGGGCGTCGGGCGACGATTTCGCCTCGGGCGCAACGATCTTCAGACCTTTATCACTCATGACACGAGAACTTTGTTGGCTTGCGGTTGGGCACTGCGATTGATCGCGGCGCGAAGGTTGTCCTTCACGACGCCGAGGTCATGGGCCAATCGCTCGCGCGATTCGGTGCCGAGCCCTTCGAGCACGGTCTCCATCAGCCGTTTGCTCAGATCGCCGAGTTGCTCCAGCACGGGGCGGGCGGCCGGCGTCAGGTACAAGCGGTTGGCGCGGCGATCGTTCGGATCGGCGCGCCGCTCGATCAGGCCGTTGTCGGCGAGCCGATCGAGCAGACGGGTCAGCGAAATCGGTTGCAGGTCGAGCAGCTCGGCGAGTTCCGATTGCTTGAGGCCCTCGCTGCGTTCGAGACGGACCAGCACGCTCCATTGCGCGCTCGAGATGCCCAAAGCCCGCCCCTGCTGGTCGGCATAAGTGCCCAGCATTCGGGATACGTCCTTGAGAGCAAACGCGATTTCGCGCTCGAGAGGAAACTTTGGCATGGCTCCGCCTTTTGTCAGCTTCTATATAATAAGTGCGCTTATAATGAGTACAATAGTGCTTTAGACTAATCTTGGGTTGCTGAAAATGGCGGAAGCGCTCGTTCACCGTGTGGGTGATCCGAGGGCCGTGTGCTGTCGGAAGGGCGGAGGAGCCGGGGGCTAGGCCAGGCTGAGGGCGGCCATCGCCGCTTCGTGGTGCGCGGCGCTCTCCGGCGAGAAACAGCAGAAGACCACGCGCTCGAGATCGCGCGGGTGCTCCGCGAGCGTCGACGCCACGGTCCCGACCGCGATGCCGGCCGCCCGGTCGGCCGGGAAGCCATAGATGCCGGTCGAGATCGCCGGAAAGGCGATCGAGGCGAGCCGATAGTGCGCGGCAAGGTCCAAGGCGGTCCGGTAGCAGCGCGCCAGCAGCGTGTCTTCGTCACGGCCGCCGCCGCGCCACACCGGCCCGACCGCGTGGATCACATGCCGCGCCTTGAGCCGGTAGCCGCGCGTGATTTTGGCGTCGCCGGTATCGCAGCCGCCGAGCGTGCGGCATTCCTCGAGCAGTTGCGGCCCCGCCGCGCGATGGATCGCGCCGTCGACGCCGCCGCCACCCAGCAGCGCGCGGTTGGCCGCGTTGACGATGGCGTCGACGTCGAGCGTCGTGATGTCGCCGACGACGATCTCGAGCTGCGTGTTGCCGATGGTGGCGGTGCGTTGGGCCATGGTCGAATGATAGCATGGCCACTGCCGCCTCGGCGAAGGCCCGCACGGCGAAGCTAAGCGCGCTCCGACACGAGCGCGGCCTTGAGGTCGACGCTCGAGCGCACGCCGATGGCGTCGTAATGCGTGTCGAGGAAGCGGCGCGCCGCGCGCTCGCCCAGTTTGCGCAGCAACTCGAACGATTTGTAGTCGTTGCGCAGCTTGCTGGCGCTGCCGAAGCGCTCGCCCAAGCCCTCCAGCACGATGCGGTGCACCTTGATCTGGCGGTATTCGTTCTCGCCGGTGCCGCGCGGCAGCCGCTTCTGTTCGATCAAGCGGTTGACGAACTCGATGGCGCGGAGTTCCGCCATGAGCGCGGAGTTGAAGGTGATCTCATTGACGCGCGCAACGATGTCGCGCGTCGTGGTCGGCACCTTCTTGCGCACCAGCGGATTGATTTGGACGATCAACACGTCTTCCGTGTCCGTGGTGCGGAAGAACGGAAACAGCACCGGATTGCCGAGATAGCCGCCGTCCCAATAGGGCACGCCGTCGATCTCGACCGCGCGGAACACCGCCGGCAAGCAGGCCGAGGCCATCACGGCCTCCGCCGAAATCTTGTCGCGCGGAAAGATGTGCAGCTTGCCCGTCTGCACATTGGTGGCGGCGATGAAGAGCTGGCGCGTGTCGGCGCGCAGGCCTTCGAAATCGACGAAGCGCTCGATCAGATCCTTGAGCGGATTGATGTTGAGCGGATTGAGATCGTAGGGCGAGAGATAGCGCGACCAGTTGTTGAGCCAGTCGAAGGTCGGCGAGCCTTCGCCGGGGAGCATCGAGAACAGGCGGTTTATCACCGCGCGCTGGAGCGGCGGCAGATCGCCGCCGAGGCTCGCGGCCAGCCAGAAATCGGCGAGGCGCTTGCGCGCTTCCTCGGGGCCGCCGCGTTTGAGGCCATCGGCCAGCATCACTGCATTGACCGCGCCGGCGGAGGTGCCGGAGATGCCTTCGACGATGAGGCGCCCGTCATGCAGGAGATAATCGAGCACGCCCCAGGTGAAGGCGCCGTGCGAGCCGCCGCCCTGCAGCGCGAGATTGATGCGCTTATGGCCGGCCGGCGTGTCGGCCTTGCGCCTGTTGCCGCCGAGCGCGCGCGAGATGATGTCGATCATGCGAGCCGCCCTTCAACGCCGTCCGCGCGCAGGCGGGGGCCCCTACGCCGCAGACGATGGATCAGCTGCGGCGTATGGCTCCCGGGACCCGCTGGTGCTTGCCCGGGATGACCCGACATCACTGCGCGACCCAGCCGCCGTCGATCGAATAGGCTGAACCCGTGATGCTTTCGGCCGCATCGCCGGCCAGGAACACGGCGAGCGCGCCGATGTTCTCGGGCTTGGTGAATTTGTGCATCGGCTGCTTCTCGGAGAGCAGCGCGATCTCTTCTTCGCGCGCGCTCTTGCCCGAGGCCTGGGCGCGGGCGTCGATCTGCTTCTGCACCAAAGGCGTGAGCACCCAGCCGGGGCAGATGGCGTTGCAGGTGACGCCGTCGTTCGCGGCTTCCATTGCCACGACCTTGGTCATGCCGACGAGGCCGTGCTTGGCGGCGACGTAGGCGACCTTCTGGCTGCTGGCGACGAGGCCGTGCGCCGAGGCGATGTTGATGATGCGGCCCCACTTGCGCTTCTTCATGCCGGGAATGGCGGCGCGGATGGTGTGGAAGGACGACGAGAGATTGATGGCGATGACCGCGTCCCACTTCTCGACCGGGAAGTCCTCGATGTTCGCCACATGCTGGATGCCGGCATTGTTGACGAGGATGTCGATCGCGCCGAATTCCTTCTCGGTCTCGCGCACCATCGCCGCGATCTCGGCGGGCTTGGTCATGTCGGCCGGCGAATAACGCGCCTTGATGCCGAATTCCTTCTCCAGCCCGGCGCGCTCCTTCTCGATCGCGTCCTTGTCGCCGAAGCCGTTGAGCATCACGTTGGCGCCTTCCTTGGCGAAAGCGCGCGCGATAGCGAGCCCGATGCCGGATGTCGATCCGGTGACAAGCGCAGTCTTGCCTTTCAGCATTGGCCGTCCTCGTGGGATTGGCGGCCGCCGCGGGCCGCTGAAGCCGATGGTCGGATGTGAGGGGCGGAACCTGCCCCTATTTGTTTTGCGGTGCAATATATATCTGTAGGCCGGTCGTTCAGCTTTCCGCGAGTGAGGCCGCCGGCTACAGTCGCTTGGAACGGAGCAAGTCTTGGCGAAAAAAGCGCATTCTCACGCGGTATTTCCTGCGCCCGGCCACGATCATGGGCGCTGCGCCAGCGATGCCATCGCCCATGCGGAGGCCGTCTGTGCCGCGCGCAAGGAGCGTCTGACGCCGATCCGCCGGCAGGTGCTCGAGGCGCTGCTCGAGCGCCATCAGCCGCTCGGCGCCTATGAACTCATCGACCGGCTGGCGGCGGACGGCGCGCGACCGGCGCCGATCACGATCTATCGCGCGCTCGACTTTCTGCGCGAGCAGGGCTTCGTGCATCGCATCGAGAGCCGCAATGCCTTCGTCGCGTGCGGGCACAATCACGACAGTGGCGATCCGGTCGTCTTCCTGATCTGCGAGAAATGCGGCGCGGTGGGCGAGGCGGCTTCTTCCGCGGTGGCCGACACGATCAAGAACGCGTCGCGCGCCGTCGGCTTCACGCCGAAGACGCCGGTGATCGAGATCTTCGGAACCTGCGCCCACTGCGCCAATTGACGGCCCGTTCGCCGAAGCGGTGAAGCGGTAGCGCCGCGCGGGTAAGCGCGATACAAGGTGGCGCTTCTGTCCGGGAATGCCGCCGCGTGTCTTCCACCACTCATCATGTGTCTCGTCCGCTCGACGCATTGGCCGCCGCCATCGTCGTCGTGCTGTGCCTGTCGTGGGGCTTCAACCAGGTCGCGGTGAAGCTCGCGCTGCCGGAAATCCCGCCCTACACGCAGGCGGCGCTTCGCTCGCTCGGCGCCGCCGTGCTGGTGGGCGCATGGTGCAAGCTGCGCGGCATCCCGATCTTCTCGCGTGACGGCAGCCTGATGGCCGGCATCGCCGCGGGCATCGGCTTCGGCATCGAGTTCATCTTCATCTTCCAGGGGCTCGTCTACACAACGGCGACCCGCGCGGTGCTGTTCATCTATCTCGCGCCGTTCTTCGTGGTGCTCGGCACGCGCATTTTCATGCCGGCGGACAGCTTCAGCAAATTCCAGTGGCTCGGCCTCGGCCTGTCCTTCGCCGGCATGCTGCTCGCCTTCGGCGTGCCGACGCCGGCGCTCGACCCGCGCCAGATGCTCGGCGACGTGATGATGGTGGCGGCGGCGCTCGCCTGGGCGTTCACCACCCTCGTCATCAAAGCCAAGCTCACGCGTATCTCGTCCGAGAAGGTGATGCTCTATCAGCTCGCCATCTCGGTGGTGATGCTTGGCTTCTGCGCGGTGGTCGCCGGAGAGCGCATGACCCACATGCCCTCGGCGCTGGCGCTCGGCGCGCTCGCCTACCAGACCGTCTGGGTGGTGAGCGTCACCTTCGTCGTCTGGTTCGCCCTGGTGGTCCGCTACTCGGCCAACCGCCTGTCGGCCTTTACCTTCCTGACCCCCCTGTTCGGGGTGGCGGCCGGCCATCTGGTGCTCAACGAGCCGCTGACGCCGGCTTTCGGCGGGGCGGTGGCCCTGGTGGCCGCCGGCCTGGTGCTGGTCAACCGCGCCGGGCAGCCGAAGTGACGCCCAAGGTCATCGGAATGTCTTGATTCGGCATCAGTTTTTGCCCCATGGAACAGGAGCCCGGGGTGCCCCGTTGGGCATTATCGGGGAAAGTGTTAGTAAGCCCGCATCGCGGGCTCTTTGAGTCCAGAACAGCAGGCTTCAGCAGACAATGAGCGGCACTTCGGCACAAGCGCGGCACCGGACAACCCCGGTCGACGTCGGCGGCGTTCTCGTGGGCAGTTCGGCCCCGATCGTCGTGCAGTCGATGACGAACACCGACACGGCGGACGTGGAGAGCACGGTGCGCCAAGTGGCGGCGCTGGCCCGCGCCGGCTCCGAGCTCGTGCGCATTACCGTCGATCGCGACGAAGCGGCCGCCGCCGTGCCGCACATCAAGGAGCGCCTGCTCAAGATGGGCGTGAAGGTGCCGATCGTCGGCGACTTCCACTACATCGGCCACAAGCTGCTCGCCGACCATCCCGGCTGCGCCGAAGCGCTCGACAAATATCGCATCAATCCCGGCAATGTCGGCTTCAAGGACAAGCGGGACAAGCAGTTCTCGCAGATCGTCGAGATGGCGATCAAGCACGGCAAGCCGGTGCGCATCGGCGCCAATTGGGGCTCGCTCGATCAGGAATTGCTCACGCATCTGATGGACGAGAATTCCAAGTCGGCGGCGCCGCTCGATGCCCGCCGCGTCATGCACGAGGCGATGGTGCAGTCGGCGCTGCTGTCGGCCGCGCGCGCCGAAGAGCTCGGCCTGGCGAAGAACCGCATCATTCTCTCCGCCAAGGTTTCGGCGGTGCAGGACCTCATCGCCGTCTACACCGAACTCGCGCGCCGCTCCGATTACGCGCTGCATCTCGGCCTCACCGAAGCGGGCATGGGCTCCAAGGGCATCGTCGCGTCGTCGGCGGCCATGGGCGTCCTGCTGCAGCAGGGCATCGGCGACACCATCCGCATTTCGCTGACGCCGGAGCCCGGCGGCGACCGCACCCGCGAGGTGCAGGTCGCGCAGGAACTGCTGCAGACCATGGGGCTGCGCACCTTCGTGCCGCTGGTCGCGGCGTGCCCCGGCTGCGGCCGCACCACCTCGACCACGTTCCAGGAGCTTGCCTCCGACATTCAGGGCTTCATCCGCACTTCGATGCCGGAGTGGAAGACGCGCTATCCCGGCGTCGAGACGCTCAACGTCGCCGTCATGGGCTGCATCGTCAACGGCCCGGGCGAATCGAAGCATGCCGACATCGGCATTTCGCTGCCCGGCACCGGCGAGCAGCCGACCGCGCCCGTCTTCATCGACGGCAAGAAGGCCGCGACCTTGCGCGGGCCCACCCTGAGCGCCGACTTCAAGCAGCTGGTGATCGATTACATCGAACGCCGCTTCGGAGCGGGCGGAGCGAGCCGGACTGCCGCAGAGTGAAAGCCAAGCCGTTCTTCGTCCTGTTCTTCGCTGTCGCGCTCGGCCTCGGCGTGCTGTCGCTCTACATGTATTTGACCATCGAGCGGGCGGACAAAACGATCACCGAGGTCGTCTCGCCGGACAACAAGTTCAAGGCCGTGCGCATCACGCTCGCCGGCGGCGAGCCGAAGCCGTTCTGCTTCGACAGCATCTCGGTGCTGCTCGCGGTCTATCCGGAAGGCTTCGCCGAACGGAACAAGGCCTATGAGGTCTTCTCCGGTCCCTGCGACGTCGCGGAAAAGCGCAAGACGTCGCCCAAGATCGAGTGGGTGACGCCCCGCACGCTCAAGATCACGTATTCGCCCGAGACGCCCGGCTTCAACGAGAAGAAGGCGGTCAAGAAGCATCTCGACGTGACCAAGTCGGTGAAGGTGACGTTCGAGGAGGCGGCGCACTAGCCGCCGAACTCACACCCAGCCGCCGCTTCTTTTTGTGCGATTGTTCAGACTGGCTTCTTCGAGATCGAGTTCGTATTCGATCCGCCGTCGCGCTTCGTCGGTGATCTTGCCATCGCGCAGGAGCTGGAAGATGAAGGCCCGCTCGGCCTCGATCAGCTCCCGCTTGATTTTGGCCGTCTCGCGCGCTCGCTCGATGCCTTCCTGAAGGTCGTCCGGCACCACCTGCAGCCGATGCATGTTGCGCGTCCGCAGATGTTCGAGGATGTCTTCGGTCAGGCCGCCTTTGTCCGCCGCCGCTTCGACGCGCCGGACGACCTCCTCGAGGGCGGCCCGGCGTCCGGCAATTTCCGCTTCGATCTCGCGGCGGTGTTCGGCCTTCCCCTGCTTGGTCAGGCCGAGCCAGCGCGCGACCGTGGGCAAAAACAGGCCCTGCGCGACCAATGTGACAATGATCACGCCGAAGGTGATGAACAGGATCAGGTCGCGATGCGGGAAGGGCGCATTGCTCGCGACCGTGTAAGGCAGCGAGAGTGCGGCCGCGAGCGAGACGACGCCGCGAATGCCGGTGAAGGACAAAAGGAACGGCTGCTGCCAGGGCGGCGCGGGATCGCGCTCCCGCAACGAGGGTCTTGCCCACCGCGGAATGTAGGTCGCCGGGAAGACCCAGATGAAGCGCGAGGCGACGACGATCAACGCGGTCCAGGCGGTGGCGATGATCAGCTCGCGCATGGTGAAGGCCTGCGCCTGCTCGACGAGCGCGCGCGCCTGCAGGCCCGTCAGCAGGAACACCATGCCTTCGATGAGATAGACGATCAGGTCCCAGAAGAAGATGCCCTGGAGGCGTGTCGTCGCGGAGATGATCAGGGGGCCGTTCCAGCTCACATAAAGCCCGCAGGCCACGGTTGCGAGCACGCCCGAGCCGCCGAGGTGCTCGGGGATCCAGAACGCGAAGTAGGGTGTGAGCAGCGAGAGCGTGACTTCCACGCGCGGGTCGCGCGCCCATTGGCGCAGGCGAAGGCTGAGCCAGCCGGTGGCGATGCCGAAGACGATCTCGCCGACGACGATCAACGCGAATGTGCCCGCGGCTTCGCCGAGATAGAAGGCGCCGGTGCTGACGGCCACGACGGCGAAGCGGTAGAGGATGAGCGCGGTCGCGTCGTTGGCGAGGCCTTCGCCCTCGAGCACGACGAGCAGCCGGCGTGGCAGCGTCAGTTGGCGCGCGATCGTCAGCGGCGCCACTGTATCGGTCGGCGCGACGATGGCGCCGAGCACGAAGCCGACGCCCCACTCGAAGCCGAGCAGATAGTGCGCGGCGATAGCGACGGCGCATGTGCTGAATACGACGCAGCCGAAGGCCAGCAAGGTGATCGGCCGTAAATTGAAGCGGAATTCGCGCCAGCTCATGGCGACGCCGGCCGAATAGATCAGCGGCGGCAGGAACACGAGCAGCACCACCTCCGGCGCGAGGCGGATCGGCGGCAGACCGGGGATGAGCGCCATGCCGATGCCCGCGACGACCAGCAGGATCGAGGGCGCGACGTTCAGCTTGCGGGCGGCGACCGCGACAGCGGCGAGCACCGTCAGCATGAACAGCACGGTCTGCATGGTCGGCGCCATGGCGTCACTCGCCTCTTATCGTGATCCCGAAAAGGCGGCCTCGAACAACGAAACGGTGCAGCCCGATTTTAGATCAGATTCGACACGATGTTCACGGTCAGCGCGAGCACCGTCAAATTGAAGAAGAACGACAGGACCCCGTGCAGCGAGGCCACGCGGCGGATCACCTTGCTGGTGATGCCGACGTCCGACACCTGCGAGGTCATGCCGATGACCAGCGCGAAATACAGGAAGTCGAAATAGTCCGGCTGGTCCGCGGCAAACTGGTTGTCGCGCGGGAAACTCAAGCCGCCGATTTTGCCGTCGCCGTGCTCGCCGTAATATTCATGCGCGTAATGAAAGGAAAAGATCGACTGCATGAAGGTCCACGACAAGAGGATCGTCGCGGCCGCGAGCAGCAGGTGAAGCGCGGCCGAGAGGCCTTGCGCATTCTTCGACGCGCCGAGTTCGAACACGATGGCGACGAGGCTCGCGAGCGTCGTGGCGACCGACAGCAGCAGGATGACCGCAGCGCCCTCGTCGACCTGGGCCGCGCGGCGCTTGATGTACGCGACGTCGGTTCGGCGCATCATCCTGAAGGACAGGAACAAGTCGACGGCAACGCCGGCATTCCAGCCGATCAGCAATTGCGTGGGAAGCCGCA
>Ga0182748_1003702_pt1 | contig 12690 bp, 8 predicted proteins | sample eDN3rd37CKraftOP_FD_128877 | JGI IMG/M metagenome (GOLD analysis project Ga0182748, IMG submission 128877) | Enriched Organic Plus compost microbial communities from Emeryville, California, USA - eDNA 3rd pass 37_C Kraft OP (version 2) (version 2) ...
GACAGTAAAAATGCTCCCATTGAGGATGAACGCAACGCCGCCGCCGCCGCCGCCTTTCGCTATGTTGTTTTCGTTCAGCTCGCTGCTGCCGCCGCCACTGGGACCGATTACATTCGTGGTGACCGTATATGTGTCCGCATCTACAATTGCCAGCGCAGCGCCGCCGCCGCCGCCGGCATCCGCCCCGACGTTCCCTGGTCGTCCCCTCATGGTAATGTCGAGTGTTGGCACAGGATCTGTAGAGCTGGTGATCCTGCCGCCAAGAACCCCGCCCTGCCCCTGTCCTTGCCCGCCAGCACCGGGAGCCCCGTCCCCACCAGAACCTTGTATCGTTGGATCTAGCCCCGCGCTCTCCACGCCGCCACCCTGGCCGCCATAATTCATCCCATTTCCGCCTATGCCTCCGATGACAAGGCTGCTGGCGTTAACGCCTCCCTGCCCTCCACCATTTCCGTATTTCGTTTCCGCGAATGACTGGTGCACCGAAAGAAGGCAGGTTCCTGTCAATAATAACCACTTGAAGTTGAAATTCACGTTCATTAATTTACCCCTATCGAAATAAATATTGTAAATTATTGTCTAGTTAATATACAACGCCAGACGTAACGATATTACACCTATTATAGACGAGATTTATAGATACAGTCAATTAGATGCTTTCATTAATTTCTACCATAAATTGCAACTTAAGATAATAATAATTCTATTTTCTATTAATTATAACACATTATCGGTATATAAATTATTCATTTAGTTAAATTTGTATAATAATAATCATTATTATTGTAATTTTCTAATATGAAGCTTAGAAGATAAATTATTATACAATAAATAATAATTATTATATGTGAAGGGTATAACGATGACTATCACAAATATAGACATACATCCAGACGCCGCCGACAATCGTGGCATTTTTTTTGTTGATGACTTCGACGACTCCACAGACAATAAGATGAGAGTTACTGTAAAAATAACTGGAGATGGGACATCTGGCGACCCAACGGTGGGGGATAAATATTTATTAATCAGTACCCCGAGCACTCTAGGGGCTGTTGTTGCTGCAGACGGTAGTACGCTCTCGGTACCACTTACGCAGGGCAGTGAACCAAATACTTTCACTGGAACAACCTATGTGAAAGCAACGGCTTACGGCGGATGTAAAATTTCTGGAAGAAAAGACTCGACCGGCATCCCTACTTGGCAGAAGGAAAGCGACGTATTCTATATTCAACCCTCCGAGGTAATAATCTCCATTGAAGAGCACCCCGCCCCGGCGTTGCAAGTAAAGTCCCAAGCCGCCGACCCAACTTCCGGAGCGGACAGCGTGACGTCCCTTGCGGTGTTGGTTACCTACAAGGGCAACAATCCCGTCCCTGAATGCCCGGTCGCATACCTCATTGATGATGTTCGCACTGACCACGCGAAGCAGACCGGCGCATTTTACGACACCAATAACACCCGATTCTACCCTCAACCTCTCATTACACGAGAAGCTTTTATTCACTTGTATGCCGGTGTAGATGGCCGTTCAAAGCTGTTCATCTGCACCAATCAAAACGCTGGGTACATAAAACTAACTGTCGCTGCAGGCTCAACAGAGATGGACGCTGGATTTGTTTATATCTATGGTCCAAAAGCTGGACCTGATATCCCATCACCAAAGCCAGATATCCCCGAATATATCTCATCTTATACCAAAACCAATTTTCCCGTTGGCGTAGAAACTTTACAACCCATTGGGGAGGAACATGAGCACATTGGGATATTCCTGAACGGAAGGTACCAGAATCAAGTTTCACTCAGTGAGTGTAACTATAAATGGGTGTATACAACTGCAAATATAGCAGATCTCATACCAGGAACCCCAACCAGTCCGGGTGAAAATATCTTAATCGGCTACCGCACATCCGGGGGAGACCTTTATCCAACGGAAAAACACACTTTCGAAATAAAGAGCCCGTTGCCGACCCCTTCACCAACAAATCCGATCCTTGGCCCCATGGTCAATCCGGATGGCAACAACATCAATTGGCTCAGTATACACGATGGGACTTCCGCCCAAGATTATCAAACAACCATAAATCTAGTGAAAGATGCAGCCACTCTTCTGGCTCAAACCCCGTCATATACACTTAAGGCAAACGACACACTTAATCTTTTTGTCGAGTTTGATGGTGACTACGTGGACACCGATGATTACAAAAAATTTACAAAAACTTACCCCCAGACGTTAACAGATGATGACATTAAAAATACAGAATACCACGTACCAATCCCTTATGATGATATATACGGATACGGGACTACAAAGGATCCCAGTAATCCGAACGGTTACCTAATGTTTTACAATATATGTCCCGAAGGGACGAGCGAAGTCAAAGCTTCGAGCCCAATCGTAACAGGCAATCTTTCTACAAGAAAATAATTGATAAAACTATGAAAACCTTATCTAAATATTATATGCAATAGTCGAAAAGACAGGTGAACTCTAAGATTACTTCAAATCACGCATCACACTACTTTTTATATCGAGGCAAATATATTGCCTCCATGCGCTTTCGGCTTGGACGGACGCTTGAATCTCCGCCGGTCTTCAAGATTTCGACAGCTACCTGCTTTCGGCCAGATCAAAACTATGAACTATTATCGGCGTTGTCGAACCAGTTGGGACCGACAACACCATTCAACGCAAAGGCACTGGCTGAAACCAACAATCGTTCCAAAGGCGTTTCTGCGGAACGAGGATTGTTGGCTCCATGAATAGGCCTGTCGGGCAGACTTTATTCTGTCTCGACGGGCCGATCCCGGGGCGGGGAGATAAACAAGCGATGAAAACATATTATCCAGAAAAGGCAGATACGAATGACCAATATATTTTTTAACTTTGATGAAATCACCCCCGACCTAAAAGAACTCGCCCCAAACGAAACGCCTCCCGTTCTCTATCTAGATACTGTCCACGACACCGTTACCGTAACGTGTGTTGCGTGGGCGAATATCAGAACAGATCAAACCGTATATTTATATTTGAATGGCACTTTTATAGAATCACGAAACGTAGAGTCGCGCGATCCATCAGGACCAAACCCAGCAGAGGGCACGCCTCCCGTATTTCCTGTTCCGGTCGCGGGGAACTTCTACGCAGGAGAACACTATACTATCAAGATGCAGTACAAAAATATTGCTGGCAATGACTTTTATTCTAAGAACTTGGAATTTGACGTCAAGTCGGACTCTCTGGCAGGGGAGATCAAAATTGATATTACGGAAGGCGCTGCCGGCTATTCTGAAGATTATCCATATTTGATGCCGGCAAATATTGCCGTTGTGCAAGGCAAGCCCCGCATGAAACTGACCGCCCGCAGCCGCGGCCGTGTGCGTTTTCAGGATGTCGGTGGCGGAGATTTCTGCAATTTTTACTTCGATGAACAAGGGTTATCGCCACTGGTGCTGATCAAAATTGATAAATTGCATGTCGATGCAGCGGGTGCAAATGCCCCGGCAGACGAGATCTATATCACGCGCCGTGATCAAACAGACGAAATCATCAGTGAGCCTGTGGTATTCGGCGAATATATCCCGCAGACCGATCCCAACGTCGCTCAAGCGATTGATCGAGTATCCTGCAATACAAAGGGGATTTCTGATGGCACCACCATGTGCATAATAAGTATAATTTTCAACAAAGATTACATAGATAGAACTTCAGACGATAAAATATACATTCAAGTAGACGATGACGTCACGATAGACCTGAATACATACAATAAAAATTTTCCGGATAAATCTGTATACTTCAATAAACCGAATGCCCCAATAGTAAATTACACTGCTGAATTTGGTATTAAGACTCTTGTTTCTGGAACACACGTTGTAAAATTCTTTCTATCAAAGAACTCTGATGCTTGTTGGGTTGGGAATATTGATTTTCATAATTTAAATGAAGGGTAATACTATGACAGACTCAAAAGATGATGGCGGGATTATTCTACCAGTTGATGCAAGCTTCGATATGGAAGTGGACCCAAACGGCTCTCCAGCAAACGGAAAAGGCGCCAACACGGCCACAGCATGGTTACGAAATGATAAAGACCCGCAAAACATAACCTTTACATTTGAAATCTTGACCGGCAACGCCATATTCGTGAAAACTAATGATAAGACAGTGAATGTCAATGTAAATGCGATGGGTGCAGCGACTGCGGATTTTATCGACGATACCGCTGAGACCGGCAAAACAATCCGCGCATACTCAACCCTCAATAAGAATTTCTACCAAGACAGGGAGTATACATTCACGGCGGTCGAACAGCCGGTACTTGTTCTGGCCGTTGTGACAAACAACGCTATCGCAAATAATAGTGATTGCGATGAAGTCCAGGCGACCTTGACCCATGATGGAGGAAACCCTTTCCCCGGGCAAGCACTTACCTTCACCCTGCCATCTGGCAGCAATGCGCGGTTTGACAATGGCGCTATCTCCTTCTCCGCCAGCACGGGAGACGATGGTACCGCGAGCGCTCGCATTAAAAGCAACAAAGTTGGGCCGGTAACTGTTACCTGCACATTGGACTCCGACAAGACAGTCACAGCATCGGTCGATGTCAACTTCAAGGCGCAACCGGCCGCAGTTGAGCGCTTTTACTTGCAAGGCCTGTCCGTAACAGGCAAAGCAAATAACGGCACTCCCGGGCATGTTCGGGCCGTTATTGAACCCGTTCCGGGGAGCCCGACAACTGTTTATAAACTACACTATCAGACCTTCGGTTACGGAACTATTCCTTACCTGGATATTAGATTCTCAGAAAACGGCAACGATACCAGCAGAACATCAAAGCCTGAATACGATGACTTTCCGGTAACGGTGTCCGGAGAAAGGGTAATTAGAGACATCTGGCTCTATGATCTCGATACCAAGACTGATTATACCAAGGTTGAAGCTTCGTTGTGGACGGTGGATGGCAACCTGGTTGCAAATTCTGAATCTTGGTCAAATCCACGCATCGATTTTACCACGCAGATTCTTCCGCCACCCACTCCACCAACTCCTCCTTCGCCGCCAGCAAAAACTGGACCAAAATTACAGGTTACTTGTTCGCAGTGGGCCCAGTATAAGGCACCTAAGGGATTTTATGTTTGTAAAGCGTTAATAAAAGTCGTCAATGGATTCAATGCCACCGGCCAATTCACAATAAGCACAAATGATAATAATACTGTATTTGCCATATATCCAAGTACAACTGGGCCATATATGCACCTGGATTTCTCAATGCCAAATGGTACAGACAATATTATATCAATATCAGACGTAACAACTTATACTACTACCAAGTATATAAATATATATTATAACTCTACAATTGTATGGAGCGGTTACATAAACATCAATACACAGGACGTCTCGCCCACATTCTTCTAAAATTATGCACCTCCCCTCGATTGCAAAGCCGAGGGGAGATTCGTCAGGTACGGAACTCAAAGCCGCAACATTATTCGCCAAAAGTTGCTGGAACACTCCCGCGTGCATCAGCCATTTCGGTGACAGAATATTGACCTTTCAAGTCTCCTGTCTGTTTCAGACAGAAACAGGCATAGACCCCTACATTATGGGAGCTGTGAATCGGCCCAAGCACGGCATTGCGCCGCTTTCAGGCGTCATTGAAACGGATTGGTCCCCTATACCTTCACTATGAACTGTTTACCCGTACCAACCATGACGTGCGCTTCGTTACTGACGAGCCTTTCTGCCATATTTTCCCCCTTCAGCGGGGTAGTCTTGAGAACATTGCACCTGCAATCCGGTGGCCCTCCGACAAGACCGACCTTGAAGGTGAGCTTAGTATATGGTCGATGCAAAGAAACGCCTTTATTGCAGACTTGGCAGATCCCATTTCCAAAGCCACAAAGGACAAATGGCAGAAGGGATACTTCCAGGGCATCACCCCGGCACTCAGGGACCTGTCGACCACTACAACAAACGATCGCGGCCGCTTAGGGAGACAGCACAAGGATAGTCATCGCCATAATTGGAATATGACAATATTTATGATATTTCGATTTGGCTAAATATCCTTACAATCCATTACTTATATATTATATACTTAATAGTTAAAATATAATATACAATACAAGTCGTAGCAATATCTGAATTTACGTGTATACTTTCATTCTGTTCGATTTGTTTTATTTGAGAGGGTTTATGCGATTTATTCTTTCTTCTCTTATAGGCATGGTCTTATCGCTGGGACCAGCACTGTCGGCTACGCAGACCTCCACTTTTGACGTCAAGATACAGATCGTTGCCGAATGTCAGATCAATTCCACCAACAATCTCGATTTTGGTTCCACAGGCGTGATCAGCGCTGCGATCGATGCTGCCAGCACGATTGCTGTTCAGTGTACCAACGGCACTCCCTATAACATAGGAATTAGCGCCGGTTTGGGGGCGTCCGCCACCACTGCCGCCCGACTGATGACCGGGCTGAATTCCGAAACCGTGACCTATTCACTTTATTCCGATGCGGGGCGTGCCTCTGTATGGGGCGACATAATCGGAACGGACACGCGGGCGGGTACGGGTACAGGCGATGTACAGACCTATGACGTCTATGGCCGCGTACCCGTACAGCCGACACCTGAGGCAGGCAGCTATTCCGACACCGTAACGGTAACGCTTACCTATTGATTTATCCAGGAGTGCAGAGGATGAAGATGCGGTCTACTGCTCTGGCCATAGCCTGGTTCATGGCTCTTGTCGGATTTTGTGGCACGTCCAGCGCTACATCACTGCGGGTCGCGCCCGTGCTGATCGACCTCAGGGCACCCGCCGCAGCGTCGGCGATCCGGGTCTGGAACGACGCAAGCCGTCCCATCAATGTGCAGATTCGTGTTTTTCGGTGGGTCCAGCGCAACGGTCAGGATAGCTATGAGGCGACGAACGACGTTGTCGCCAGCCCGCCCATGGTCAAGCTGAAACCCGGCGGGGAAAACCTTGTCCGGGTGGTGCGGACATCCAAGCGGCCCGTGCAGAAAGAGGAAAGCTATCGTCTGATTGTGGACGAGTTGCCAAATCCCAGCCGTCGCTCGTCCGGTACCGTTGTTCTCGTGGTGAGGCACTCCATTCCTGTGTTCTTCTCGGCTTCCGAAACGTACGGAGCGGGGCCCCACTGGTCTGTCCAGCGCAAACCGGGCGGCTTTTTGGTAACGCTCCGCAACGGCGGCGATATGCGATTCAAAGTGTCAAATCTCACCTTGCGCAGTGGCGGTTCGATATTGGCCAGGCGCGAGGGTCTTGTGGGCTATGCGCTTGGTAATTCGACTGCCAGGTGGTTCGTGCCGGCCAGCGGGCGAGGCAAAGCCTCGGGTGGCTCGGTGACAATCCTGGCGGAGAGCGAAGCTGGACATTTTGATGCGTCCGTGCGCCTTAGCGATGGCTAGCATACTGATCTCGGTGTCCTGCGGACTTTTCCCGCCGCAGGGATTTCAAGCATGGGCGTCGACAATTCCGGAAATATCGGGTGCCGATGCAGGCGAGTTTCCGTTCAATGCACCCCGCGATTTGCAGCTTGAAGTCTTCATCAACGGCACCAGCACGGAACTGATCGCCAGCTTCCGGCAGTCTCCCGATGGGACGCTGTCGGTTGATTCCAACGAACTGCGAAGCGTCGGCATAGAGCCCGCGGGAGCCGAAGCAGATCGGAACGGCCGGATTTCTGTTCGCGATATACCGGGCGTCTCCTACGAATTCGACGAAGCCGCTCAGGCGATCCGGTTTTCGGTTCCCTTTAGTGCGCGGTCCACACGGACCATTGATGCGCAGACAGCTTCTCCCGAGCGTTCGTCGAAGGAAGAGGCAAGCAGCGATTTCGGCGGGCTGGTCAACTATACGCTTTTTGCATCTACCGGCGGCAGCGGTTTCAGCGATCTGGGCGGCTTTGAAGGCGCATCGGGATGGTTCGAGGGACGGGTCTTTGGCCATTTCGGTACGCTCACATCGTCGTATATAGCCAGTACTTCATCCGGTGGACGATACGGCTCGACACGCCTGGACACGACATGGTCCTATTCCCAGCCTGGCTGGCTGACCACATTCAGGGCGGGTGATTTGATTACAGGCGGCTTGAGCTGGTCACGTCCGACGCGCCTCGGCGGGTTGCAGATTCAGCGCAATTTTGGCCTGCGGCCAGACCTTGTGACGATGCCCCTGCCGGACCTGTCGGGGTCGGCCGCTGTGCCTTCCACGGTCGATGTCTACGTCAACAACGCACGGCGCTTTTCGCAGGATGTGCAGACGGGACCGTTCCAGATCACCAATCTTCCGGTGGTGACCGGGGCCGGAACGGCGCGCGTTGTGGTGCGCGATGCCCTTGGGCGCGAAACGATCTCGGAAACGCCCTTCTTCGCATCATCGAACCTTCTGGCTGCGGGGCTTTGGGATTATTCGGCGGAAGTGGGTTTTGCGCGGCGTTTTTACGGCGTCGAGTCCTTTGATTACGACGAGCGGCTGATGGCCTCCGCCACACTGCGCCGCGGGATCAGCGACGGGCTGACCCTCGAAGGCCATGCGGAAGGCGGTGATGGGCTGATCAATGACGGCGGTGGCGCGGTATTCGGCCTTGGCCCCTACGGTGTTGGCTCGCTGGCTGCATCCGCCAGCACCTATGGGGGACAGGCCGGGTTCCAGTTCGCCGCGAGCGCCGAGCTGGAGCTTCACGGCCTGCATTTTTTTGCGCGCACCCAGAGAACTTTCGGCGACTATAACGATATTGCCGGCGTGACCGCCAGTTGGTTGTCGCCGTTGTTGCCCGGCGACGGTCTTATCAGCGCCGCGCCGCCGCGTGCCATCGACCAGATAGCAGTCTCGGTTCCACTGAAATTCGACCCCGCGCGCTTCAATCTCAGCCTGACACAGCTCGAGACAATCGGTGGAGACAAATCCCAAATTCTTGGTGCATCGCTTTATCGTCCGGTGGAGAAGGGGTCGGTCTATGTCACGACTTTCGCCGATCTGAAGAACAGAGGTTCGTCCGGTGTCTTCATGGGCATTTCCGTGCCTCTCGGCCCCGATATCTATGGCGCGACCGGCGTGTCCTCCGATAGCAGCGGAACCTTTGTAACAACGGACATCATCAAATCGGAAAGGCCCGAGATTGGTAGCGTCGGCTGGCGGATCAGGGATACGGAGGGCGCGAGAACGAACCGTGCCGCCAGTGTCAGTTATCGGGCAGGGGCTGCTCGGCTGCAAGCCGATGCGGAACAATATGACGATCTGTTCAGGGGCAGCCTTCAGGCTGACGGCGCCATCGTCTTCGCCGGTCGGGATGTTTTCCTCTCCAACCGTATCAACGATGCATTTACCGTCGTCGATGCGGGTGCTCCGGACGTGGCTGTTCAATATGAAAACCGGCCGGTGGGCCGCACGAACAGCCGCGGAAAACTGCTTCTTCCTGATCTCCGTTCCTATGAACAGAACCAGGTCAGCATAGATCCGACCAATCTGCCAGTCGACGCTACGGTTTCCGGCACCCGCGCAGTGACCGTTCCAGCCGAGCGCGGCGGCACGGTCGTCAAGTTTGATGTCCGCACCGATGCGCAAGGGGCGCTTGTGACCCTGCGCGACGAAGACGGTGCCTTTGTGGAAACGGGAGCCACCGGTCTCGTGGATGGATCAGGACAGGAATTTGTGGTCGGCTATGACGGGCAGGCATATATCACGGGCCTCGCGCCCCAAAGCCGCCTTACCATCGATCAGCCGAACCGAAAGGGCTGTGTGGCGGAGTTCGCCTTCAGGCCCGACACGGGCAACCAGGTCAAAATCCCGGATGTGGTATGTCGGTCTGTGCAGTAGACGTGGGGAGCAATTGAGCGGCCGATGAGGTATTTTCTTGGTTTCCTGGCATTTCTGATCATCGAATTAGCCGCTGCACCAGCCAGCGCCCAGTTGCTTTATAGCTGTGATTTTTCCATTTCGAACGTCGATTTCGGGAATGTTGATCCAAATGCCGGTACTGCGGTCGACACAACGGCGTCACTCGGCGTTACCTGCCAGGGACTCGGTCTGCTTGTCGCTACAAAAGTTCGCATCTGCCCGAACATCAATGCCGGCTCTGGAGGCGCCATTTCCGGCATACGCAGGATGCTCAACCCTGCAAATCAGGCGCTTCAATTCAATCTCTATCAGGATGCTGCGCGCTCGGTCCCTTGGGGGGCGGCAGAACAGCCAGCACTCGGCACAGTGCCGCCGATTGATCTCACAATTCCGCTTCTGGGCTCCGTATCGACAACCAGAACCATATACGGACGCGTGTTACCCAATCAGCAAGGTGCTGCGTCTGGCGTGTACACGTCGATATTTTCCGGCAATGAGGTGCGCATCACCTTTACGGATTATTTGCTTTCAGCTCCGTCGTGTAATTCCATAACGGCGAACCCGACCAGCACGACTTTCACCGCACAGGCCAACGTGCCTTCCAACTGCAACATCGCAGCCCGGAACATCGATTTTGGCAGCCATGGCATCCTCAATACGGCCGTGGATGCTGCCGGTGGTCTAAACGTAACCTGCACACAGGGTACCTCATACAGTATCGGTCTCAATAACGGATTGACCGGGACGGGGCCGACGACACGGCGCATGACGCTTGGCGATCAGGCAGTCGCTTACGGGCTTTACAAGGATGCCGCGCGCAGCCAGCCATGGGGGAGTTCTGGCGGCGACCTTGTGCAGGGGACAGGCAATGGAGCAACCGCAACCTTGCCTGTTTACGGCCGCGTGCCAGCCCAGCGAACGCCATCTCCCGGCACATATACTGACACTGTGGTGGTGACGATTACATATTGAAGCGTTCGAGGAAGGCCGCAAGCGACGTGATCGGGGTTCCGTGTTCGACCAGCTTCGCCCCACCCGTTCCATAACACCAACTTTAGCTTGCGAAACGACTGGGCTCCTGGCGGTTGCGCGGGCGGCGACCGGACCAAGCTTGGTCCCGGCACCTCCGTTCCGGCAGCACTGACTATACCGGTGATACCCATCTGTTTAATTGCTGAATGATGCAGCCTTGGTACCCGCAATCCGTGTTGTGGACTGACAGTGGCATTGTTACCACTGCACGCGCAGGCCCACCTGCCCCTTGACAGAATAACTATCGCCAAAGTTATTCAGGCTGGTGTTGACAAGCCCTTCGCCATAGATGGAATACTTATCTTCATCCCAGTTATAGGTTCCGCCTATTCCCAGCCCGCCCCATACGCGATCATTGCGGCTGGCAAAGCTCACACCCTGAACATCAACTCTCGTCCCTTCAAGGAACTCGTAATAGAGATTGCCGATGCCATAGAGATGAGTGCGGTTGAGCAAGCCCTTGTCATTCTGCCACGAGTTTTCATGATCGAGCGTGAGGCCGAGACGGCCTTGCAGGCTTTTTCCGCGGTCGAGACTGACACGTGCACCGAATGCATCGGTGAACGCATCGAAGTCGACATTGGAATAAACCAGCTGGGCCTGCGGCGTGGCGGACCATGTGGGATCGATGGCGATGCGCTTGCCGCTTTCCAGTGACAGCGTATAGCCGAAGCCATTATTGCCATCGGCAAGATTTGTGCTGGCAAGGCGGGAATCCAGGTCGCTTGTGTACCAGGTCATCTGCCCCTGACCGTCCAGATAAAAGCCGTTTTCGCCATACCACGTCAGCGTACCGCCGAAGCCATATCCATCCGTCTTGATCTCACCATCGCCGTAGACAGAATTGGTGTCGGTTTTGCCATGAGCGTAATGGACTGTGAACCCGCCAATAAGCTTGCTGCTTTCCGTTTCAGTCAACAGCCCATCAATACCGGCCTGCAGTTTGAAGACATTCTGGTCGTAATCGGTACCAGAGGTCGAGAAATGCGGTTCGATGCGGTTATGAGCACCTTCAATACGCCCCCATACACCGTTGCCTTCAATCACAACGCCAGCTTCTTCTGGAGCGACATAAGGTGTGCCGACCGGGTCAGCTCCCTGCGCGACAACCTTGTTGCCATTACCTGCCCAGAAACGATTACCAACGCGCTGCTGCAAGGTCGGCACGCCATTCAGCCCAAGCAACGCCTGCGGATATGCCTCATAGGTCGGAACACCGGCCTGATAAAGCGGAGCGGTCGGCGTGGTTGACGGATTAGATGCATCGGTCAATTGCGAACGCAAATACCAGTTGCCATCAGTCGGTGTTGAAGTGCCACCCTGATAGAGCTGATAGGCGTAGGCGCCTGCAACGACCGCCGACTTGCCACCGACCGTGTAATCGCCAATGAGCGAGAACGAACCATTGGAAGCACCGTTCACTTCGATGATACGGATACCTTCATTGGTTTTCGCACCTGTTCCGCCGACATTGTTGACGCCAACATTTGTCGTGCCCGATGTGTCGCCATTGACGATGATCATATCCGTCTTGGAGTTGTCGTCACCAAGCGCAACATCGAACAGCATCTGCCCGCCCTTGCCATTGTAGTTGCCGCCGACAATCACAACATCGCCGACGGCATCATCGACCGTGGTGATGGTTCCGGCATTGGTCACATCGCCGCTGAACGAATAAACCCCCGCTCCGTCTCCTGTACCGACAAAAGTGGAGGTTGAATCAATCGTCATATTACCATCGAAGTCGAGCGATGCCATGCCGTCGAGTGTGGAACCGCTATTCAGGA
>Ga0182748_1003704_pt1 | contig 12684 bp, 15 predicted proteins | sample eDN3rd37CKraftOP_FD_128877 | JGI IMG/M metagenome (GOLD analysis project Ga0182748, IMG submission 128877) | Enriched Organic Plus compost microbial communities from Emeryville, California, USA - eDNA 3rd pass 37_C Kraft OP (version 2) (version 2) ...
AGAGCCGAAGCCGATGATGAATTAAAGGTGGGGCTATTCCGAATCATAAACAAGGGGCAAGGTCATCGTTCTTCCGGTTGCCTTTGGGGCGTCGCCCCGGCATGCGATGCGGTGAGGAACATCCCCGCGGCCCACGGGGCTTACACTCCGTCGAGCGGAAACGCGGGAGTTTGAATGCAAACGAACCCGGCTTGCCAGAAATGCGGAGAAAAGACGCTGCAGAAGGGTTCCGTCCCCTCGCTCGATAACGAGCCAGCGCAACGCATCTTCGAGTGCGAAACCTGTGGCGAGCTTACCTGGGAAGCCGCACCCAGGAGTGAGGCTGACCAACGCTGAGGGAACGGCAGACATCATGATCGCCTTGGCCCCAACGGGATCTTGCGGCGGAACCGAAGCCGCCATTTTCGCGAAACCAATGATGCGAGCCGCGGTAACCGCAGGACCGTCCGGCCCGTTGCCGGCGTTACCCCGGCGTTACCACAGGGCAAAGCGGCCCCGAGGCAAGGACCATAGATCGCGGCTAAGTGATTGATTTCGTTGGAGCGGGCGAAGGGATTCGAACCCTCGACCCCGACCTTGGCAAGGTCGTGCTCTACCCCTGAGCTACACCCGCATCCTTTTGGGTCCGGCAGCGCTGGCCGCCGGGGGCCTTCCTATGCCAAATGGCCCTGCCCAATGCAACTGCAAGGACGAAAATAACTCGACCTGACTTGATCGGGGCTCGGCCTTTCGCCATGTCAGGGCTCCCCTCCGGCGCATTCGCGCTCCCACGACCCCCCGACCGACATGCCTGCCAGTCCCGACGACCTGTTCGCTTTCCTCGATAATCTGGCGATTCCCCATTCCACGGTGAGCCACCCGCCGCTGTTCACCGTCGAACAGTCGCGCGAGGTGACCGACCACCTGCCCGGCGGGCACAGCAAGAACCTGTTCCTGAAGGACGCGCGCGGCGCGTTGTACCTCGTCGTGCTGCTGGCCGATTCGCGGGCGGACCTGAAGGCGCTCCCGCGCGTCCTCGATTGCGGGCGGCTGTCGTTCGGCTCGGCCGATCTCCTGCGCGAGACGCTCGGGGTCGAACCCGGCTCGGTGACGCCGTTTGCGCTGATCAACGATCGCGACCACCGCGTGACCCCGGTTTTCGACGCGGCGATGATGGAGCATCCGCTTCTGAACTTTCACCCGCTCGTCAACACCATGACGACCGCGATCGCACGCGACGACCTCCTGAAATTCGCCGCGGCGACCGGACACCGCCCGCTGATCCGCGCCGTTCCTGGCCTCCAGCCAGCATGAACCGATTGCAATTGGCGGGTTCCGTGCCATGTAATGGGCTGACTGAACCGGGTCACGGGCACCGGGTCTCGGAGCCATGGGTCTTGGGGCCATGGGTCTTGGAGCCATGGGTCTTGGGCCATCGGTCCTCGGACCACGGTTTCGGGCCGGACCCCGCAGGGATTGCTTAAAATGCTGCAGAATATTGGCGAGGCGCCGGGCGCCGCGCCCGCGTCGGACTTGATCGCGGACACCACCACCCAGACTTTCGTCAAGGACGTCATCGAGGAGAGCAAGCGGCGGCCTGTGCTGGTCGACTTCTGGGCCCCCTGGTGCGGACCCTGCAAGCAGCTGACGCCGGTGCTTGAGAAGGTCGTCAAGGCCGCCAAGGGCAAGTTCAAGCTCGTCAAGATGAACATCGACGAGCATCCTCCGATCTTCCAGCAGATCGCCCAGCAGATGGGTATCCAGTCGATCCCGGCCGTGCTCGCCTTCGTCAACGGCCAGCCGATCGACGGCTTCCTCGGCGCGCTCCCCGAAAAGCAGATCACCGAATTCGTCGAGCGCGTGATCAAGGACCGTGTCGGCGGCGACGAGAAGGATGCACTGGCCGCGGCCGATGCCGCGCTTGCCGGGAAAGACTACGCCGGCGCAGCCGAACTCTATGCGCATGTGCTGCAACAGGATTCCAACAGCATCGCCGCAATGGCGGGCCTTGCCCGCTGCTATGTCGGCACCGGCAATATCGAGCAGGCCAAGAAAACCCTGGAGATGATTCCGGAGGCCAAGCGCAACGACAGCGCGGTCGCCGCCGCGCGCGCCGCGATCGAGCTTGCCGAACAGACCAAGGATCTCGGTTCCATTCCCGATCTTGAGGCCAAGGTCGCCGCCGATCCGAAGGATTATCAGGCGCGGTTCGATCTCGCACTCGCCCTCAATGCCAAGGGCAATCGCGAGGCCGCGATCGACCATCTGATCGAGATCGTGAAACGCGACCGCAAATGGAATGACGACGGCGCCCGTAAGCAGCTGGTTCAGCTGTTCGATGCCTGGGGTCCGACCGACGAAGCTACGCTGAACGGACGGAAGCGATTGTCCTCGGTGCTGTTCGCGTGAGTGGCCGCCGGCAGCGGCGCGCGCTCCGCGTATTTGCGGGTCCATTGAGTTTCTGAGTTATCGCGAAGGGCGGGGTGCGGCGATGCCCATGAATGCGATCTATCACGGACCGGCGGATTTGCCGGAGGTGATCCCGGTCTTTCCGTTGCCCGGGGCACTCCTGTTGCCGCGCGGCCAGATGCCGCTCAATATTTTCGAGCCGCGCTATCTCGCCATGGTCGACGATGCGCTCGCCTCGCGTCAAAGGCTGATCGGGATGATCCAGCCCGACAGCGCGCATCCCGGCCCGGAAGAAAAGCCGAACCTGTTCAAGGTCGGGTGCGTCGGCCGCATCACGCAGATCGCCGAGAGCGGCGACGGCCGCTACCTCTTGCAGCTCACCGGCGTTGCGCGCTTCCGCGTCGAGGAGGAGCTGGAGGTCACGACGCCCTACCGTCAATGCCGCGTGACCTACGCGCCCTTCGCCGACGATTTCGTGGCCCGCAAGGGCGAGGACGCGGTCGACCGCAAGAGCCTGCTGCGCACGCTGGCGGACTTCCTGACTGCCAACAATCTCAAGGCCGATTGGGAGGGCATTGAAAATGCGCCGAACGAGGCGCTGGTCAATGCGCTCGCGATGATGTCGCCCTACGGATCGGCGGAAAAGCAGGCGCTGCTCGAGGCGCCCGACTTGAAGACCCGCGCCGAAATCCTGATCGCGGTCACCGAAATCGAACTCGCCAAGAACCGCACCGACGGCGAGACGCCGTTGCAATGACAACGTCGTTGGCTGGCCCCGCCATCGATCAATCGGAAACCGGATGGGACGAACGTTCATGCCCGATAGCAAGACCAGCGCCGAGAAAGTCGATCCGAAGCTCCTCGAAATTCTCGTCTGCCCGCTGACCAAGGCCACTCTGGAATATGATCCGGTCAATCAGGAACTGATCTCGCGCAGCGCCAAGCTCGCCTATCCGATCCGCGACGGCATCCCCATCATGCTGGCCGAAGAAGCGCGCAAACTGGATTGAAGCCATGCTGAAAATCTACGGACGCAACAATTCGTCGAATGTCCAGAAGGCGATGTGGGGCATCGGCGAACTCAATCTGATATATGAGCGCTTCGATGTCGGCGGCGCGTTCGGCAAGAACGACCAGCCGGATTATCTTGCGATGAATCCCAACGGTCTGGTGCCGACGCTGGTCGAAGGCGATTTCGTCTTGTGGGAATCGAACGCGATCATTCGGTATCTGGCGCGGCGATACGGCTCGGGCACGCTGGAGCCGGCGGACCCCAAGAACATCGCGCTCGCCAATCAATGGATGGACTGGCAGCTCAGTGTGGCCGGACCCGCGATCTTTCACGCCTTCTGGGGCCTGATCCGCACGCCGCCCGAGAAGCGCAACCACGCCGCAATCGCTGATTCGCAGCGCAAGACCACCGAAGCGATGACGATTCTCGACGCGCAGCTTGGGCGCACCGCTTATGTTGCCGGCGACCGCTTCTCGATGGGCGACATCCCGGTTGGGGTGATGGCCTATCGCTTCCGCCAGCTTTGCCCGGATCGGCCGGCGCTGCCGCATCTCGAGCGCTGGTTTGCCGAGATCGAGAAGCGCCCCGCCTTTCAGGAGCATGTCGGTTCGATACCGTTGAGCTGATGCGGACACCGGCGCCTTGCGCACGCTCGCGATGCTTGCGGCGACAGCGTTTGCGGTGTTCTCCGTGAGCGCGACACAAGCGCGGGCGCAAATGGTCGAAGAGGCATGGTCGGCGGACGGGCTGCATGGCACGATCGCCACGCCCGCGGCGCATACGCGCGGGCCCGCCGTGCTCATCATCGCCGGCTCGGGTCCAACCGACCGCAATGGCAATGGCCCTCAGCTTGCGCCTGGTGCGCCGCGGCTGGAGACCAATACCTACCGGCTCATTGCCACGGACCTTGCCGCGAACGGCATTCTGTCGCTGCGCTACGACAAGCGTGGCATCGGCGAGAGCCGAGCCGCGGCGGTGCGCGAGGAGGACATCACCTTCGACAAGTCCGTCGGCGATGTCGTCACGGCGTTGCGGAGCCTGTCGGCGCGACCCGATGTGTCATCGCTGGTCATTGCCGGCCACAGCGAAGGAGCCATGCTCGCGCTCGCCGCCGCCGCGCGTTTTCCGGTGGCGGGCGTCATATTGCTCGCCTCACCGGGCCGCACCTACCTTGCGCTGATGCGGGAGCAGCTCAAGGGAAAGCTGCCGCCCGATCTCGATGCCCGCGCAAACGAGATCCTCGACCGGCTCGCCGCCGGCAAGGCGGTCGCCGATGTGCCGCCGCCTTTGGCCGCGCTGTTCCGGCCCTCGGTGCAGCCCTTCCTGATCTCCATCGGCAATTTCGATCCCGCTGCCACACTCGCGCAATTGAAAGCGCCGGCGCTGATCGTTCATGCCGGACGCGACCTGCAGGTCGCGCAAGCCGACTTCGACGCGCTTCGCGCGGCGCGCAGCGATACGCAAACGCTTCTGCTGCCCGAAGCCAACCACGTCTTGAAAGTGTCGCCGGCCGACATCGCGGGCAATGTCGCGCTCTACAGCAATCCAGCCGCGCCCCTCGATCCGGCACTGATGCCCGCCCTGATCGCGTTCGTGCGCTCGCTCGCGCGCTGACTACAACGCCTCGCCCATGTCTTGTCATGCCCCGCGAAAGCGGGACATCCAGTGAACTCTCGAAGCCATTGTGTTGACTGGATCGCCCACTTTCGCGGGGGATGACAACTGAAGAGCGACTGTTTCCGCGAAAAGTGAATATGCTCTAAAGCGCCTCGCCCTTCAGGAGCTTCGGCACGTCGCCGGTTAGCCCGGCCGCTTCGCGGATAAAGAAGTCCTTCAGATTGGGCATGCGATCGACGATGCCGAGGCCGACATCGCGAAAAAGCCGCAACACGTCCGAATTGTTGGAGAACAGCCGGTTGAGGCCGTCGGTCGCGACGCCCATCGCCATGGTGTCGAAGCGGCGCCAGCGCTGATAGCGCTCCAGCACCGAGGTCGCGCCGACATCGATGCCGAGGCGCGCGCTGTCGATCACGGCTTCGGCCAGCGCGGCAATGTCGCGCAGGCCCATATTGAGCCCCTGCCCCGCGATCGGATGGATGACATGCGCGGCGTCGCCAACGAGCGCGATCCGTTCGGCAATGAAGCTGCGCGCAACATGCAGGCCGAGCGGAAAGGCGCGGCGCGGTCCTGCGATCGCAAGATCGCCGAGATGCAAGCCGAAGCGCTGTTCGAGTTCTGCGAGAAATTCCGCGTCGGGCAGCGCGACCAGCCGCGCAGCTTCGTCACGACCCTCGGTCCAGACAATCGACGAGCGCTTGCCCTTCAGGGGCAGGATCGCGAACGGACCGGGCGGCAGGAAATGTTCTTCCGCCCGTCCGTTGTGATCGCGCTCATGCGCAATCGTGGTGACGATGCCGGCCTGATCGTAGTCCCATCCGACACTTGCAATGCCGGCCTGCTCGCGGATCACGGAGCGCGCGCCATCGGCGGCAACCAGAAGCCGCGCCGGGAGCGCAGTGCCATCCGACAATGTCGCCGTCACGCGACCGGGATCATACGCGAACTGGCGGATCGCGAACGGCCGCAGGTCGACTCCCTCTGCGCGCGCGCGGTCGAGCAGCGCCGCGATCATCGGTCCGTTCTCGATCATATGCGCGAACGGCTCGCCCGGCGCGATCTCGCCGTCGAAGGTCAGGAAGGTCGGGCGCATCGCGTTGTCGACCTTGGAATCGGTGATCACCATGTCGAGGATCGGCTGGGCGTCCGCGGCGATCGCGTCCCATACGCCGATGGTTTCGAACAGCCGGCGCGCCGCCGCGGCAATCGCCGAGGCGCGGGGGTCGCCCGAGGCGCGATCCAGCGCCGGATCGGCGAGCGCGACCGACAGCCCGCCCTCCGACCCCTGACGCAGCGCGATGGCCAGCGCGAGGCCGGCAAAGCCGCCCCCTGCAATGAGAATATCGGTCTTACTGTGCGCTTGCGTCATATCGGAAACCATGGTCCGTCATCCTGGCTCGCCCCCGTGGGGCGATCGCACGGATAACGACACGGAGAGCGAGCTTTTTCATGTCCGGAGCCGTCTCGGCCCTTCTCGACGTTCTCGACCTCGAAGCGCTCGAGGTCAATCTGTTCCGTGGCCGCTCGCCGCAGACCGGCTGGCCGCGGGTGTTCGGCGGTCAGGTGATCGGACAGGCGCTGGTCGCCGCCTCCCGCACCGTCGAAGGAATCTCCGCGCATTCAATGCATGCGTATTTTGTATTGGCCGGCGATCCCAAGGTGCCGATCGTCTATGAGGTCGAGCGCACGCGTGACGGGAAGAGTTTCACCACCCGCAGCGTCAAGGCGATCCAGCACGGCCGGCCGATCTTCATCATGATCGCCTCGTTCCATAACAACGAGGACGGCCTCAACAATCAGATGCTCATGCCGGATGTGCCGCCGCCCGAGGCGCTGCCGGACGAAGAGACGATGCTGCGCGACATTCTGCCGACGCTTCCCGAACCGGTGCAGCGTTACTACAAGCGCGAGCGTCCGATCGAGCTGCGTCCGGTCGATTACGGCCGCTACCTCGGCCGCAAATCGGCAGACGGCCTGTTCAACGTCTGGATCAGGGCGACAGGCAGGCTTCCCGACGATCCTGCAATCCATCAATGCGTGCTGGCTTACGCCTCCGACATGACGCTGCTCGACACCGCGCTGGTACCGCTCGGCCGCACGCTGTTCGAAAAGGAATTCATGGGCGCGAGCCTCGACCATGCCCTGTGGCTGCACCGGCCGTTTCGTGCCGACGAATGGCTGCTCTATTCGCAGGATTCGCCGAACCTGCACGGCTCGCGCGGGTTATCCCGGGGCCTGATCTTCAAGCGGGACGGCACGCTCGTGGCGACGGTCGCACAGGAAGGATTGGTCCGGCTGCGGCGGACGGAAGGATGACCGAAACCAAACCGGCGGATTTCGTCGGCGCGGATCAAGCGGCATCGTTTCGGCGCTTAATCTTTGCGCCGCTAACCGGTAACCTGTCGATCGAAGCGGCCTGACCCGCGCCGGGCGGCTGCGTTGGTGCGCACGCTTTCGGCAAAACATTTTGTGCGCCGATCGCGTGCAGTCTCACACAAAGGCTCGCTTGTCATGAAACTGGTCACAGCGATCATCAAGCCGTTCAAGCTGGAAGACGTCCGCGATGCCCTGAACGCTGTCGGCATTCACGGCATGACCGTCACCGAAGTGAAAGGCTATGGCCGGCAGAAGGGCCATACGGAGATCTATCGCGGCGCCGAATATGCCGTGCATTTTCTGCCGAAGGTGCGGCTCGACATCGCGGTGGACTCGGATCGCGTCGAGAGCGCGATCGAAGCGGTGACGCAAGCTGCGCGGACCGGACAGATCGGCGACGGCAAGATCTTCGTCACTCCGATCGACCGCGCCATGCGCATCCGCACCGGCGAAACCGATAGCGACGCGCTCTGATCTCTCCGACTGTCATGCCCCGCGAAAGCGGGGCATCCAGCAAACTCTTGAGGCGGTTGCGTTTACTGGATCGCCCGCTTTCGCGGGCGATGACAACTGGAGAGCGACTGCTTCGTGAAACCGAAGGTGTTTCAGGACACCAGTTCTCAGCGTGCGAGACCGTGCCGAGAGCGGTCTCGTCGCCTCCGGCCGGTGGGAGAACAAGACCGCGAAAGACGGTCATACGAATACGTTGTCCTACAAACGGCCTATAATTAAAGGAATATATCCTTTTTTACCCCGTCGTATTGCGATTAATTGGAACATTATTCTATCTGAGGGGCAAGGGCGCTGTGTTTGTCAGCGCCAGAAAGGATCTCCCATGCCCCGCCTTCTCTCTGGCGCTGCCCTTGCAGCCGCCCTGGTCCTCGCCGGGACCACCGCTTCGCTGGCCCAGGATTTTCCGACCCGCCCTATGACCGTTGTGGTGCCATTCTCGGCGGGCGGACCGACCGACGCCCTGATCCGCACGCTCGGCGAGCGCATGCATCAGAGCCTCGGGCAGCCGGTTCTGGTCGAAAACGTCACCGGGGCCGCGGGCACGATCGGCGTCGGCCGCGTCGCCAAGGCGCCGGGCGATGGCTACACGCTGAGCTTCGGTCACTGGAGCACGCACGTCATCAACGGCGCGGTTTATCCGCTGCCGTTCGATCTCCTGACCGACTTCGAGCCGATCGCGCTGCTCACCAGCTATCCGATGGTGCTGGTTTCGAAGAATGACGTGCCGGCCAAGAACCTGAAGGAATTCGTCGCCTGGACGAAGGCCAATCAGCAAAAGGCCGCGGTCGGCAGCATCGGCGCCGGCAGCGCCGCCCATGTCGCCGGCGTCTATTTCGAGAATCTCGCCGGCGTGAAGCTCAACTACATTCCGTATCGGGGCGCTGCGCCTGCGCTGCAGGATCTGCTCGCCGGCAATATCGACTTCATGTTCGATCATGTCTCGAACGCCTTGCCGCATGTGAAGGAAGGCAAGATCCGCGCATATGCGGTGACGTCCGAGAAGCGCCTGCCGTCAGCGCCCGATATTCCGACCGTCGATGAAGCCGGCCTGCCGAACCTCTATGTGTCGATCTGGTATGGATTGTGGGCGCCGAAGGGTACGCCGAAGGCCGTCGTCGCCAAGCTGAATGCCGCGGTGAAGGACGCACTCGCCGACCCGGCCGTGCGTGCGAAGCTGGAAGCGCTCGGGCAGGTGATCGCGCCGCCGGAGAAGCAGACGCCGGAAGCGCTGGCCGCACATCAGAAGGCCGAGATCGAAAAGTGGTGGCCGATCGTGAAGGCCGCGAATATCAAGATCGGCACCAACTGATCATCGATTGAAAGGCGCGGCGGGTTATCCTTGCCGCGCCTTTTTCTGCGAGCTTCGAGAGAACATGCCAGACACTTTCATCGACTATTACGACGCGATGTCGTCGCCGTGGACCTATCTCGGTCATCAGCGATTCGAAGCGTTGGCGCAGCGCTACAACCTGACGATCCGGCACAAGCCGATGGATCTCCTCAAGGTGTGGTCGGTGTCGGGCGGTCTTCCGCTCAAGCAGCGCGCGCAGCAGCGGCAGGTCTATCGGCATCTCGAACTCAAGCGCTGGAGCGAAATCCTCAAGCGTCCGTGCAATCTCGAACCGGCCTTTCATCCGGTTGCCGACCGCCGCGCCTGTTACCTCGTGATCGCGGCGATGCAGAAGGGGCTCGACTGGAGCCGGCTGACCAATGCGGTGCTGCGCGCGGTCTGGGTGGAGGATCGCAATATCGCCGATCATGCGACGCTGGCGGCGATTGCCAACGAGAACGGCATGGACGGCACAGCGCTTCTGGCGGCGACCGAGGACGACGCCGTGAAGGCCGAATATGACCGCAACACCGAGGAAGCGATCCGCATCGGCGTGTTCGGCGCCCCCACCTATGTCTACGAAGGCGAGCAATTCTGGGGTCAGGATCGCCTGCTCATGCTCGAATACCGGTTGGCGCAGAAGCATGGCCGGCCGACCGACGGCTTCTACTTCGGGTGACCGGGGCAGCGCGCCTGTCGCAAAAGTAGCGGGCAACGAATGGTTCGGCCCGCTTGAGACGCCTGCGCCTCTCAACGCTCCCGCGACTGACTGTTTATTAGGCAATGATGGCACTGCTTTGTGCGGCGCCATCGCGGCGGTCTGACCGAACCACCTCCACCACCGAAATTTTGTTGTTCGATCATAGCGTTACGCGTGCCGCAGCGAAGTGGCACGGGGTTTGATTCCCTCACCTCCGGGGACCGGCCAGCAGGGGCACATCCGCGTGCCGGAACCCGAGTGAGATTGCCCGGCGCGACATCTGCGCTCCGGGCCAACGGGGATCGAACCATATGAAAATCGTCATGGCCGTTATCAAGCCATTCAAGCTCGACGAGGTCCGCGACGCCCTGACCGCGATCGGGGTCCACGGCATGACCGTCACCGAGGTCAAGGGCTACGGGCGTCAGAAGGGGCACACTGAAATCTACCGCGGCACTGAATATGCCGTGAGCTTCCTGCCGAAGCTCAAGATCGAGGTCGCAGTCGCCACCGACCAGGTCGACAAGGTCATCGAAGCCATCACCGGGGCCGCCAAGACCGGCCAGATCGGCGACGGCAAGATCTTCGTCCTCAACCTGGAGAACGCCGTGCGGATCCGCACCGGCGAAACAGACGCCTCCGCCCTCTAACGCGAACGCACTCGGACAGGAGCTTCAATTATGTCGTTCAAGTTTCCATACCGGACCTGGCTGGGAGTCGCGGTCGCGGCTGCGGCTCTGGTTGCGGCCACGTCAGGCTATGCGCAGGACGCAAAGCCCAAACTCGACACCGGCGATACCGCCTGGATGCTGACGTCAACGGCGCTCGTGCTGATGATGACGATCCCCGGCCTGGCGCTGTTCTACGCCGGCATGGTCCGCAAGAAGAACATCCTCGCCACCGCGATGCAGAGCTTTGCGATCTGCTGTCTGGTGAGCATCCTCTGGATGATCTGCGGCTACTCGTTGATCTTCGACGATGGCGGCGCAACGCAGGCCTATATCGGCGGCCTCGGCAAGATGATGTTTGCCGGCGTCACCAACGAAACCACGAACTCGCTCGCAGGGACCATCCCGGAGTGGGTCTTCATCATGTTCCAGATGACCTTTGCCATCATCACTCCGGCGCTGATCACCGGTGCCTTTGCCGAGCGCATGAAGTTCTCGGCGATGATGTGGTTCATGGCGCTGTGGCTGCTGCTGGTCTATGTGCCGGTCGCGCACTGGGTCTGGGGCGGCGGCTTCCTCGGCGGCGCGGGCGTGCTCGATTTCGCCGGCGGCACCGTGGTGCACATCAACGCCGGTATCGCGGGTCTTGTCGCCTGCATCATCATCGGCCGGCGCAAGGGCTTCGGCACCGCCAATCTGGCGCCGTATAACCTCACCTACTCGCTGATCGGCGCCAGCCTCCTGTGGGTCGGCTGGTTCGGCTTCAACGCAGGTTCGGCCGCCGCCTCGAATGCGCTTGCCGGTGTTGCGATGGTCAATACCCAGATCGCAACGGCCGCGGCCGCTCTCGCCTGGATGTTCTGCGAGTGGATCGTGATCAAGAAGCCGAGCCTCCTCGGCATCATCTCCGGGGCCATCGGTGGTCTCGTTGCGATCACGCCGGCCGCAGGCTTCGTCAATCCGAAAGGTGCGCTGATCATCGGCATCGTTGCCGGCATCGGCTGCTACATCGCTGCGGTCCACATCAAGAAGGCGCTCGGTTACGACGACTCGCTGGACGTGTTCGGCGTCCACGGCGTCGGCGGCATCATCGGCGCCATCCTGACCGGCGTGTTTGCGGACGTTGCGATCAACGAAGCCGCCAAGGATGCCAGCGTCGGCGCGCAGATCTACGGCGTCGGCGTAACCATCGTCTACACCGCGATCGTCAGCGCCATCATCCTGTTCGTCATCAACGTGGTGATCGGACTGCGGGTGACTGCCGCTCAGGAAGAAGAAGGTCTCGACATCACCCTGCATGGAGAATCCATCCAGGAATAATCCAGAGTCGTGCGGCGGGGCGTATACCCGGCACCGCCCCTCGCCGAATGGAGGCTCCGGTCGCAAGACCGGAGCCTCTTTCGTTTGGTGCCCGCGCAGGTCGACATCATGCGCCGGCTTGTGTCATCTGGGATTGCTCATTCGCGCCGCGCCTGTCGGAAGTGTCGTCGCGCGCGCTCTCCGAAGGCGCCATCAGGCCTTCGTCACGCGCCGCGCGCTCACCCTCACGATAGGCGCTATCGAATGCACGAGTCGCAACGTTGGTCGCGCTCTCTGCGGTTTGCGACGCAGCGTTCCTGATCTCGTTCTTCATATCGTCGCTGAAGGAGCCGGCGATCTTGTCCTCAACCCGCGTGGACGGGAACGCCGCCGCCATCGCCGCGCCGATCACCAGACCCACTGCGCCAAGGACGAGCGGCTGCTCTTCGACAATCGTGGATACGCCGTTCCTGACCTTGCGGCTGATATCGGCCGCGCGATCGCGCGCATCGTGTATCCCCCGCCGCATGCTATCGGCGGTGCCGGACGCGGTGTCCGACATCCGGCGTGTCGCACGCGAGGCGGTGTCGGTGACGCTGTCGAAGGCCGACGCGGCGCGGTCGCGTGCGGATTCGAACGCACTGCCCGCCTGCCCCGCGAGATCGGAGGCTTCGCGCGCGAAGGCTGAGCCGGACGTCTCGGAGACTTCTTCGCCGAATTGTCCGGACGCGGCGCGGTAGCGCTGTTCGATATCGCGGTCGTCGCCGGTCTTGCGCGTCAT
>Ga0182748_1003706_pt1 | contig 12682 bp, 11 predicted proteins | sample eDN3rd37CKraftOP_FD_128877 | JGI IMG/M metagenome (GOLD analysis project Ga0182748, IMG submission 128877) | Enriched Organic Plus compost microbial communities from Emeryville, California, USA - eDNA 3rd pass 37_C Kraft OP (version 2) (version 2) ...
AGGCCCTGACCGCTACGAAAAAGCGTCCCGCCCCGCTCATGTCTCCTGGGCCCTCCGTCCCGTCGCCCGCCCGGCACGTCGTCCGAGCGCCTTGCCGGCTTCGCGGAACAGCACGAAAAAGCCGCGCGCGCCGATCCGCCCGATCTGCTTTACCGCCGTCAACGGCGCGTCGGGAACCGAAGCGTTCCATATCGTTGCCCAGATGTCGGCCCTGCCGAAAGTGACTTGAGCCAGTTCGATCTGCTGCTCGATGGAAAGGCCGAGGAAGTGCAGGCCGACGCGCTTCTCTTGGACGAAGCGCACTTCGGCGGGAAAGACGCGTTCGTCGTCGCCCCGGAACAGCGATACCTGCACCGTGTCGCCGACCTTGAGGGCGGCGGGCGCATTGAGCACCAGGCCCAATCCTTCGGCCGAGAAGTCGCTGGTCTGGCAGGCGATGCGGTGTCCCGAGGCCAGCCCCAGGCTGGCGGGCAGCACGGCCTCGACACGCGGCGAGGAACGTACCTGGCGCTGCTCGCCGGCCACGGCCACGCTGGCACTGCAGATGACGATGTTGTGCACCGTCCAGGCCATGTTGAACGCCACCGTATACATCAGGCTGCGGTCGCCGCCGCTGTGCACCAGCATCCAGATGCCCACGATCAGGCCGGCCAGGTTCAGGCCCAGCAGCACGATGTAGGGCCGGGCCAGCGTCCAGTCGAAATAGGATTCGGTCGTGGTGCCGCCCTTGGCCGTGACGTTGAACGTGGCGCTGTTGGGGTTGATCAGCGTGGCGAGCGTGGGCCGCATCAGATACCAGGCCAGCACCGATTCGTAGACTTCGTTCCAGAAAGAATGCCGGAACTTGCCCTGCACCCGGAAGTTCGTTAGTTGAGCGTGCAGAATATGCGGCAGCACGTAGGCCAGAATCATCAGCGCCGACGCCTGGAACACGCGCGCGTCGAAGAACAGATAGGCCAGCGGCGCGGTCAGGAACACGAGGCGCGGCAGCCCGTAGAAAAAGTGCAGCGAGGCGCTGAGGTAGCAGATGCGCTGGCCCAGGTTCAGGCCCTTGCCCAGCAAGGGATTATGGCTGCGCATGATCTGCGCCATGCCGCGCGCCCAGCGGATGCGCTGGCCGATGTGGCGCGACAGGCTTTCGGTGGCCAGCCCGGCCGCCTGCGGCAGGGCGAGGTAAGCGGTGTTGAGCCCTACGCGGTTCATCTTCAGGGCGGTGAGCGCGTCTTCGGTGACGCTTTCGGTGGCGACCCCGCCTATCTGCATCAGGTGTTCGCGGCGCAGCACGGCGCACGATCCGCAGAAGAACGTGGCGTTCCAGAGATCGTTGCCGTCCTGAGTCAACCCGTAGAAGAGCTGCCCCTCGTTGGGTACGCGGTGAAAGACGCCCAGGTTCTGTTCCATGGGATCGGGCGAGAAAAAGACGTGCGGCGTCTGCAGCATGGCCAGCTTGGGGTCTTTCATGAACCAGCCCATGCATATCTGCAGAAACGACCTCGTGGGTATGTGGTCGCAGTCGAAGATGGCGATGAATTCGCCATGGGTGCGCGCAAGCGCGGCGTTGATGTTGCCCGCCTTGGCATGCTTGTTGTCGGGCCGGGTCAGGTAGCCGACGCCGGCCTGCTCGCAGAAAGCGCGGAACTCTTCGCGGCGGCCGTCATCGAGCACGTAGATGTTCAGGCGGTCGGCGGGCCAGTCCTGGGCCATGGCCGTGAGCACGGTCTGGCGCACGACGTTCAGCGGCTCGTTATAGGTGGGTATGTAGATGTCGACGCTGGGCCAGGAGGAAACGTCCTCGGGCATCAGGACGGGCTTGCGGCGCAGCGGCCATGCCGACTGAAAATAGCTCAGGAACAAGGTCAGCAGCGCATAGAGCTCGGCCATCAGCAGGCCATAGCCGAACACGGCATCGAGCAGATGCTCGAAACCCAGGGTCTCGGTCAGCCGCCAATACATGTAGCGCAGCGTGGCCACCGACGAGATGGCCATCAGCACCAGCACCGTCAGGCGCGCCCGCGAAACGCGATTGAGCACATAGGCGGTGGCGAAGGTGATCAGGCCGAAAAGCGCCTGATGGCCCAGGCTCAGCGGAGTGACGATCACGCTGGCAAAAAATGCCAGCGCCACGATCAGGGCCAGCACACGAAAGGCTCGGCTGTCCCAGAGCGAAAGCCCCACCAGCCAATCGCCGGCCCGGCCAAGTGCCTTGCCCAAGCGCTCGTACATCAGCCTTCCTCCCGATCGGATGCGGCCAGGCGGCCGCTGATCCAGTTGGCGCACGCCATGATGTCGCGCGCGCCTTCGCTATGCGGCGCATATTGGAAAACGCTTTGCCCGAATGCCAGCGCTTCGCTGATGGCCTGGTCCTGGTGTATGCGTCCGATGATGCGATCGCCGAATGAAGCCCGCAGCATAGTCGCCACGTCGCGGCTGAGCTGCCGGCTCTGGTCGACCTGGTTCACAATGAAGCCATAGCCGCGAAAATCGGGCCGGCCCAGGCAATACGATTCGAACAAGGCGCGCAACTGGGGCAAGGTGACGTAGGAGCCTGCATCGGGCAGCGTTACCGCGATGGCCAGCGAGGCGGCGGTCAGAGCCTGCGTCATGTACACGGAAGGGCCGGGCGGCGTGTCCAGCACGACGATGGCGTCGTCGGCCAGATTCATGCCGCGCAACGCATCGGCCAGCCAGGAAGGACGGTGGACCAGCCCCGCCTCGAAGCCCAGCCGCTGCGCTTCGCCGCATTGGCCGTAGGGAATCAACGCCACGCCGGAGGGCGTCATCTCGGCCAGCCGGCTCAGGGCCGCCGCATCGCCGTCCGAACTCGACAGCCCGTTTCCGGAACCTGCTTCGAAAGAGAAATGAAACCTGAGCCCGTTCTGCGGGTCGAGGTCGATGGCCAGCACCGGATGGCCCAAGCCGTGCAACGCGACGGCGAGATTCGCAGCCACTGTGCTTTTTCCCACACCGCCCTTGGCCGAGACAACTGACAATACATTCATGGGCGGCGCAAGCGGTCGAAGAGCGAGCGTATGGAACCGGAAGGCTGCTCGGTGCGGTCCACGGCCGGCGGTTCGGCGGGGGCAGGCGGCGCCGCAGGGCCTTCGAGCCGCCTGAACAGAGACTTCAGGTCGCCCGAAGCGCTATCCGCTGGAACCGGCGCGGCTTCAGGCGCCGCGCCGCTTGGCGCATTCGCCGAAGTCTGCCGAGCCTGCCTCGCATCGGCTACCGGCGAAGAGACGGGCCCGCTCTTGTCCGCTGCCGTGGAGGGCTCGGGCGAGGACAAGGGCGCCGGCACAAAAGGACGCGCCGGGGGTTCGGACGAAGACGCCGCGGCCTGGGCTTGAGCCCCGACCTGCACACGCTTGAACAGAGGCCAGCGCTCGACGGTTTCGCGCTGCTGATCCGTCTCGTGCACTTCGCGATATTGCTTTGCCTTGCTGCCGTCGAATAGCGCGAAAAGCTTGCCTATGTCGTCCGATTCTTTCATCGTCATCCCACCTTCAAAAGGAGTCTACGCCATGTAAATGGCCGCTCGTAGCTGGACCTCATGCCGCCAGCCTATACCGGAACACGTTGCTGTCAGCGCTTTCGCACTGCCGAACCTGCAACCGCTCTCCCGCTCCAAGAGACACGAACCATTGCTGGTACACGCCCGCGAGAAAGTCCGCCAGGCCCTCTTGTGCGAACGGGTCGGAGGGAACGCCTTCGTGAACGATTTCGAGACAATCGCTGTGCTCGAGAAAGCTGACCACGCCCCATCCGAGACGCGCCCAATACCGGTTGGCCGCGTCTTCCATCTGATCGATGGACTCGCATTCGGGCAGCTCGATCTCCCGTCCCGCCCCCATGCCCGCCTTGACCATCAAGTCGCGTGCCTGCTCCGGCCCCAATGCCGTTGAAGCTTCGTGGACAAAAGACTTGAGAAGTAAACCCCATTGCGCGTCGCGGCGCTGGCTTTGGAGATAGGAGATCAGCTTGCTTTGCACGTTAGATATCCAAATCAAGGGTTGAGGGACGCTGTCCGCCCGCATGCGGGCGGCTGCATTTACCGGAATCACGGAATGAAAGACGGCCCGCGGGAGCGGGCCGACGCGCGCCGGCCGCGAGCGACGCCGACGAAAGCGTACCCGCCACGGAACGAGGCATGAAACGGAAGAAAACGCCGATGTCGCAAGACCGGACACGCTGTACGCCATGGGCGCACAATGCCGCCAAACTTGGACCAAGGCAACTACAAGCCATAACCGGGACTAGCAGCTTCGGCAAGGCGGAGCTACGGGCTTCTGGCCCATATTCTTGAAGCATGACCTTGCGTCTGGATGAGGCGCCGCTGATATTTCGGCAGTATCGAACCGGCCAAATGTATCAATAATGTAACGCATAGCGCTCATCTGCATAGAATTCTAACCAAATATTTAATCTCGTCCAATCCATGGAAGAGATACAACTGTAAGCGCCGGCCGCGCTTTCGGCGTGAAAACACAATGGCCGGGAACAGGGGGACTGTTTATTTCCTTATCGAAAAGGCCCGCCCCGGGTGTTTTGCAACAAGGTAAGATAGGGGTAAACGACTATCTCCCACGCTCACCGCCCCATGGCTACGCGCATTCCGCAACTGCAACGCTTCTTCCACAGCCATTATTTCTTCGGGGGCCTGCGACAGGCAATCGGCGTCATGCTGCCGGCACTGCTGACGGGCGTTTTGTGGCAAACATACGACATCGGCATGATCGCCGCCATCGGCGCCGCCTGCGTGGCGGTCATCGACCAGCCCGGCAGCCCTCGGCGCTATAGCGTCAACACCATGCTGGGCGCAGTGTTGCTGGGCACGCTCACCGTTGCGCTTACCGGCCTGGTATCCAGCCATCCATTGGCCCTGTGGGCGGCCATACCGTTGATGAGCTTCGCTTTTTCGATGCTGACGGTCTACGGCCCGCAAGGCGGCCTCATGGCTTTCGCCTGCCTGCTGATCATGACGCTGACCATGCGCGCGCCGCTCAGCGGGCAGCAACTGCTGCTGCACGTGTTGTACTCGCTTGCCGGCGGTCTCTTCTACTTCGCCTATAGCGCCCTGGTGCGCCGTGTTTTCTGGTTGCGCGAAGAACAGCAGGCCCTGTCCGCGGCGCTGTTCGCAACCGCCGACTACATCGACGCGCGCTCGCGCTTCTACGATGTGCATACCGACCTGGACGCCACCTACCGCGAGCTCATCCGCGCCCAGGCCGACATGATCGACAAGCAGCAGGCCGCGCGCAACACCGTGCTGCGCGAATTGCCCAAGGGCGGGCGGCGCGGCGACCGGCAGCGCATGAGGGCCCTGAACCTGTTCATCGACATGGTTTCCCTGCTGGACACTCTGATCGCCACTCATACCGATTACGCGACCTTGCGCCGCGAACTGGGCGACAGCGACGTGCTGGTCTTCGCGCGCGATACCCTGATCAAGCTGTCTGACAATCTGCAGCGGATCGCCCTGTGCACGGCACGCAACCAGGCGGTGCTCAGCCGTCACAGCGCCAAGGCGGAACTGCGCGCCATCGAGTACGAGCTCGAGCAATATCGGCAAAGCGGCTTCGCCGAGGCCAACCCCGAGGTCTACGCGTTGCTGGTGCAGGTGCTCAGGCGTCTGCGCAACGGCTCGCGCATCGTCGAGCGCATGGCCGCTCATACCCAGCCCGGCGCGGACACTCAACTGGTGGACCAGCGGCTGGACAAAGCGTTGGGGCGATTCATTTCGCGCGGGAGCGAACTGCGCTTCGGCATGATCACTTCGAATCTGCGCCTGGATTCGCCGCACTTCCGCTATGCCCTGCGGGTCGCCATCGCGGTGTTGATGGTGCTGGCGGTGGTGGCGCTGCTGAATTACGGCCTGGCCCGCCAGCAATGGGGACCGGCCATCGAGCTGCATGGCTACTGGGTCATCCTGACGGTCATCGTCATCATGAAGCCGGGCTTTGCCCTGACGAGACAGCGCAACGGCCTGCGCCTGATGGGCACCCTGATCGGCTGCATCCTGACGCTGGGCCTCTTCATGCTGACCAATAATCCGGACGTCCTGCTGGCCGCCCTGATCGTCTGCTGCATCCTGGGCTACAGCCTGATACAGGTCAGCTTCATGGGCACGGCCATCTTCAAGACCATCATGGTGCTGCTCGCCTTCCATCTGCTCGCCCCCCACTCCAACGCCCTCATCGGCGAACGCCTGCTCGATACCGTGATAGGCTGCGCCATCGCGCTGCTGGGCAGCTACATACTGCCCTGGTGGGAGCACAACTATATGGGGTCTCTGGCCAACGCCCTGCGCACCGCCAACCATCGCTACTACAAGGCCGGGCTGCATTACGCTGAACTCATCCGGGCGCTGCGCGGCGACCTGGCGGGAACGCACAATGATTCGCTCGAGGCCGACCAGCTCGAGGCGGACATGGCTTGGCGGCTGGCGCGCAAGAACGTGTACATTGCGTTCGGCAACTATGCGGCGGCCTTCTATCGCATGGCGGCCGAGCCGGCGCGGCGCCAGAAGAACGTGCCCGAGTTGAACAACCTGCTGATCCAGAACCATGTGCTGACGTCCCAGATCGGCGCCGCAGTTCCGCAGTTGGCGACCCTGGCCGAGGTACCCTCGGGCATCCGTCAGGCGCTCGAAGCCGTCGACGCGCTATTGCAGGATCAGGATGCCAAGCTGCCCGCTTCACTGGAAACCGAGGGCGAGCTGGCCACGCTGGCCTACCCTCTGCGGCAGATGATGTCGGCGGCGCAGCTCATCCGCCAGGAGATGCGGGCGCTGGAAATGCCTGCGCCCGACGGTGTCCATCCCCCTCCCTCGCAGCAGCTGCCGGACTCGGTCGCGGCTTAACATGCCGGGGCGAATGGGTGCTGAGCCCCGCCCCTCGCTTCAGCTCCTGCCGTCAACGCGCTGAAGCGCCCCTGAAGGGGCGGCCGTCCGCCTAGGCGAAGGCCAGAAATACCATATCGCGCACGCCAACTGCAGCGCCAGCAGGCATGACCAGGCCGTCAGATGAGCCTCGGCCGGATAGACGCCCGGCACGATCGGATCCCAGCGCTCGACGATCCATCCAATGACGTTCTGCACCGCGAAGATCATGAAGAACACCAGCATATTGAAGGTCGTGTTCGCCCGGCCCCACATCGCGGGTGGATAACGGGTGACAAAGATCGCGAATATCAGTACGCAACAGGCGCCGAACAGGCCGAAACAGGTCCAGAGGACGCTCTTTGGGATCGGAGCATCGAGCATGATCAGGGCCTGGATCGCCACGAACATTCCCAAACATGCGCCGTTGAATACCACCAGGCTCACGCCCAGGCGCTCGAAGCGGCGGGCGAGCCCGCCCGACATCAGGCTTCCGCACACAGCCGCCAGTCCCAGCAGCGAGACCAGCGCGTCGGTCTGCGCCTGGCCGGCCTGGCTGACGTCAAGCAGATAGGGCTTCATCCACAATGATTGCACGGCATAGAACATGCCGCCGCTCACGGATGGAAAGAGCGACAGCTTCCAGAACGGCACGCTGCGAAGCAGCTCCCAGGTGCCGCGAAACTGGGCCCATACCGAAGGACGCTCTTTCTTCCGGGGCACGGCCTTGGCGTCGGTCGCCCCGAACCAGATCATCCCCGCCACCGCCATCGTGAAAACTGCCAACCCCGCGCTGATGGTCCGCCAGGAGGCCGCTTCCAGGAGCAAGGCCAGCGGCGTTCCCACAATGGCTCCCCCAAGGCCGCCGATGGCGATCAGCGCCCCATTCAACAGCGGGATGCGGTGGGCCGGAAAGTGCTGCGCCAATGCCTGCAGCCCCGCGCCCATGCACACCGCCACGCCCACGCCGATCAGGACACGGCCCGCCATCATTGGAACCAGGCCGTCGGCCAGCCCGAACAACAGCGAACCGAGCGCCGCCACCATCATCAGCACGGCAGTGACTCTGCGCGGCCCCCACGTGTCCAGCGCGGCGCCGGCTGGAATCTGGGTCACGGCGAAACCCAGGAAATACAGGCTGGTCAAGCTTCCCAGGTCGGACGCCGTCAGACCCATTTCCTGGGTCAAGAACGGCGCAAAGCCGATATTCAGCCCACGGAATATATAGGAAACAAAATAACCGGCCGAAAAGAACAAAAATACGCGTGTCGCTGCGCTCATACATCCAATTCCGAAAGGGCGGGCTCCTTGTCCGCCTGGGTGCTGTCCGTAGGGGCGGCCCAAGCCGCCCCTTATGCTGCCTGCCTAGGACGCCTGCTTGCGCCGGAACACCAGGCGCGAGTCGGTCGACGACTTGGCATCGTGGACGTAGCCTTCGGAATTGAAGCCCGCCAGGGCGGCGGGGTCGCTGATTTCGTTTTCGATGACGTAGCGCGCCATCAGGCCGCGCGCTCGCTTGGCATGGAAGCTGATGACCTTCCATTGGCCGTTCTTATAGTCCTGGAACACGCACTGCACGACCTCGGCCTTCAGCGTGCCGAGGTCGACCGCCTTGAAATACTCTTCGGATGCGAGATTGAGCACCAGGGGTTCGGCCTGCCCTTCGAGGCGCTTGTTCAGGTATTGGGCGATCTGGGCGCCCCAGTAATCGTACAGCGTCTTGCCCTTGCTGGTAACTAGCCGCGTGCCCATCTCGAGGCGATAGGGCTGCATCAGATCGAGCGGCCTCAGCACGCCGTACAAGCCGCTGAGTATGGCCACGTGCTCTTGCGCCCACTGCAGCTGATCGTCCGACAGCGACGGCGCATCCAGCCCTTCGTAGACATCGCCGTTGAACGCCAGCGCGGCCTGGCGCGAATTGGTCTGGGTGAACTTGGGCTTCCAGGCGGCGTAGCGCTCTACATTGAGCTTGGCCAGGGCGTCGCTGAGCTTCATCAGGCCGGCGATTTCGCTGGCCGACTTTTCTTTCAGGACATCGATCAAGGCCGCCGCCTGCTTGACGAACTGCGGCTGGCTGTGCAGCGTGGTTCGGACCGGAGAATCGTAATCGAGCTTTTTCGCGGGGGACAATACCAACAACATTTTCTATACCTTGATCGATGAGCGGGAAGCCGCCGGAGCCCGGGCCGGACCAAAAAACCGATGCGCCGGGACATCCTTGATAATGGGCAACCTTATACGGAAAGCGGGGGGCGCGTCAAAAGCGGCTGGGAACCGACTGCGGCGGCCACCCGGCGGCGCGGGCGGCCGGGCATGAAGCCCGGATCGCGAGCAAACCGCCGCGGCATGCCCGGTCGCGGCAGGCGCATGTCCGCCACCGGCGAAGCACCTTAGCGCGCCGTCCAACCGCCGTCGATCGACATGGAGGCGCCGGTGATCTGTTCGGCCGCCTCGGAGGCCAGGAACACCGCCATGCCGCCGATCTGCTTGGGCGTCACGAACTGCAGCGAAGGCTGTTTCTCGCTCAGCAAGCGCCTGGCCGCTTCGTCGATATCGACCTTTTGCGCCTGCGCGATGGCCTCGATCTGTTTTTCGACCAAAGGCGTGCGCACCCAGCCCGGGCAGATGGCGTTGGCCGTGATGCCGTTACCGGCGTTTTCAAGGGCGGTGACCTTGGTCAGGCCCACGACGCCGTGCTTGGCGGCCACATAGGCCGACTTGGCCGCGGAAGCCACCAGCCCATGGGCCGACGCGATATTGATGATGCGGCCCCAGCCTTGCTTCTTCATATAGGGCAGCGCCGCCGCCGTGCCGTGGAATACGGCCGACAGATTGAGCGCGATGATGGCGTCCCAGCGCTCGACGGGAAAATCCTCGATCAGGTCGGTATGCTGCACGCCGGCGTTATTGACGAGGATGTCCACCCCGCCGAGCAGGCGGGCCGCTTCGTCGATCAACGCTCGCGTCGCATCGGCGCGGCTAAGGTCCGCATTGACGTAATGCGCCTTGACGGCGAACTCGAGCTCGATGTTGACCCGCTCTTTTTCGATGGCCTGCGCATCGCCGAAGCCATTGATCACCACGTCCGCCCCGTTGGAGGCCAGTTCGCGGGCGATTCCCAAGCCAATTCCACTAGTCGATCCCGTAATTACAGCGCGTTTGCCATCGAGCATGTTGTATCCCCAATCAGTTTATGCAGGTCAACGCGTCTCGGCCCTTGAGTGCGGCCGGTCGCGATACGCTTAGTGTAAACGGAGAGCGTCGAACGAAGCGTCGCCGCTGCATCTCCCAGGCGCGAGGAGGAGCCGGCATGCCCGAGATGGCCCGCGGAGTCCGTACCGGGCGCGACGACGGTGCCTCCCGAGCCGTCACCTCTGCCAAGATGAGATAGACTACGAGACTACGACATCGACATGCATCAATCACCCACCAACAGCTAAGTCATGGTCAGATTGAACGAAATCCGCGAGAACGAATTGGCCGTGAACGCCCCGACTCCTACGGATGCGGGGCTGGTTTTTATTGGGCGCATACATACTCCTTGGACCTCGCGTCTTGAATGTCCACGTCAAGGCAGGCAGGATGGGCCGATATGCGAGATCGAAATCTTCGAGCCCTGGGTGGCGGCGCTCGAGGGGATCGAGAAGTTTGAACGGATAGAAGTATTGTATTGGCTGCATGAATCCCGGCGCGATCTGGTGCGGCAAAGTCCCGCCAACGACGGGACGACTCGCAGCACCTTCGCTTTGCGTTCACCGGTTCGGCCCAACCCCATCGGTACGTCCATAGCAACCCTTGTCTCGCGTACCGGCGGCAAGCTGCGAGTGCGGGGGCTGGACTGTCTCGACAACACCCCTCTTATCGACTTGAAGCCGGATCGCGCTCTGTTCACTCCCATTGCGCCGCCGCAGCCCGGTGATTTTCAGACGGAAGACTGACCATGCCGATCACTCGGCTGCGTACCGACCGTAGTGGAGAACCATATACGAAGGGCAGCGGCTGACCACGCCAGTACCCGTCTTCCGTGGCCACATTCTCGCCAGAGGATCTGCGTCGCTGGTTTAGTGAAGAGTACGGCCGGTCCTCTTTTCAAGCTAAACGGCATTGCCGCAAATTCCATCTTTTGATAATATAAAAACTATCAATTGACGATTTTACGAGGCCATCATGTCCACCCACGCCAACCAAAGCAGGCCATCACATAAGCAGCCCGGCCGGCCGCCGGCCCACGCCTTTTGGAAGATGGCGCACAAGCTGGGGTCGATGAGCGAGTCGGACCGCATCCAAAGCATCAAGACGGGCTTTACCTTCGAAATGGCCGATGCGGCTAAGCAGACATTCCGGCTGACCTCCCAAAACATTGGAGCGTTGTTGAACCTGTCTGTGGCCACATTCGAGCGGCGACGCAAGGATGCCAAGCCGCTGGACGCGGTCGCCTCGGAGCGGCTGGACCGGATCGCCGCCATCGCCCTCATGGCCGAAGCAGTCTTCGAAGATGCCGCTGCAGCCTCAGAATGGATGGCGACGCCTAATCCGGCGCTGAATGGAAACTCGCCTGTCATGCACTGCGAGACGTCGATCGGCGCCCGCCAAGTGCGTCGAATCCTGAATGCTTTGGAATGGGGCGGCGTAGCTTAATGATCGCCTGGAGAATCACCAAGGCCAAAAGAGCGCGGGACTTGACGGGGAAAGGGGCGGCGCTCGATGGCGGCCGCTGGAACGAAGTGGACGTGCCCGCCGTCTACATGGGGCTCTCGCCGGCCATCTGCAGCCTGGAAACATTCGTGCATACGAACCGCTACCCGCTGCTGCCCCTGAAGATCACACGATTTATATTGCCCGACGATGCGAACTTGTATCTCGAGCCGAATCCGCGCACGCTGCCCGAAGGTTGGGCTACGATTCCGCCCGATCGCACCAGCATGGCCTATGGAACTAAGTGGCTGCGCAATACGCAGCACCTCGGGCTTATTGTGCCGTCGGCCGTATTGCCGCTCGAGCGCAACATTGTCATCAATCCCGCCCATCCAGCCATTGCGAAGGTGACCATCGACGCACAATTCGACTTCATGTACGACCAACGGATGTTTCTGAAGCGCTAAGCGCAATATTCACGCTTGGCAAAAGAAAAACCCTCGCAACTCGTTGAATTGCAAGGGCCTTCAAATACTGGCGGAGAGGGTGGGATTCGAACCCACGGTACGGGGTTACCGTACGCCTGATTTCGAGTCAGGTACATTCGACCACTCTGCCACCTCTCCAAGTCTATTTCTAGACTGCCTATTGCTAGACATTGACTGCGGTCAAGCCCGTGATTCTAGCATAGAAGATGGGCGGCGTGGAACCAGCAGCACCAAAATCAAGGTCAGCGCCGCCACCCACGCCATGCCGGCATAGACATGATGCGTGGCGGCATCGAAGGCCGACTGCAGGTAGTGCGTGCCGGCCAGCCCCAGGCTGCCGGACTGCAACGCTCCCACCACGGCATTGACTTCGGGAAGCGTGCCGGCCAAGGACGCGGGAGCGTCGCGCAGCTGGCCGCGCATGGCGCCGTTGAAGATCGCGCCCGCAATGGCGGCCCCCAGGCTTTGACCGAGGTAGCGCGACCACATATTGGTGCTTGTCGCTACGCCGCGCTGGTTCCAGGGCACGATGGACTGCACGCCGACCAGCAAGGGCGTGGACAGCATGCCGAAGCCGGCGCCCAGCAGAATCTGGTCGGCGACGACCATCCAGTACGAGGGGCTGTCGGGCAGCAGCCTGAAGCCCGCGACCGCCGCGAACATCATGGCGGCCCCCAACAGGGCC
>Ga0182748_1003708_pt1 | contig 12677 bp, 10 predicted proteins | sample eDN3rd37CKraftOP_FD_128877 | JGI IMG/M metagenome (GOLD analysis project Ga0182748, IMG submission 128877) | Enriched Organic Plus compost microbial communities from Emeryville, California, USA - eDNA 3rd pass 37_C Kraft OP (version 2) (version 2) ...
GCGCAGCCGCTCGCCGTCACCAACAAGGGCGACGGCACGGTGCAGGCGGTGGTGTCGGTGAGCGGCGCGCCGCTCACGCCCGAGCCGCCGGCCGAGAGCGGCTTCAAGATCGAGCGCAGTTTCTTCACGCTCGACGGCACCCCGGCCGATCCGAGCCAAGCCAGGCAGAACCAGCGCTTCGTGGTCGTGCTGAAGATGACGGAAGCGCAGCCGCAGCTCTCCCGCGTCATCGTGGCCGACTATCTGCCGGCCGGCTTCGAGATCGACAATCCGCGCCTGGTATCGTCGGGCGATACCGGCGTGCTGCCCTGGATCACCGACGCGGGGCAGCCGGTATCGACGGAATTCCGCGATGACCGCTTCACCGCGGCCTTCGACCGCGGCAAGGACTCCAAGCCGGTGTTCACGGTGGCCTATGTGGTGCGCGCGGTGTCGCCGGGCCGCTATACGCAGCCGCAGGCGCTGGTCGAGGACATGTACCGGCCCGACCGCTTCGCCCGCACGGGCACCGGCACGGTGGAGATCACGGCCGCGCGATGAATTGGCTCGATGCCATGAAAGCTGCCGGCGCCGGGCTTGTCCCGGCCACCCCGCTTGCGTGGGCACGGGCGCGCCGCCTTCGGCCGGATGGCCGGGACAAGCCCGGCCCGGACGGCGGAGGGACGGCGGTGCGCCGCCGGTCGCGATGGCGGGTCGCCTTCGCCGGCTTGGGCCTATGTGCCGCCGCCGCCGTGGTCGCGGCGTCGGCCTGGGTCTATGCGCTCGGGCCGCCGCCGCTCGGCCATCATCTCGACTATTCCCACACCGTGCTCGACCGGCACGGGCGCCTGCTGCGCGCCTATGCCACCAAGGAAGGGCGCTGGCGGCTTCCGGCCACCGTCGACGATGTCGATCCGCGTTTCATCAAGCTGCTGCTCGGCTACGAGGACCGCCGCTTCTACGAGCATGACGGCGTCGATCCGCTGGCGCTGCTGCGGGCGGCGATCCAGCTGGTCGTGAACGGCCATATCGTGTCGGGCGGCTCGACCCTCACCATGCAGGTCGCCCGCCTGTTGGAGCCGCGTCAGCACCGCAGTTTTGGCGCGAAGCTCCGGCAGATCACGCGGGCGCTTGAGCTGGAAAGAAAGCTCAGCAAAAACCAAATCTTGGCGCTCTATCTGACGTTGGCACCCTATGGCGGCAATCTGGAGGGCATCCGCGCCGCTTCGCTCGCCTATTTCGGTAAGGAACCCAAGCGGTTATCGCTGGCGGAGGCCGCGCTCCTGGTGGCGCTGCCGCAGTCGCCGGAATGGCGCCGCCCCGACCGTCATCCCCAAGCCGCGCGCGCGGCGCGCGACCGCGTGCTCGACCGGGAGGTGGCGCAAGGACTCGTGCCGCCGGATGAAATCGCGCGCGCCAAGACCGCCAATGTGCCGCACGGACGCAAGGAACTGCCGGCGCTTGCGCCGCATGCGGCCGACGACATTTTGGCGATCGATCCGGACCGGCTCGTGCACCGGCTCACCATCGACGTGGCCTTGCAAAAGAGTCTGCAAGAACTCGCGCGTGAGCGCGCGCATGCATTGGGACCGCAGATTTCGGTGGCCATTCTGGCGGTCGACAATGCGAGCGGCGAGGTGAGGGCGCGCGTCGGCTCGGCCGACTATTTCGACACGCGCCGCGCCGGTCAGGTCGACATGACGCAGGCCCTGCGGTCGCCCGGCTCGACCTTGAAACCGTTCATCTACGGGCTCGGTTTCGAGGACGGCCTGATCCATCCCGAAACCCTGATCGACGATGTGCCGGTCCGTTATGGCAGCTACGCGCCGGAGAATTTCGATCAGACCTTTCAAGGCACCGTGACGGTGCGCAAGGCGCTGCAATTGTCGCTCAATGTCCCCGCCATCGCGGTCTTGAATAAGGTCGGCGTCAGCCGGCTGGGCGCGCGGCTGACGGGAGCCGGGGCCGCTTTGGTGCTGCCGAAAGGCGAGGCGCCGGGGCTCGCCATGGGGCTCGGCGGCGTCGGCGTCAAACTCTCCGACCTGGTGATGCTCTATACCGGGCTGGCGCGGCTGGGTGCCGCGGTGCCGCTCAGCGAGCGCGCGGGCGAGCCGGAACCGGCCTCGCGCCGGCTGCTCGATCCGGTTGCCGCTTGGTATGTCGGCAATGTTCTGATCGGCGCTCCGCCGCCGGAAAACGCCCCGCACGGGCGCATCGCCTTCAAGACCGGCACATCCTATGGCTATCGCGATGCCTGGGCCGTCGGTTTTGACGGACGCATGACCATCGGCGTCTGGGTCGGACGCCCCGACGGCGCGCCGGTGCCGGGCCTCGTCGGCCGGGCTTCGGCGGCGCCGATCCTGTTCGACGCTTTTGCCCGCACCGGCTTGTCGCCGGCTCCGCTCCCGAAACCGCCCAAAGGTGCCATTTTGGCCGCCACCACGAGGCTGCCGCCACCGCTGCGCCGCTTCAGCGCCGATGGCGGGCCGGGCCGTGTGCGCGAGCCGCCGCGCATCATGTTCCCGCCTGACGGCGCCCGCCTCGAACTGTCGGGAGGGCCAACGTCAGAAACCGTGCCGCTCAAGATCGCGGGCGGACGTGCGCCGCTCACCGTCATGGTCAATGGCGTTCCGATCAGGAACGGCAGCGGCCGCGGCACGGTGTTTTTCCGCCCCGACGGCCCGGGTTTCGTCCGCCTGACCGTGATGGATGCCCGCGGCGCCGCCGACAGCGTCACCGTCAGGCTGCAATAGGATGCAACAGAATATGACCGGTTTCGCTTGAACAGAAGTTCCTAACTTATTGTCTCTACGGGTTCTTTTTGGGGCTTCCGCTGTTGCATTTCCGCCGCATAGGCGCGCAATGAGTGCGCCGGCGGGTTAAACTTATTGTCGGCGGCACAGAGCCGGCCTAGGACGCTCTCCAAACGAGCAATGAACACGACGACTAACGACACGCGGCTCTCTGTTGCGCCGTCGCGGGGCCTCGCCGCGGCGCTTGATTATGCCTGCGCGTCGCATGCGCGCGCCGCGGCGCTGCTCGTGGCATTTGCGTTGATCGCGTTCCTGCCCGGCTTCTTCCAGATCCCCACGGTCGACCGCGACGAGGCCCGCTTCGCGCAGGCCACCAAGCAGATGCTGGAAACCGGCGAATATGTCGACATCCGGTTCCAGGACGAGGTCCGCTACAAGAAGCCGGTCGGCATCTACTGGCTGCAGGCGGCGGCCGTGAAGGCGGGCAATGCGCTCGGCGTGCCCGAGGCGCGCACCACGATCTGGCTCTACCGGCTGCCGTCGCTGTTCGGTGCCACCGGCGCGGTGCTGCTCACCTATTGGGTTGCGCTCGCCTTCGTGGCGCGCCGGGCCGCCCTGTTGGCGGCACTGATGATGGCGAGTTCCATCCTGCTCGGGGTGGAGGCGCGGCTGGCCAAGACCGATGCCGTGCTGCTCATGACGTCGCTGGCGGCCATGGGCGCGATGGCGCGCGTCTATTTGAGCCGCCGGCGGACGCCGGACGAGCCGGTCGGCTGGCAGATGCCGGCCGTGTTCTGGACGGCGCTTGCCGCCGGCATCCTGATCAAAGGCCCGCTCGTGCTGATGTTCGTCGGCCTCGCCACGCTCACTTTGTCGATCGCCGACCGCTCGGTGCGCTGGATCGGCGCGCTGCGGCCTTTGGCCGGCGTGGCCTGGCTGTTCCTGCTGGTCCTGCCCTGGTTCATCGCGATCATGGCCAAGTCGGGCGACACCTTCTTCGTGAAGGCGGTCGGCGACGACATGCTGGCGAAGGTCATCAGCGGCCAGGAGGCGCACGGCGCGCCGCCCGGCTACTACTTCCTGCTGTTCTGGGTGACCTTCTGGCCCGGTTCCGTTCTGGCCGGCCTCGCCGCGCCGATGGTCTGGAAAGCACGGCGCGAGCCGGGGGCGCAGTTTCTGCTCGCCTGGCTGGTGCCGTCCTGGCTCGTGTTCGAAGCGGTGATCACCAAGCTGCCGCACTATGTGCTGCCGCTCTATCCGGCGATAGCGATCCTGATCGCCGGCATCCTGGAGCCGGGCGGCCTGTCCAAGATCCGTTGGATGGTGCGCGGCACGGTCGGCTGGTTCGTGTTTCCCAGCGTCATCGCCGTAGCGACGGTGGTCGCTTTCGTCATGTTTGGCCGCGATCTCGGCCTGGTCGCCTGGCCGTTCGCGGCCACCGCCGTCATCTTTGGGCTGTTCGCCTGGTGGCTCTACGAAGCCGACGGCGCCGAACGCGCGCTTTTGCGCGGCATGGTCGCCTCGGTGTTCATCGCCATCACGGTCTATGCCATCGCCTTTCCGTCGCTGCCGATGCTGTTTCCGAGCGCGCTGATCGCCGACGAGGTGCATAAGACCGGCTGCGAGGAGCCGCATGTGGCGGCGACCTATGCCTATCAGGAGCCGAGCCTGGTGTTCCTGCTCGGCACCCATACGCGCTTCACCGACGGCGTCGGCGCCGCCGAATTCCTGCGCGCCGGCGCCTGCCATTTCGCGCTGGTCGATCCGCGTAATGAGCGCAGCTTCGTACAGCGCGCCAATGCGCTCGGCCTGCGCTACACCTTGAGCCAGCGCATCGACGGCTTCAATATCAGCATCGGCAAGCCGGTTTCCTTGACCATTTTCCGTTCGGCGGAACCATGACGGCGACGAACGGCGTGGAGCGCGATCCCGGCGCGGCGGCATCGGCCGCTGCCTGGCGGCGCTGCTTGGTCAATGTCGGGACGGCCTTGAGCCTGCTGATCCGGCCGCCGTTGATTCATCCGCGCGAGCCGTGGCTGACGCGCCGCCAAGTGGCGATTGCCGCCGTGGTCACCGCCGTCGTTTTGCCGCTCGGGATGGGGTTCGTCGATGCCCCGATGATTCATGCCGCCAAGCGCCTGCCGCACTGGGTGGTTTCGTTCTTCGACACCATTACCGACTACGGGAAGTCGGGCTGGGTTCTGTGGCCGGTCGGCCTTCTTTTCCTGTTCCTGGCGGCGCTGCCGCCGGTTCTGCCGCGTTTTGCTCAGAACGTGCTGGCCGCGATCATGGTGCGGGTCGGCTTTTTGTTCACCGCCGTGGCCGTGCCCGGGCTGTTCGTGACCACGGTCAAGCGCATGATCGGGCGCGCGCGTCCGGTCGTGAACGGGGGCGTCGATCCGTTCGCCTTCAGTCCCTTCATCTGGCGCGCCGATCATGCCAGCCTGCCGTCGGGCCATTCGACCTCGGTTTTCGCCGTGCTGGTGGCCTTCGGCACGCTGTGGCCGCGCGGGCGTCCGCTTCTGGTCGCTTATGCGCTCGTGATCGCGATGAGCCGGATTATCGTGACCGCGCATTACCCGACCGATGTTCTGGCGGGCGCCGTGGTCGGCACTGTGGGTGCGCTCATGGTGCGGCGCTGGTTCGCGCTGCGGCGCCTTGGCTTCTCGGTGGGACCGGACGGGGTTGTGCACCAGTATCCGGGGCCGTCCCGCAGGCGGATCAAGGCCGTTGTGCGCGACCTGCTGGCCCCGTAAGAAACCCGGACACGGGGCGCGTAGTAGCCATGAACACGAACGATCCGGCGGTCACCGTCGTGGTGCCGGTACGCAACGAGGCCGGCAATATTGCGCCGCTGGTCGCGGAAATCGCTGCCGCGCTCGACGGCCAGTGGCCGTTCGAACTGGTCTATGTGAACGACGGTTCCACGGACGGCACCGAAGACGAGCTCAAGCGCCTGATGGCGCAATATCCTTGGCTGCGCCGGGTGCGCCACAAGCAGTCCTGCGGCCAGTCCGCGGCGGTGCGTTCCGGCGTGGCGGCCGCGCGTGCGCCGATCGTGGCGACGCTCGACGGCGATGGACAAAACGATCCGGCGTTTCTGCCGGCCATGATCCGCGCCTTGGAAGCCGGCGGCGCCCGCGTGGGGCTGATCGCCGGCCAGCGCGTCGGACGCAAGGACACCGGCTTCAAGAAACTGCAATCGCGTATTGCCAACAGCGTGCGCGGCGCGGTTCTGCGCGACGGCACGCGCGATACCGGCTGCGGGCTGAAAGCCTTCCGCCGCGACCTGTTCCTGCGGCTGCCATATTTCGACGGTTTGCATCGCTTCCTGCCGGCGCTGGTCAGGCGCGAAGGGTTCGATGTCGGCTATGTCGATGTCGTGGACCGGCCGCGCCGGACCGGCGTGTCGAACTACGGACTATGGGACCGGCTGTGGGTCGGCATCCTTGACCTTGCCGGCGTCTGGTGGCTGATCCGTCGCCGCAAGCGCGTACCTGAAGTCTCGGAGGATTGAACTCGATGCTGGTCGATATCGCGAATGCCGTCGGCGGCTATCTGCACGATGTCTTTGTCGGCAAAGTCGATTGGGCAATCCTGGTCGGCTATATTGCGCAGGCCATGTTCGCCATGCGCTTCGTGGTGCAGTGGATCGCCTCCGAACGCGCCGGCAAGAGCGTGGTGCCGACCGCCTTCTGGGTGTTCTCGATCGGCGGCGGGCTGATGCTGCTCGGCTACGCGCTTTACCGCAAGGACCCGGTATTCATCATCGGCCAGGCCTTCGGTGTGTTCGTCTATCTGCGCAATCTGCAATTCGTCATGCGCAGCGGCGGGCAGGGCGCGGCGATCTGAGTCAGCCCATCCCCTTCATCGCCGCGAAACCGCGCTCGAGGTCGGCGATGAGGTCGTCGGTGTCCTCCAGGCCGATATGCATGCGCAGCGTCGGGCCGCCCGGGGCCCATTGCGTCGCGGTGCGATAGTCGGAACAGTCGAACGAGATCACCAGGCTCTCGAAGCCGCCCCAGGAATAGCCCATCCCGAACAGGGACAGTGCATTCATGAAGGCGTAGACCGTCTGTTCGGCCATCGGTTTGAGCACGATACTGAACAACCCGCTGGCGCCGGTGAAATCCCTTTTCCAGAGCGCATGGCCCGGATCGCTTTCCAATCCCGGATGCAGCACGCGCAGGACCTCCGGCCGCTGTTCGAGCCAGCGCGCGACCTTCAGGCCGGACGCGTAATGCTGCGCCAGCCGCACGCCCATGGTGCGCAGGCCGCGCAAGGCGAGGAAGGCATCGTCCGGGCCGACGCACAGGCCGAGCGAATGCACGGTGCTCTTGAGCGCCGGCAGCGCCTTGGCATTGGCGGAGACGCAGCCGAACATGATGTCGGAATGGCCGCCGATATATTTGGTGCCGGCCTGGATCGACAGGTCGACGCCCTTTTCAAAGGCTTTGAAATAGAGCGGCGTCGCCCAGGTATTGTCCATCAGCACCAGCGCGCCCTTGGCGTGGGCGACCTCGGCGATGGCCGGAATGTCCTGCATCTCGAAGCTCTGCGAGCCGGGCGCCTCGGTGAACACCGCCCGCGTGTTGGGCTTGAACAGACGCGCGATGTCGCCGCCGATCAGGGGATCGTAATAGGTCGTCTCCACGCCCATGCGCTTGAACACGCCGTCGCAGAAGGTGCGGGTCGGCCGGTAGACGCTGTCCGTCACCAGGATGTGATCGCCCGCGCCGGCCACCGCGAGGAGCGTGGTGGAAATCGCCGCCAGGCCGGAGGGCAGCAGGGCGACGCCGGCGCAGGACGGCCCCTCGATTTCCGCCAGCGCGTTTTCCAAGGCCTCGGTCGTCGGGGTGCCGCGGCGGCCGTATTGATAGCGGGCGCGGTGCGCGACCTGGTCCTCGGCGGTCGGGTAGAGCACCGTGGAGGCGTGATAAACGGGCGGATTGACGAAGCCGTGCTGGCTTGCCGGATCGCGCCCGGCATTGACCAGTCGGGTCGCGGATTTGAGCGGGAACGGGGTTTTCTTGGTCATGATGCCGGAACGATCCGATGGGAAATGCACGGCGCGGCGCCGTGGCTTGGCCGGTGCATATCGGCCGCGGGGCCGTGAACCGTCAACCCCTTGACCTTGTCACCCGTTCGATTTGAGATAGTGAGAACCGAGGGGAGCTCGGAAAACAAGGCTGAAGATTTTGCGTCGTTCCGCCGCGGGCCGTGTCCGGCGGCGGCGTGGAATCTTGGGCAACCACGGGTAACCGATAACAGATCCGCGCTGAAGGGGCCGAACGATGAAGAAAGTAGCCGCGTTACTTGCGCTCGCCGCCATCATGATCGCGCCGAGCGTATCGGCGCAAACGCTGAAGAGTGTGAAAGCCCGTGGTGTCCTCAATTGCGGTGCCAACGGCACTCTCGCCGGCTTCGGCCTGCCCGACGCGCAGGGCAACTGGACCGGCCTCGATGTCGACATCTGCCGTGCGGTTGCCGCGGCGGTGCTCAACGACGCCAAGAAGGTGAAGTTCGTGCCGCTGACCGCCAAGGATCGCTTCACCGCGCTGCAATCCGGCGAGGTCGATCTGCTGGTGCGCAACACGACCTGGACCTCGTCGCGCGACACCTCGCTCGGGCTCAACTTCACCGGCGTCAACTATTATGACGGCCAGGGCTTCATGGTGCGCAAGGCGCTCAAGGTGAACTCGGCGCTCGAGCTGAACGGCGCCTCGGTCTGCGTGCAGCAGGGCACCACCACGGAGCTCAACCTGGCCGACTATTTCCGCGCCCATAACATGCAGCTCAAGACCGTGACCTTCGCGACCGCCAACGAGGCGGTGAAGGCCTACGACGCCGGCCGCTGCGACTCCTACACCACCGACGCTTCCGGCCTCTATGCCGAGCGCCTGCGGCTCGCCAATCCGAACGACCACATCATTCTGCCCGAAATCATCTCCAAGGAGCCGCTCGGGCCGGTCGTGCGTCACGGCGACGATCAGTGGTTCGATATCGTCAAGTGGACGCTGTTCGCGATGCTGGATGCCGAAGAGCTCGGGGTGAACTCCAAGAACGTCGACAGCATGCTGAATTCGACCAATCCCGAAATCAAGCGGCTGCTGGGCACCGAAGGCAATTACGGCGAGCAGCTCGGCCTGACCAAGGACTGGGTCGTGCGCATCGTCAAGCAGGTGGGCAATTACGGCGAGTCGTTCGACCGCAATGTCGGGGCGGGCTCGCCCTTGAAGATCGACCGCGGCCTCAACCGGTTGTGGACGAAGGGCGGCATCCAGTACGCGCCGCCGATCCGCTGAGCCGCACCGGAGCAAGAGGCGCGGGTGCGGCCCGAACGGGCAGGGAGGCTTGCTAGCGCGAATAGATGCGGGCGCTGTGGCGGCGCCCGGCGAGGGGGATATGTGGACTGACAAACCGGCGCCGGCGCGCCCGGCGCGCGTCGCGTTCTACAATGACCCCAGGGTCAGGAGCTTCGCCTATCAGTTCGTCCTGTGCGCGGCGGTCGCGCTGGTGGTCTATGGCGCCGTCAGCAACGCCATCGACCACCTGCACCGCGCCCATATCGCCTCCGGCTTCGGCTTCTGGGACCAGACCGCCGGTTTCGACATCAGCCAGACGCTGATCTCGTATTCGTCACAAGCCTCGACCTATGGCCGCGCCTTCTGGGTGGGTCTGCTCAACACGCTCCTGGTTGCCTCGCTCGGCATCGTGTTCGCGACCGTGCTCGGATTCGTGATCGGCATTTCGCGGCTGTCGAAGAATTGGCTGCTGTCCAAGGTCGCCGGCGGTTATGTCGAGACCATTCGCAACCTGCCGCTCCTGCTGCAATTGCTGTTCTGGTACAACGCCGTGCTCAAGGCACTGCCGGACATCCGCGACAGCATCGTTTTCGACGGCAGCATCTTTCTCAACAATCGCGGCCTGTACCTGCCGAAGCCGATCACCGGCGCCGGATTTGGCTGGGTCGAGGTCGCTTTCCTGGTGGGCATCGTCGGCGCCGTCGCGTTCGGCTTTTGGGCGCGCAAGCGGCAGGAGAGCACGGGCCGGCAGGCGCCCGTCTTCCTGGTTTCGCTGGCGCTGGTGATCGGCCTGCCGCTCGCGGTGCTGGCGCTGGCGGGGGTGCCGATCCATTTCGAGCCGCCGCAGGCCGGCCGCTTCAACATCCGCGGTGGCATCGAGGTGCTGCCGGAATTCGCCGCGCTCCTGTTCGGCCTGTCGATCTACACCGCGGCCTTCATCGCCGAGGTGGTGCGCGCCGGCATCCTCGCGGTCTCCCCCGGGCAGGTGGAGGCCGCCTATTCGCTCGGCCTGCGGCCGCGTCCCACCTTGCGGCTGATCGTGGTCCCGCAGGCGATGCGCGTCATCATCCCGCCGCTCACCAATCAATATCTGAACCTGACCAAGAACTCCTCGCTCGCGGTCGCCATCGGCTATCCCGATCTGGTGCAGGTGTTCACCGGCACGGTGCTCAACCAGACCGGCCAGGCGGTCGAGGTCGTCGCCATCACGATGCTGGTCTATCTGACCATCAGCCTCCTCACCTCGCTCGCCATGAACTTCTACAACCGGCGCATGGCGCTGGTGGAACGGTGAGGGGACGCCGATGACCCAGTCGGAAGGCGATCTGGCGGTCACCGAGCTGCACTTCGTGCGTCGCTACAGCATTCCCGCGCAACGGCCGCCGGCGAAGATGACCGGCGCGTTCGGCTGGCTGCGCGACAACCTGCTGTCCTCGCCTTTCAACATCGCGCTCACGCTCGCGATCGTCCTGCTGGCGGTCTGGGCCGTCCCCGAAATCGTGAAGTTTCTGTTCATCGACGCGGTATGGACGGGTAGCGACCGCGACGCCTGCCTGGAGTCGGTGCAGCACCGCGAGATCGGCGCCTGCTGGCCCTTCGTCTGGGAACGGCTGCCCTATTTCATCTACGGCTCCTATCCGATCCCCGAGCGTTGGCGCGTCGACGTCTTTTTCGCGATGCTGGCGATCGGGGTCGTGTGGCTGCTCTGGCTCAACGCGCCGCGCCGCGATCTCGGTGCCTTCTATTTCTTCGTCGTGGTGCCGATCGCGTCCTACGTCCTGCTGCACGGCTTCGCGGCGATCGGCCTGCCGGTCGTCGACACCGTGCTGTGGGGCGGCGTGCTGGTGACCATCGTGCTGTCGGCGGTCGGCATCGTGGTCTCGCTGCCGATCGGCGTCGTGCTGGCGCTCGGTCGGCGTTCGCGCATGCCGGCGGTGCGCCTGCTGTCGACCACGTTTATCGAATTCGTGCGCGGCGTGCCGCTGATCACGGTGCTGTTCATGGCGAGCGTGATGCTGCCGCTGTTCGTGCCGGAACGGTTCGAGCCGGACAAATTGCTGCGCGCGCTGATCGGCATCGCGCTGTTCGCTTCCGCTTACATGGCGGAGGTGGTGCGTGCCGGCCTGCAGGCCATTCCCAAGGGCCAGTACGAGGGTGCCATGGCCGTGGGCCTCACCTATTCGCAGATGATGCGCCTGATCGTGCTGCCGCAGGCTCTCAAGATCACCATCCCGAATATCGTCAACACCTATATCGGCCTGTTCAAGGACACGACCCTCGTTCTCATCGTGGGTATTTTCGATCTCTTGCGCACGATCGAGGTCGCCCGCATCGATCCGAAATGGGCGACGCCGGTGACCTCGACCACGGGCTATGTGGTGGCGGCGATCTTCTATCTGATCTTCTGCTACGGCATGTCGCGCTATGCCCGTGCGATGGAAGCGCGTCTCGCCAAGGGCGACAAACGGTAGAGCGACCGGTCATGAACAAAGCCGCCAACGCAGCGCCGATCAAACCGACCCCCCTCAACACGCCGGTGGCGGTCGACATCGTCGACATGAACAAATGGTACGGCGATTTCCACGTGCTGCGCGACATCAACCTGCGGGTCATGGGCGGCGAGCGCATCGTCATTTGCGGGCCGTCCGGCTCCGGCAAATCCACCATGATCCGCTGCATCAACCGGCTGGAGGAACACCAGAGCGGGCACATCATCGTCGACGGCGTCGAGCTCACCAACGATCTCAAGAAGATCGACGAGGTGCGGCGCGAGGTCGGCATGGTCTTCCAGCACTTCAACCTGTTTCCGCATTTGACGGTCCTGGAAAACTGCACGCTGGCGCCGATCTGGGTGCGCAAAATGCCGAAACAGGCGGCCGAGGAGGTCGCGCTGCACTATCTCCGGCGCGTGAAAATCCCGGAGCAGGCCAACAAGTACCCGGGGCAACTGTCCGGCGGCCAGCAGCAGCGGGTGGCGATCGCGCGGGCCCTCTGCATGAGCCCCAAGATCATGCTGTTCGACGAGCCGACCTCGGCGCTCGACCCCGAAATGGTCAAGGAAGTGCTCGAAACAATGGTCGGCCTGGCCGAAGACGGCATGACCATGCTGGTGGTCACGCACGAAATGGGCTTCGCCCGCCAGGTCGCCAACCGCGTCGTGTTCATGGACGAGGGGCAGATCATCGAGAGCAATGTGCCGGACGCGTTTTTCGCGCATCCGCAACATGAGCGCACGAAGCTGTTCCTCAGCCAGATTCTGCCGTGACCGCGACCCGCATCGCGGGACTGCCGGCGCATCGTTCGCGCGCTTGCTATGGGCGCGGTGATTCGTGCCCCATGTGGGCAACGACACCGTCAAAAGTCACAGTTCCGTTGTGAACATTAACAATACACTATTAGGTTGTGCTCGTTTATGTATGGTTTCGATAACAGAAAAAAGAAGATCGGAAGTGGGTTTTGCCGAGGACTATTTCGCGAGCGGCATCGGCCAGGAGGTGCCTGCCATGCCGGTGATCATTCAAAGCGAGAGCCGCGCCAAGTCACATGATCTGACCTCCCGGGAAAAGGAGGTCCTGACCTGGGTCGCCAGGGGCAAGTCGGCATGGGAAATAGGAGAAATTCTCGATATTGCCAAACGCAC
>Ga0182748_1003719_pt1 | contig 12653 bp, 15 predicted proteins | sample eDN3rd37CKraftOP_FD_128877 | JGI IMG/M metagenome (GOLD analysis project Ga0182748, IMG submission 128877) | Enriched Organic Plus compost microbial communities from Emeryville, California, USA - eDNA 3rd pass 37_C Kraft OP (version 2) (version 2) ...
AGATGCGGTGTGGCGCATGCGAGACGGACAGCGTCTGACCGACGGAGGGGGCGGTTCAGCGAATCGGACGCTGGGCTTTCTGAGACGGCGGTTCTTCTCGCGCGATCTTAGCTGATGCGCCCTAAGTATTTGAAAATCTTGGTGACCCCGACAGGATTTGAACCTGTGACCCTCAGATTAGGAATTATAGGTTCCGACAATCCGCTGGTGGCCAGCGTGCACCAAAATGGGGTCTAAGCCCCGGTTTACCTTGTGTTTTCGTTTCCACCGCATACCGTATGATACCTTGGGTATGTCCACGCTTCCTGAAACCTATTCGCAACCCACCATGAGCTCAGAATTACTTACGGACACTCGTATCATTACGGCACTTCTACAGACTGGATGATTTTTACAACGCTTAAAACGTGCAGCACAGCCTCTGTTTTAACTCCAGTTGTCCGAGTTTTTTTGAAGGGCCGCATAGGCTGCTTACTGCTTAGGCTTCTTGGTCCTACGCTGCTTCTCAACTGGTGGCAGATTCAACCCTAACAATCGTCCACGTGGTCCTCGGTCGTTGAGGCGGACTCTGATTGAAGCCTGAAGGTTCAGCTCTCCCATGCGGTCCACCGGCAGTGACCCGGAATTCAAACAACAGACGTACTGAAACCCATGGAGCGTCGATTGCTGTGATGCCAACATTAGGGCGGCCTTGTACTGCCTAGGGTCGACGTCGGCAAACATCGCGCTATCATGCATGAGAACAAGGAGACCTTGCTGGTGTTTAGCCCACAGCGTCGCGACAGTTAGATCGAAGCAGAAGACGACCATCTGATCGACGCCATCGCTTCCTTGCCGGTCGATAGAGAAGGAGAAGGAGTACCCGTCGCGAGCAACATCTACACTAAGCCTCCCGGGTCGGCCGTATAACGCTTCAGTAAACTGCGCGAAGAGCACGCGCGCTTCGTCCACTGAAGCTTGTCGGTCCTCCAGATCAGCACGCATCACTCGGCGCAGGTGAGCGATGGACTCGGTTAGCTCGTCTTCTCTCCTCTGAAATTTCCGGCGCTCATCGAGCAGTGCGGCCAATGCCTCCCGCTTCGCCACAAGCTCCGTATACCCCCGCTGTAGGTCGATCAACGTCTCCAACGCGCCAGAACTGTTCAGTATGCCGAGTACCCGCGTTTTCTGGTTGGATAGGGTGGTGATCTTCTCGCCCCTACTCGCGATACTTTGCTTGAGGCGCTGCATCTCGCCAGCGACGAACTCGCGGCGGTTCTTGTATACGGTCGAATGGAACGCTGCCACTTCCGACAGTCGACGTAGCCCTTCTTCCTTAAAGAACGCGCCCGCTTCCTTGAGGATTTCAACGGGTCGGGACGGGTCAACTTCAGGAAGCTCTTTGGCGCTCCGTCGATAAAAATCCAGCAACCGCTTATCGCTGTAATTTTCGTTGATCAGGTCGTGAAGGCGACGGTCGACCTCATTGAGTTCGTCTTCGAGCTGCGCGTAATCCTCGCGCACGTTGAAGTGCTCCACCTCGTCTCGCTTATGTCGAATAGCCGTTTCAATCGCCACGCGGTCAGCTTCCAGCTCGCCAATACTTGGCGTTTTACTGCCGGCATCGGCTGATGCTAAGACTTGGGCGCCGACTTTGACATGGTCCCGCGCGGTGATATCGCCTTGCAATTCGGCCTGTTTCTCCCAGTTCAAACCGAGCAAGAATCCAGTACACAGTCTTCTGGACGCGCCTGATTGCTGGCGGAACGAGACCTGCGGGTCCATGTATGCGTCCTTGCCTACACGCATCAGATAGCGCGCAATGTCTCGAAATTTTGGGCCGCTCTTGCTGTAGGCTACGGCGGAACCGTAGTAGCGAAGGGTGAGCAGCAGTTTCCAGTTCTCCAGGGTCAACTTGGACCGGCCAGCATCCAAGTAGTCATGCTCGATAGCTACGCCTTCAAAGGCTGAGTTACTAACAATGACGACCCGATCGTTACTGGTGTTTCTCTCCACTTGGACAAGCGTAGCGCCCATGGTGAGGTCTATGCCGAAAGTCGCGTTTTTCAGGTTGGGATGGCCAACCACTTTGTCTTTGGAGATGTCAGAGCCGAGGCAGAAGTGAATTACCCTGAGCAGGGTTGTTTTCCCGAGCCCGTTCGTACTCTCGGTCTCCTCCGCATCCGACGTTCTGTCTGCTAACACAATGTTGAAGCCCGGAGTGAACTCGACGAGAGCGAAGTTGGGCAGGCTCGACCAGACGCGCTTTATCATTCGGCAGCCTCGCGCCTGCGCAGGAGCACGCCACCGTCCAGCTTGAGAAGGTGGAGCGCGTACAGCAAAGTCAGAGCCTCTGCGAATCTGTCGAACGTCCTCACTCTCTCATCATCTCGTACGCGGTCCCAAAGAGTGGACACGGTATCGTTAGGAGAAAGCCGTTCGAGCAATGCAGCGCTTAGCCCCACGATCGAGTACTCGACCGGAACGTACTTCGTTGGCCCCAGAGTCATGTTTCAGCGCTCGAAAACGTCGCATAAAATGAAAAGGTGGGATAGAATGCACAGGCCGGCACCGCGCCTCACCTCGTTGCTCGAACCACCCGCCGCCCAAAAATAGAGGCTGAAGAAGATGTCGTCGCCCGTCGTCTGTGGTTTCGATTTCAGTTCGCCGTACTTGGCAACAAAACCGGCCCGCAGCCTTTCCGGGAAACCTGCGTCAAGCTGAGCGGCGATAATCAATACGGAGGCAACCTCGTCCGATTTGGCACTCCCCAATTGAAGCAGGAAAGTGCATTCGGCATTCAGGCCGTTCTTCTTGATCTTGTCGGCCGGCGGCACTGACCGAAGATCACCTTCTGTAGACTTGTGGTGAACCAGTAGGGCCTTGGCGGCGATATCAAGCTCGGCGTATCCCAGATCGGTAATGGTTGCGGACATCCTTTCGCGAAATTGTCGCTCGTGATCGTCCTTCCATCTTTTAAGGAGTTCTGGCGGATATGTTTCGTACTGTCCGTCAACCACATCATGGCAGGTAGGACAGAGGAGAATCAGATTGTCAGGGCCGTTGCGAGCCTCTTCGCTTAGTGACGGGTCGGCTCTCGGGCCATAGTCGCTTGCAGCGTGAATATGAGAGATTTGACCAAGAACATGGTTGTCCGACAACTGCGTCCGGTTTTTGATGATCGGATTTTCGCAGCCGGGGCGAGCGCACACATTGCCCGAGTAGGTGAACAGGATCTTGAGCGTCCTGTCGCTGTATCGTCTGGCCGGCTTTCTCGACACGGGGCTCGCCTTGCAGTCGGCCTTGAAGCAAATCGAGCTCAGGTTAGCAGCGACGCCAAGAGGCTTATACTCAAGATTGAGGTCGACGGGCTTTTTCCCGTTGACGAGGTGGGGTCGCCGTTCGCGCTCTTCGTCTCCGCGTCAGCGGCTACGTCGGCCGCGTGCCGTGCCGATCTCATGACCGAGATTATAAGCACCCAGTACACGTCCCTTGGCTATATCGTTCCTAGCATCCTGTCGCATGTCGCGTTTGGATTGACGGGTGCTAGCGATCCACCGCCTCCCGCGCACGGGTAAGACGCCGCTCCAGCAACCTATACGCAACCTATTTCCGGGCCTGCCCGAGTGCAGTTGGCAGATAGCCCGGATTTATTGGTGACCCCGACAGGATTTGAACCTGTGACCCTCAGATTAGGAATCTGATGCATCCTAGATTTAGTGCTCACATTGAGTCTTAGACTATATACATCAAACACCTGTAATTATGGTGTTTTTTCTCACTCTACAGCCCTTTTTCCCATTGCATATTAACCCCTTCAATCCCACTATTGTCATTACACGGTCCTTACACCTAAGCGTTAGGTGACCATGGCGCGCACCAGTAATTGTCTTGATATATCAATTAGTTAGTGCGCACCAAATCACCATAGAGAACGATTAAGTTGTTGATTTCATTATGTCTTCCATGGGCGCGCGTAGTCAGGACGCTTCCCCACTTCACCCCGATTTCACCCCCACTTCAGGTGTCTTTCATGGCTACGGCAAAGCTCACGGTTCACCGCATTGGGCAGGAAACGAAGCAAGCCAAGGCCTCCGGCAAAGCCGTGTACCTGTGGGATGCCGACCTCAAAGGGTTCGGTGTACGTATCAGCCCCAAGGGCCAAGTCTCGTGGCTCCTACAGAAGTGGCAGGGCGGCAGGGGCGGGAAATCTCAAAGGGTAACGTTCGCTGCCAAGAGCCTGAAGGAAGCCCAACAGACTGCCCTGGGGCTCGCCGTGGAGGCGTCCAAGGGTGTTGATCTACCCAAACGCAAGGCACTCGCCCGGAAGGCCAAGCGTGAGGCTCTGCAGGCGCCATCCCTCAGCGAGGCGGTAGCCAAGTGGGTACGGCAGCACAGTCAGCCAGGACGCTATTGGGACGAGCTTGAGCAACGCTTTGACAATCAAATCATCCCTGCGCTCGGCAAGGACTCGAAAGTTCACGAGCTAACGAAAGCTGACGTGCAATCGCTACTCGACGACAGCGGCTCACCACGCCTCACCTACGCAGCGCTCAGCCCGTTCCTGAAGTGGTGCATGTCTCGCGACTTTATCCCATCCAATCCGATGGCGAGCATACTTGCCCCTGCGCCCTCTAGTGCCAGGGAGCGGACCTTAAGCGACACCGAGCTAAAGCAGCTCTGGTCTGCCACTTCCAAGCTACCGCTCTATGGCAACTTCTACCGCCTGCTCCTGCTGACGATGCAGAGGCGCAGCGAGGTAGCTGGTCTGCGACTGTCGGAAGTTTCTGGCGAACTCTGGACCATTCCGGGCTCACGCACCAAGAACGGTAAGCCGCATCTGGTCCCGCTGTCGCCTCAAGCCCTCACAGTGATCGAAGACGCCAAGCAAGAGCTAGACACCGGCTGCCCATACCTGTTCCCAACCGTCACGCATACCAACGATTGGCGCCCCATCTGCGACTACAGCGGATCAAAGGAACGCCTCGATAAACTGATGCCAGCGGACATTCCGTCTTGGCGCACGCATGACCTTAGGCGCACCGGACGCACAAACCTAGGCAAGCTCAAGGTTCCCCGCGAGCACGCCGAAAAGGTTCTCAACCACGTCCCGAAAGACAAACTCCAGGCCGTCTACAATCTGTACGAATACCTGGACGAGAAGCGCCACGCATTGTCCGTCTGGGGCTTACACGTTTCGCGGTTGACAGAAAATTCCTCCGGAAATTCTGAGGCCATATTCGATGTCATGGAATTAAGGCGTAGCAGCAACTAGCTATGCAACATCTCTTTCTAATCAAGCCCATAGTTCTATTCGCCTATTCTAAGTAATCCGCACTTACTAGAACGCAAATTCATAACGTGGCAAAAATAAGCAATTATGTCCCCACGCGGCTCATGAGATACTTTTTGCAAGTGGCAGAGACGACCATTGCTCGGCGGGACACGAGCAGCATACCGGCCAGGTTAGCTGGATCGTCTAAGATCATCGGAGGCAACGCCTGCGCTAGCGAGCGAGGCCAGGAGATTGGGCGACCGGCTCCATAGGTACTGACAACACCCTACAGTGATCCTCCGAGTTGGAACCGCACGGAACAGGGTGCCCCTTTCACCCAAGGCAGCGCAGCAATAAAGCGAGCCTAATGTTTAAACAGCGTGCCTCTGGTTCCGGGACACAGTGCAAAGTGGCACAGCCACACGTGAAGAACGTCAGACCTCCGTCAACGTCCTAGAGGCTCAGCTTCGGATGATGGACCCTGAACGGCCCGAGTATCCCGACGGGAAGCGAACAGGCAATCTTTGACAGACTGGTGCTTTGGTTCCCGTTCGTTAAAGCGCTGTTCTGTGAGATCGCAACTCTCGTCTTCGGTTCCATCGGTCTCAAGCACCGTCCCACAGTGCGAATAGCATCAGTCCCACAGTCTCAGCAGACCGTCCCAACGGTGTCATATGGGAAAGCTGAAGCCTTGCGGGACCTTCTCAGTCTTATTCGAGAGAGCAGTGCAGTCCCAAGCCAGGACGCGCTTCGGCTCCGTTGAAACCGTCCAAAATCCACAGTCTCACGCTGGCTAATCGAGTTCGGGGCAGCGGGTCAAATCACCCGTAGCCAGCAAGGGAAGTGCAAGAGCGCAAGCAGCAAACCGACCATCAATCGAAAGGAGAACGTCATGACACTACGCACAGCGCAGAGCCATTTCGGTTTTAAACGACATAGGGGGGAGACACATGGCTAGGGGTAGGAGGGGCTGGGCACTTGAAACCATCGATGGCGCAACTTGCTATCGGGTGCCCCTCGGAAAAGATCGCAAGCGGGGAACCTGCCTCGTCCTTCAGGAGGATTGGGACTGGTATCGAGCCAAAGGATATTCCACGACCGTCCGCCTCTCAGGGGGCAACGTTATGACCTCAGTCGGCGGTAAGAACTTCGTCGTCGCCCGCATCCTTGCAGGAGCACAGACGGGCGAGCGAGTGAAATACGTCAACGACAATCACAAGGACTTACGTCGGAGCAACCTGCAGCTAGTCAAAGGCAAGGGCGGCGAGCAGCCGATAGTCCCAGCGCTGACGATCCCTGAACGCGACAAAATCCGGCCGGAGCAAGCGGACTTCTACGACTACAGCTATGGCGGTGGTGCACCTCGGCTTGCCGTTAGGAGCACCAGGACCGGGCGCATGGACACGTTTGACGGCAGCAGCCGCGATCCTACCCGACCACAACTTGAGCACGGCAAGATGGATATCGAAGGCTTCATTGCCGACAAGTTCACCGACGGCACCCTACCCGCCCCGAAGTACAGCATGACGCGAAAGCAGCAGCGAAGAGCATTCCCTGGGCAGGAGCGCATCAGAAGATGGGGACCACATTAGGACCGAGCAACAGAAGAGGAGGACCACCACGGAATGAAACAGACTGGCATTGCATTAGTAGATTTGGAAAGCGTCGAAGAGGTTGAATACGAAGGGCACCTGATCACGCGGATTGAGCCGCAGTATTATTTCTATGTGATCAGGCCGCGCGGTAAGCAGAAGCTGACTCGCCTACTCGAAGGCAAGTGGACGTCAGTACGGGAAGCCATCGCAGCCATCGACAAGGCAGTTCGCCGAGAGAAGGCGAATTGATGTTGTCTCTCAAGTTCGCGTCGCTTCCAGACCCGCACCTAAGCCCTACCCTCCACACAGATGAGCCGACGAATCCTGGACACGGTTTCCGGTGTTTGGCGACCCATTGTAAGGGGACATCCGAGAGAGAGTCCGACACGGACTATCGCAGGGTGCTCTTTGGGATAGGTGTCGATTGGCGAGTGATCGTCTGCAAGGACGAAATCCAGTTCATCCTACAGCGCATCCTCGGAGGCAAGTGGCGAGCCAAATCCTACCCCAGCTCGCGCGAAGGTCTAAGACAAGCAATCAAAAGACATTGCGGAGCAGACGCCTGCCTTGCGGCCAAGGCGGATATTGAAGCCATATCGTTTTAGAGACGGCGGGCGATTTGGAGAAAGACCCGCGGAAAGTACAATTACGCCAAGCTCAAACCAGAGGAAGCGAGGGCTGGGTGGCTTTCTAAGCGTGATCTAAACTCGATAAAAGAACTACCACTCAAACTATTTGCTGATGCTGGCACTGGTCCTACGGCACCACGCAGAAAGTGAAATTGCATCTGGACCACAAAACCAAGAAAGGAAGACTCACATGGCAATGGATACTCGAAAGTACATTCCTCCGCACTTGCGCGAGAGCTACGCGGATGCCACGCCCGAAGACCAAGCGTGGACCAGCATGGAAGCTGATGCCGAAGTACAGACGCTGCTTAAGCGCTACGGCAAACGGGACAAAGAGTTCGGGCGCAAGGTCGCTGCACGTCTCTTCAATGCCCTGCAGCCGCCCAAGCTCGCATCTGAATTCGATGTCGGCGATGAGTAGGTTTGGTCAGCCCGACGACTATCTCGCAAATTTCATGCGCAAACGACTGGAGGATGCACCTTACAAAATGACAGTAGAGGATAACAAGAAGTCGCAAGCACGCATCGCGTGGGAATGCGAACAAGACCGACTGATGATCGAACAAGGCCAGCGCATCTACGGCCCCTTCGTCATTCAGAAGTGCCCGGATAGTTCGCTCACATATGTGTTCAGCTACCAAGGCGTAGCTGGGCCGCCGAAGAGCACCAAGGCTAAGGATCATCTTGTCGGGATGTTCACTGGCGTGCAGGAGCTAATCCGGCGAATAGACCAGTGGCTCGCCGATGAGGGCCGTCCAGCAGTAGTCGACGGGCCAGCCTGCGAATAGCAACTTCATACTTAGCGTTGGGGCAATGCGAGCCCCACGCTTCATTTTTTGATTAGGAGATTTCACATGACAAATGATTTTGAACGCAAGGACTGGCGGGACCACGACGTTGGTAACAAAGACCGCTTTGTCAAACTGTTCGGCAGCAAGCTCTGTTACATCCACGAGGATCGGTCTTGGGCCATATTCGACGGCACTCGCTGGAACACCAATCCGAGCAAGGTGCGGATTTATAGGAAGGCTGAGCAAGCCGCCAAGACCATCTTCGACGAGGCCAAGCGCTGCGAGGATGAGCAAGGACGGGAACGGCTATGGAAGTGGGCCAGAGCTTCCGACAACCGCCCACAGCTTGAGAACATGCTGAAGCTGGCGAGCGACGAGCTTGGCGTTAGCGTCGACGCCTTCGATGCTGACCCATCAAAGATCAATTGCCGGAACGGTTTCGTAGACCTGAAGACAGGAGAGCTTGTCCCTCACAGCGCCGCTCACATGGTCACTAAGAGTACGGCCGTCGATTACAATCCAGCTGCCAAAGCTCCGACCTGGGAGAAGTTCCTTAGGGACATCTTTCAGGGTGACGTGGAGCTAATCGAGTGGATCAAGTTGGCCCTCGGTTACTCGCTTACTGGCAATGTAGATGAGCAGGTGTTCGTTACGCTCTTTGGCATGGGAGCCAACGGCAAGACCGTGCTCACGGAGCTAATGCTGCGTATCCTCGGGGACTACGCTTCCAAAGTAGACTTCGATCAGTTCCTATCCAAGGACCGCAGTAGCGTCCGTAAGCTGTCAGCTACGGGCAAGCTGAAGGGCTTGAGGTTCGCGATAGCGAGCGAGGCCAGCGGGACGATCAAATGGGATGAGCAGCAGATCAAAGACCTAACCGGCAGCGGCTCGCTGATTGGTGCCAGACTCTATGGAAGTGAGTTCACATTCCAGCCGACGCACAAGCTTTGGTTTGAGTGCAATCGCATCCCTCCCTTCAAGGACGGCTCGCACGGTTGGAAGCGCCGCGTGCGGATCGTGCCGCTCGAGGCTCAGTTCACCGGCGACAAGATGGACAAGAATTTGCTCTCGAAGCTCTGGGCGGAGCGAGAGGGCGTGTTTGCGTCCCTGGCAGAGGCAGCCATGGTCTACTACCGCAGCGATCTCGGAGACGTGCCTAGGGCTATAGAGGCAGCCACTAGCAAGTACATCGACGAGAACGATACGCTGAGCGTCTTCATCAACGATTGTCTTGAGCAGGACACCACAGCGACCGTAGCGACGTCAGCGGTCTTCAACGTCTATGAGCAGTGGTGCAGGGAGCAGAACGAATTTGCCCAGTCCAGCAACTACCTTCCCGGCAATCTCCAAGAGCGAGGCATCCAACGTAAGCGAACGTCGCAAGGGATGGTCTACGTCGGTTGGAAGCTCAGGGACAGGCAGAAGGCCGCAGCTAACGACAATCCAAAGCCAGAGGAACGGGCGCCTTGGGTGTCCAAGGGCAACGGTATCTATGTCTATGAGGCCGTAGACTTAGCTGCACCGTCCATGGGTGAGGACGAATACACGAGAGTGCGAAAGCTCCTGGGAGGGTGACACTCACAGTCGACCCTGCCCTATCCAGGGAAGGTGAGAAGACGAGGTGTGAGGTGAGGGAATGGATGGCTGTAGGCGCATTTCCATAGGAGACGATCCGAGGAATGTACCCCTATGTACCCCTTATCATACGACTCCATAGGAAAGTTTATAGGAGAGCGTATCCTAAGGGGTACACAGGCCTACATCGTCAACCAACTTCCTCTGTAGAATGGGCCTAACTTGGCGACCTGCTCGTCGGGGGCTTCTCTAATAGCACCCTAATTTCAGCCTCACACTCTCCGAACTTCACCCTACCGAGAGCGATCAAGCGCTTGAGCACCTTTGGGTCAGTCTCAAGCAGGCTCGTCTCATACTTCCTATCGGCGAACGCACCGTCGATTCGTACGACCTTGACATCTTTCAGCAGGAACTTGCGCACGATTTCAAGCGTATTGGTGTTAGCTGCCAAGACTGCTTCGACTGGTAGCAGCTTCTCAAGACACCACTGCCGCCAACCCGGCCGTTCCCGATAGCTGCCAACGCCAATGCTAACTACGCGCACGTCTTCCCGCTCTATTTTTAGAGGACCAAGCGCATCCACTAACGCGAATAGCGTCGGATTATTACCGACAAAACCGCCGTCGATGAGCACCACCGGGCCTTGGTTGTCAGTCACTAAGTGAGCCTTGCTGAAGTACGGCACCGCAGCGCATGACGCCACAACCGCATCAGCGATAGTGCATCCGAACCCACCCGAGAACGTAGCGCCAAGGCCATGCGCTTGCTCTTTTGAACTCTTGAAAATCAGTGGTTTGCTGGTTTCGTAGTTCATGGCGACGAGCCCCACCATCGTCTTGAACTTATCGAACCGGGCCTCCTTGAACGCAGCCTTTGCCGCCGACTTCAATGCAATGGTGCGGCAGCAAGCAAACCAGGGCGACATGATCTTAGGAATTATCTTGAGGTACTTAGCTTCCACCACGGGCATCGGCTCCCCAAGCGCAATCATCGATGCAGCGATTGCGCCCACGCTTGTGCCGAAGATCATATCGAACTGCTCGTGCAGGGGCTTGCCTACCACCCCTTCTAATTCCTTGAGTGCGCCAATCGTGAAGACGCCTTTGGCGCCTCCCCCGTCAAGCGCTAGGATGTAGAATGGCTTTCCTGGCATGTGTCAGCCCGCGTTCCACAACCGCACCATACCCGCAACGAATGCGTTGGCCTTCGTCACGTCCCATTGCGTGCTGCCGGCGCCGAATAAGTCTTCCTGACCGCTTTGAGTCTTAAACCCATTCAAGTTCGCTTGCTGCAAGTAGATCAGTATCTCATAAAAAGCTTGAGCGTAGCTTCCTCTGAAGCGATCGTCTGGGACGTTGAAAAGCAGGCATTCAATGAAGTAGGAGGCGTGGTCACCGAAGTTACCAGGCACGTGCTCTCGGGCATTCTTGAAGATGCGCACCATGTCCTTGAACATGCCAGACGTGCGCTCAGCGCTGTTCTTAGCTTCGCCCCTCTCACGATGAAGCTTAGGGTAGTTGACGATCTCAGCGCCCGTTGTCGTGAAGAACTTCATGCCACTAGCTATGAGCACGCCACCATTGTAGCGGCGATACTCCAGGCACGGAATCACATCTGCCGTCAGCCTTCCGCTAGCTGCCCTCACGGTGATGCACTTGTCGCTGGTTTCCTCATCGATCAGCGGAGAGCCATAGTAGTTTATCAGCGCTTGGCGCACCTGCACTTTGAACTCCGGAAATGAGAAGCTGCCCGGCGTGATATTGTATTGCGCCCAATCTTGATTGAGGACGTTGCTGTAGAACGGAGTGTTCGGTATCCCAACTGCCTGCACAACGAGATCAACGTCGCTATTTCCGCGTATGTTTGTGTGGTTGCCGTAGGAACCCTGCAAATAGGTCTCGAACGACATGCCTGCGGGCCAAGAGTGAGCCTCTAGCGCAGCCTTGATCGAAGTGTGAGTTGCGGTGGAACTAACCTGGGCTCCCGGCCTAGACCATGTTGTTAGTTGCGCTTCAGAAATCGCCATAAAAATATCCTTTGTATTAGGTTGCCCTGCTCGCTTCCTCCGATTCCATGATTCAAACAATGCAGCTTAGTCACAATCGCGGCACAAGACATCGCGCAACCTCATTGGGCTGGAATTTCTGCGCGATATTTTCGAGGTGTGATTCTACCCCGAAGGCACCCCCGGCACCCCCCTTCCTACCCCCTACCCGGGGGCTCAGGCGGGCAGCAACCGAAGGCGTACGGACGTAGCCGGAAGCGTACAGAGTTGTATGAAGAAGACGGGAAGCGGTCTGTATCGGGAAGAGTGTCGCGTCAGGCAAGCGCCCGTAGCTCAGCTCTAGGAGCGAAGCGACGTTCGCCAACCCGACAGGGCGAGCTTGCGAGTAGTGCAGCTATTGGCGGGATAGAGCAGTGAAACCCTGCCGCCTCATTACAGGGTCATTACATCTCTAGCTTTTGAGGCTCCCAGCCCCCCGGAGGGCAGTGTTAAGTGCCTGTAAATATTGGTGACCCCGACAGGATTTGAACCTGTGACCCTCAGATTAGGAATCTGATGCTCTATCCAGCTGAGCTACGGGGCCGCACGGCGGTCGCACGGCGCCGGCCCGTTCGTACCCCGCACGCGGTTTCAGCGCAATTGCGATGGGCGTCGGCGCTTGGCGCCGTCATCTGGAACGGCAAAAAAAGTAAGCCCGGCCGAGGCCGGGCTTTAAAGGCATAGGTCGCCCACTGCGACGCGGTGGCAAGAAAAATGCGTGCAGGTGGCAACTTCGCTTCCATCTAATCACGGTAAACGTTGCCT
>Ga0182748_1003730_pt1 | contig 12617 bp, 13 predicted proteins | sample eDN3rd37CKraftOP_FD_128877 | JGI IMG/M metagenome (GOLD analysis project Ga0182748, IMG submission 128877) | Enriched Organic Plus compost microbial communities from Emeryville, California, USA - eDNA 3rd pass 37_C Kraft OP (version 2) (version 2) ...
ACAGACCATCGAACATCGGCGCTTGCAGCACCGCAAGCTCGCCGCCTAATATCAATCCCCAGACGAGGCCCCCACTCCGCTATTTTACGCCGCGATCTGCGCCAAATGTTCTGACGACGGACATGCCGATCTTATTTCTCCGCCTCGTTCCTCCATCTACGCGGGACGATATTCGACGCGCTAATCCGCAAGAACGCGTTCTTCAGCAGGGCATATCCCGAGTGACAATTATCCATCAGGCAGCGTTATCGCGTATCTACCCGACCTGCAACATATCTGGGGACTCCGGGGAAGCCATTTCAGGATCAGCGTAACCGCGAAAGTGAAGCCGGGTGTTGAGAACATGCTTGAGCCATGCGCCGAGCCTTTAACCGCACGCGGTCTGGACATTGAACATCGGCCACCCGGCAATTCTGTTTCAGCTTCCATTTGTTCAAGCAAGGTTCTCAAGCCTTGGCATTCTTAGATATTTCGAGATAGGAAATGTTTTTATGTTTATTTAAGACGCATCATCAAGGGAAGAAGCAGCTGCTTCTTCCCTTTTTCTTCTTCACGCAGGCTCAACAACACGCATCGAATTGGTGGCGATGGCAATGCCCGGCCCCGCGAAGCTGACCAGCTCCGCCTCGACGATCTCCTCTATATCGAGGTCGGCTATCGCGTTGACGATCTTGAACTGGAGCGGAAGCTGTTCGAACGTCGCGCGGTGCCAGTTGACCATGCCCTTTCCGGTCCAGCGGCGATAATCGAACTCATCCATCACGATATTCGCCTGGGTGGATCCTTCGGGCGCACCGGTGGTCACATATTCGACATCCGCGCCCTCGACGCCATCGGGGCTCGTGCGGGGCATATATTTATAATAAAGCTGCGGGCCGCCGCTGGAGCCGGGCAGGATCTTCGCCGGATTCTCCTCTTCCACCAGATCGGTCAGCGCAATATCGAAGAAGGTGAAATCCAGCCAGCTTGCCGAGCAGGAGGCGGTGCCCTTTTCCCGATCCCAGTCGATATCGGGAAATTCCGCGAACATCTTGGGGAAGCCCAGTTCCTCGCGCCCGGTCATGATGGCGTCGGGGCGGCCTTCCCAGATCACCGGGCAGAAGCTGCCTTCCAGCACCTCCTCCTTGCCGCGATAGGTCACCGGGAAATCCAGCGACAATATGCCGTAGCTGCGCCCCGCCAGCCAGTAGAGATCGCGGAACCACGCGCAGGATACCGAAAGGATCGGTTCGCCGCGCAGTTCGAAACCGGGCGGCAGCAATCGTTCCAGCTTTGCGGCGGAGGTCCGGCAGGCGACGCGCATCCAGTCCGATCGCATCGTGCCGGTTTCCTCGCGTGTCCACATCCGGCCGTCAGGATGCTGGCGCGGGCCGACGGCGGAACCGAACACGACCGGCATGCGATAGCGCGAGCCGGGATTGAGGGAGGAGGTCATAGACGTTGTCCTTTTCGATGGAGAGAGATCCCGGCGGCCGGTCATGCCGCCGCACCCTGCCGTTCCTCGCGGATCAGCTTGCCGAGCAGGCGGCGGGCCTGAACGCCCGCTATGTCGGTCTGGAGAATGGCGGGGCGCAGGGAGAAGAGGTCGGTCGTGCCCATCAGGCTCTGGCACTCCTTGATCATGGGTTCGTCCTCCTCCTCGAAGGCCCGCCGCGCAAACTCGCCCATCATGCGCGTCTGTTCCCGGTCCTCGATCTGCACATTGCGGCCCATGGCGTAGAAATAATGGGTCACCGTCTCGCTTTCGGGGGTGATATAATGGAGGCTGGGAATATGGATGCCTTCGGTCCGGGGCGCGCCGGGCGGCGACATGCGGATATCCAGCTCCAGCGTGGAGGCGGGGTGCCAGCGCATCTCCGCGCGGAAATCGCCGGGCCTGTCGCCCCAGAGCGGCAGCATCTGCGGCGTCGGCTTCGGCATGGCGCGCACCAGATAGTTGGAATGGATGACATTGTCCGGATCGGTGCGGAAATCATGCTCCATCTGCGCGCCGATCGAATCCTCCGGATCGCCGCCCACCGTGTTGCGATGCAGATAGGGCGCATGCGTCAGGTCGAGCAGATTGTCGATCACCAGCTGATAATTGGCCTCCACCCGCAAATAGCCGGTGACACAGGCATAATCGGGCGAGAGCAGCCATTGCGGATCGGGCAGCCGCGACGGGGCGGCCTTTTCCGCGTCGCCCGGCCAGACCCACAGCGCGCCGCCCTTTTCCACGACCGGGAAGGATCGAACCTTCGCATTGGGCGGAATCTGCCCCGCGCCATGCGGATTGTGGACGCACATGCCGCTCCGGTCGAACCGCAGGCCGTGATAGGGACACATGATCGTGTCGCCGACGACCTCCCCTTTCCACAGCGGCGCGAAGCGATGGGGGCAGCGCCCGTCCAGCGCCACCGCCTTGCCCGCGCCGTCGCGGTAGAGGACGACCGGCTGTTGCAGCACGCTATGACCGATCGGCTGGTCGCGAAGATCGTCAGACCATCCGACGCAATACCAGGCGTTCAACAGATATTCCATATTCTCCTCTCCCTTGCTGGCCGGGGCGACACTTTCCTGCGCCTTGCCCCGGCCCATGGGCCTTCAGGCCTCGGTCAGAAATCGAAGCCGAGCCGCACGCCATAGGTGCGCGGCGGGCGCAGCATCACCATCGGCAGGCCGATCACCGGCTGGACAAAGGCCGCGGATTTGACCGCCTTGTCCTCGATATTGTCGATGAAGGCGCTGATACTGAACCGATCGGCGGGGGCGTGCCAGCTCAGGCTGGCGTTGGATACCATCACGCTCCTCTGCAACTGGCCCGGCAGATATTCCTCACCGACCCAATATTTGCTTTCGATGCGCGTCCCGACCTGCGCATCCACCCGCGCCCCGCTCTCGAACCGGAAGCTATGGCGATAACCGAGATTGGCCGTCCATCTGGGCGACAGCGGCAGGGTGTTGCCGGTGCAATTCACCGTCACCGCCTGTTCCCCGATCACGGGCGTCACCGGGCAGGCCGTCTGGGCCGGGCCGGTCACCGTCGTCTGGGTATAGGTGAAGTCCTTATATTGCGAATGGAGATATTGCACATTGGCGGTGAAGCTGTCGTCGCGCGTCGGCTCCCACAGCAATTCTACCTCCGCGCCGTAGATTTCCGCCTTGCCCGCATTTTCGGTGATCAGGTTGAAGCCGCCGGGACGGATCGGCCCGACATGGGTGATCTGCTTGTTCTTGTAGACCCAATAAAAGGCCTCGGCGTTGAGTTGCAGGCTGTTGTCGAAAAAGCGGTTCTTCGATCCGATCGTCCAGGCGGTCAACAGTTCGGGCCGGAAGGTATTGGGTTCGAGCGACCCGAAGAAACCGCCCGCCTTGAAGCCGGTGCCGACATGGGCATAAAGCAGCGAGCGCGGCCCCGCATCATATTCGACCCCGGCCTTCCAGGTCAGCTTTTCCGCCTTCAGCCGTCCCGCCAGCCGGAAATAGCAGGCGCCCGTGCCGCTGTCATAGGGCGTGCAGGCCTGCGCGTAGAAATCCTCCCCGCTACCCGGAAAGCCATCGGGCACGGGCGGCGGCGGGGCACCGTTGCGGCCTGCCTGCGTCTTCTTCTCATTGGTGTAGCGAAGCCCGCCGGTCAACCGCAGCGTATCGCTCAGCGAGAAGCTCAGCTGGCCGAACGCCGCGAGGCTGCGGGTGGTGAGGTCCGGCTCAGTCCGGTTGAAGGCAACGCCCTGATTGGCGAACAGGCTGAAGCCCAGATCCTCGTTGAAATAATAGCCGCCGACCAGCCATTGGAACGGCCCGCCTTCATCATCCGACGCCATCCGCAGTTCCAGCGACGTCGCCTTCGACACTTCGTGCGAGGCGACCGGGAAACCGGCGCTGTAATGGCGGTAATCGCTCTTGCTGTGGCGATAGGCGGGCAGGAAGGTCAGGCTGGCGCCGTCGAAGCGATAATCGACCTTCGCGCTGACGCCCCAGTTGCTGACATCGACGAAGCCGTCGGTGCGATATTGGGGCAGCAGGTTCGGATTGGTTCCGCCGGTGATCGCGAGCGACACATTCCGCGCAATCTCGTTGGAGCCGTCCTTGGTCGGTCCGGTATAGGGATCGGACGCGAGATAGGGCGAAAATACCGATGCGGGGCCCTTGCCGCCGACATGGGCGTAATCGGCCATCACCAGCACGCTCAGGCGGTCATTCGGCTCCAGCAGCAGCTGCCCCCGCAGCCCTTCGGTCCGATCATCCAGATAGCCGTCGGAAAGATAGCCGTCCCGGCGCGAGATCGTACCGGACAGACGCACCGCCGCCATGTCGCCCAATGGCATGTTAAGCGCAAGGACGCCGCGCCACAGATCATAATTGCCGGCCTCCAGCGTGCCGGAGGCAGCATAATCCCGCTCCGGCTTGCGGGTGATGATGTTGAGCGCGCCCGCCGTCGCGTTGCGGCCATAGAGGGTGCCTTGCGGCCCCTTCAGCACCTCGACCCGTTCCAGATCGTAGAACAGCCCGTTGGGACCGCCCGAACGCGCCATATAGATGCCATCCAGATTGATCGCCACCGCAGGCTCCGCATAGGGATTGCCCGCGAAATTGCCGACACCGCGCACCGTCACCTGCGTTCCCGCGCCGCCGGATGTCGACAGCTTGAGCGCCGGAACGACCTTGCTCAGGTCCTGTGGCTGGGAGATGCCCGCATTGACCAGCGCCTTGCTGTCCAGCGCGGAAACGGCGAGCGCCGCCTTCTGGAGATTCTCCTGCCGCCGCTGGGCGGTGACGATGATGTCCGCAATGCCTCCATTCGCATCGCTTGCCGCGATGCCCTGATCCTGCGCCTGCGCAGGCAAAGCGATTCCCATCGCCAGCGCGACCGCGCTGACGCTTCCAATACAACGCATTTTCCTCTCCTCTTTAGCTCCGGTTTTCCCTGATTTACCGTTATGCAGCTTCCGCCAGCCGCAGCGCGTGCGACCATTGTCGGATCAATTCATCGGGCCTGCCCGTGCCGAATATATGCCGGTCGGGCCGGACCAGAACGGCGGGCGCGCCGACCGCCTCCAGCCAGTCGCGGATCACCTCCGCGAAATCGGCCATGTCCGGCGCGTCGAGATCCAGCCGCCGCACGCCTGGCGGCAGATGGGCGGGAAGATCATGGCCGATCAGCGCGGCGTCGAAATCCAGCCATTCGTCCAGCCTGCGTCCCTTGGCCAAAGGCTGCGGGAACAGCGCGCCCGATTGCGGACCGCCCGCAAGGCAGCCTTCCACCAGCGCGGGATAATCGACCGACACCGCCTGCTCCCCCGCCGCGCGCCGCGCGAGCATCTCGGCATCGCGTTGCCGCGCGGCGTCCTCATCCTGAAGGCAGACGATCCTGCCCATGGCGATCGCGGTTTCGATGATCGTCCGCACATGCGCCTCGCGCTCTAGCTGATAGCTGTCGAGGAGGCTGTCATCGGCATCGCCGCGCACCACCTTGGCCAGCTTCCACGCGAGATTGACCGCGTCGCGTATGCCGGAGCACATGCCCTGCCCGGCAAAGGGCGGCATCTGATGGGCGGCGTCCCCCGCCAGCAGCACCCGGCCCTTGCGCCACTGGTCGGCCACCAGCCCGTGAAAACGATAGACCGCCTTGCGCTCCACCCGCATCCGGCCGACGCATCCCCATGGCTCTACCAGCCGGTTGATGACGGCATCGTCCAGCAGGTCCTGCGGCTGCTCGCCGGGCTTCAGCATGAATTCCCAGCGGAAGCGGTTGCCGCTCATCGCCATATAGGTGACGGGCCGCGCGGGGTCGCAAATCTGCTCGCACAGCAGCGGCAGGTCGCCCGGTTCATCGACGATGGTGTCGAGCACCAGCCATGGCTCGTCGAACTGATAGTCGAACAGGCCGACATCCAGCGCCTGCCGTACCGGACTCCACGCCCCGTCGCAGCCCACCATATAGCGGGCGCGCACCCGGCTTTCCCCTGCATCCCCGCGCAGGATCGCGGTGACGCCCGCGCTGTCCTGCTCCATCGCGACGAAATGGGTGCGCAGGCGCACGTCCACGGACAATTCGGCCAGCCTGTCGCGCAGCACGCGCTCCACGCCCGGCTGATGCAGCGCATAGGTTTCCGCCCAGCCCGACACGGTATTGTCCGCGACCGGAAATTCCAGCAGCACCTCGCGCCGCGCGGTCAGGAAGCGGTAATAGTCCGGCTTGCGGCACAGCGGGGCGATGCGATCGGCCATGCCGATCATCTGAAAGATGCGCATCACCTCATGGTCGAACACCGCCGCACGCGGCAGCGGATAGATATCCGCCTCGCGATCGACCGCGATCACCGACAATCCCTGCAAGGAAGCAAGCGCCGCCAGCGCGTCTCCCACCGGCCCCAGCCCCACGACCAGAAGGTCGCAATCGAATTTCGACATCAATCCTGTTCTCCCGGCGCGGCGATCGGCGGCATGTCCATGCCCCATTGCACGCCCATCAATTGCTGCACGGAACCGATGCCGCCGCCATCGGCGGCGACAAACCGGTCGCCATCGGTCCAGTGCTCGATCTCATTCCCCCAGGGGTCGAGCCAATAGTCGAATATCTGGCTGCCCAGATAATGACGCCCCACGCCCCAGAGATGGTTATAGTCCTTCGCTTGCAGATGATCGTGACCGGCCATCAGGTCATCGACGTCCAGCACCTCGAACGCCATGTGCATGAAGCCGGGCGGGGCCGGGCGTTCGAGCAGGAACAGCGTGTGATGATCGCACGGCTCCTCCCCCCGGTCGCAGCGCAGGAAGGCGCCGATGCCCTTGCCCGGCATGGGCTGTATCTCATCGGAGGTGACGAGGCCGAAGCGATCCTTGTACCAGCGCTCCGACCGGCGGAAATCGCTGACGCCCAGAACGATATGACCGAGGCGCAGCACATGGCTCGGCCCCTGCGCGACGCGGCGCGTCCGTGACTGGCGGGGATAGGCCAGCCCCTGATTCCATGCCGGGGGCACGGACACCGGCAAAGGCGCTACCGCCGCCTGCCCGGCCACCGCCTCGATACGGAAGCCGTCGGGATCGGCGAGGCGAACCACCTGTCCGCCACCCGGCAGATCGAGCGGCTCGACCGCCACCCCTTCCCGCTCGGCGAGGCGGGTGAGGTCCCCAGCGTCGCGCATCCAGATGCCCGCCGCCAGAAAAGCCGGTTCGCCCAGTTCCGTCACATGGCAGACCGGCCGGTCGCCATGGCCGCGCATCACCAGCCGGGCCGTGCTCCGTTCCGCCACGACCAGCCCGAAATCCTCCAGAAACACCCGCATCCGATCGAGATCGGGCGCGGCGAAGCGGACATAGGCCACGTCATGAGCCTTGGGGTCGGTCACGGCCGCTCTTCCAGCAGGCCGGCGACCGCGTCCGATGCGATCCCTTCCGCCTCAGCCTGCTCCAGCCCCAGACTGCGCAACAAGGCCGTGCCCATTTTCAGGCCCAGTTCCGGGGCGGTCGCGCCACTATGGCCAGACATCAGGTGGGCGATGGTGAGGGAAATCAGGCCCAGCACGACCAACACCCCGGTTTCCTGATCGATATGCTTCAGCCTGCCGCCTTCTATACCGTGGCGGATATCCGAACTCAGCCCCACGTTCAGCGGGGAATCGGCGGTGGTCTTGCGCTCGGTCATGCTCAGCACCGCCTGAAGACGATCCGGATGAGCCTGTGCATAGCGGAGCATCACGCACAGCGCGCGCGCTATGCGCTGCGGTGGATCGGTGATGTCGGCGTTCGCGGAAAAGATGTGGAATTCGCAGTCCCCCTGCACCAGTTCCTGGATCGAGCGGGCCAGCTCCTCCTTGTCGGAGAAATGATTGTAGAAGCTGCCCTTCGCGACATCCGCCTCCGCGACGATATCGTCGATCGTGATGCCTTCGAGCGGACGGGACGCGAGCAGCCTCTGCCCGGCCTCCAGAATCGCGGAACGGGTACGCTGGCGCTGGCGATGCCCACGCGTCGGCTTTGGCTGCGATGATTGGCTCTGCAAACCGCCTCTCCCTTACTGAACTTTTTATCTTTGACCTTGATAGTCAACTTTGAACGATATAGTCAATATTGAAAATCAGCGGGCGCTACCGGTGTCCGGCCAAGGGAGAGAAAATGAGACAAAAGCCACGATCCGCCATCATCAGCTGCGCCATTACCGGCTCGCTGCACATACCCAGCATGTCGCCGCATCTGCCGCTGACGCCGGATGAGATCGCCCGCGAATCGATCGCCGCCGCCGAAGCGGGCGCAGCGATTCTCCACCTGCACGCGCGTGATCCAGAAGACGGTAGGCCGAGCGCCGATCCCGCCGTGTTTCAGCAGTTTCTGCCACGCATCAAGCAGGCGAGCGATGCCATCATCAACATCACCACCGGCGGCGCACCCGGCATGACACTCGATCAGCGGCTGGCGGCGGCCGAGCAAGCGAGCCCGGAGATGACCTCGCTCAACATGGGGACGATGAACGTCGGCCTGTTCCCGGCCGCGGCGAAAATCGACAAGTGGCGCTTCGACTGGGAGAGGCCCTTTCTGGAAGGCAGCCGCGACGGCATCTTCAAAAACACCTTCGCCGACATAGAGGGCATCGTCGAGCGGCTGGGCAAGGGCCATGGCTGCCGGTTCGAGTTCGAATGCTATGATGTCGGCCATCTCTACAATCTGGCCTGGCTGATCGACCAGCGCCTCTATGAACCGCCGCTGTTCATCCAGTTCTGCCTCGGCATATTGGGCGGCATCGGCGCGCAGCTCGACCATCTGCTGCATATGATCCGCACCGCGCAACGTCTGTTTGGGGAAGATGTGGAGTTTTCCGTGCTCGCCGCCGGACGGCACCAGATGCCGATGGCGACGCATAATGCGCTGCTCGGCGGCAATGTGCGCGTAGGGCTCGAGGACAGCCTCTATCTGGAGCGCGGCAGGCTCGCGACCTCCAATTCCGAGCAGGTGCGCAAGATCCGCCAGATACTGGAAACGCTGGGCTTCGGCATCGCCTCCCCTGAAGAGGTGCGCGCCCGGCTGGCGCTCAAAGGCGCCGATCGCACTGCATTCTGACCCCTATCCGTCTATTTTTCGAGGAGACATAGTGATGAAACTTGCACGTTTTACCGTCGACGGGACCACCCGGCTGGGCCGGATCGACGGCGACCGCATCACCGATCTGACCGCCGCCTTCCCCGTCTATGGCGATTCCATGCGCCGCCTGCTGACCGACCTGCCGCAGCGGCGGGCGGAGATCGAGCAGGCGGGCGGCACGGATTGCCGCTCCTCCCCGTTCAGGAACAGGCGCAGCTCCAGCGCGTGCGGGTCGGCGATCTCGTCGTCGGTGGTGATCCACGGACCGATGGGCCCATGGGTGTCGAACGATTTGCCCAGCGTGAAGGTGGGGGAACGAAGCTGCCAGTCGCGCGCGCTGACATCGTTGCAGACCAGATAGCCGGCGATCACGCTCCGCGCCTCTTCGCGTGAAACGCCGCGGCAGCGCTTGCCGATGACAAAGCCCATTTCGGCTTCATAATCGACCTGATCTGGCGCGGCGGCTGGGATTTCCACATCGTCATAGGGACCGGTGATGCAACTCACCTGCTTGTTGAACCAGAGCTGGGTCTTGGGCACCGGCACCCCTGCGCGCGCCGACTCCTCGGCATGGGCCTTGTAGTTCATGCCGATCGCCAGATATTTCTGCGGATCGTTGATCGGCGCCTCCAGCTTTACGTCGGCAAGGGCGAAATACACCCCAACCGGCGACATGATCTACGACATCTACGACCAGATCGCTCATCTCTCCACCGTGATGACGCTGGAGCCGGGCGATGTGATCGCCACCGGAACGCCGTCCAATGTCGGCATCGCCACCGGCACGTTCATGAAGCCCGGTGACGTGGTGCGGGTCGAGGTGACGGGCCTCGGACATATCGAGAATGTTTTCCGCGCCGCCGATTGAGCAAAAGCATAGGTCGGGGCGGAATCCCAAACGTTCCGACCTTCAATGGCGTGTCTAGCCGCGCCACTACGATCACTAAATCGGTCTGCGAGCGCACTTCGTCATACATTCCGTAGTTGTTGAGACAATCTCTGATCTCTTAGTCTTGCGAAAAGGGTGGCGGAAACTGGCAGTTGTCATTCGCGGTGCTCCAAGCCTTGCCTAAAACCCGACTATTGAATCGGGCACTCGACGTTCCCAGATCGCGCTTGGTGTGAAGTGCAAAGGAAATTCGATATGGCCGGTGGATGGTCACGCGATGGTGCGGTGCAGGATCAAATCGACGATACAATCAACGACGCAGTCCGTGCCGCTCGAAACCGCATGCCCACTGGAGAAGGCAGCGATCAATGTGAAGATTGCGGCGATCACATTCCTGACCTGCGACGCGAGGCCCTGCCCGGCGTCCGCACCTGTGTGCGTTGCCAAACCAAACGCGACAAGGCGGTGGTTCATTCGACGATCAATCGGCGTGGAAGCAAGGACAGTCAGTTGCGGTAAACCTAATCTAATACGCGGCTGTTTGCCCATGATCGGCGGCGGGCTGGGCAAATGCCGGCTCGACAGGTGCTGGATTGTATCGAAGCGGAAATGAAGAACGAGCTGCGCGTGGGCGCGCTAGCGAACGTCGCCAACCTCGGCCTGCACCATTTCAGCGCAGCGTTCCTCGCTTCGACCGGATTGCGGCAGCGCTTCATCCTCAATTGCCGTATCGAGCGCGCCAAGGTACTGCTGCTCACCGCCGATTGCCGAAATCAGCTTTGCGGTCGGCTTAGCCAGCCAGAGCCGCTTCGCAAAGAAGTTTCGAGAAGTGGCGGGCGTGACGCCTCTACGTTTTCGGCTCGAACGAGTGCGGTGAGGCTCAATATTGCGACAGAGCAACGCCGCGTTCTGCCCAAGTAGCGGCTGGACAACGCGCCCTGTCTGCGAGGATGCTATCCAGCTTGCGCGAATTGGGGGAAACTGGAAACCGGCAGGGATTCGTCTCCGCGAAAACTCGCCGATTTACTTTGCCGGTCGGTAGACGAGGACCGTGGACGGCGGCAGGGTTTCCATTAGCATATTCGCCCAAATCATCGCCAACTCGCGGCGGCGCTCCAGATAGGCGGTCCGGTTGTAGGCTCCTTCCACCTTCTCCTTGGGAACGTGCGCCAACATCATGTCGATGATCTGCCTGTCATGTTTCTTGCCGTGCCGCTCGGCCCATTCGTTCATAATCGTCGAGAAGGCGGCGCGGAAACCATGCGGCACATGATGTCCATGATAACCTGCCACCAACAACGCGCGGCGCGACGACAGGAGCGACGGGCAGCAGACCGGGGACGCCAAGCGGCCCCGGCAAGGCGTCAGTGATCGTCGCCGGAACGGGCGAGACGCCGCCTGGCGGCTCGATGGAACCCGCGTTTCAACGCGGGTGAAACAGAGCGTGACCGGACGGGCAACCGGCCGGGACGCAAAAACACATCTGCTTATGTAAGACGGGCTTGTGCTACGGCATGACCGAAGGAGATTTTATGGCCGCATCGCCCGGATTAAACGACAGCTTCATCGAAGAAGGATATTGGTGGATCGCCGGTCGGGAAGATGAAAAGGTCGGCGGGACATTGAGTTTCGATCCCGCAAATGGCCCGGTTCTGAAACTGCTTGGGCTGCTGCACGATCTCGTAGCGTCGATGGATGCCGCTTTGGGCGCTGGCGGCGCGGACAGTCCGACGATTTATGGCGTTACCACGAAGGGCAAGCCGGTCACGCTCCTGCGTGCGTTCAATGCGAACAGGCAACTCAACATGCCCGGCCTGGCCCATGAGACTTGGAAAGCAAACATCCTTGTCGTCGGCATTCACCTCGACAGCGAGGAAGAACCCCTCTTCCTGCGATCCTATGTCCGTTTCGAGAGCATAGAGGATTGGCTGGGGCATCGACCGTTCACCAGCATCCACGACAGCGACGCCAAGACCATCACGGTAGTGGCGAGCAAGCCCCAGCAAAGCCATCTTGCCGATCACAAGATTTCTCGGTCAGTTGCGCCCGCAGCATCTACACCAACAACAAGCCAGAGACACGCTATACGCTCGATGCAATGAGCTATCTCGGCGTCACGCCGAAAACGCCCCGCTCGCTGAACTGGCATTTCGAGACGGCCACGAAATTGCAGGAACTGGGGGCACTGTGCGCCGGACACTATCTACCGCTGACCTCGCTCGAAATGCGCGGCCCCGAAGGTGCTGACACGGAGGCGAATATCGTTCCTCAAGAGGTGCATGTCTATGCCCGCCTGCGGCATCCCGAAGCGGGCGAACGCCGAAAATCAGACTCTCCGATCCTGTCCGCGCCGGATCTTATGGAACTGAATCCCAAGGCGGTGCAGCAATGGTTCGATCAGTATGAACTGTTCAGCCCTGCCATTTCCCTGTTTTTCACCGTTGCCGGCGAGCGGGAAATGTTCGTCAATGTGCGTTTCCTGCTGGCGATTCAGGCGCTGGAAGTATTCCATCGGCGCACGAGCGCCGATACGGTCATGCCCGCAGAAGATTTTCCTGCTTTTGCGGACACGCTGACGAAAGGCATTCCCGCATCGGCGCCTTCACGAATGAAGGACAAGCTGAAGGGCACCTATCTCTACCTCAATGAAGGCCGCGATCTGGCCCTC
>Ga0182748_1003733_pt1 | contig 12613 bp, 17 predicted proteins | sample eDN3rd37CKraftOP_FD_128877 | JGI IMG/M metagenome (GOLD analysis project Ga0182748, IMG submission 128877) | Enriched Organic Plus compost microbial communities from Emeryville, California, USA - eDNA 3rd pass 37_C Kraft OP (version 2) (version 2) ...
TGATGCTGCAACAAACTCAAGTCGACAGAGTGATCCCGAAGTTTTTGCAGTTCATAGAGCGGTTTCCCAATGAACAAAAATTGGCTGATGCGCCACTCGCTGATGTGCTTCGAGAGTGGCAAGGGCTAGGATACAATCGTCGGGCGAAATTCTTGCACGATGCGACAAAAAAGATAGTCAATTCTGGTGCTTTTCCAGAGAGTGAAGGTGATCTGACTGCTTTGCCTGGCGTTGGTCAAAATACAGCTGGCGCAATCATGGCATACGCTTTCAATCAACCGTCAATTTTCATCGAAACGAATGTGCGCGCAGTCTATATACACCATTTCTTTGCCGAACAAGATCGGGTTGATGATAATGATATTCGTACCTTGCTTAAGCAAACGCTTGATCATGAAAACCCAAGGTCTTTCTATTGGTCATTGATGGATTATGGCAGTTGGCTCAAAAAACAGGGGGTCAAACCGTCGCGCAGCAGACACTACAAAAAACAATTGCCGCTCAAAGGCAGTGTTCGCGAAGTGCGCGGACAGATTTTGCGCGTATTGTCTCGCGGCGATATGACGAGGGTGCAGTTACAAAAACAGATACGGGCAGATCATCGATTTGAGTCGGCGCTTGCTGGTTTGCTTCGAGACGGCCTCGTCAGCAAAAAGAAGGACATTCTTCATTTGACCAAATAACCAACGGACGGGATAATAGGGATAATGCGAAAAATCATTTTTAGTACAGTTTTCGTAATGATCGCTGCTGTCGCAGCGATCGTACCCGTCTTTGCAAAAGACCGGACAACCATGACGGATGAACACATTGAACATATCAAGGCGAATTGTCGCGTTGCTTTGGCGACGCTCGGTCGTATTCATGCTAACGATGCACCACAATACATTAACAGTAATCAGATTTATTTTTCGGTCGGTGATAAGCTGATGGCGAGACTGAATAGTCGTTTGACATTGAACCAGTACGACGCGAGTGACTTGGTCAAGACAACAAGTGATTATGATGAGGCACTCAAAAAATTTCGAATGATATACAAAGCGTATGATGATACGATGTCTGAACTTGTCCGGATGGATTGTCAGCGTACGCCTGTGACGTTTTATGATCGGGTTGCTGTTGCGCGAGAGCAGCGTGCGGTAGTACATGATACTGTCGTGGAGTTACAGGAATTGATCGCGCAATACAGAGAGCAGGTTGAGGAATTCAAAGAAAAGCACTTTACAGGAGCATCTGATGAATGAACCCAATGATCAGCATGAGCAGATAGCACACATCCCGTGGTATCGACACAGACTGTTGCATCTGGTTATTGGCAGTGTCACGATTGCGTTTTTGCTGGTGCTCGTGGCGATGGCACTGTACGCGTCCAGCGGTTCAGCGCAGCTTGATCTCAGCCGTCCCGGGTTCAAATCAGTACAGGATAAAGTCGATGCAACAGTATTCGAAAGCTTCCCGGCATCTGGCGAGGTAAATGCCGAGGTACTCGATGAATTTTTAGAGCTATATGACAAGCAAACCAAGCGCGTAGATAGTACCGATGCGTTTTCCGAGAATGCTCTCAAAAACGAAGCGCTTGGTATCGATGCACCGTAAGTTTCAAGGTGATAGGAATGGACAAGGTTAATCCAGAAGATTTTATTATTACCAGAAAACGCAAAAAATATAAGTTTGCATTGTTTGCCAATTCGCCGCTGTGTTATGAGTTAAATGAATGGGAGAAGCGTCCGATTGATATCGTGGAACTTGGTGCCGGTACAGCACTTTTCGCTGTCGAGCTTGCGACGCGCTACCCGCACAAAACGTTCGTTGCCATCGATGTAAAAGCCGACCGCTTACAAAAAGGTGCACGTGAAGCCGAAACACGCGGGTTAAAAAATATCAGTTTTGTTCGCGCGCGAGCAGATCAGATCGACCAAGTGGTAGACGAGCGCACCGTCGAAGCGCTTTGGTTGACATTTCCGGATCCGTTTCCGAAGAAGCGGTCTGCCGGGCGGCGAATGACACACCCGCATTTTTTGAAGTTATACAAAGAAGTGCTGCGCCCAGATGGCGTATTGTATCTCAAGCATGACAATCGGGATTTTTTCCTGTGGAGCTTAGAACAGCTTGTCTCGGAAAAATGGCATGTTAGCGAACTGTCATTTGATCTTCATGAGTCCGAACTATCTGACGATTATAAGATCCTGACGACTTATGAGACGCGCTGGCTCGGCGAAGGCTTGGTAACGAATTTTGTTCGCGCGCATCCGGCGTGAGTAAGCAGATTCGTTGCAAAAATGCGCTATCCCGGACCGTCTGGTTGGTGCTATGATGAGGATGAAAAGGGGGAAAAACAAACATGCCACATATTCATACCAATCCAGGTCAACATGACCATACGGTGACAGGGTATATTATTCGTGATGACGGCGACGAACCACGAGTTTTCTTGCATATGCACCGCAAGCAACACGTGCTTATGCCAGTGGGCGGACACATCGAACTAAGCGAAACCCCATGGGATTCGATTGCCCATGAGATGCAAGAGGAGTCGGGCTTTAAGATCCAAGATCTGGAAATCATGCAGCCCAAGCGACGTATCGCTCACCAGCGTGACGATCGGACAGTTCATCCGCAACCGGTTGTCATGGATACGCATTACGTAAGCGATGATCATTGGCATTCCGATACATCTTACTTGTTTGTTGCGCATGGCGAACCGTCGTCTTTACCGGTTGAAGGCGAGTCCCAAGATATCAGATGGCTAACCGAAAAAGAACTGCTCGCACTAGACGAATCAGCAATAAGAGCATTTACAAGAGATGTCTATCTTGAATGCCTCCGTTTGGTTATGAAAGAATGGGAACGAATGCCTGCAACTGCTTTTCGCTTGGGCAAAGTCTGCTAATTGGATTGATCGTAGAGTTTAATGTATTCTGGTTCCGCATATGTCAGGTAGTATCTGAGGTTTTCTTGCGGATTGGCAAAACGCGGACGGGTCATTAGGTCGCGCACGATACGACGACCCAAAGACGTTGCGAGCGGCGTTGGTATTTCGTATGCAATATCGGCCAGACCATGCAAGTCTGGATGGTGAGACTTCACGCCTTCGTAGATAAACGCATCGTAGTTGTTCGGATCAATAATTCCTTTTTTGACACGCTCCTCGATTTCGTAGTCGAAAATTTCGTGCGGAATAGGTTCACCGCGACGCAATTTCTCCATGTGTCGTCGAAACCGCTTGGTATTCCAGACTATGTCGGAATCATAGTTGGTCCATGTGCCGCCACCAACTCGATATAGAACAGTGCGTCCTCGGTTATATTCATCAGTCGATAGTACTGGTGTGTTGATTGGTACATTCTGTTGGGCAAGTACTTTGCTCAGTTCGTATGCGAAATATGTTTTGCCCGAGCCTGATCGACCACTGATTTGTATGAATGGTTTTTTGTCATGCACAGCTATCCAGTCTTTGACTTCCGATACAGCTTGATCGATGGTAGGTCCGACGCGCGGCGCCAAGATCTCGCGTCCGCCATGGGTACGTTTGTAATCATTGTGAGCGTGCCACTCAGTGTCTGTTACGGGATTCCCGGTAACTTCTCGAAAACGTTCAGCAAGGTCGTAGGCGCGGATAAAATGTGCCCATGCCCGTGGATTCCTACTTTTGGCATGCACGTGGCCGTTGTCGAAGAAATCGATATGCACATCTTTGGTATTGAGAGGGTAGGTGCGCCACTTTTTAGTGACAGGCAAGTCCTGCTTTTCGTATTGTTCGAAAAGCTCACGATCAATGTTGGCAGCGGTTTGCATGCGATACCAGCCGTCATCGGTCATGATACCAACGTTTTTTATTTCCACGCGAAAGTCGGGTTCTCTGTTGTCGGGCGTGTGTTTGCGCATACATAGGCTGTATGGTTCGGAAGTGTGACTCAATTGCAACTGCGTGATTCTGGTCCGGTTTTGTTGGAGATTCCTTTCTAACAGTTCACGGGTTTCTTGGTCGACAGGCAAATATTTCCGTTCGGTCGCGGAGTAATCATTGTGTATAAACTCGTCGATATGAGTCTTTGTATGTTCCCCCATGGATTATCATCATTGTAGCATGCAGAAAATAACGGTTACGGCGTAATGTCGACAACATCAGTCTGTGGCTGAGCGAAACTTTCAACGAACAAGTCGCATAGTTGACGATGAGCGGTGACCACGAGCGCGAATTCGCCGAATTTTCGCGCGATACGTTCGTGATTCGATATCCTCCTGCTTTTCGTATTGTTTCAATAGCGATGCGGAATAGGGCGGAAGTTTTTCGAGTAAGTCTTGAAGTGCCTTTTGTTCGGCGGCCTCTTTTGTGGCAAGTTCTTCGGGGGTAAGGTTAAATGTTGCGACATCGCCGGTGGCAACTTCAATCAGATCATGAACCCGCGCATATTCGCCAACCAAGCGCACGTCGAGCTCAGGTTGGAACATGTAAGCCAATTCGGTTGCAACCATGCCTAGCATGAAGCTATGCTCGACATCGTTCTCTCGTTCGTGATCTTCGTAGCGCGGGATGCGATCAACGCGAGCAAAGCGCATACTTAATTCGCCAAGTTCTAAAGCGACGGATGCCGGGGATCGTGGTCGTTCGCGCGGCAGCTCAATTGGAGTGTCATATTCGAGCACAAGTTGCTCAAAATTTTTATTTAATACCAATTTATTTTGCATTTATACCGACCCTCCATAAAGGAATTTATAAGATGACAATTCCAATCTATCGTGTTATTTTGTATTTGTATAGTAAGTATAATTTGACTCAAAAATGATTGATCTTGATCGTATAAGGCACCATATTGAACGGCATATTTTAGGCGTGTTGATATACCAAAAAACCGCTCGTTTTCGCGATATGCGTCCTCCGCGCGTCGATACGAATCTCTACAGTTATCATCTGACCAAATTGCTCAAGAGCGGCCTGGTCAAAAAAATCGACGGCGGTTATACGCTTGATACGGCTGGTTTGCTGTATGTGGATCGACTCAATGCTGAAAAACTGTTCGTACGAGTGCAGCCCAAGATTATTACAATGCTGGTCATACAGAACGGATACGGGGACGTGCTGATGTACAAAAAGCGGCGACAACCGTTTATCGAACGCTGGACTTTGCCATTCGGAAAGCTGCATAGTGACGACGCATCGATAGCTGACGCCGCACAACGCGAAGTCAAAGAAAAAATCGGTGACTATACGATAGATCTGAAGCATGTCGGCGATAGTTATATTCGCGTGCGTAGCGACCAGACAGTAATTACATCGACGTTGGCTCATGTGTTTTACGGGCAGACAGATGGGGAACAGGCATTTCCGGAACATATACATTGGATAAAGCTCCGTGAGCTGGAAAATTACGATACCGCTCCGGGAATCAAAGAAATCATCGCACGCACGCTTTTCCGCGATCCTTCGTTCATCGAAGAATACGATGTTGAATGGGGACCATAGTCCTGTAGAATGGGTGTATGCAACTAAATGATTACAGCAAGAGAGCTCTGACGACTTTGTCTCATAATTACGAATACGGTGATATCGATGCCCAGCTGATGGGTCAGGTACTTGGTCTGTCTGGAGAAAGTGGAGAAATTCTCGAAAAATTCAAAAAAATCCTACGTGATAAAAAAGGCAAAATCACTGACGAAGATAGATCGGAAATCCTCAAGGAACTAGGTGATGCTTTGTGGTATGTCAATGCGATTGCGCATTTGCTTGGATCGGATATTGAGTACGTAGCCAAGGCCAACATCGAAAAGCTTGCGAGCCGTAAGCAACGAGGCGTGTTGCATGGCAGTGGAGATAACCGCTAAAATCGTTGATTAATGATTGCTCGCTATTTTTTCTCGTATCCAACTATCAATCGAACCGGCGCCCATAACAAGCACTAGTGCACCGCTTTCGAGTTCTGTTTGGATGTTTTGCCAAAGCTTGTCATTGAGATCTGCAATGACGATATTATCTTTGTTTGTTACCTGTTCAATCAGTTCTTCTGGCGAGAGAACGGGCAGCCCTGGATCTTCGCGAGTGAGATAGGTGGGTAGCCAGTAGACAGTAGTGGCTTGTTCGAAACAATCGGTATATTGTGCGCGCAGCTCATGCTGACGCACATTTTGATGTGGCTGATAAACCAAAACAACACGATTGCTGAGTTCCTTTGCCAACTGGAGGGTTGCGGCAATTTCCGCAGGATGATGACCATAGTCGCTGTATAGGTTGTGGGCTAGTTTTTCGAAACGACGATCTGTGCCGGGGTATCGATTGATAGCCTCTACTGCGTTACCTTGGACACCGAGTCGTTCGATAGCTTTGACAACGAGACTTGCGTTGTTGCGATTATGTTTGCCTGCAAGGTTGACGCCTGCTACATCGTGATCGCCGAGTACCCACCCATTACGTATATCTCCAACGCGGTCGGCATCACTGCGCCACAAAATCGTCCACTGGCTTTGATCTATGAATTGGCGGAAAGCGGCGATGTATTCTTCGGGAGTTTCATATATGTCGGGATGGTCATAGTCGATCGATGTAATAAGAGACAAAAAAGGATTAAATTGCAAGAAATTGCGGTCGAACTCATCGCACTCGTAGACGAAATATTCACTGTGCGGATCGAAATGTCCACTTGGTCCAAACGGCAACGTTGCCCCAATTGAGTAGCTAACAGGAATCCCCAGTTGTTTGAGCACCCAAACCATCATGGCTGTCGTTGTCGTTTTGCCATGTGTTCCCGTCACACCAATAAGTTTTAAGTTTTTTTCTTCAATGATATGCTTCAACAATTCATCGCGCTTCGATGTGCGGATACCAAGCGCACGGGCAGCAACGAGTTCGGGATGCTCGTCGATAATGCCTGCGGTGTAGACAAACCAATCAACCGGATTATTAGCATGCACTTTACGTAAATTGTCGCCGGATTGGTCGTAGCTTATCGATATACCCAGGTCTTCAAGATGCTTGGTCATCAAACCAGTATTTTTATCGGAACCTTGCACATGGTAACCAGCGTCATAGGCAATTTCCGCAAGCGGTCCGATACCGACACCGCCGATACCGCAAAAGTATATATTCATGACAATAACCAGTATACGTGAATCTGATCCATGCAGCTAGCGTGCTATACTGTAAGTATCTCATAGAGGTGGGATTCTCGTGACAGATAGACAAAGCATAAAACGGGGTATCAGGCGTCTACAGTATGTCAAAACATGGCAGCTGGTCGTATTGCTTGTGTTGTTTGGTTTTTTGGCGGCAACGTTTTTGCGCCTGAACAATATCGGCATGGTTCAGCGACGCGACGCTGTACTTGAGGCCGATCGTCACGGCGATCCAGAACAGATCAAGAGCAGGTTGTTCGATTTGCAGCGATACGTCACGTCGCATATGAATACAAACATGGGCACGATCTATCTCGAGAATCAATACAATCGCGATAGTCAACAGATTATCAACAATGCTGGCGGTGGTAGTAATCCGAACGGTAATATTTATAAAAAAGCCCAAGATGTTTGTGCGCCACGTTTTACGAGCTATTCGCAGGCATATTTGCAATGCACCATCGATTATCTAGAGCGATATGGTCCGGCCGATGAGATCAAGTCTACTGTAAAACTACCGAAAGCATCAGCTTATAGCCACAGCTTTGTGTCACCTATATGGTCACCAGATTTCGCCGGATGGACGGTACTCATCTGTTTATTTATCGTTTTTATGATTGTCGCCAGATTCATAGGACTGGTGGTTCTCAAACTGATACTAAAAATCCATAACAGATAGCTAAGGTGTTGACAGGGAGCGCACGACCCTGTAATCTAACCACTGTATAGCAATAAAGGAGGTATAAGACCAATGGCTTACAAGCACACAAACTCTAAGGGTGTGACCTACTACCTGCACAAGACAACTGTTACCTTGCGCGGCGGCAAACCACAGACTATTTACTTCTTTGCAAAGGTAGAAAAGAACGACAAGGGTGAACCAGCAGATCTTCCTGAGGATCGCGTTGTTAAAGAGAATCCACGCAACGGTTTCTTGACCATCTCAAAGAAGAAATAATAGCAATTAGTATACACTTCGCAAACCACCCCCGTAAAATAGGGGTGGTTTGCTTTTGTCCACGGTGGAAATAGTGTGGAAAACTACTTGAAGCATAAACGGTAATAAGCTACCATAAAATCAAACAAACAGGTGCCATAATTCCGCGGGGCAATGTCCCCGCGGAGTTTTATTTGAAAAATTATAGTGTTTATGCTATAATATAAATATGACTGAAAGATACGAATCATCCGAACAGCATCCTCGATTTGACGATGTGGCAGAGGAGTATGAATCGGTTTGGGAAGAAACCGGTAGTCATGCTTCATTTAACATTGATGAACTTACGGATGAATCTGTTATCGCGCTATACAACCAAGGACTCGGAGGTTCGGAAGTCGCCAGGCGTGCCAAGCGTTTGGCGGACGTAGCTGCTCTCGACGCGAGCCTAGGTTTTCCTGAAGGTGCGCCGCCCCTAAAAACCACCCAAGAAAAAATCGCTGCGAAAAAAGCGGCGATCGAAAGGGTGGAAGCAAGCATTAGCCAGTTGCAAACCGAAATCACCGAAAAACGTGCATCTTTGCAGAATTATGAAACGGCACGACTCGTTGCAAAGTTGCATGAGCGCCAAGCAAAATTGAAGCAATTAAATGACGAGTTGAATGTGCTCGAGTCTCAGTAAATATTAGATTGAGTTCTGAACATATCCAGTGCTTCAATGGCTGCAGCCTCGAAGCCGTTTTCCCACTTTTCGACACCTTCGTCTTCTAGCGATGCAACCATGTATTCCGATAAATTCAGAAGATTGATCGTGCATCGTCCACTGCTGATAGCCCGATCTGCCTGCGTCAATATTTCTCTCAGGCACCATTCAGTGGCACTCAGATTATTAATATCCGGCGGAGTTTGCATACGCTCCAGCAGCTTAGCGAGTGTGCCTTGGATTTTTGCGTGAGCAGTGACCGGTATGGCAACTTCGCCGAGTTCATATCGTTCTTCGCCAGGTATCGGCTCGCCATTGCCTATAGTGGGCAGTTCTTCGGCGTGAAAAGCATCGATCAATGCGAGCAAACGTAGCTGAGCTGGTGAAAGTTCCGATACGGTCAGTTCGTCTTTTTTGATGGCATTTTCATACCAATCCGACTCGTCTTGATGCAAGGGTAGCGGATCATAGTCGTTTCTAAGTTTTTTCGCGTTTTCAAACATAGTCGAAGTCCATCATAACAGATACCGCCATATTTATACAATACAGTTGACTGTATACATATAATATTATTTTATACTGAGCGGTGTTTTAGTGATTGGTTTTCTCTGGCAATCGTCCACCGTATGGCATAGCGCCGTATCCTGTTAACGGGCTCGGATTTGAATTTGTGCTTGTACTAGTAGAGGAGGTACTTTGTTTGTTGAATGTCGTCATGAGGCGTAAGAGCGCGCTGCCACTTGCAACCGCAACGGCACCGATCGCGACGTGTTTTAGAAAGTCTTTGCGACTCATTTTTTTGTTGATAAAATCGCTGAGTTGCATGTTCATTTTACTTCTCTTAAAAGTTTCAGTTTAAAAAGCAACTGTGTTTAATGTTAATATACGCTTATGCTATTGACAATAGTTATTGGGACAGACAATGGAAGGATCAGCAAGGGACGTATATAACTGTACGAATAGTGTAGACAATGCATACGGTGGTGGTACCTATGGTACTTGCGTGAACGAAATACCCGAATCGAGTGAACAGGGAAGGAATGTAGATACAAATACAAATACAAATACGAATACGAATACGAATACGAATACCGACACCAGTACGGGCGGCAATACCAACACAAGCACTAATTCCAATACATATAGTGGTATCACGACGGCTACCGGTACTGAAACAAACACCAGTACGGATGCTCTCGGGTCATTTATGGCGAATCCTATAGTGACTGTAGGATCGATTCTGATTCTACTAATATTCATCGTGTGGCTCGTCAAGGTACTTGTGTTTCTCATCGCCCGAAAACGATCAAAACGAAACGAGACTTCTTAAAAGAAGTCTCGTTCTTTTGAATCTACCTTGGTGGGGGCGGTAGGAATCGAACCTACTACCAAGCGGTTATGAGCCGCCTGCTCTAACCGATGAGCTACGCCCCCAGGCTTTTAACATTTTATCATTAAATGTGCTTATTACGATACAATATAAAAGTCAATGCAAAACAGAAACATCCGTCGAATTATATACCGCATTCAACATAGTTATCTAACTATGAACAATATGGTTCTTGCGGCTGCATTGATTATTGCGGGCAGCTTGACCATTGCATCGGTCCGGGCGGTAGAGCGTAACTATCAATTGCAACGTGTTATCGACGGCAAAATACGTCAGTTGCATTTGGCAGAATTACAGGTCGACACATTGCAATATGAACAGCGCTATTATCAGAGCGAAGAATATCAGACACTTGAGCTCAAGCGCCGACTGGGTATGGCTCTGCCGGGCGAAAAAGTACTGATTCTCCCACCTAATTCAGAACGCGCCAAAGCCATAGACGAAGGTGCTGTATCGACAGTCTCAATTAATCCGATCAAACAGCCGCCGTTTCAGCAATGGATGGACTTTTTGTTCGGAGACAAACCAGAACCGGAATCATAAACACTTGTCAAAATATAGCTAAAGTGATAACATAATAAACACAATGCCGCGGGGTGGAGCAGTCTGGTCAGCTCGGTTGGCTCATAACCAACAGGTCGCAGGTTCAAATCCTGCCCCCGCAACCAAGGAAAGAGCCCGTCCGTAAGGATGGGTTTTTTCCTTGGCGAAACTACTATTGCTTGCCTTTATACTGGTATGAAACGATAATCAATCCATATTAACGCGTGGGTCAACTTCGCAAACAAGTGAACGGAAGGAGCGGTTATGTCGGCAGAGTCATTTTCTTCGGAAGAGATGAGCGGTTTTACTGATCAACTCGAGACGGCAATTGCTATGGCCGTGCGCGAAACAGAAAACTTGAAGATAGCAAAACGAATAGGCGCCGCTTTGTTCGGTGAAGTTTACCAGCCGATGACACAGGAAGAGGAGCGGGCACTTGTGGATCAACGAACAGCCATCAATCTCAGCTACATACAAGGCAATGTTGTTTCGGCAGAAGACAAAATCATCGCAAATGACGATGCTGGAAGGGCGAGAAAATCGGCTTTGATACGTGAGCTATTGGAAGCATCCGGTAAGGATGATGCGTACTTCGCCAAGATGTTTGCGGAACGTTATGCAATTGCTCAAGCATTAGCTGAAGAACTTGACGTGCCATTGTCACAGATTTATGCGAATGACAAAACGTATAATGAGGCATATCGGCGTTGGCAGACACCTGATGAATACATGCAAGAAGCGGCCGAAGTCGTTTCGCATATTACAGGAGATATCATGCAGGCGGCTTTGGCGCGTCATATTGAGCGGTTTATCCCACCGGAGCAACTGGAAGATCTCACTTCAGAGGAACTCGATGAAATTGCAATGAAACTACAGCTTAATTCTGAATTTGCGTCGATCTTGAAGCAGGCCGCAGAGGCACAAGCAGAAGCGTACCGGCAAACTGTGATGTACCAATTTCTCAAAATTTATGGCATACAAGCACTGATTGATCTCGATGAGAATCTGCGTGATGTCGTGGCGCCAAAAAAACCATGGGTGCGCGAAGTCTTTGCTGAATTTATTGACGAATAAGAATGAGGCCCGCCGCCCGTACATATGAACGTACGGATGGCGGGCCTCGACGGATGCGTCAACTGGCAGCACGAGTGACAAAAGCGAGTGCAGACGGATGTTCCGCATCCTTGTGTGTCGCGATAATCTTCTTGACCTGGCGCACGACGCTACGCTTGGTGCAACGTTCGCGGATCTGGATCTCCATTACCCGTATCAGATACTTCCTCTCTACCAATCGTGAACCACAACACGTCTAAAACCAAACGGACGCTCGGCAATAGGGGGGTATTATATAAGTTTGTGCAGATATCGTCAAAAAGGTGTATTATGAAAGCTCAACGTAATTTTTCTTGAAAGCGAGGAAAAATATGCTCGATGACACTCATCGGTTTTTGGACCTGGCAGCGGAGCGCCTAGGTCTGGACGCAGATGTCCGGAAGTCACTAAAACAGGCGGATGCGGAGCATGTTTTTCAGATAGAGCTAGAAAATGGCAAAGCATTTCAGGCATATCGTGTACAACATAACAACGCAAGAGGGCCGTACAAAGGTGGTATACGCTACCATCAAAACGTAACGCTCGATGAAGTCAGAACGCTTGCGACATTGATGAGTCTCAAGACGGCAGCGGTCGGTTTGCCGCTTGGTGGCGGCAAGGGTGGAGTTGCAGTCAATCCGCGCGAATTAACCGCGGAGGAGCTGGAAGAACTGACGCGTAAGTATGTGCGCGCTTTGCATCAGCATATCGGTCCAGATAAAGACGTCCCGGCACCCGATGTCAACACAGATGCGCGGATCATCGACTGGATGGTGCATGAATACGAAGAGCTGACCGGCGACACATCACATGCCAGCTTCACTGGAAAAAGCATTGAAAA
>Ga0182748_1003740_pt1 | contig 12595 bp, 6 predicted proteins | sample eDN3rd37CKraftOP_FD_128877 | JGI IMG/M metagenome (GOLD analysis project Ga0182748, IMG submission 128877) | Enriched Organic Plus compost microbial communities from Emeryville, California, USA - eDNA 3rd pass 37_C Kraft OP (version 2) (version 2) ...
AGTAGTCGAGAGTCGAGTCGTTTCCCTGTTGTATAAGCGCAACTTTTGTCCTGGATCGGAGCAAAGTTGATCGGTGTCCAATCCATTTGTGTTGCTACCTACAACTCGTTTGGATAGCTTTAGGATTGAATACCAAGACGCTTGGCAATCTTTGCCGCGGGGGATATGTACGATGACATCTAGGAAGCTAGTTCGGGGGCTGTTTTCAGGTGCGTCGCTCTTCGCTATCGCTGTAGGGGCAGCGACCGCGACAGGCGGCGGAGTGGCCAATGCCGAAGTGATTAACACGCAAGTCAATACCACCAAGACTGCACCCTTTGCTCCCGGTGATTTCCTGGAGATCACCAGCAGTGGTTCTATCGTAACAAGCGGCGCGGGCGTCGTTGTTCCGTTCGGTGAGAGCCCTGAATACATTGTAAATGACGGCCTGATCGATGTAGACGCATCCGGTCCGTTCGCCGTCGGTGTAGTCAACTTCTTCGGCACAGTCGAAGGCGACGTGACCAACAATGGTGACATCATCGTTGATGATGATAGCCTCATGGGCGGCAATGCGTTCTTCGGAGGCGTGGTTCTCGCCGAGCTTGGTGATGACGAGCAGACCTTCCTCAATACTGATTTGGTGAGCGTTGCTCCGACCATCGACGATGACGCCAATTGGGTTGTTGGAGGCGGTGTGGCGGTTGTGGGCGCCAACTTCGTCGGTGACTACACCGCTATTCTCGACAACGACTCGACGGGCGATATCAACGTCACCGTCATCTCCAATGACGCCAGTGGTTGGTCTGCCGGCATTGGTCTTGGCGGTATCGCCGGGGCCTTGGGCGAAAATGCAACGGCCGAGGTGTTCAACGACGGCGACGTCAATGTTGATGTGAATGTCGGAACGGCAAATGTCCTCAATGACGAAGGCCTCGGCATCGGCTTTGGTCTGGGCTCCTTTGCCCTGGGCGAGACCGCTGTTGCCAACATCGACAACACCTCCAACCTGACCGTCGACACGGATGTGATAGCGGACGATGAAGCCATCGCCGGCAGCATCGGTTATGCCGCTGTGGCCTTGGGCTTCGGCTCCAACGAGTCCGCCTCGTCGCTCCTCGACAATTCCGGCACGAGCACCATCTCGGCGACCGCGGAGTCCGATAACAACTCCTTCGCCGGCGCGCTCGGCGGCATCCAGCTGGTTGGCGCAATCAACCAGTCCGGCCAGGCTGATGGCACAATCAACAACAGTGGCGCCACCGCAGTTACGGCCACGGCTACCTCCGATGACACGAACTTCGGCTTCCCGGACGCCATCTCCGGTGCTTCCGGCTATATCCAGGCAGTTGGCGGCGGCTACTCCGCCACGGCCCTGATCGACAATAGCGGCGACCTCACCGTCACCGCCGAAAGCAACGCCATCGGCGACTTCGACTGGGGCGATCCCTTCGCTCTTGCCATTGCCAATGGCACGTTCCAGCTCGGCGCTGGCGGCATGACGTCCGATGTCACGCTGATCAATTCCGGCAATAGCATCGATGTGACAGCCGACGCCTTCGCCGCTGGCAACGACCCCGTGGCGGTGGCGCTCGGTCTGGGCTTTGGTCAGGTTTCCCTCGCGGGTGACAATGCCAATGCCACGATGAACAACACCGGCTCGTTCTCGGTTGAGGCGCTCAGCGTGGCCGATGCGTTCGACGAAACTGACCCGGCTGCCGGCGACGACGCCTATGCCTTCGCAGGCGCAGCCGGTGGTTTCCAGTTCGCCTTCGCCGGCGATGAGACTGCAACGACCGCCTTCACCAACAGCTCGAACTACAATGTTGTGGCTGATGCCTACGCCGAGGGCGTCGATGAGGTCGGCGCCGATGCCATCGCGCTCGGACTGGGCCAGGCTTCGATCGCAAATCTCGATGCGACGACGAACTTCACCAATGAGGCAGGCGGCAGCTTCACCGTCGAAGCCTGGGCGGAGGGCTATTCGGACGACGATGATGCCGAATATGTGAATGCCACTGCCATCGGCCTTGTCCAGTTCGCTGCCAGCGGTCAGGACACCGCTCTGGCCAATGGCAGCAACGCCGGCACGATTGCCGTGGCTGCGGGCGCTGACGCGCAGTCCAACCTTGCTCAGGGCGACAACGCCGACGCTGACGCCACCGCAATCGGCGTCGTGCAGATTGCAGCGTCCTTCCAGACGGCCACGTCTGCCTTCCTCAACGAGGGCCTGGTTGATATCGACGCGGACGCCTTCGCTTCGTCTGACGACTCGGAAGCCGGCGCCTTTGCCGGTGCCTTCGAGCAGGATGCTTTCGGCCTGAACGCGACTACCGAGCTGACCAATTCCGCTACCGGCGCGATCGACGTCGACGCCGTTGCGATAGCCGAGACAGGCGAGCGCGGCGACAACGAGGAAGCCGTTGCCAATGCTGGGGCTTCCGGTGTCGTTCAGTTTGCGGGTGGTGTGTCCACGGCAACACTGATTGTTCAGAACGACGGCGGGCTGAGCGTCACGGCTGATGCCTCCGCGTCGACCATCGACGATCTGGCGGACGCCTATGCCAATGCTTGGGCGACGGGTGTAGATCAGCTCGGCTTGAGCCTGGCAGGCAGCGCCTCGGCTACGACGAACAATACCGGCAGCCTGACGGTCGAGGCGAGCGCAAGCGCGGAAACGGTCGAAGAGTTCTCCGACGCCGATGCCGATGCCGGCGCAACCGGTGTTCGCCAGTACGTTGACGCCGAGAACGATGCCGTGGCGACCTTCAACAACGCGTCGACCGGCTCGCTCAGTGTGACCGTCGACGCAATGGCAACGTCTGAGCTGGACGATGCCTATGTGAACGCCTATGCCACCGGCGTCGATCAGCAAGTCTTCAGTGATCTGAACCCGGCCAATGCTATCGGTACCAACGATGGGACGATGACAGTCGCCCTCTCGGCAACGGCCGACGCATTCGAGGAAGCCTACGCCAATGGCACGGCAACCGGCGTGCACCAGTACGTGCAGTCCTTTAACAATGACGCTTCTGCGAACTTCGCCAACAATGCCTCGCTGACCACCAGCAACACCGTAACCGCGACCTCCGAGGAGGACATTGCGGATGCTGACAGCTGGACCATTGGCATTTACCAGGAGGTGGATGACGCCGATCGTGACGGCGTGGCCATGGCCACCAATGCCGATACGGCGACGCTCACGACCACGGGCAAGTCTGAAGCGGTCAGCATCGACGATGACGCCCGTGCCTATGCCGCGACCCGGGGCATCTATCAGGATGTGCGCACGGATGTCGATGCGGTAGCGAGTGCCTTTAACGGTGGTACGCTCACCACGACCACCGAGTCTGCGGCGAACAGCCAGGGCGACTTTGGCGATGCCTGGGCCTATGGCTATGCCTCCGGCATCTATCAGATCGCATCGGGATTTGATGGCGTCTCCGAAGCCCTGGCGGGCAACGCAGGCACCATGACCGTCACCTCCACCGTCGCAGCCAATTCGGTCAACGATGCCGGCACGGCTGACGACGCCTACGCTACGGCCGAAGTCTACGCTATCGAGCAGTTTGCCGGTGGCGAATTGACTGACAGCGATGTGGCAATCACCGACATCGACAACTCCGGCACCATCAACTTTGCGGCAACCGGTACGGCGATCGGTGACGACGAGGCCTATGCCAATGCCTTCGGCACGGGCTTCCTCCAGGTCAGCGAGAGCGAGGACGACGCACAGAGTTACTTCACCAATGAGGCCTCTGGCGTAATCTCAGGCTCCTTCATTGCTGACGCTGCGGCGATCGAAGACGCTGATGCCGATGTCGACGGAGCTGGCGGTTACCAGTACGTGCTCGGTTACATGGAAGGCGCATCGGCTGATTTCGCCAATGCTGGCAGCATTGAGGTGAGAGGCGAGGCCATCGCCACCAGCCAAGACGATGATGCCGACGCCAACAGCATCATCTACGGCCAGATCCAGTACGTCGAGACCAACCCGTTTGTCAGCCCGGCTACGGCCACGATGGCCAATACCGGTTCGCTGACCTACACCTCGCTGGCCGACGCCATGGGTGACGATGTCGGCTCGGCCGATGCCACCGCATTCGGTCTCATGCAGGTGGCAATGGGCTACGAGGCGACCACCAGCATCACCAACTCCGGCTCGGTGTATGTGGGAGCTTTGGGCATCGCGGACGGCGATGACGCCTATGCCGATGCCAATGCCTTCGGCGCAATCCAGGCGGCGGTCTCGCCCGTGGAGGAAGACGGAGAGGCGGCGATCTCCTTCGACAACTCGAACCTCTTCGAGGTCTACGCCTCGGCTGAGGCCACCGGCACGACTGTTTCCGACGCTGAAGCGGTTGCCATAGGTGTGTTGCAGTTCGCCATCGGCTCCGAGGAGAACTTCACCAACAGCGCCGATTTCATCGTCGGCTCGACCTCGGTCGCCACTGGCCCCAACGCCTTTGCCGACGCCGATGCGACCGGCGTGATCATGGTCGGCGACAACAACGGCAACCAGGGCGACCACCCGCTGAACGTCGCCTTCTTCAACACGGTCGACGGCAACTTTGTGGTCACTGCCCAGGCTACCGCCGAACCCGGCGATGCCGACGCCATCGCCACAGGCCTATTTGTGGCCGATCTGGTCGATGCTGGTGTAACCGGCGAGATCGTCAACAACGGCACGATGTTCATCTCGGCCGAATCCATCGCCAGCCCGGGTGATGAGTTCGCCGAGGCCTGGGGCATCGTTGTGACGGCCACGACCTTCGATGGCGTGATCTACAACGACGGCTTGCTCGATGTCGAAGCAGTGGCTGAGGAAGCCTATGCGACCGGCATCTATGTCGAGACTGACGACGGCGATCCGTCTCTTGTCTGGAACGACGGCGGCACCATCATCGCACGCACCCTGACCTCCAGGGCTGAGTTCGATAGCAGCGCCTCCGCCTACATGCGGGGCACGGCCATCGATGTCCACAACACGGTCTCCGAGGTCTCGATCGACCTGACAGGCGGCGATGACAGCGGCAAGATCTTCGGCAACATCGCCCTGTCGGCCAACGATGAAGTCAATGTCTTCGACGGCACGACTTATCTGAATGGTGTGGTCTACGGCCTCAACCCGGGCGACCAGGAGGTCTTCGTTGCCCAGCTTCCGCTCTACACGCCTGACATTGACCTCGACGTGATCAGCGCGCCGATCATTCCCGCCTATGCGGAGAATTATGGCGACCTGAACGTCCTCGATGGCGGTACCCTGGTTCTGGTTTCCGACAGGTTCAATGGACCCTCGGGCGCCGTGGTCGAGAACTTCACCCAGCAGGATGGTGGTACGCTTGGCCTGAACATCCAGCCGGCCTCTGCTCCCTTCATCAACGCCACGAACGTCTCGCTTGACGGCGATGCGGTGGTCCTTCCGGAAGCAGGCCTCTATGCCAACGTCACGGTCTATGAGGACGTGGTGGCGAGCGCCAATCCGATCGTCGGTGAATGGGACAACGTGACTTCGGTCTCGCCGCTCCTGAGCCCCGAGGCAGTCTTCGATGGCCCGAACAACATCGATCTGGTGGTTGAGCGTGTCGGCTTCGGCGACGTGGCCGGGCTGACCAAGAACCAGAGCAATGTCGGTGACGGCATCGAGAACGTCTACGAGGACGTCTACAACGGTCTGATGCCGGCGAACTTCACCAACCTGGTGAGCCAGCTGTTCACGCTGAACAATGCTCAGTACGCCGATGCCCTGAACCAGCTCAGCGGTGCCGAGTATGCCCAGCAGATCCAGTCGGCCCTGTGGTCGTTCCGTCTGCTCAACAATGCAGTGGGTGAGCGCCTGCGGCTTGTTGGCCCGAACGACAACTGCGCGGTCGCCGATTACCCGGCTCCCGCGGCGGCCTATGGCAGCTCGTCGGTCAGCCCGGTTGCCGACCTCTACGTCCCGGCCCCGGCCGTGGTCTGCGCCCCGAACAAGGCTCAGATCTGGGCGAAGGTCACCGGACAGTGGTCGTCGGATGACGGCGACAGGAATGGTCCGAAGTACGATCAGGACACCTACGCCATCTATGGCGGTGTCGACTGGGGTCTCGATCCGGTCTGGAAGATCGGCTTGACCGGCGGCTACATCTCGGCCGACATGGACTTCAAGCGGAACTTCAAGAACAAGATCGACTACGACGGTCTCCAGATCGCGGGCTACGGCGCCTATGACAACGGCACCAACTACGCCCACGGTATCCTGGGTTATGGTCACTACTGGAATGACAGCCGGCGCAAGGTTGCCTTCGGTGGCGGAACCTACAACCCCTTCGATCAGAAGCCCTGGACGACCGAGCCCGACGGCATCTACGACAGCCTGAAGGGCAAGTGGACCTCTGACGTTCTGTCGATCTACGGCGAGACCGGTTACCGGTTCTGGATGTCCGAGACCACGGCCATCACGCCCTTCCTGTCGGCCAACTACGTGAAGGTCTGGAACGACAGCTTCACGGAGAAGTCGGCCACCAACAGCGGGGCTGCCCTCCGGGTGAAGAGCAACGACGGCGACTCGTTCAACACGCAGCTCGGCGCTCGCTTCTCCACCAAGGTTGACATGGGCAATGGCGCGGTCTTCGTGCCGGAACTCCGGGCGGCCTGGCAGCATGAGTGGCTTGATCGTGCTCAGACAGCGAGCATGAGCTTCTTCGCTGCTCCTGGGTCGAACTTCACGGTCGTCGGAACGAGGGAGTCGCGTGACTTCGCGGTGGTTGGGGCCGGTGCGACCTTCAACTTCAACGAAAACTTCGACTTCATGGTCGACTACGACGGCCGGTTCAGCAGCAAGCATGACGACCACTCGGTGGTTGGCCGTGTGACCTACAAGTTCTGACCGGTAACTATACGAACGAGCGAGGGGTGGGGAGCGGCTGGTCCGCTCCCCCTTTTTGTTTGAGTTTCATCGCCCCGGCCGATAGGGAAGTCATTGACTGCCCGAACGACTGCGGCTTGGATGGCACAATGACTTACCTGTTTACTCCTCCCGAACCCGTGGCCTTGCCCGTCAACGGCACGGACAGGCTTTTCCCGGTGCATCGCATCTATTGCGTCGGCCGCAACTATGCCGCCCATGCGGTCGAGATGGGCTATGATCCGGAGAAGTCGCCGCCTTTCTTCTTCCAGAAGAACCCGGATAATCTGCGCCTCGACGGCCTCTTTCCTTATCCGGCCGAGACCTCTTCGGTGCATCACGAGATCGAGCTGGTGACGGCGCTGAAGCTCGGCGGCAGCAACATCCCGGTGGATCAGGCCCTCGACCATGTCCTGGGCTACGGCGTCGGCATCGACATGACGCGCCGTGACCTGCAGGATGAGGCCAAGAAGCTGTCGCGGCCTTGGGAGGTCTCCAAGGCCTTCGAGCATTCCGCGCCCATGAGCAGCCTCTGGCTGGCGGAGGATGTAGGGCATCCCATGACCGGAGCCATTTGGCTCGACGTCAATGGCGATCGCCGCCAGGAGGGAGACCTTGCCCAGATGATCTGGAAGGTTCCGGAGATGATCGCCTACATCTCCCGTTTCTTCGAGCTGCGCCCCGGCGATCTCATCTTCTCCGGCACGCCATCCGGCGTCGGTCCCGTGGAACGGGGCGATGTCATGCGCGGCGGCATTGCCGGTCTTGGCGAAATCGAATGCAAGGTGATCTGATGTCCACGAGCAGGGATCTGTCCATCTGGGAACTGTTGAGCATCGGCAGCGGCGAAGCGGTTGCCATCGGTGCCCCCGAGCGGCCCGATCTTTCCTATGACGGCCTGCGTGAGCAGGTGAGGCGGACTGGCGCAGACCTCGCTTCCCTTGGGATCCGTCATGGCGACCGGGTGGCCATCGTCTTGCCCAATGGCCCGGAAATGGCAACCTGCTTCGTGAGCGTTGCCGCCTATGCCTGTGCCGCGCCACTCAACCCGGCCTATCGGGAAGACGAGTTCGACTTCTACATTTCCGACCTTCGAGCCAAGGTGCTGATCGTTGCTGCCGGCATGGAAACGCCTGCCCGGGCCGTGGCCGAGCGCCATAACTGCCGTGTGGTGGAGCTGAAGCCCGATCTGTCGGCGCCCGCAGGCATCTTCAGCCTCGACACCGGTGACGCAGGCGCCGGCGCGCTCGAGCCGGCCCCGGCCGACGCCCAGGCGCTGGTGCTGCACACTTCCGGCACCACCTCGCGCCCCAAGATCGTGCCGCTCACCGGCCTGAACCTGACAGCCTCCGCCGGCAATATCGCCCGGACCCTGCAGCTCGCTCCTGAGGACCGCTGCCTCAACATCATGCCGCTGTTCCATATCCACGGCCTGATCGCGGCAGTGCTTTCCTCTCTGCGCGCCGGTGCCTCGGTCCACTGCACTCCCGGCTTTGATGCACTGAAGATCTTCAGGTGGTTCGATGAGGTGAAGCCCACCTGGTACACCGCCGTCCCCACCATGCATCAGGCGATCCTTGCCCGTGCGGGCCGCAACCAGGAGATCCTCGGGCGCATGAAGCTGCGCTTCATCCGGTCGTCATCCTCCTCCTTGCCGCCTCAGGTCATGCTGGAGCTGGAGAAGACTTTCAACTGCCCGGTCATCGAGGCCTATGGCATGACCGAGGCGGCACACCAGATGGCGTCGAACCCCCTGCCGCCGGCACCGCGCTATCCAGGCAGTGTCGGCATCGCCGCCGGCCCCGAGATCGCCATCATGGATGCGGAGGGCCGCCCGCTGCCAGCGGGCGTAGAGGGCGAGATCGTCATTCGCGGCAAGAACGTCACCTTGGGATACGAGAACAACCCCAAGGCCAATGCCGAGGGTTACTTCGAGAGCGAGGGTGGCCGCTGGTTCCGCACCGGCGACCAGGGCACCCTTGATGAGGCGGGTTACCTGCGCATCACTGGCCGGATCAAGGAAATCATCAACCGCGGCGGCGAGAAGATCGCCCCGCGTGAGGTGGACGAGGTTCTGATGGATCACCCCGCCGTGGCCCAGGCCGTCACCTTCGCCATTCCGCACCCCACCCTGGGCGAGGATGTCGGCGCTGCTGTCGTCCTGCGGGAGGGCATGTCGGCCACCGAGCAGGAACTGCGGAGCCATGTCGCCATCCATCTTGCCCAGTTCAAGGTGCCGCGCAAGGTACTGATCCTGGAAGAGATTCCGAAGGGGGCGACGGGTAAGCTGCAGCGCATTGGTCTCGCCGCGAAACTGGGACTGGCATGAGGCGGTCATGAAGGTCTGCATCTATGGCGCCGGGGCGATCGGCGGCTATCTCGCCTTCTCCCTGGCCAAGGCGGGCGTTGATACCTCCATCGTCGCCCGCGGCACCCATCTTCAGGCGATCCGTGACAGGGGCCTGACGCTGCGCCGGGACGACAGCGAGGAAACCGTTGCGGTCAGGGCGACCGATACGCCGGAAGAACTCGGGCCGCAGGATTACGTCTTCGTCACCCTCAAGGCCCATTCGGTGCCAGCGGTGGCTGAGCGCATCGCCAGCCTGTTTCATGACAAGACCGCTGTCGTCATGGCGGTGAATGGTCTGCCTTGGTGGTATTTCTACCGTCACGGCGGCGCGCTCGAAAACACCATCCTCGAAAGCGTCGATCCTGGCGGCGTGCAGTGGCGGGTCTTTGGCCCCGAGCGCGCCATTGGCTGCATCGTCTACCCCGCCTGCGAAGTCGAGGAGCCGGGCGTGGTCCGGGTCATCGACGGCGACCGCTTTGTGTTGGGCGAGCCGTCAGGCGAGACGACCGAGCGGGTAACCCGTCTGGCCGACCTGCTCAAGGCGGGCGGCCTCAAGGCGCCGGTCAAGTCGCGCATCAGGGACGATATCTGGATCAAGCTCTGGGGCAATCTGAGCTTCAACCCGGTGAGCGCGCTCACCACCGGAACCCTCGAGCAGATGTGCCGCCATCCCGAAACCCGCGCCGTCATCCGCTCCATGATGTTGGAGGCCCAGGCAGTGGGCGAGGCGCTGGGGGTGCGCTTCGCCATCAATGTCGAGAAGCGTATTGCCGGCGGCGAGGCGGTCGGCGCCCACAAGACCTCGATGCTGCAGGATCTCGAACGCGGTCGTCCCATGGAAATCGATGCGCTCGTAGGCTCTGTGCAGGAGGTCGCCCGCAGGCTCAATCTGCCGACGCCGACCATCGACATCGTGTTGGGGCTCGTGAAGCTGCGGGCAACCCTCGCCGGCGCTTATCCGTAAGCGTCAGCCTTGCGGGCGGGAGCGCTCCTCGGCGGCCCGCCTGCGCGCCAGATACTGCTCGCGGAAAAGGGTGAACAGGCCGCTGCCCACCACCATGGCGCCGCCGACATAGCTGGCAATGTCGGGCCGTTCGCCAAATACGCCGATGCCGATGACGGTAGCGCCCACCAGCAGCAGGTAGTTGAACGGCTGCAGCATGGAGGCGGGTGCCAGCTGCAGCGACTTCATCAGCAGCATATGCGCCGAAATTGCGAACAGCGCTGCCAGGATCATGATCGCCAGATCCAGCGGTTCCGGAGTAACCCATTGCGCAAGGCCGATCGGCGTCATCATCGCCGCCCCCACCACTGACATGTAGAGCAGGCTGGTCTGATACGGGTCGACCAGCCCCGTATAGCGGGTGATGATGTTGTAGAAGGCGAACATGAGCGCCGCCGTCAGCGGGATGAAGGCTGCGATGTTGAACGCCTGCATACCCGGCTTGATGATCAGCATGGCACCGGCGAAGCCCGTGACCAGGGCAAGGCTTCGCCGCCAGCCGATCTGTTCGCGCAGCAGAAGGCCGGCAAGGCCCGTTGCCAGCAGCGGCGATACGGCGAAGATGGCATGGGCCTCGGCAAGGCCCAGATGTTGCAGCCCCCAGATGAAGACGAATGTCTCGGAGGCCACCAGCACCGACCGCACCACCTGCATGAACGGGCGTTTCGAGGCAAGCGCCCTTCTGAGGCCGATCGAGCGCGAGACATAGATCACGACGCCGACCACGAAGATCCAGTACCGGACCAGCAGGAACTGGCTGATGGGATAGGTGGCGACAATGGTCTTGGCGATCGCATCCTGAATGGCGAACAGCGCCATGGCCAGAATGCAGAGAAGCATCCCCGTCCCGGTGGAGGGGCGTGACCTGGCGGCGGACTGATCGGCCATGATTGGCTGGAAATCCTGATAGGGCTGGTGCTGGCGCCAGCATATAGCGCGCTTTCGCTCGCCGCGACAGAGATATGTTTGGCAGGCTGGTCGAGTGGCCACCGTAATGGAAAGGGCGAAAAAGTCAGGTTGCCCTCGTGTTCAGTTCATTCGTTGTTGTTCTGAATATTTTATCTATTGGTAGAGAAAGCGCAAAATTGGTTGTAAGCATTCGGATTATTTGTTGGTTCGTAATCGGGATGTAATCGATGTTGTTGGTTTTGTGTTGACATGAAATATTCAAGTATAAGATAGTTTAATCCGTAAGTAGTTTCTGAGTTTTGAAAATCGGGGGCGTTCGTGTCGCCGGGCCGGTATCTGGTCTTTGGGACAAGCCGGCTCGGTGGCGCGGACGATAGGTGACAATTAATCGACAGAATGGTCTGAACTGCGTGGGTGGGTCTTGATGGACCTGCCCCGGCGGGCGCCGTCTGTCTCAATGGAAGCCGGGGAGGTTCATGGAGAGATCGGAACGCTATCGCCCCTATCTGCGAAGGGCTGCGCGCGACGCCCTCGTTTTGCGGCACCGAGCGGAGAGCGGCAGATCCCGCTTTGCCGCATTGCGGCATGACGCGCCGCGGGGGCTGCGCTGGTTCGTGGTGCAGACCAGGGCGCGTGAGGAGCGGGTAGCGGCCGGCCAGTTGCAACGGCTTGAACTACCTGTATTTCTGCCCTGCCGTTTACAGACCATACGTCACGCTCGACGCCTCCACACGGAAATCGCGCCGCTCTTTCCGGGCTATCTTTTCGTGAAGTTCGATGCATCACGGCGCGGCTGGTCGGACATTGCCGCGACCCAGGGGGTGAAGCAGATCCTGACGTCCGGAGGCAGGCCTAACCCGGTGGCGGCGGGCGTTGTCGAGACTCTGCTGGCCTCGAGCGACGACAGGGGCATCGTTTACTTCAGGGCCGACATTGCCACCGGGGGAAACGTGCGCCTTCTCAGCGGGCCCTTTGCCTCGGAGCTCGGCGTCCTGGAGCGGTTGGACAATGCGGGCAGGGTGTCTCTCCTGCTAGATATCATGAACCGCAAGGTTCGGGTGAGTATGGATCGCGATAATATTGCTCTTTACTGAGCGACATCTTGCAGGATTTCGGTTGACTGATGTCCATTGCCTTGCCGGCCCGGATTCACCGGAATGGCGGAGCCTGTCCGACATTGGACGCAGCAATCCGGTGCCTGCTGCCCGGGCAAAACGGCCGCGCCTGCCGGGGACGTGGCCTTCGAAACACCCGGAGTTGGGACGTCATTTCCAGCGCCATGTCGCGCGCTTCTAGAAAGACAGCGAAGCATCAATCATGATGGAACGGTGGCCGGACTTCTTCCTGGTCGGCGCCATGAAAGCGGGCACGACCAGCCTTTATGATCTGCTGGGCGAACATCCGGATCTCTATCTGCCGCGGGAGAAGGAGCCTTTCTATTTCCTCTGGCCCGACGGGCAGGGCGCAG
>Ga0182748_1003742_pt1 | contig 12592 bp, 15 predicted proteins | sample eDN3rd37CKraftOP_FD_128877 | JGI IMG/M metagenome (GOLD analysis project Ga0182748, IMG submission 128877) | Enriched Organic Plus compost microbial communities from Emeryville, California, USA - eDNA 3rd pass 37_C Kraft OP (version 2) (version 2) ...
GTTCAGGCAGATCACGCGCCGGCGCAAGCCGCGATGGACCGACCCGTTTTCCACGCGCCCCGCCGCAACGCGGGCGCCCGGTCCTTACCGATCAAAGTTCGCACGACCGCGCGAGCCCCGCGCCATGCGGGAGGCTGGAATGCGATGGAATGGGCGATGTCGCCGGGACGTGAGCCGCTAGCGCGTGGTGAGAATCTGGTTCGCCGGTATCACGATGTGGCAGCGCACGCCGTCGGGGTCGAAGTCGAGACGGACATCGGCACCGAGAACACGCGAGAGATTGCGCTCGATCACCATGCTGCCGAAGCCCTTGGTGCGGCGTTCCGCGACCTTCGGGCCGTGCGTCTCACGCCAATCGAGCGTAAGCGCGCTCTGATCGCTGTCGCCCTCCCGATCCCAAACGATCGACAGGCGCCCGCCCGGCACCGACAGCGCGCCGAACGTCGCCGCATTGACGGCGAGCTCATGCAATGCGAGCCCAAGATTCTGTGCCGCCTCCGGCTTGAGCGCGACCGGCGGTCCCTGGATCGCGATGCGCGCGGCGTCCTTTTCGATATAGGAAGCAAGCTGCGAACGCACCAATTCGCCCATCGACGCGCCATACCAGCTTTCGCGCACGAGCAGATCGTGCGAGGCCGCAAGCGCTTGCAGGCGCGCTCCGAACTGGTCGAGAAAGCCTTCGACCGAACCGGTGTGGCGGGCGGTCTGTCGCGCCATGGCCTGGATCACCGCCAAGAGATTCTTCGAGCGGTGCGTCAGCTCGCGCAGCAGCAAGCGCAGATGCGCCTCGCCTTCCTTGCGCTCGGTCACGTCGATCGAGGCACAGGTCAGGCCGACGATTGCGCCCGCAGCGTTGCGCAACGGCTCGATGCGCAGATCGTGCCAGCGCACACCCGACGCGTCCTCGATGGCGACCTCCACGCTCTTGGGCTCGCCGGTCGCCAACACCTCGCGCTTGAGCGCAATAGCGCCCGCCCCCGCGTCCCGCGGCAGGATTTCTTCGTCGCTGCGCCCGAGAATGTCGTGGATCGGACGGCCGAACATCGGATTGCTGATCGACGTATAACGAAGATCGCGATCCTGGGTGTAGACCGTGACATGCGAGCCTCGCAGCGCGGTTTCGTAACGCGCGAAGCGGGCGCGTAACAGATTCAGCTCGGCTGCCTGCGCATCCAGCTGGGCCCGCAGACGCTCACATTCCCGCACCAGCCCGGCGGCTTCGCTCTCGCCCGTCGCGGCTATTTCACGCCCCATAGTATTCTCGACGAGTTTCGGCCCGGGGCGCTGGGCCTGCGCGCCCGCACCGTTGGACAGCGGCTCAATCGACCCAGTCAACGGACTTGTCGCGCGTTTTGTCAATTGCATGCCGTCCCCATTGCGCTCGCCCAAGCGCGGTGCCGAAAACTAATCGTTGACCGGGACGGCCGCGGCAGCGCGAACCGCGCGCGGCGTTCCGCCGGAAGGCATCGCGTGCCAGGCAGCGCGGTGCCGCTCTGGTGCCGCTAGCCAGCCCTGCGCTCGCGCCGGCGGGCATTGCGGTCGAAGAACAGGGCCTGACTGACCACCGCCGACACGGTTGCCGGCTGAAACGGCTTGGCGATCAGGAACGCCGGCTCGGGACGTTCGCCGGTCAGGAAGCGCTCCGGATAGGCCGTGATGAAGATCACCGGCACCTGGAAGGTGCGGAGCATTTCGTTGACCGCATCGAGTCCCGAACTGCCGTCGGCAAGCTGGATGTCGGCCAGGATAATTCCGGGACGTTTCTTGTGGGCGAGCGCGACCGCCTCGGCATGGGTGCGTGCGACGCCGATCACGCGATGGCCGAGACTCTCCACCAGCGCCTCGAGATCGAGCGCGATGAAGGTCTCATCCTCGATAATCAGCACGTCGGTGGCGATCTCGGCGGCAAGCTCGCGGCCGCATTCGTCCACGAGTTCGCGCACGGTCGCCACGTCCAGGTCGAGAACCTTGGCCGCCTGCTCTTCGTTCAGACCTTCCAACGCAATCAGCAGGAACGCCTGGCGCGGCATCGGCGAGATTTGCGCGATATGCCGCTCGACCGCCTGCGCGGGAACGCCCGCGCGCTGAGCGTTGAGTGTGACCGAATTCCAGATCTTGGTGAGCAGCCGGTAGAGAGCAACCTTGGCCGAGCCGCCATATTCCAGGGCCTGTGGGTCCTGGACCAGGGCCTCGAGCGTCGCCTCGACATAGGCGTCGCCCGAGCTTTGACTGCCGGAGAGCGCACGCGCATACCGCCGCAGATACGGTAGGTTCGCCGCAACCACTTGAGATACAGGCAAGAATCCCTCCCGAACATTGCGGGCCTTGGGACCGCTCAAGCGCCCGCCCCCCACAATCAAGTCCAACACGATGGCTTTTCAACGTCGGTATGCCAAAAAAGTTCCCACTTTCCGGAACCATAAGGCAAGTCAATGGTTTTGATTGGATATAGAGGGGGTGCCCCGACCCATGATGGGAAAAGGGAAGCTGGGGTCGAAAAATGGACGAGCTAAAGCGCGTGGGACAGCAAAAACCAATGGAAGCCGCGGCGACGCGCAAGAAGGTGAATTCCAAGCCAGCCAAGCTCGGCCGGGAAGTGCAGGCCAAGCTGGGTCAACAGCTTCGCGCCATGTACGACGAGGTGGTCAATCAAGGCGTGCCGGACCGTTTCACCGAATTGCTTAATCGTCTCGACGGTAACGGAAGCAAGGACGGGCAGTGATGCCAATTGACGAGTCGGTGCGTAAAGCCGTTCTCGCTGCGGTGCCCAGCCTCCGCGCGTTCGCGATTTCGCTGTGCGGAAACGTCGATCGCGCCGACGATCTGGTGCAGGAAACGCTCCTGCGCGCGCTCGCGAATATCGAGTCGTTCCAACCCGGCACCAACATGTCGGCCTGGCTATTCACCATTCTGCGCAATCATTTCCGCTCCGAATACCGCAAGCGCCGGCGCGAGGTCGAGGATACCGACGGCCATTACGCCGAAACCCTGAAGTCGCAGCCGGAGCAGTACGGCCAGGTCGAGTTCAAGGAATTCCGCGCGGCGCTCGCGCAGTTGCCGCCCGATCAGCGCGAAGCTCTTGTGCTGGTGGGCGCCTCCGGATTCTCCTACGAAGAGGCCGCCAGGATCTGCGGCTGCGCCGTCGGCACCATCAAGTCGCGCGTCAACCGCGCACGCACGCGGCTCGCCGAACTGATGCATGTGCACAGCGCCGAGGATTTCGGCCCCGACGAACAGACCCGCGCCGTGCTGGCCGGCGGGGAATAGTTTCATAATACGAAATATCCAACCCGGCGCTATTCGCGAGGCTTGCTCACCTCGACCTCAACGGTCATCACTTCGCGGCAGGAAAGGCACTCATAGCTGTGCAGCTCGGGATGGTGGGCAAGCGCCGGCGTGATGCGCGCGAGCCGCATCGGCTTGCGGCATTTCGGACAATTCAGGCTGCTTTCCCCCATATGGGCTCGGTATCCGGCGGCGGCACGCCTATCAACTAAGGATATCTCCGTAGGTGACATTTTACCGTCCCTGAACCGGGCACGCCCCACGCCGCGGCCCGGCGCGTGCCCTGTTCGCGGATTCCTGCCGTCCGTTTGTCGCCGCTCAAGGTCGCCGCCAGCCGAGAACGTTTCGACGGGCCCGGGTCAAGCCCGGAGCCGATACAAGGCGTACCGCCCATCGTCGCGCGTCCGATCCGGAAGGACTTCCTCAAGCCGTCAAGCCATCGTCGATCTCCCGCGCGGTGGCGCTCTATCGCGCCACCGCCGAGCGCGCCGGCGTCCACGTCATCGAACGCAAGCGCGGCGGCCGCATCCGGCAACGCCTGCCGGCGTTCAAATCAGACGCCTCACGCACTCATGGCATGCGCGTTCACCGAACGCTCGGCGATCCGCGTCAGCAGCGCATCCTCCTTCTTCTCCTCCTCGAGCGTCTGGTGCAGCAGATGGCCGATCTGCGGTTTGCCGAGCAGTTTCGCCCACGCGCACAGCGTGCCGTAACGGGCGATTTCATAATGTTCGGCGGCCTGGCTGGAGGCGATCAGGCCGGCATCGAGGACGGGCTGATCCTGCGACTCCTTCATCGTCTCCTTGCCTTCCGCGATGATGCCGAGGATGCCGTCACAGGTCTTGGCGCGCGGCGTCTTGCCGATCATATCGAACGCCTTCTCGAGCCGCTCGACGTGTCTTTGCGTTTCCTTGCCGTGATCGGTCAATGCCTTCTTCAGTTCCGGGTCTTCGGCTTGCTGTGCCATCTGCGGCAGCACCTTCCCGAGTTGCTGTTCGGCGAAATAGACATCCTGCAGCAGGGCGTGAAACATGTCCTCCATGGTCTTCATGACCGTGCCTCCGTGATGATCGTATGATGATCGTGCTCGGTGGAACGATGTCGGCCTTCGGCCGCGACATCGCACAGCCAACGTCCGATCGGGATTCCAGTTCCGGCCATGCCTTGACGCGCGCGAACCCGTCGCGGCCACGGCTCTCTCGCGCCGCGTGGAACACTTGACGGTTTCCCATTTTCGCCACAGGAATCCGCTCAACTCCGCCCGGCGGAGTGGATGGGACGGATCCGATGGATTGGGGATTGCGGGTGGCGGCAGGCCTTGCGCTTGCATGCGCGGTTGCGGGCGGCGATGCGTTCGCCCAGCCGCGCAAGGAATTTTCCGGCGTCGCGGCCTATTACAGCAAGGGCTATCGCGGACCCACCGCGCGTGGCGAGCGCTACGATCCCGACAAATTCACCGCGGCGCACCGCACGCTTCCGTTCGGCACCCGCCTGCGCGTCACCGACAGAAAGACCGGCCGCAGCGTCACGGTAATCGTCAACGACCGCGGGCCATTCACCAAGGGCCGCGTGCTCGATCTATCGCTCGCCGCGGCGAAGCAATTGCACATGATCGACCGCGGTCTGGCGCGCGTCACGGCGTCGATCGAGTAGCGGCGAAAAGACGCAGTCGCGAAGCCTGCCGCACTGTCCGGCAACGCCGATTGCCGGACTATAAAGCACACAGCATGTTTTGCTCACCATGCGTGCCGGCCTTCAAACCTCGAAAATCAGGGACTGCCATGTTCAAGCATTTTACGATTGCCGTCGTCGCTTGCGCGGCGGGCTTCGCTCTGGCCGGCACCGGAGCCGCGCAGGCTCAGGGCAAATCATTTTTTCTCCGGGCGGAGGGCGCGCTGTGCGTCGACGTCGCGGGCGGCAAGTTTGAACGCTTCAACAAGATCATTCTGTGGCATTGCCACGGCAAAGCCCCGCAAGTGTTCACCTACGACCGGCAATCCGGGCAGATCCGGGTCGCCGCCCGGCCCGAATTGTGCGTCGAGGTCGATCGCTCGCCCGAACCACCGGAGCGTCTGCACCTCGTGCGTTGCAACGGCCAGGATCAGTCCATGCATCCTTGGACCTACGACGCGGTCACCGGCGTCGTGCGCTCACGCGACGGCATTTGCTGGGACGTGCCGAGAGGCAATTACCAACCCGGGCAGGACCTCATCGGCAGCCGGTGCATTGCCCGCGCCGTCAACCAACAATTCGTGATGAACGATCCGCCGCCGGCCGCCGTGCAACCGGCGCCGCCGCGCAATCGGCCGCGAACGCAATACCCGGTCGAGAGCGACGCGCATCGCATGGGCTCCGGTTGTCCGCGGCTCGGGCAATTCAGGTCTCCTGCATCCAATGCGCGCGCCACGATCGAATTCATCGGCCGGGCCGATCGCGCGGTCACCGTTTACTGGATCGACTTCAACGGCAATCCCGTCGACTACGGCGGGCTGGACGGAAGGAAAACGTTGAGGTTCAACACTTTCGTGGGGCACTACTGGATCGCGAAGGATTTCGACGGCCGCTGCTATGGCGGCGTGGTCAGCGTGCGCCCCGGTGCGAACCGCATCGTCATTCGGCCTTGAGCCCGCCGGATCAAGCAGGACAAAGGTGAGCCGGCAAGGTGGGTTCGGCGCGGTCGGCGCCAACCCAGGATATGGGTGGCGCGTGACCGAGAAAATGATCGGCCGCGGCGTCCACCGGATAACGCCGCTGGTCAGCCCTTGCGCACGAGATCCAATGCGCTCACCGACGGCGAACAACACGTCCAGGTCTCGCTGGCGGCATCAGCCGTTGGCCCGTAGCGCAGATAGACGGTGTTCTCGCCGGCGAGGTTCATGAAGATGGTCCCGCCCGCGCCCCGTTCCGGCGCGGGTGCCGTATACGAGAACCAGTGACGCGCGTAATTGCCCTGCAGGTGCTGGCCGCCCGGCGTGACGATCTCCGGTCCGCGAATGCTGAACGTGCGCCCGTCGCTGGAACACCAGTTGCCGTCGATGGCATCGGCCAAAGCCGGCCCCGCCAGCACCATAGCGCCGAATACGATAACCAAGCCGAGCCTGTTGCCGAATGTCATTGCGGTTCTCCCACTCTGCGGCCGAACTCAATCCACCTTCGCCTCGTCGCGATACATGACTTTGTGGCGCGTCTCGCGCACCCAGGCGTCGATGTCCTCGATGCTCATGTAGTTCTTCATGTCGAAGCGATTCCAGTTCAGGATCTGCGGCAGCGTCTTCTTCCAGCGCTTGTAGGGCGCCTTGGCCGGCACGCCGAACAGCATGATGTCGATGACGGCAAGATCGTCCGGCACGCCCAGGAGCGGCCTGAGCGCGTTCTGCGCATCGTCCTGCCCGATCGCGGTCACCCACCAGACCTGGTAGCCGAGCGCGGCGGCGGCCAGATGCGCCGACATGGTGGAGGCGGCCACGCTCTGCAGCAATATGCGCTCGGCATTGGCCTGGTACTGCTTGTCGAGGTCGGAACCGTCGAGCAGCACCGGAAAGGCACGCACGAAACGGAAATCGGCCGCCACCACCACGAAGCCGGGCGCGGTCTCGAGCCCCCGGTAATTGGGCGTGGGGAATTTCATCTTGAGCCTGGCGCGCTTCGTCGCCTCGGCCACGAAATAGTCGGCGATCTGTTTCTTCATCGCCGGATCGGTCACCGCGATGTAGTGCCAGGGTTGCGCATTGGCGCCGGAGGGCGCGTGGCGGGCGGCCTCCAGCACCATCTCGATATGCGCGCGCGGCACCGGGATATCGGCGCGGAAGGCGCGGCTCGTCAGCCGGTTACGCACGACGTCCATGAAGGCCTCGTAGCGCGCGAGGTTGGGGACAAATTGCGTCGCGTCATCCATGAGGTTTCCGTCCCGGTGCTATTGTTTCCGGCATCATAATCGGCTTTCTTGCCCCGCGACATTCCCTCCTTCTGCCCGTTCACCCAAGGACCTCTCCATGCCCGCCAAGCGCCCGGCGCAACGCCTCGCCCTGATCGACGAAAAGAAGATGAACGCCGCCCAGCGCCGGTTGCTCGCCGCGCTCAGGGCCGGCCCGCGCGGCAAGGCGCTCAACATCCGCGGACCGTTCGCGGCCTGGATGCACGCGCCGGAATTCGGCCTGCTGGCGCAGGCGCTCGGCGCCCACGCCCGCTACAAGACCGCCCTGCCCCCGCGCCTGTCGGAATTCGCGATCCTGTGCACCGCGCGGCTGTGGCGCGCGCAGTACGAGTGGTTCGCGCACGCGCCGATGGCGGAGAAAGGCGGCGTCAAGCCGCAGACCATCCGCGACCTCAAGGCCGGACGCGTGCCGAAATCGGCGCCCAAGGACGAGCGCGCGATCTACGACTTCATTCAGGAATTGTACAAGACGCGGCGCGTTTCCGACCGCACCTACAAGCGCGTGCACGCGTATCTCGGCGACGCCGCCACGGTCGAACTGTGCGGCATCCTCGGCTATTACGCGCTGATCTCGATCACGCTCAACGCGTTCAACATGCTGCCGCCGGAGAGCGAAAAGCTCGCCTTCAAGGAGCCGAAGGGAAAATAGCGCTCTGGCCGCTTAGCCGGCCGCGGCGCGTGGCGCCGCGTCCGCCTCGGCGCGGGCCGGGCGGTTGAGGCGCTGGCGCAGCAATTCGAGGAAACGGTCCTTCGGCATCGGCGGGGCGACCAATACGCCCTGCCCGAAGTCGCAGCCCATCACCGCGAGCGCCTGCAGGTCGGCCATGCTTTCGATGCCTTCGGCCACCGCCATGCTGCCGAAGCGATGCGCGAGATCGATCGCGGTCTGGCAGATCGCGGCATTGGTGGCGTCGGTCGCGCAGTCCTTCACGAAGGTGCTGTCGACTTTCAATTCCGCGAAGGGCAGATCGCGCAGGCTGGAGAACGAGGAATAGCCGGCGCCGAAATCGTCGATGGCGATCGTGACGCCGCAACCTTTGAGCGCGGGCGCGACCTTCTGCGCGGTGGCGATGTCGCGCACGATCTGATCCTCGGTCACTTCCAGAATGAGACCCGGCCAGGTGTCGACCTGCGGACGGTTTTCGGCGACCAGCGTGGCGATCGGCAGCCGCGACAGCGCGCTCGCCGGCACGTTGATGGACAGGTGAAGGTTCACGCCGGCGTCGGCAAAGCTGGTCCAGTTGCGCAGCGTGGTGACGAGCGCATGCTCGGCGAGCTGGGCGAGACTGTCGTCGTCGACGCCCGGCAGGAAACTTCCCGGCCACAACAGGCCGAATTGCGGGTGGCGGATGCGCGCGAGCGCCTCAGCGCCCGCCAGGCATTTACGCCGCAGATCGATCTTGGGCTGATACCAGATTTCCAGCCAGTCGTTGCGCAGAGCCTCTTCCACGGCCACCCGGCTGGGGGCCGGAGCCGGAGCCGGCGGAGCGGAAAAGCGTCTGGCTTCGGAACTCGGGTCGCGTGCCGTCATCCCCACACTCGACATTCGTCGTACTCCGACCCCTATACCGCGGATTGTCTTAACTATTGGTATTTCAGCGCAAATTTCTCACAATCCGCGTTTCGGCCGGAACTGCAGGCGAAATCCGCCGTCAGGACAGTCGCTGGCCTCACCGGCGAGCCCGGCCCTACATTCTGCCGCCGAAACGGGCATCCCGACGCCCCCTGTCGCAAATATTAGGCAGCGCGCGCCGGTTTCGGCGTTCCAGGCCGTCGTGGCCCGCCCCAGAGACGTTTGCGCGCGAATGGCACGTCGTTTGCTGGTGGTCGTTCGACCTGGCCAACAAGACTCGACCTGGCCAACAAGAAACGGGAGCAATCCATGCGACGTCGTGACTTCACCACCATTGCCCTCGCGGGCGCCGCCGGCGCCATCGCCGCCCCCGCGATCGTGAAGGCGGAGACTACTTTCAACTGGAAGATGACCAGCTTCTACGGGCCCAATGCCTATTTCTATTCGACCGGCCCCGGCAGCGCGAAGGACCTGATCAAGCGCATCGAGGAAATGTCGAACGGGCGCCTGAAGATCCAGTTTTACGGCGCCGGCGAATTGATCCCGGCGGCCGCCGGTTTCGACGCGGTGTCGTCCGGCACGGTCGAGATGAACTACGCCAACTCCTATTTCTGGACCGGTAAGACCTTCGCCGGACAATATTTCTGCGCCGTGCCGTTCGGGCTGAACTTCGTCGGCCTCAACGGCTGGATGTATGACGGCGGCGGACTCGAACTCTGGCGCGAGGTCTACGACAAGTTCAATCTCGTGCCGTTCCTGTGCGGCAATACCGGCGTGCAGATGACCGGCTGGTTCCGCAAGCCGATCGAGAAGGTCGAAGACCTCAAGGGCCTGAAGATGCGCATTCCGGGCCTCGCCGGCCGCGTCTATCGCGAGCTCGGCGTCGATGCCATGCTGCTCGCGCCCGGCGACATCTTCCCCTCGCTCGAACGCGGCGTGATCGACGCCGCCGAATTCGTCGGCCCCTATCTCGACCGCCAGCTCGGCCTGCACAAGGTCGCGAAATATTACTACACGACCGGCTGGCACGAGACGGCGACCGCGAGCGAGCTCACGATCAACAAGAAGGCCTGGGCCTCGCTGCCGCCCGATCTCAAGGCCATCGTCGAGAACGCCTGCATGGCCTGCAACGCGCGCGGCGAAGCCTGGTGCCAGAAGGTCAATGCCGAGGCCATGGACGATCTCATCAAGAACTACGGCGTGCACGCGCAACCGCTGCCCGACTCCGTGGTCGAGGCGCTGCGCGCGGCCAATGCCAAACTGCTAGCCGAGGCGGTCGCCAAGGATCCGGTCACCAAGAAGGTGCACGACTCCTACATGAACTACATGAAAACCTATACGCAGTGGGCGAAGTATTCCGAGGCGCCCTACTACGACAAGATCATCAAGGCCTGACGTGACATCGGCCGTTAAACTGGCGGACGGGATCGATTGGTTCATCGATCTCGTCGGCCGGACCATTTCGTGGCTCGCTCTCGTAGTCGCGGTGGTCATGGGCATCAACGTGTTCCTGCGCTACGGCTTCTCGCTCGGTTGGATCTGGGCGCAGGAACTGGAGTGGCACATCCTGGTGCCGCTCACCCTGGTCGGCATGTCCTACGCGCTTCGCCACGGCGAGCATGTGCGCGTGGACGTGCTGTTCGCCTCCTTCAGCGATCGCGCCAAGCATGCGGTGGATTTCGTCTCGGCCCTGCTGGCGATGATCTTCTGCCTGCTCGTGGCTTGGCTCTCCATCGCCTTTGTCGAACAGTCCTGGGTCATCGGCGAAGGTTCGCCCAATCCGGGCGGTATCGGCGCGCTCTACCTCATGAAGGCGATGATCCCGCTCGGCTTCGCGCTTCTGTTCCTGCAATCGCTGGCGCAAGCCATCCAGTCGGCCATTCGCTTCAAGGCGCCCGGCAATGAGCTTTGAAATTCTCTCCACGCTGATGTTGGTGGCATTTTTCGTGCTGCTGATGATCGGCATTCCGGTCGGGCTCACGCTCGCCACCACCGGATTCGTCTTCGGCTATCTCGGCTTCGGGATGGACCTGTTCAACCTGCTGCCGCACCGCATCTTCGGCGTGGTGACCAATTCCACCTATCTCGCGATCCCGCTGTTCGTGTTCATGGGCGTCATGCTGGAGAAATCCAAGCTCGCCGAGGAACTGATGGACGTGATCGGGCTCGCCGCCGGCTCGCTGCGGGGCGGGCTCGGGATCGGCATCATTCTCGTCGGCGTTCTGATGGGTGCCACCACCGGCATCGTCGGCGCCACCGTGGTGACGCTCGGCCTTCTGACCCTGCCCGGCATGCTGCGACGCGGTTACGAACCGGGGCTCGCCTGCGGCGTGATCTGCGCCTCCGGCACGCTCGGGCAGATCATTCCGCCGAGCCTGATCCTCATCCTGCTGGCCGATATCACCAACCAGTCCGTCGGCACGCTGTTCGCGGCCGCGATGCTCCCCGGCTTGCTGCTGGCGGTGATCTACATCACCTACATCTTGGTCATCGGAATCCTGCAGCCCCACAAGGTGCCGGCCGTGCCCAAGGAAGAGCGGGCGGCCATTTCCGGCCTCGCGCTCACGGGCAAGATCCTGCGCGTGGTGGCGCCGCCGATCGGCCTCGTTGTCGCGGTGCTCGGCTCGATCATTGCCGGCATTGCCGCGCCGTCGGAGGCCGCCGCCATGGGCGCGCTCGGCTCGATCGTGGTCGCCGCGATCGGCCGGCGCCTGTCCGTGCAGGTGCTGCGCGAAACGGTGCAGTCAACCACCCGCATCACCGCGATGGTCATTTTCATCTTGATCTGCGCGCAAGCCTTCTCGCTGGCGTTTCGCGGGCTGCAAGGCGAGAAGCTGGTGCAGGACGCCTTCTCTTTGGTGCCGGGCGGCATCAATGGAAGCATCTGGTTCCTGATGGCGCTGATCTTCGTGCTCGGCTTCTTCATCGAGTGGATCGAGATCTCGTATATCGCGGTGCCGCTGTTCCTGCCGATCTTCATCAACGCCAATACCGACCTGGTGTGGCTGGGCACGCTGATCTGCGTCAATCTGCAGACGTCGTTCCTGACGCCGCCCTTCGGCTGGTCGCTCTTCTTTCTGCGCGGGGTAGCGCCCCCGCAGGTGACGACCAACGACATCTATCGCGGCGTCGTGCCATTCGTGGCGATGCAGGTCGTGGCGCTGGTGCTGGTCTTCCTGTTCCCCGGCCTCGCCACCTGGCTGCCGAAGGCGATCGGCTGGTAAGCACACGGTGTCGTCCCCGCCTGCGCGGGGACGACATGCCTTGTTTCTCTTGCTTCTGTTAACGCGGCCTCACTACTTCATCTGCATGCCGCCGTGCCCGCCAGCATTGGCCGGCATGCCGTGATCGCTACCCCCGCTCTGCGCGCCGATGCCCTCGACCACGAAATAGACCGGCACCTTGCCGGCCTTCTCGAATTGCAGCGTGGCATCGACGTGCTGACCCTCGACCAGCGGCTTTTTGAGCCCGACGAACATCACGTGATAGCCGCCGGGCTTCAGCTCGACGGTGGCGCCCGGCTTGATTTCCAGCCCCGAGGTCACGGGGCGCATCTTCATCACGCCGTTCTGCACGGTCATCTCGTGCACCTCGAAGCGCTTGGACACGTCGCTCGAGCCGCCGATCAGCCGGTCGGCGGCCGGGCCGGTATTGGTGATCTTCAGATAGCCGCCACCGACGCTCGCGCCTTTCGGCGTGGCGCGGGCCCAGGGATGGTCGATCTTCAGGGAGCCGGCGGTGAAATCATGGGCCGACGCAGGCGCCGCACACAGCGCGGCGGCGGTCACAGCCATGACGAA
>Ga0182748_1003745_pt1 | contig 12577 bp, 8 predicted proteins | sample eDN3rd37CKraftOP_FD_128877 | JGI IMG/M metagenome (GOLD analysis project Ga0182748, IMG submission 128877) | Enriched Organic Plus compost microbial communities from Emeryville, California, USA - eDNA 3rd pass 37_C Kraft OP (version 2) (version 2) ...
CGCTGGCGCTCGGAGCCGTCGGGCTCGCGACCTTCCTGTGGACGCTCGGCAATGGCCAGTACGACGATCTCGATGGCGCAGCCGAGCGCATCCTGCTGGACGACGAGGACTGAAGGCTGAGGACTGAGGATTGGGACTTGTCCTCGCAATTCACGGCGCGCCGCGAGCCTGCTCGACTTGCCGCGGGCCCGCGCTATCACCGAGACGCATCACCAGCATTGCGACATGCGGCGGGCGCAAAGGCGCGACACCCGCCTGGCGGAGCTTTGCCGCGGCGGTTTTTTCGGGAATGCCGCCGCGGAGATCCGGCTGCCGGCCGGCGCCACTATGTCATGCTCCCTCCGAAACCTCTCATCGAAGCCCGCGCTTTTCTGTTTATCGCGAAATCACCCGCCGCCCCGCGCTCCACGCATATGGATTATCCGTCGTGCTCGCGCCGATCTCCCATCCCGCGCCACCCCACAGCGCGTCGATGACGCGCAGCGTGCCGTCGCCGTCGCGCACATAGAACACGTTCGGCACTCCGTCCGTCGCGAGCGCGCCGTCCTCGCCCTTGCCCTGCTGGCGCAGCAGGCACCACAGATGCCCGAGCATCGTCTCGTGCGTGTCGCCGAGTTCCGCGATGATCGCCTGGTCGCGCGCCGGAACGCGCAGCTCGTGCACGCGCAATCTCACCGTGCCTTCAACGGCGGGCTCGGTCTTGCTCACGAAGTGCTGCTGGAACGCGGAGCCGAGCCACGCGATCTGAACCGCCGCGGCCGTCGACGTGTCCTCCTTGAAATGGACAGCGGCGACGAACTCGCGCGGCACCGCCGACGTCGTCGCGGGGTCGCCACTCTCCTTTGTGTCGGCCGGCGCGGGACATTCCGCCTCGCGCCGGAATACGAGCAGCCGGTCGGCGGCGGCCGGCCCGGGCGCCTGGGCCAGCGCCGGGTTGCCGCCGCCCTGCGCAACCCAGCCGGCGGGCAGGGCAACCATAGCGGCCGTGCAGACTACAAAGGTCCAGACGCGAAGTTCTTTTGGATTGTTGTTCATTGGTCCGCCTCATCTCTGATGGCGGGCACTGTATCGGGCCAACGAAGCCAGTAAATCGAAGTATTAACTATTGGTTAACCATACAATATTCATAAAATTTGAGATTCTATTGATGAATAACTTAGTAAATACCTTCTAAATCCGCTTTGACGCGCGCGGAGCGCCCTGCCGGGCCGCGGCGCTTGACCAACCGATCCTCCGGATTGCACTGACTGGCGCCAGGGCCGTAAGGCCGGATCAATCACGCCCGCGCACAGGGAACCTGGAATGCAAATCAAGGCGGCCATCTTTCGCGACAAATCCGGACACGCCTCGGTCGAGACCCTCGACCTCGAGGAGCCGCGCGACGACGAGATCCTCGTGCGCATGGTCGCCGTCGGCGTGTGCCACACCGACATCAAGGTGAGCCTGGGCGATCTCTCCCCGCGCCCGATCGTGCTCGGACACGAAGGAGCCGGCGTCGTCGAGCGCGTCGGCGGCCGCGTATCCAAGGTCGCCCCCGGCGACCACGTGGTGATGACCTACGACTACTGCGGCCGCTGCCCGAGTTGTCAGGTCAACGCGCGCACCTATTGCGACGAGGTCGGACCGCTCAGCTTCGGAGGCTTCCGGCCGGACGGCACGACGCCGCTGACCCAGAACGGAACTCCGGTCGCCGGCCGCTTCTTCGGGCAATCATCTTTCGCGACTTTGGCGCTCGCCTACGAACGCAATGTCGTCAAAGTACCCAAGGACGTTCCGCTGGGGTTGCTCGGCCCGCTCGGATGCGGCCTGCAGACCGGCGCCGGTGCGGTCATCAACGCCCTCAAGGTCGGGTTGGGCCAGTCCGTCGCCGTTTTCGGCACGGGCTCGGTCGGCCTGAGCGCCATCATGGCCGCGCGCGTCGTTGGCGCGACGCGTATCATCGCTATCGACGTGCAGCCCGCGCGGCTCAAGGCGGCCGGAGAACTCGGAGCAACCGACGTCATCAATGCACGCAATGAAGATGCCCTGGAGGCGATCCGGAGCATCGTGCCGCGCGGCGTCGACTTCGCGCTCGACACGACGGCGATCACGCCGGTGATCCAGCAGGCGGTCAACAGCCTGGCGCCGTTGGGCACAGCCGGCTTCGTCGCCTCGCCGCAGGAATTGGTGGGAATTCATATCCGCCATCTCATGCTGGGCGGTCGCAAACTGCGCGGCATCGTGGAAGGCGAGAGTATCCCGGATATATTCATCCCGGCGCTGATCGCGCTGTACCAGCAGGGACGATTCCCGATCGATCGCCTGGTTACTTATTATCCGTTCGAGCGCATCAACGATGCGATTCATGATTCCGAGAGCGGCGCGGCGATCAAGCCGGTGCTGACGTTCGCCTGACGTCGCTACCTGACGGCGGAACGCTTTCGCCCTTTCCTTCCTGTGCGGCCGGCGCCCTGATCGACGGCCGATCTCGCCGCGTGCATCAGCCTGACGCGGCGCTGGTCGGCGGGGCTCAGGAAGCAGCCTTCCACCTTGTCGAGCAACGCCAACAGCGAGCGCACCTCGTCTTCATCGAGAGCGGTCAGGACGCGCTCCTCAATCGCCAAAGCATCCGCCGCCATGCGGTCGTAGACGCGTGCTGCCCGCGGTGTGAGATCCACGAGGAACGTGCGCTGATCGGCATCGTTCCTGGCGCGCGTGACCAGCCCAAGCTTGATGAGGCGTGCCAAGGCACGGCTCACCGCCACCCGGTCGAGCGTGACGTAATGCCCGATGTCTCCCGACGGAAGCGGCCCATAGTGCGCCAGAGTCGTCATCACCTTCCACTCGGGCTCGTTCAGGCCGGGATCGTCGCGATAGATCTGCGCGAAGGCCCGGCGGATCAGCGCCGCCAAACTGGTGATGCGATAGGGGACATAATTCGGCAAATCGAGCCGAAGCCGGCCTTCGCTCCGGATCGCCGCTCGGCGTCGGCCTGCCTTCATTCCATCCTCCGCGTGGGTGCCCACACCCCTTGGCGCGGTCCCGCCGAAAGGGTATAGACCGATCGTTGCAAATGTAACAATATCGTTTCATCGGAAACGATCGCACGGCCCACGGCCGCTGCAAAGAGGAGGGCGTCCGCGTGAAGTTCGGGCTGTTCTACGAGCACCAACTGCCGCGTCCGTGGAGTGAGGACGCGGAGGAACGGCTGTTTTGCGACGCACTCGATCAGATCGAACTCGCCGACCGGCTCGGCATCGATTACGTCTGGGAGGTCGAGCACCACTTCCTCGAGGAATATTCGCATTCTTCTGCGCCGGAGGTCTTTCTCGGCGCCTGCTCGCAGCGCACGCGGCGCATGCGCCTTGGCCACGGCATTATGTTGATGCCGCCGAGTTACAACCACCCGGCGCGCGCCGCTGAGCGCATCGCCACACTCGACCTCGTGTCGAACGGTCGAATTGACTGGGGCACCGGCGAGTCCGGCAGCATGATGGAGCTCGGCGGGTTCGGCATCTCGCGCGAGGAGAAGGGCGCGATGTGGCGGGAGGCCACGGAACAGGCGATCCGGATGACGATGATGTCGCCGTATCCCGGCTTCAAGGGCGAGTACTTCGAGATGCCGTGCCGGAACGTGGTGCCAAAGCCCGTGCAGAAGCCGCATCCACCGCTGTGGCTTGCCTGCTCGAAGCGTGAGAGCATCCATCGAGCTGCGCGGCTCGGGGTGGGCGCGCTTGCCTTCGCCTTCGTCGAACCGGAGCAGGCGGCGAAATGGATCGAGGAATATTACGATATCATCCGCTCGGACGAGTGCGTGCCGCTCGGCTGGTCGGTGAATGCAAACGTCGCGCTGGTCAGCGGGCTCTCGTGTCATCCCGACCATGACGAGGCGGTCCGGCGCGGTCTGGACGGGTTCAAGTTCTTCGGTTACTCGCTCGGCCATTATGCGATGTTCGGCGCGCACCAGCCGTCGTTGACGGATCTTTGGGCGCGCTTTGCCGAGATCAAGGATACGCTGCCGCGCGACGCTGGCCAGGGCGGCATCGGGACGCCCGACGAGGTGCGCGATCATTTGAGGCGCTACGAACAAGCTGGCGTCGATCAGATCATCTTCGTGCAGCAGAGCGGTCTCAACCGCCACACGGATATCTGTGAATCGCTCGAGCTGTTTGCATCCGCAGTCATGCCGGAATTTCGCGCGCGCGAGGTTGCACGCCAGGCCGAGAAGGAGCGCCAGTTGGCGCCCTATATTGCTGCCGCGCTCGCCCGCAAGCCGCCGCTTGTGCCCGTGGCGCACGCTGACATCCCAGTCGTTGAGGCCTTCGGCCGCCGCGCGCCGCGAGCCCCGCAGTTCTCCGACCGCGACGGTGCGCTTGCCGCGCCCCGGCACGATCCGCACGAGGCCACGACCTCGTGAAGTAACGTCACCGAACAACAAAACATCCAGGGAGGATCTACAATGCCACGTGTTGTTTCTTTGCTGCGTCATTCTGTGCTGATCCTGGCTTGCATGGTGCTCGCCATCAGCTCTGTGCGGGCGCAGGACTATCCGAGCCGCCGGATCACGATGGTGGTCGGATTCGCTGCAGGAAGCGGCGCCGATATCTTGGCTCGCTTCTATGCCACCAAACTCGCTGACGTGACCGGCCAGACGGTGGTGGTCGAGAACAAACCCGGCGCGAACGGGATGATCGCGGCCCAGGCGGTCAAGCAGGCGAAGCCGGACGGCTACACGATCCTGTTTTCCCCCAGCGCCGGCATGGCGGGCGGGAAGTTTCTCTATGCCAATCTGCCTTACGATCCGCAGAAGGACTTCATCATCGCGGCGCCATTGATGGATGTTGCGTTTACGTTGGCGGTCAGCGCCAAGTCACCGGCGAAAACGGTCGCGGACCTGACGGCGCTGCTCAAATCCAAGCCGAAGACCGCGCGCTATGGGACGGCCAATTCGACGGGTATCGCCGCAACACAGGTCTACAAGACGCTGATGGGGATCGAGGCACAACAGGTCCAGTACAAGACCACCGGCGATGCGCTTGGTGATCTTGCCGACGGCACGCTCGACTTCATGTTTCTGGACGGAGTGTTCGCGTTGGCGCAGCAGAAGGCCGGCAAGATCCGTATTCTCGCAACCACCAACACGCACCTCGATGCCGCGCCCGGTGTGCCGACGATGCGTGAAGCCGGCGTTGGAAGCTACAGCTTTGCCGTCTGGTGGATGGCGATGGTGCCGGCCGGTACGTCGGCCGACGTTGTCGGAAAGCTCAACGCGGTGTTCAACAAGATCGCTGCGATGCCGGAGACCAAGGCCTTCCTTGCTAATGTCGCATCAAATCCGCTGACCGGGACGCCAGCCGAGATGATCAAGAAGCTCGATGACGACATCAAGATCTGGGCCGAGATCGCCAAGGCGGGGAACATTCAGCCGCAATGAAAAAGGGGCATGCCGTGGCGGCATGCCCCTTCAGTCACGCGGGGGAACGGATCAGACGCGATCCTGGTACATCACGACGAGCTGGCCGTTCTCGACCAGCTCGCCGCCCAGCGATTTGTGGGCCTGGACGTCGAGCAAGTAGGCGTACTGGCCGGCGGAGCCGAGGATGTCGGTCACGTCAATGATCCCGGACGATTCCTCGTCACGGGTGATGAAGTCTGCGCCGGGCACGCCGGGACCATTCAGGTTGGGATCGAACCGGTTCGGATCGTGCTGCGCCATCAGCGTGAGCTGATCAGTGTCCGGATCGTAGTCCCAGATCTTCGCGATGTAGTCTTGGTTGCCGGGATCTTCCTGCAGCAGGACATGGCCGTTTCTGTTGACGGTGATGTTGTCGAACATGTGCTGCCCTTCGGTGCCGTCAAGCAGCAGCTTGACGGTGCCGCCGAGCGCAAGGTTGCTCGAATCGACGAAATCCACGGCCCACAGCCGGCTCGGCTGATCGAAGCCGTTCGTGGTCACGAAGTAGAACCGATTGTAATCGAAGACATCCCAGGCGCCGTCTTCCGGACGCAGGAACGAGGTCACGCCGGCTGCTTCGCTCGCGGCCTCGAGCTGGGCGCCGTTCAACTGACTCACGTCGCCGAGATCGATCAGCGATGCGGTCGACTCGTTGTCGGCCCCGAGGGGGTTGGCAGCCGACGTCTCGTCGATGATTTCGTCGACCTTGAGGCCGAACATGTGGCCGCCGGTGAGGCCGGCCCGTTCCAGCGCACTCCCGCTCGCCTGCTTGTCGCCCGAGTAGAAGTAGACTTGGCCGCCACTGGAATCGTCCGTCAGGGCCACGACGGTCTTGTCGCCGGTGAAGGCATTGGCGACCACGTTCTCGTAGGACATGTTGCCGAGCCAGGCCAGCTCATAGCTGTTCCCTGCTTCGGCGCCAGTGACGAAGTGCGCAAAGGCGCGACCTCCCGCACCGTTCTCCTCTCCGTTGAGAAAGATGCGGCCGCCGTCATAGCCGAGACCGGTCTCCGGATTGTAGAAGGCGGTGCTGTCCGCGAGGTCCGCCGAACAAAAGCGGTTGAATGCGCCGGTCTGCGAAATGTAGGTTCCAGTGCCGACGTCATATTGGAAGCCGTGCTGGATCAGGTCCGACGCATCGGTGACCTCCAGCGTCACCTTGTCGATGATGAGTTTGGACACGAAGGAGCCGGCGAAGCCGTGATCGCGCACGGCCCCCGCCGAGCCGCCGAGTTCTTGGTTCATCAAAACGGTGAACGTGCCGTCGCCGTTATCGAACGCGCCGAGGCCGTCCGGCGTGCCGACCATACGATAAGGAGTCGTGCCATCGGATTTGACGCCGATCACGTCGCCGACGGTGGCAATGGCGACCGTGGAGATGCTGGGATCGACTCCCACGACGTATGGTGTGGCCGAGCTCGACACGCCTTGGGCGGCATTGGAGACGATGAACTGATCGGCCGAGAGGTCGGCCACGCGCGTGTCCTCGATGATCAGCTTGTCTCCGCCCGGCAGCTTGAGGACGGCATCGTGGCCGACCTGGCGGAATGCGTCGATCACAGCCTGCCCGGACGCAAAGCCGAAGTCGCGGACATCGATGCGGTCGATGCTTTCGAAGTCCTTGATGATGTCCTGGCCGGTTTGGTGGCGGACGACGAACTTGTCACTGCCGGCGCCCCCGAAGAACTGGTCCTTGCCGGCACCGCCGACGAAGATATCGTTTCCGGCGCCGCCGCTGAGCACGTCATTGCCGTTGCCGCCGGAGAGCCCATCATTGCCGGTCTGGCCGAACAGCCTGTCATTGCCGTCATCGCCGTAGAGACCGTCGTCTTCGGTCCCGCCCAGGATGGTGTCGTTGCCCCTTCCGCCTTCGGCGGTATCAGTGCCGCCACCGGCAATGATCACGTCGTTGCCCTTGTTGCCGAGGAGGTAGTCGTCCCCGTCAAAGCCGAAAATGAAGTCGTTCCTGTTCGATCCGTTCAGGAACTCGGGATCATTGGTCCCAAAGATGAATTTTCCGAACCCGAAATTCCCGAAGATGAATTTCCCGCATATCGCCATGGCTGCAGCTCCTCTGTTGGCTAGGCGCAATACTCACCGCAACGCGGAATAGGCGCGGCGCTTGACCGTGCGGTGACGGACAGGTGACGCCCGCGCAAACGCGGTCGTCAGCGCGAGTTATCAACAGGTGGTCTGCCTTGATTGGCGCCTGACAGGACCGGCAGGGCCGCGCTGTCACAGGGGCGTCGCAGCGCTGCAATAGTTGGACCGTCGAAACCCGGGCGAACTTGGGAACTGAAGCGACATAGCCACGGAGCTGCTTGTGACAAGGCCCGCGGGGCACAATCTCCTCGACACGACGGTGGCGCAGATGCGGCCGCTACTGACCGCGGTCGGCATCTTCAGTCTGGCGATCAATGTGCTGGCGCTCACAGTGCCGCTCCACATGATGCACATCTATGATCATGTGCTGACGTCGCGCAGCGGCGCGACGCTGTTGTTCATCACGTTGCTGGCTGTCGGGTTGCTGGCGGGGCTGGGATTTCTCGAGCTGTTTCGCACGCGCGTACTGGTGCGCGTCGCCGCGCGCGTTGACCGCAGCCTTGGAGAGGCCCTGTTCGCCGCCGCGGTCGCCGACCGTCTTCTCGGCCGTTCCGACAATCCGGGGCAGGCGCTGCGCGACCTGGATACGCTACGCACGTTCGTGAGCAGCGGCGCGCTGCCGGTGCTGTTCGACGCACCCTGGGCGCCCGTGTTCATCGTGGTCACGTTCCTCCTGCACCCTGCACTCGGCTTCGTTGGCTTGGGCGGCGCCGTGTTCCTGCTGGTGACTGCGCTCATCAACGAGCGGGTCAGCCGTCGGCAGATCAGCGCCGCCGCTGTCGAAACCATTGCCGCCGCCGCTCTCGCGGACCAGGCCTTGCGTAATGCCGAGGTCATCCAGGGCATGGGCATGCGGCCTGCGGTCGTCGGCCGTTGGCGCACGCGGCAGGATGCCGCCGCCGTCGCGCACGCTGCCGCGGCTGATCTGGCCGGCGCATTCGTGGCCGTTGCCAAGTTCTGGCGGCCGTTCCTGCAGGTTGGGCTGCTGGCGACGGGCGCTTGGCTCGCCATCGAGAACCTCATCACGCCCGGCGTCATGATCGCATCCTCGATCATCATGGCGCGCGCCCTGGCGCCGGTCGAAGGTGCAATTGGCTCATGGCGCGGCTTCGTCAATGCGCGCGGTGCCTATCGGCGTGTGCACGACGTGCTTGCGCGCCACGCCACGCCCGAGCCGCGCATGCCGCTACCGGAACTGCGCGGCGAGGTGCGGGTATCGAACCTGTTCGTGGCGCCCCCGCGGGCGGTCAAACCCGTGCTCAAGGGCATTTCGTTCGTACTGGCGCCAGGCGAGTCGCTCGGCGTCATCGGGCCGAGTGCGTCGGGCAAATCGACTCTGGCGCGGGCGCTGGTGGGAGCCTGGCCGATCGTCTCGGGCGAGATCAGGCTGGATGGGGCCTCGCTCGCCGATCTCGATCGCGCGGGGATCGGTCCCCGCATCGGCTATCTACCGCAGGACGTCGAACTGTTCGACGGCACTGTCGCCGAGAACATTGCGCGGTTTGGCGTGCCGGATGCCGACCGTGTCGTGACCGCCGCCCGGATGGCTGGTCTGCATGATCTCATTCTTCGGCTACCGCAGGGTTATGACACGCGCATTGGACCCGGCGGCGAGGCCTTGTCGGGGGGGCAGCGCCAGCGCATCGCGCTCGCGCGCGCCCTACATGGTGACCCGGCAATCGTTATCCTTGACGAGCCCAATGCCAACCTCGACGCCGAAGGCGAGGAGGCGCTGCTGTCGGCGATGGCCGCGCTGAAGGAACGCGGGGCCACCGTCATCATGATCGCGCATCGTCCGAATACACTCGCCGCCGTTGACCGTATCCTTGTGCTGCGCGACGGCGCGGTGGAAGCGCTGGGCACCCGCAGTGAGATCCTCGCTCGCTTCACGCGGCCTCCTGCTCCGGTGCGCGAGCCCGGCAGCGTCGTGACCAAGATCGCAAGCCGATGACTGCGGTGAATTCCATCCGTTCCCGCCCGGCGGATGCCCGTTGGCTTGATCCGCGGCCGGCAATCATGGGCGGGCTGATCGTGATCGTCTCGATCGTCGTCGGGTTCGGCGGTTGGGCGGCGACGGCGCCTCTCGCCAGTGCGGTGATCGCGCCAGCAGCGCTCGTCGTCGATGGCAAGCGCAAGCAGATTCAGCATCTCGAAGGCGGCGTGATCGAGCGCATCGCGGTTCAGGATGGCTCCCGCGTTGAGGCTGGCGCCTTACTGGTCCGCCTTGATGAGGCGCGCGCACGGGCGACGCTTGGCGTGCAGCAGACAGCGCTCGATGCGGCACGCATCCTGGAGGCGCGGCTGACCGCGGAACGCGATGGCCACGAGCAACTGGAGTATCCATACAGCTTGGTCGAGCGCAGAGAAGAGCCGACCGTCGCGGAAATGATGCGCGCCCAAGAGGCGCTGCTTGCCGCCCGCCGGGCATCGTTCCGGGGACAGCAGTCGATTCTGCGCCAACGCATCACGCAGACGGACAAGGAAATCGCCGGATTTGAGGCGCAGCTGACGTCGATCGAGCAACAGATCGAGTTTGCGGAGCAGGAACTGACCGGTCTACGCGAGCTGTTCAAGCAGGGGCTGGCGCCCATCACCAAGGTTCTGACTCTGGAGCGCGAGGCTGCCCGTCTGAAAGGCGCGCGGGGCGAGCGTATCGCCGATATTGCTAAGGCCCAGATCACGATCGGAAAGACGCAACTTGAGATCATCCAGGCCGAGCACGAGTTCCAGGAAAAAGTGATCAGGGAACTGCGCGATACACAGGCCCAGATCGCAGACCTGGAGGAACGGATCACGGCAGCGCGCAGCACGCTGGATCACATCGACATTCGGGCTCCGGTGGCGGGAACCGTCGTAAGTCTCAACGCCTCCACGGTCGGCGGAGTCATCAAGCCAGGCGAGACGATCCTCGAGATCGTGCCCGCCGCACAACGGCTCATCGTCGAAGCGCAAGTTCTGCCGATCGACATTGATAATGTCGCCGTCGGCCAGGAGGCTGAATTGCGGCTCACCGCCTTCAAGCAGCGCACGATGCCTGTTCTGACCGGACGGCTGATCTATGTGTCGGCCGATCGTGTGACCGACCCGCGCAACGGACAAGCATACTATATTGCGCGTGCCGAGATCTCCGACGAAGAACTTGCTCGAATCTCACCGCAGGTGCCGCAACCAGGAATGCCGGCAGAAATCGTCATCAAGTCGCGCGAGCGTACGGCGCTCGCCTATTTGTTGCAGCCCGTCAGCGATGCGTTGGGTCGTGCCTGGCGGGAGGATTAGCGAACACTGGAAGCGGCGCTTGACGCAAATCCATCGCCGGTCCACGTCACCGCGTTCCGCTCGCAGGCGCGCATCAGCAAGAGCTGATCTTGTCATGGTGTGGCGTTACTAACGCCCGGATAACGCCGATAAACGTCTACGCGAACTTGGATTTCTCTCCGCACGCGCGTCATGTTTCTGTCACATGACATGCGCCAGCCCGCCGGGAACGCCCGGTTAAACCGCGCTTAACCGTCCGCCGGTAGCGCTCGGAAGCCGAAGCCGCAAGCTTCGGCCAGGGGCGGGCGCGGAATGAGCACGTTGATGAGCAAGGCAGCCGTTCGAATTCTCGGCGGCAACGTTTCCGTGTTGCGCATCAAGTGGCACGCGGCGCTTACCAGTGACAGCACGCTCCCTCGCTACGAAGAGGTGGTTCTCGGCAGCCTCGGCAAGCTGGCGGATCATCTCATGCTGATCGGTGGCGACGGCGTCGAGTCATTCGAGGCGCTGCAGGTGGGCGCCGAAGTCGGGAAGTGGACAGGCATCGACGTGCGTGGGCGCAAAGTCGCCGATTTCCCGCCCGACTGCGCGATGTCGATCTCCGACGCCATCGTGCAGGCCCTCGCAGCGCGCGAGCCGACCTATACGGTGTCGCACCGCGTTCGCGACGGTATCGTCACCGGATATGAAATTCTCGCGTTGCCGATGTCGAGCCGCTGGGGGCCTCCGGTCGTTGGCGTTTATATCCGCGAGAACGACCTGCGCTACGACCTGATTGATTCGATCTTCCGATCGACGAACGAGGGCATCTTGGCGCTCGCTGCGATCCGCGATAGCGACGATAAGGTAATCGACTTTCAGATCGTCGCATTGAACGACGCCGCGCCGCGCCTGCTGCGCACGCCCGCCGAGACGCTATTGTGGCGACGGCTTTCCGAAGTGAGCGGCGGGCTCAACAGTCCGGGTGTCCGTGAGCGGTTGCTGCATACGTTGGAAACCGGCGATCACCGCGATCTCGAGCTTGCAGTGCGCCTCGATGACGAAGATGTGCACTTGAAGCTCGGCATTAGTTCGACAGGCGACCTGCTGTCGGTCACGGCCACCGATATCGGAGATCTCAAATCGCGCGAGACGTCATTCCGCCTCCTGTTCGATGGCAATCCAGTGCCCATGTGGCTCTACGACGCGGACAGCCTGCGGTTCCTCGGCGTCAACGACGCCGCCGTGGCCCACTACGGGTTCTCCCGCGAGCAGTTTCTGGCGATGACGCTGCTGCAGATCTGGCCGCGCGACGAGTGGCAGGAGCACGAGCAGGCAGCACGCCGTGTGGGTCTCTCCTACCAGTCGGAACGCACCTGGCGCCACCTCAAGCACGACAAGTCCGAGATCGAAGTGCTGACTTACGCGCGGCGGGTCAATTTCGGCCGACAGGAAGCAATCCTGGTGGCGGTGGTCGACGTTACAGAGCGCAAACGTGCAGAGGCGCGTATCGCCTACATGGCGCATCATGACGCCCTCACTGCGCTGCCCAACCGCGTCCTATTCCATGAACATCTGACGGCGGCGCTTGTACGCGCCGCTTCCGGCGGCCGCATGCTCGCCGTGCTCTGTCTCGACCTCGATCAGTTCAAGGGAGTCAACGATACGCTGGGCCATCCCGTCGGCGACTTGCTGCTCAAGCGTGTTGCCGGACGTCTGGAGAGTGCCGTCGGCGAGGGAAACTTCGTCGCGCGCCTCGGGGGCGACGAGTTCGCGATTGTCATGCCGGCGATCGAGAATGCCGAC
>Ga0182748_1003748_pt1 | contig 12574 bp, 12 predicted proteins | sample eDN3rd37CKraftOP_FD_128877 | JGI IMG/M metagenome (GOLD analysis project Ga0182748, IMG submission 128877) | Enriched Organic Plus compost microbial communities from Emeryville, California, USA - eDNA 3rd pass 37_C Kraft OP (version 2) (version 2) ...
AGGCCGGGTCACTGAAAAAGCGCGCCAGATCGACCTCGACCCGGCATGGGTGTACGGCCTCATCCGCCAAGAATCGCGCTTCATTACCGACGCGCGCTCGCGCGTGGGCGCGTCGGGGCTCATGCAGCTCATGCCCGCCACCGCGCGCTGGGTTGCCAAGAAGATCGGCATGAGCAATTTCACCCCTTCTTCGGTCAACGACTTCGACACCAACACCATCTTGGGCACCAGCTATCTGGACATGGTGCTGGGCCAGCTGAACGGTTCGCAGCTGCTGGCCACGGCCGGCTACAACGCAGGCCCCGGACGGCCGGTGCAGTGGCGCTCCAAGCTTACCGGCACGGTCGAGGGCGCCGTGTTCGCCGAGACCATTCCCTTTACCGAGACCCGCCTGTACGTCAAGAACGTCATGTCCAACGCCGTGTATTACTCCATGATGTTCTCGGGGCAATCGCAGTCGCTCAAGCAGCGCCTGGGCACCATCTCGCCGCAGGCGTCGCGCCAGGTGGCGCTGCCCTGACGGCGGCGCGTTGCGAATGGATCCGGCGATACAAGGGCTCGAGGTCTATGTCGTGGGCGGCGCCGTGCGCGACGAACTGCTGGGCCTGCCCGCCGGCGACCGGGACTGGGTCGTGGTGGGCGGCACGCCCGAAGACATGACCGCCCGGGGCTTCCTGCCGGTGGGCGGCGATTTCCCCGTCTTCCTGCATCCCGTCAGCAAAGAAGAGTACGCCTTGGCGCGCACCGAGCGTAAATCGGGGCGGGGCTACAAGGGCTTTACCTTCTATACCGGCCCAGACGTCACCCTTGAAGACGACCTGCGCCGCCGCGACCTTACCGTCAACGCCATTGCCCGGGCGCCCGACGGCAGCCTGATCGATCCCTGGAACGGCCGACGCGACATCGAGCAGAAAGTGCTGCGCCACGTAGGCGAGGCGTTTGCCGAAGACCCGGTGCGCCTGCTGCGCCTGGCGCGCTTTGCCGCGCGCTTTGCAGATTTTTCCGTCGCGCCCGAAACCATGGCATTGAGCCGCCGTCTTGTCGACGAAGGCGAAGTCGACGCCCTGGTTCCCGAGCGCGTCTGGCGCGAGGTGGCCAAGGGCCTGCAAACCGGCAGTCCGGCTCGTATGTTCGACGTGCTGGCGCAGGCCGGCGCGCTGGCGCGCATCATGCCCGGTCTGCAGTTCGACGAAGAGATAGCCGGCCAGCTCGATTGCGCCGTGCGGGCGGAATTGACGCTGTCCCAACGCTTTGCCCTGCTGTGCCGCAAATCGTCCGAGCCCGAACGCATCGGCCGCCATGTGCGGGCGCCCAGCGAATGCATCGATTACGCCAGGCTGCTGCCACTTGTGGTTGCCGCCTTGACGGAACTTCATGCGCGCGAGAAAGCGGCGGGCGCCGCTTCGGCCAACGAATATGTGCCGCATGCACCGGACGGAACGGGCGCTTCGACCTCCGGCCGTGTGGAGGCATGGCTGGACCTCATCGAGCGCAACGACGGCCTGCGCAAGCCGCAGCGCTTTCTTGACCTGCTGCAGGCAGCGCAGTGCGTGACCGAGATCGATATCCCCGCCTGGCATACGCGGCTGGAGGCTGTGCGCGCCATCGATGCCGGCGCCGTGGCCAAGGCGGCCGGCGGCGAGCCTGAGAAGATCAAGGCGGCGCTCAGGCTGGCGCGGCTGGATGCTTTACATCGCTCGCCATAAAGTTTTGTGTACCCAATAAGGAGACAACCGTGGCCCGAAAATTACTTAATCCCTCTGAGTTGCATCCCGCGCCCGGCTTCAGCCACATTACCGTGGCCGAGCCAGGTACGGTCGCGTATATCGCTGGCCAAGTCGCGCTGGCCCCGGATTTCTCCATAGTCGGCGGTGACGACCTCGGTGCGCAAACCAAGGCGGCCATGCGCAATGTCGAGGTGGCGCTAAAAGCCGTCAACGCTTCATGGGAGGATGTCGTTCGCCGCACGATCTATACGCTTCATCCGACCCAGTACGAGATCATCACGGCAGCGATCGAAGAGGTCCAAGGAAACAAAGAGCATCCGGCGCAGACGATTATCGGCGTGACGGGTCTGGCGGTTCCCGGGCTGTTGATTGAAATTGAAGTGACGGTTCGATTGCCTGGTTGAGTAGTTGATTGCCTGGTTGAGTAGTTCTTTCTATACGCCCGCTCGCGTGCGTCTTTGCAAGAATTGCCTCATCCACGCATACCCGCTCACCAGCACGATGCCGATCGCGACCAGCACGGCGCCGATCAAAAAGCTGGTGTCCAGAGGTTCGTCAAGCAGCCAGACGCCGAAGAAGATGCCGAACAGCGGCGTCATGAACGAGAACACGCCCAGGCGCGAGGCGAGGTAACGGCGCAGCAGCCAGAACCACGCGAGAAAGCTCATGAAAGCTACGACGATGCACTGGAACAGCACGCTGCTGATGGCGACCGGTGTTGGGCGAAAGCCCATCTGGCCGGACATGAGCGCGGCGGCGAACAAGATGATGAACCCTCCGATCAACTGGTACAACAGGGTCTTGGTGGCCGAGGTATGCGAGAGCCCGGTGCAGCGGATGACGACGGTCGTCGCGCCCCAGGCGGCGCCGGCCAGCAGCCCCAGGAAGTCGCCCAACAGCATGTTGCTGGCCGCGGGAGCGGCCTCGCCGGCTCCGCGTCCGGCAAAGGCGACGACGATGCCGATGAAGGCCACCAGGATGCCGAACCATTGGGCGGCGGCAAGCTTTTCTTCGGGCAGCCGCCAGTGCAGGCCGATGGCGGCGACGAAAGGCGCCGTATACAAGAAGACCGCCATGTGCGAGGCGGTGGTATAGCGCAGGCCCTCGCCCAGGAACACGAATTCCAGGCCGAACAGGACGCCTACCAGCAGGCCGGGGCGCCAGCTGCCGTCGGACAGATTCAGCGGTTCGCGGCGCCAAGCCATCAGCATCGCGACCAGCACGGCCGCCACGCCCGAGCGGATTGCGATCTGCAGCACCGGAGCCACGTCGAAGGCGGCGGCCTTGATGGCGATCTGCTGGAAAGCCCAGACCATGCACAGCATTACCATCGTGCCAAAGGCACGGCCGTCTATCCCCTTGCGTTCCTGCATGTCCCTTCCCTTCTTATTCGTCGTTCGCCGTAGCGTCTGTCGCATCCGCACACGGGGTTCAAGGCCCGGTACTTCTGCCGCTATCTATATCCGCAGTATGTCGGGACGGCTCAGAGTCGATCCCGCCTGTCGCCGCTGGTGAACCCCATGAGGGGCACGTCCAGGCCGCGGCCGACGGCCATGACCTTGAAGAGCTCGCCCATTTCGGCTTCGGAGAGCAGCTTCTGAACGGGGCCCACGACCTTGGCGTAGCCTGCGGCGTCGTGCGGGTCGAGTCCGGTCAGAATCTCGATCAGTCCGGCGTTCATCAGGAAACGCGCTTGCGAAGTGTAGCCCAGGATATCCAGGCCGCCTTCCAGCGCGGCGTCCGCCATGGCGGTAAAGTCGACGTGCGTGGTGATGTCTTGCAGGCCGGGATAAAGCAGGGGGTCGGCGTGCGCGTGGTGGCGGAAATGGCACATCAGCGTGCCTTCGGCGCGCTGCGGGTGGTAGAACTCGCGTTGAGGAAAGCCGTAGTCGATCAGCAGGGCGGCGCCTTTCTTGAGCCAGGCGCCCAGCTGCCGCATCCACGCCTCGGCCTGGATGTTGATTTCGGAACGGTAGCCGGGCAGCGGCGGCATGCGCAGGGCCACCAGGGTCTGCAGATATTCGTCGGCCGGGCGTTCGGCCAGCACGAAGCGCGGTTGGCCTGCGTCCGGTCCCGCGCCGTCTTGCTGCGCGCCGTTGCTTTCAAGGCCGACGCCAAGCTCCAGCACATTGCCCGCATCGTCCCAGCGAAAGAGGGTGGCCGGCATGGCGTCCAGGACTTCGTTGGCGATGATGCAGCCCTTGAAGTCGCTGGGCAGGGCCTTGAGCCATTGGACGTTGGCGTGCAGGCCCTCGAGCCGTTGCTGCTGCCGCTCGCGCAATTCGCCCGAGACCTCGAGAATCTGGTATTGGGGACGGATGTCCAGCAGGTTCAATGCGGGGATGAGCGCCGCGGCCAGGGCTCCGGTGCCCGCCCCGACCTCGAGGACGGTCTTGGTTCCGGTGGCGGCCAATATCTGCGCGACCTGTCCGGCCAGGGCCTGGCCGAACAAGGGGGTCAGTTCGGGGCCGGTGGTGAAGTCGCCCTCGGGCGCCTCGCTGCCGAACTTGGTGCTGCCGGCCGCATAGTAGCCCAGGCCCGGAGCGTACAGCGCATGCTGCATCCATTCTTCGAAAGGCATGAAACCGTCGTCGGTGTGCTGTATGCGGTAGGCGAGATAGTCTTGCATGGCTCGCAGATGCGAGGCCGAGTCGACGTCCAGAGAAGGAAGGCCGGCTGGAACAGTGGTGTTTCTTGCCATATTCATCATCGTAATGCGTCAGTTGCCGTCGGTGCGTTCGTCGGGTTGCCGTTCGCCCTTCTTGAGAACGCGCAGCGAATGCACCATGGCGGCGAAGAAGGCGACGAGCAGAGCCACCATCGCCGCCACGATGAAGTTGTCCAGCACGAACCATAAAGGAATGGCCAGGAGCATGGCGAGGAACACGGGGCGGTTGGCGAGTTGTCTCATGACGTGGGTCGATATTGACGTGTTTCCACAACCCCTAGTATAGGAGGCGATGGAAGCGCTGTCCCGGGCAGGCCTGTTTTTGTAACCGGATTGTCGCGGCTTGACCGGCAGGCAGGCGGCGAAAAGGGCAGGGCGCCTTCAAAGAGGCGCCCTGTTTTCAAGAGAAAGCCGTGGCCGCTGTCGGATTCAACGCTGTAGGAAGAAGCCCCTGGCCAGCCAAAGCAGTTTCTCCGGGTGTTCGAACGCCACGGAGTGGCCGCAGCGATCAAGGATGAACAAATCGGCCCGCTTTATTTTTTCAGCCAGCTCCATGCTTGACTGGAACGATGCGGGGCGGTCGTTTCGGCCGTGCACCATCAGTACTTCGCAGTCGATGTTGGCCAGTTGCTCGTCACTCAGGGCGACTTCATCGATGAAACGCTGCTGGTCGCCCTGAAACATCTCTGCGAAGTAGCTTCCATAGTCGCCGCTGAATAGTGTTTTCATCCGTCCCTGTATGTATTGATCGTCGATGAGCCCCGCATCGTAGACCAGCATTTCCGCGGTGGAACGCAGCGCCTGTTCGTCGGCGGGGAAGGTCCACGCTTGGATGGCATCCTGTGAAATGGGAAGGCTGGCCCCCAGCGTGCCGGTCGTCATCACTTTCTTGATAGTGGGCAGGCGCTCGGCGGCCAGGGCGAGAATCGTGGCCCCGGACAATGAATGCGCCATCACATTGGCCGGCGCGCCTCCGAACTGCTCGAGCATGAACCTGGCCTGACGCTGCCACAGCGCGCTGTCGAAATAGGGTGGCTGAGGTTTGCGCGCGCTTTCGCCAAAGCCGATAAGGTCGTAGGCGATTACGCGAAAGTCTTGTGCCAGGGGTTCCAGCATTTTGCGCCAGTAGCCCCTGGAGCCGGCGCCCGGGCCGGTGCCATGAACAAGCAGCAGGGGCTCGCCTTTACCCGTTTCCCAAGAACGGATGCGAATGCCGTCCATATCGACGTCGTGTTGGACCAATTCCATTTCCTCTTCCTTTAGAAAATTGATTGTTGAAAGTCTAAAGAAGATTGTCTACAATCGTCAATAAGGTGATAAAGGAGAGTTGCCGTGCTTCAGCCTCAAGAACATAAAACCCTGCCTGAAACGGTTTATCAGCAGCTGCGCGAAGCCATATTGAATGGCGAATTCCCTCCGGGCGTCTTTCTACGTCAAGAAGACCTTGCTCGCCAGCTGGGCGTCAGCCGTGCTCCTTTGCGTGAGGCCTTGCCGCGCCTCGAAGCCGAGGGCATCGTGCTTCTTTCGCCTCGGCGGGGTTATTCAGTGGTATCGCTGGGGCCGAACGAAATTGATGAGCTCTTCGATCTGCGCGCCATGCTGGAATCCAAGGTGATGTACGTGGCCACAAAAAAACGCACGGTCGAGGACGTCGCCAAGGTGCGCGACCTGATCCAGCGCATGGATCAGCAAGACCTCAAAACTTATAACGGCATCAACATCTGGTTTGAACTGCATGCCGAACTCCACGACGCTTTCCTGGCCCCCGCGCGCTTCTCGCACTACCAGCGGGTCATCAACAGTGTGCGTACCGCGGTCGAGTCCTATATACGCTGCGAATTCCGCATGACGGGCGACGCCGACCAGGCCCATACCGAACATAACGAAATGCTGGCCGTCTTCGAAAAAGGCGACGCGGAAGAGGCCGCCCGACTGGTGCGCGAGCACATCGAGAACGTGGCGTCCCGCTTGAAGTCCGCACTGAAAAAGGGCTCGCAGAACGACTGATAAAAAATTATTCATCGGGCGATGCCCGAGACAAACTGGAGGAGTGACATGCTGACTGAAAAATCAAAAACAAGCAGAACGGCGAAATGGCTTGCGGTGGCGGCGGGCGCATTCTGCATCTCGGCTTCCATGCAGGTTCATGCCGCCGAGGCGTCGGGGCAGGACGACCGCTTTCGCGGGCTCATCGAACCCATCTCGGCCAAAGAGCCTTTCAAGGTGGGCGTAACGCTGGTGCACCTGCAAGACGATTTCTGGAAGGGCATCGCCTACGGCATTGTCGATGAGGCCAAGCGTTCCAACGTAGAAGTCGTTCAGGTGGCCGTGGCAGGCGCATACGGAAACGTACGCGAACAGTTCGCTCAATTGGGCAATCTGCAAGCTAAGGGAGTAGACACGGTCATTATCGGCGCCGCCGCGTACGACGGTTTCAATCCCATCATCAAGTCCATCAAAGACGCGGGCATCGACGTCATCGCGGCGGGCATACCCCTTAACAGCAGTCATGTCGATTTTGGAATTGCACAAGACAACCGCGAGATCGGCATCGCGCAGCAGCGTAAAGTATGCGCTGATGCAAACGGTGCCCAAGCCGGAGTCATTGTGTTGCAAGGGCCGGTTGGGGCCGAGTGGGCGAAGCAGAAGTTCGATGGCTTCATGGAGTCGGCCGCCAAAGAATGCCCCAATCTCAAGCTGATTCCCGGCCCAGCCGGCAAGTCTATGGCGATGGAGCGCGGGGTGACTGAAACCACCGACATCCTCATGCGCTCGCCCGACATCAAATATGTCGTGACTCCGGCCGTATCGCTGGCCATTGGTGCAACGCAGGCGCTCAGGCAGCAAGGGCTCAAGAACGTCAAGGTCATGACAGCCAGTGTCGTACCTGAAATCGTCCCCATGCTGAAGGACGGGCGAATCTTTGGCCTGGTGTCCGAACCAGGCGTGCTGATGGGACGCCTGATTGTGCAATACGCCATCCGGCAGCGGGAGAACCTGCCCATGCCCAACCTGGAAAAGACGGCCGAGGCTCCTTATCCGGCCCTCATGGTGCCGGCCGAGATGATCGACTCCTCAATAGCGGCGGCCTACAACTTCGGTGAATACGATTTGCCTCCGCGAGACTGGTCGATACAGGCAATTCAATAGATAAAAGATAAAACCCCAAGAAGCACATTGGTGGAGACAAACTATGCAGACAGGAGCTTCTGCGTCGTCGCGGCGTGGGCACGACATTGCTGTTCGCCTGCGCGGCATTTCGAAGCGATTTGGGGCTACCCAGGCGCTCTCAGAGGTTGATCTCGACGTACGCCGTGGCGCCGTTCACTGCCTGTTGGGTGAGAACGGGGCGGGCAAGTCCACTATAGGCAAGATTCTGGCGGGCATGTACCCGCCCGACTCGGGCGCGGTGGAAATCGCCGGCGAGGCGGTAGAGTTCAGCGGCATCCGTTCTGCCCGACGCCATGGCGTGGGCTGTGTATTCCAGGAACTGTCCCTGGCACCGGATCTGTCCGTGCAGGACAACATCTGCCTGGGCGCCGAACACCGCTTCGCCTTGGCAGCCCCCCGCCAGAAGGTCGAGGGAGCCAGGTGTCTGCAACTGCTGACGCAATTGGGCCTGGCGGTATCGCTGGGCGACAAGGTGGGCAGCCTGCCGATCGCCCAGCAGCAGCTCATCGAGGTCGCCAAGGCGCTGTATCGGCAATCCAGCATCATCATCCTTGACGAGCCCACGGCCATGCTCGGGGCAACCGAAGTCCAGAAGCTTTTCGATATCGTAAGGGCCCTGAAGAACGAGGGCACGACATTCATCTTCATCACCCACCACCTGGACGAAGTCAGGGCCCTGGGAGACTGCGTCAGCGTTTTGCGCGACGGCAAGCTGGTCGAAACCTTCGATCTGGACGACAAACTGAGCGATTCCGAGATCATCAGCCGGGTCACGGGGCCATTAGGCGAGGCGCCGGCGCGCGTCCCCGTGGCCGCATGCGGCGAAGAGGTGTTCCGACTGGAGTCGCCCGACCCTACGCGGCTATCCGTGCGACGGGGCGAAATCGTCGGGCTGTACGGCGTAGCGGGCTGTGGCCGGGAAGGCGTGGTAAGTGCGATAACGGGCCTGGGCCCCAACGCCGATTACTCGATGCAGTTGTTTGGCGGCGATTACCGGCCGCGCAATCCTGTTCAGGCCTCCCGGTCCGGAGTGGGATACCTGCCGTCGGGGCGTGCGGCCAACTCCGTGCTGCACAGCCGCAGCATTCGCGAAAACCTGATGCTGACGCAGCTAAAAAGCCTGCATCGGTTCGGGCTGATCAAGACACGTACTGAAACAGAGCGCCTCAATGTGCAGCTTAGCCGCCTGCGCACCAAGTTTGCGGACGCCTCCGATTCAATCGGCTGCCTCAGCGGTGGAAACCAGCAGAAAATTTTCCTGAGCCGCTGCCTGCACGGGCACGACAGGCGAATGGTGGTGCTTGAAGATCCCTCGGCAGGCGTCGACATCGCGGCCAAGCGGGATCTTCACAGCCTGATTCTCGAGTACGCCGCACAAGGCGGATCCGTGTTGCTGGTTTCCAGCGATCTGACGGAAACGCTAGGTTTGTGCAGGCGCATCTACACCATGTTCGACGGGTGTTTCATCAATGAGTATGAAGACGCGTCGGATGCGGATAGGGAAAACATTATCGCGGATGTGCTGGGTGGAAGGAACCCGGCCGCCGCTGATAAGGCGGAAAACCAGGAGTCGATATGCCCAGCCTGAACACAGTGAAGCAACGCATACCAGTCAGGAAAGTGAACATCAAGCTGAGCGGTGAACTGCTGCTGCCCGCGCTCATCGTCATTATTGCCGGGGTCACTACTTATCTGCAGCCCCAGTTTCTAAGCACGTTGAACTTGGTGAACCTGTCCAAGCAGCTCGTGCCGTTGCTGATTGCAGCCATAGGTCAATGCTTCGTAGTCATTGGCGGAGGCCTCGACCTTTCCATCGCCGCGCTGATGTCGGTGGCGGGCGTGGCAGGCGTGCTGGTCATGGGTTCCCACGGCATCGAGGCCGGCGTTGCGGTAATGGTGCTTACGGGTGTGCTGGGCGGGCTGATCAACGGAGTGATCATCGGCTACATGCGTGTGACGCCGCTGATCGTCACGTTGGGCATGATGTCCATTGCACAAGCTATCGCCCTGATCCTGTCGAACGGTGTGCCCATCTATAACCTGCCGGAGCCGTTTACCGAAGCTGTGGGCTTTGCCACGATGTGGGGTGTTCCCATGACGGTGGTGATTGGGGTGGCCTTCGCCGTTCTTGGCGGCGTAATTCTGAAGCGAACCATTTTCGGGCGCTACATCTATGCCATTGGTTCCAATGTTTCCGCGGCCCGCAAGTCGGGCGTGAACGTGCCGTTCTACACGATGCTCATCTATGGTTTCAGCGGTCTGGCCGCCGGTGTCGGTGCCGTCGTGCTTACGGCTTGGCTTGGCGCGGCGCAGCCCGTCGCCGCCCCCACCCTTACCCTGGAGTCTATCGCCGCCATCGTGCTGGGCGGTGTAGCCCTTGCCGGTGGCAGCGGGAATCTCAAACAGGTGGTGCTTGGCACGGTGATCCTGGGCATGTTGTCGAATGCGCTCAACATGATCGGCATCTCGTCCTACTACCAGATGTTGACCGTTGGTCTTCTCGTGATCCTGGCGGTGTGCCTCGATCGCCTGCGCAAATCGGACGTCATTTGAACCGTCCGGCACAAGCGCGACTTTTTCTAACAATGCAAATAGGAGAGTTTCGATGAGTATTGCTCGACAGGAAATTTCGGTTCCAGGCCTTTCGTCGGCCATCAGCCACTATGCCGATGCCGTGCGGTTTGGCGACTTGCTTTTCATTTCGGGGCTTACGCCGCACGACCACGAGGGAAACCTGATCGGGGGCGATGATGTGGTGGCTCAGACGCGCAAGGTGCTCGAGAACATTGAGAGCGTGCTCAAGCATGTGGGGGCCGGTTTCAAGGACATCCTGAAGGTGACGCTTTATCTGACCGATGTGTCCGACCGGTCGCGCATCAACCCGGTGCGTCAGGAGTTCTTTGGCGCCAACAAGCCGGCCAGCACGCTGGTGGAGGTCAGCGCACTGGCCCTGCCGGGAATGAAGATCGAAATCGAGGCCGTTGTCGGCCTGCCCAAGTAACTATCGGAGTCTTTGCGTGAAGCTAGTACGTTATGGAGCACTGGGGCAAGAGAAGCCGGGTCTCATCGACACCGAAGGCCGCATCCGAAGCCTGGAAGGCGAGATAGACGATGTGTCGGGCGAAGCCTTGGCGCCGCAGGCCATGGCGCGTCTTGCAAGCCTGGACGGCAGCAGCCTTCCCCGGGTGGACGAGGGCGTCAGGCTGGGGCCCTGCGTGGGCGGTGTGGGAAAGATTGTCGCGGTGGGATTGAATTATTCGGACCATGCCAAGGAGGCCGGCATGCCGATCCCCGACGAGCCGATTCTTTTCCTGAAGGCGACCAGTTCGCTCAGCGGCCCATATGACGAGATCGAGATCCCCAAGCATTCGAAGGAAACCGATTGGGAGGTCGAGTTGGGCATCGTCATCGGCACGCGCGCCAAGTACGTCGATGAATCCCAAAGCCTGAAGCACGTCGCCGGCTATTTCCTGGCTAACGACGTCTCCGAGCGTGAGTTCCAGCAGCGCCGCTCGGGGCAGTGGGACAAGGGCAAAGGCTGCGATACCTTCTGCCCGATCGGCCCGTGGCTGGTTACACCGGACGAAATCGCCGATCCCCAGAATCTGGACCTGTGGCTCGAAGTCAACGGCGAACGCCACCAGGCGGGCACGACGGCGACCATGATTTTCAAAATTCCCTTTCTCATCAGCTACATCAGCCATTTCATGACGTTGAATCCGGGCGATTTGATCATCACCGGAACTCCGCCGGGAGTGGGCCAAGGCCTGAAGCCACCGCGTTTCCTTCAGGAGGGCGACGTGGTGGAACTGGGCGGCGCCGGGCTGGGCGCCCAGCGCCAGGCGGTAAGGGCCTACCGCGGTTGAAGCGTCTGTTCATTCAAGGCGGGGCATGCCGGTCTCGACAGGCATGCCATCCGCTGCAATCGAGAGGTAAAGCAATGTCGTCAGCCAAGAATGGTTATATCTTCAAGGGCAGAATCATCGACGGTTCGTTGAGCGAGCCCATAGAAAATGGAGTGCTGGTCAGCAAGGGCGAACGCATCGCCTGGGTCGGCCCGGCCGACGCCCTGCCGGCCCAGTATCGCGGCGAGCGCGAGGCCGATTACGAGGTCGTGGATCTGCCGGGACGCAGCATCATGCCCGGGCTCATCGATGGGCATATCCATATCTCATTCGGCGAGTCGCGGTCCGAAGAAGAGAATGCGCTTTACACACCGGTTGAGTTTCGCACGCTCAAGGCGGTGTGGTACGCCAAGAAGGTGCTTCAGGCCGGCGTGACCAGCGCCTTCGATGCGGCCACTTCATACAATATTGCGCCGTCGGTTCGCGACGCAATCAACAGCGGCATGTTCGACGGCCCGCGCATGGCGGTTTCCGGGCGGCAACTTACCAGCCATCAGGGCTTGGAAGATTCCTTCCCCAACGGCATGCAGTTTCCGCCGGGGCAAAGCGGTGTGCTCATTCGTCAGGCGGCCGAGCTGGTGCCCGAAATACGCTATCAGTCCAAGGATGGCGTCGACGCGATCAAGGTGTCGGGCTCCAATGACGCCAACATCGGACCCAGCGATATGGCCTCCTGCGCATTCAGCTACGAAGAGTTCAAGATCATCGCCGACGAAACCCATCGGCTTGGCCTGTTTTGCTCGGTGCACGCACGTTCGCGCGAATCGGCATTGCTATGCGCCAAGGCGGGTTTCGACAACCTGTTCCATGCTTCTTATATCGACGATGAGGGCATCGACGCCTGCCTGAAATCGGGCAGCGTCATTACACCCACCCTGACTCTGCTCGTCAATTCGCTGGAGGCCAAGAAAGGCAGCAAGGGAGTTGTCATGAATGCCATGAGGGAAGAGGTCGATGCCGCGCAAGTGGGTCTGGCCAAGGCCTACCGTGCGGGTGTGCCGCTGATAGCAGGCAGTGAAAGCGGCTGGTCGCCTGTGCCCTACGGCCATTGGCATGCCAGAGAAATGGAGATCTTTGTCGATCTGCTGGGCATGACGCCGCTG
>Ga0182748_1003749_pt1 | contig 12572 bp, 8 predicted proteins | sample eDN3rd37CKraftOP_FD_128877 | JGI IMG/M metagenome (GOLD analysis project Ga0182748, IMG submission 128877) | Enriched Organic Plus compost microbial communities from Emeryville, California, USA - eDNA 3rd pass 37_C Kraft OP (version 2) (version 2) ...
CAGCTGGTTCCACCACTACAACACCGTCCATCCGCATCGCGCACTTGGCTACCTCGCCCCGCGCGAATACATCGTCCAATCAACCAGTGAGGAACTGTCCGGAAATTAAGGGGCAACGACAAATTGGCGAAGCTGATCGACTGGTCGCTGTTCGATGCGGCCTATGGCCGGTTCTACCACGAGAGGGGACGGCCAGGGCTGTCGACGCGGTTGATGGCGGGCTTGCATCTGCTCAAGCACATGGAGGGTTTGTCCGACGAGGCGGTCTGCGCACGGTGGGTCGAGAATCCGTATTTCCAGTACTTCTGCGGCGAGCAGTATTTCCGCCACAAACTGCCCCTGGATCGCTCGTCGATGACGCGCTGGCGCGGGAGGATCGGCGCTGACAAGCTCGAACTGCTGCTCGCCGAAACGCTGCGCCTGGCGATGGAGACCCGGGCGATGCCGCCGCAGGCCTGCGAGCGGGTGACGGTGGATACGACGGTGCAGACCAAGGCGGTTGCTCATCCCACCGACAGCCACCTTCTGATGCGCGGTATCGAGTGGCTGAACCGTTTGGCCAAGAAGCACGGCCTCAAGCTGCGGCAGTCGTTCCTGCGCGTCGGGCGCCAGGCCCGGCGTGATGTCTCGCGGCTCATCCATGGCCGTGGTCACAAGCAAGCGATGCGCTGGGTGCGCAAGCTTCGCACCTGGCTGGGCCGGCTCGACCGCGACATCGGCCGCAAGATCGCCGGAAATGAGGAACTCCAGGCGGTGTTCGCCGTCGCCCGCGAGCGGGTGGCGAAGCTCCTCGCGCAGAAGGCAGGCAGCACCGACAAGCTCTATGCCCTGCACGCGCCCGAGGTGGAATGCATCGCCAAGGGCAAGGCGCGCACGCGCTACGAGTTCGGGGTAAAGACATCAATCGCGGTCACCAATGCGCGCACGGCCGGCGGCCAGTTCATCGTCGGAATGCAGGCACTACCCGGCAATCCCTACGACGGGCACACACTGACCGGACAGATCGAACAGGTCGAGCGCCTGACTGGTGTCGCCGTCGAGCGGGCTTATGTCGATCGCGGTTACAAGGGGCATCAGCATGGCGGAAAGGCAAAGGTCTATATTGCCCATACCCGCGGCATCACCTCACCCACGATCAGACGCGAACTGCGGCGACGAAATGCCATCGAGCCGATCATCGGCCACACCAAATCCGATGGCCTGCTCGAGCGCAATCACCTCGCCGGCGCCACAGGCGATGCCATCAACGCCATCCTGGTGGCCGCAGGACATAATCTGAGGCTGCTCGTCGCATGGCTGACCGCGCTTTTGCGCGCCTTGCTCACGGCTTGGCTTCCCTCAGCACACCCTGCAATGGCCGCTGCCTGAGCCAAGATGCCTGCTGCCTGCTCTTCAAGCGACTGACCGTCTCGCGAAATCTGGAGCCAAAACGAAAATCGCATTGTTCACGGACGACGACCTAGTCTTGAAGAGGACAAAGGATGAGGGTCACCGCAATCGGCAATGAGGTCAAGGTCAATAGCGATCGGGAGCAAAGGTGCGGGTTGCGGCCGAGCGCGATTTTGGCGGGTATGGCAACATGTCCCTGTTCCAAACTTCGAAACGGCTCTTGAGCTCGCCGAATTTCTGTGGGTGACGAACTTTCAGGTCAGCCCGCTCCCTCTGGTCTGCGGCCAGGTCGAACAGAAACTCACGCCCGCCTACTGCAAGATATTTCCAGTCGCCGTCACGCACTGCGGCTTGGCCAGCATTCTTGTAACGCCAAAAGACCTGGCGACGACGCGATTCCCCCGAAACTAGCATGGGCCACAAGTCGAGACCGTCAAAGTCAGCGTTACGCGCGGTTATGCCCGCGGCACCCATCAAGGTGGGCAACACATCCATAGACAGCATGACCTGGTCCGACTCGCGCGCGCCCTTCAGAGCCGCCGGCCAACTCAGAATAATGGGCACCCGAATGCCGCCTTCCAGCAATTCGCCTTTCATCCCCGTAAAAGGCCACATGTCAGAGAAGCGCTCCCCACCATTATCGCTGGTAAATAGTATGAAAGTCTGATCCAGCCGGCCTGAGCGCTCAAGCTCTTTCAAGACCATGCCGACTGCCAAGTCCATTCGCTCTACCATCTGGGCGTAGATAGCTCTGCTACCGCCGTCAGTATGATGAATGGATCCGAGTTGCCCAGTCACGCCAGAATCAACCTCGGTCTGCCAAGGCCAATGCGGCGCGTTGAAGTGAAGATTGAGCAGGAAGGGTCGCTGCGCGTCGAGCGCTATCCAACGTACCGCCTCAGCCCCGAGCAGATCGGTCAAATAACCTTCTCGTTCAACCGGTTCATCCCCGAAATACAGACCATCGCCTGGGGTGCGATCACTATTCAGCCGAAGCCGGTGCCGAAAATAGTCAACTCCGCCGTGGCGAAAGCCAAAATAATGTTCGTAACCATATCGCGTTGGACTAGCAGCATCGGAGGGACCCAAATGCCATTTTCCAATCAGGCCGGTGCGATAACCCGCCTCTTTGAATGGAATTGCAAATGTCACCCGATCGATGGGTAGTCGCAGTTCGGATTGCTCATCTCCGACCGGCTCCTCCAGTCCAATGGGAAACCGGTATTGGTACATCCCCGTGGCAAGCGCTGTGCGAGTTGCCGAACACACAGGTGAATTTGAGTAGCCTTGCGTCAAGCGAAGACCTCGTGCGGCAATTGCATCGATACTTGGTGTATGAATGTCACGTGCACCGTAACAAGAGAGATCGGCATATCCGAGATCGTCCGCGACGATCACGAGGATATTCGGCCTGCTTGATTGCGGAAGGTGTCGCGCGATCGCCATCGTGGGAGCCGTGCACGCGGCGCAGAGGATCGCGCGGCGAGACAGCGCAGCGCAATTTCTCCCGAAAATAGAAAGATTTGCGGTTTCCTCCATCCCCTTACCTCTCTTGCAGCTCTGCATTCGCCCGTGCAACGAAGCCATGGCTTCGTTGCACGGACATTCTAGAACTCGTGGCTGAACCGGATGCCAAAGGTCCTCTTCACCGGCAATCCAAGGAAAATCCCGTTAAGAGGGCTGACTCCGGGCGACACTACAGGGGGACTCGTCAGCGTTGCACCCGGACCATAAATCGAATCGTTCGCCTTGGCCGCCTCGCGCATGTGGTCGTCGTTGAAGAGATTGTTCACGTAGAACTCGAGCCGAGTGGCTTCGTCCTTGGTAAAACCAATTCGCACGTTCACCTTTCGAGTGCCGCCTACCCACGCGACGTTCGTCGGGTCGACATAGAATTTACTCTGAAAGTAAGTGTCAAGGCGCGCAGTCAGGTCAATACCTGCCGCAATCGGCCGGTCATAGGTCATCGAAAACGAGCCCTTGAACCGCGGTGACCGATCAAGGTCATTGCCGTCAACATCGGTGCTGTTGCGAATTCTCGGCCCGTTCGGCAAATAGACATAATCGATGATCTTATTTCGCGCATAGTTAAGCGTTCCGGAGAAGCTAAGGCCTTCGGACACGGCAAGCTCCGCGTCGAATTCCACCCCGTTCAAATTCACCCTTCCAACGTTCGAGACGATGACAACCGACTGCGTCGTCCCACCCGCGGTTGTGCGATAGGTCTGGTTAACCTGCCCGTCAGTCCATTTCATGGCATAAAGGGCTAGCGTGGTTCGAAGACGGCCGCCAAACCAAGTAGCCTTGTGGCCGAGTTCGAAATTGTCGAGACGCTCCTGGTCATAGGCCAACAGCCCTCCTTGACTACCGATCTCCTCCAGCTGCCCTTGCGTGAGCCCGAGAAGACCGGCATTGAAGCCGCCCGGCCGATATCCTCGCGAAAAGCTGCCATATAGGAGCGAACTGGGCGTGATGTTGAAGTCCACCGTCAAACGCGGCGAAAAACTGCGAAACGTCTTGCTGAGTTCTTGCGATACTGCAGGGAATATATTCTGTTGCTCTATGCGGTCCCATTGATAGCGACCTTCGGCGCCGATCGTTAAGCGATCGGTCGCGTCCCAGTACACGCCACCGAAAATAGCCGGCGTCTTGACATGATATATGAGCCCGCCGCCGCCGGCATTGAGCAAACGACCGGAATTCTGAATTCCAAAGCTGGCTTGCGGTGGACCGCCCAAGCGGAAATAGCTCGCGCCGAAAGTTGCTCGCAGCGAATTCTTGTCCGGACTCGAAATGCGAGCCTCGGCTGTATAGACGCGCGGCAGATTCTGAGGCCGGGTAGCGAGCGTAAGCGTAGCCGGAGCGAAACAAGCGCTGTTCGCTGTGGGGGTAGATGGAGTTGCCGCGCAGACGGCATCCCTTACAGCTTGGTCAACGATATAGAAGGGGTTCGGCGTCTGGGACGTATCCCGGCCTTCAAGCCCCAAAATTTGCATGAATTTTGTCTGTGAAAAAGAGAACAGCCCCCCTAATTGCCAGCCCGAATCCGCCGCATAGTCCACGCGGGCATGAGCATGATGAACTTCTCGCTTCAAACCAAAGTGGTCGAGCCAATCCGATCTGAAGGGCACGGGATAACCACGCGCATTGTCGACCAATTCGCTACGCAGCAGCGGCGTCATATAATCGTTATTGCCGATATTGGATGGGTCAAGACCGGATAGCGTCGGCAATTTACCGCACCAATAAAAGCCGCCCGTACCGCCAAGATTGCAGTCCAACCTTGGACCAGTCCCGTTTTGCTTGATCGTCGTGGACTCCGCCGGCCCATCCTCGTCCATGCTATAGGAATAGAAGGCCGACAAAGTCAGATTCGGCGAAAGATCGCTCGCGATGGCAATCGAGCCTGATGTGGTCGATTGCTCGCCTAGCCGGTGTTCGGAATTGACCCCGCTGCGATATTGTCCGCCGAACTTGTATCGACGGGCGGCGACGCGAACGCGAAGCAAATCATCGATGATTGGCCCCTCCAGCATGAGCCGGACGTCAGACCCTCCATATGTATAAACGTCAGCGCTTACCCGCCCGCCAAACTCGTTGCCCGGCGCGCGGGTAACATAATTGACGGCGCCCGAAAACGTAGCGCGCCCAAAATATACGCTTTGGGGGCCTTTGAGCACTTCGACGCGCGAAACGTCCGATACGTCGGGCGTTCCGATCCCCGTGTTGGGCGACGCCACATAGGGAGCACCATCGATAAAGATCGATCCCGAACTGGTCGAAAGTCCACGGAACGTGAGCGAGACGATCGAGCGATCCGCACGGCCAGTAGCAGAACCGGTTTGGGAAAAGAGCCCCGGCGTGAATTGCGCCAAGTTTTGCAGATCTTTGACGCCAGCAGACTCTATCGCCTCCTGCGACATTACCGACACTGCGACTGGAACTTGCATCAAGCTTTCTTCGCGCTTGCGCGCTGTAACCACGATCTCGCCAAGAGCAATGCCACCCGTGGACGCCGTGCCATCCGCCCCGACGGCAGCATTGGCAACCGCAGGTCCGCTTGACTGCGCGTAGGCTGGCGTCACCAGAACGATAGACAGGGCGCTCGTCAACGTGCCCAGGCGATAGGCAAGCTTATCACTCATTTTCTCTCTCCCCTCAAACCCTTTGACTGCTGTTTAGCAGGACGCACTGCACGCAGCCTTGGCATGCTAACGCGCCAGGTAAATTGTTATCTGCCATACATTATACATTTTTATTAATCATGTCAAAAGAAGATAACCGGTTCATATGGTCATTCATCTACCTGAAAATGCTAACTCTTTTCTTGCGCCTCTCCAAGCACGCCCGAGACTTTCATTTCAAATTATGTATACATATATAAGAATCGATCACCTTGGCAACGGCGGCCGAGAGCGCTATTCACGAAGCAGCTCGCGATAGACCGTTTCCACGAATGTCGGGAAAAACAAGGGGGCCACCGGGGCTGGGTCGTTTAACTCCGCTTTAATCTGCGCGAGTTCCATGCCCTGATCGAATAGACGCTTCACTTCCGTTCGCCGCCTCTCCGTTGCTGCCACGGCCTCTTCGATTTGCTCGCGCGTCTTCCGTGCGGGCCCGTGCCCTCCGATGAACACGTCGGCCTCGAGCGCGAGCACTGCTTTCATTACGTCGAGCCATCCCGCCGACGACCCATGCTTGTCGAGATGGATGACAGGAAAGAGTCCCGCACTTGGATTATTGAGGTCCCCGAATGTCAACAGGTCCCCCACGTACGCTACACGCTCGACTGGAAAATAGATTACGAGATCCCCATTGGTATGCCCCGCTCGCAGATGGGTCAGGACGACCTGGACGCCGTCGATCACTAACGTTTTCGAATGACGAACGGTTTCGGTGGGGAAATAGGAAGCGAGACCCTGTGGTGGAGGCATGCGAGAGTCGGGGTTTGCGACGAGCGTCTGTAATTGTGGCGTTAGATTTTCCTGCGCGAGGATTCGAAGACCCTTGGGCCAAGCGGGGAGGCCGTATAGGTGGTCGACATCGCTATGCGTGAGGATGATCGTCGTAACTGGTTTCCGGGTACGCTTTGCTATCTCTGACTGCATGAGCTTCGCATCTTCGGCATTCATCTGCGCATCAATGGCAATGACGCCGGTCGCACCAATCACGAAGCCCGCGTTTGATATCCCGCCTGTCACCACGTAGGCGTTCTCGCTCACAGGCGCTGCCGCAATGGTCGCGCGGTGCAGCTTCGGCGTCTCCGCAAATGTCGCGGCTCCGGGCGCGGCAAGGCAGAATATGGCCAAGATATATCGGTGCATGGCTGTGCCTCTCAATCAAGCTCAAGGTGCGGGCCGTTCCCCGACCGGTCCGCGTGTCAGTATTTGAACGAAAGCCGCAGACCGTATCGGGCGGGGTCGCCCGCGAAGCCGCGGAAAAGGGTCGCGCCTGTCACGGGATCATTGACCCCGAACAACCCGCCAAGCACCTGCGCGATCGTGTTGACATAATAGCGCTTGTCGAAAATGTTGGTGCCGAACAAGTCGATTTGCCAGCGTTCGTCAACGGTTGCCAAGCTCAGGCTGATATCGGTCGTCGCAAAGCCAGGGAGGCGTGACCCGGGGTTGTTGGTGTTCGACGTCAGGAAGCCAGACGTAAAATTTTCGGTGGCGCGGATCGTCGCGGTCATATTGCCGTCGGCAAACGGCTCGCTGGTCCAGGACAGGCCGATATTGCCCTGCCACTTCGAGGCATAGGGGCGCCGTTCGCCGCTCAGGTCCTGGACCGTCGGGCAGCCGGGTGCTCCGGTGCATCCTTCCAGACCAGGTGCGTTCGGATTGGACGTATAATAGGAGTCGAGATAGGTGGCGGCGAAGTTGAGCCGCAAACCGGCTGGTCCGACGAGTTCGCCGTCGATATCAACACCCTTCGACCGGACGTCGCCCGAGTTGCGGATGATAAACGAGGTCCCGTCAAACGATCGGTCCTGGAAATCGTTCAGCGTCGTGTGAAACAACGTCAGGTTCAACCGCGCCCGACCGTCGAGGAACACCGATTTGATGCCGAGCTCATAGTCCTGGGCGGTTTCCGAGGCGAACGTCCTGAGCGCCGGGGTCAACGGGGGGTTGGAGATACCGGAATTGAACCCGCCCGATTTATAACCCGTGGAAAAGGTCGCGAAGGCCTTCACCCGGTCGGCGACCTCCCACGACAGCGAAGCGCGGAAGGAAGGTCGATCGTCTTTGAAGCGCAGCGCGAGGTGGCTCTCGGGCCTCGCCAAGGGCGCCACCGCGAGCGGGTTGGGCGTCGTGGTGACCAGCGAAGCCGATTTGTCATCCCAGGTGTAGCGCGCACCGAGCGCGAGTTCGAGCGTCGGCAAGATGGCGTAGTTGGCCTGCGCGTAAACGGCGAAGCTATCCGCCGACTGAGAAAAATTGGAAACGGCTGCATTGGCTTGCGGTCCCGCCTGGCAAGCCGCTGCCACGGCAGAAAACAGGATGGGGCACCAATCGGGGCCGACGTTGAAGGACACGCCATAATCGTAGTCCTCCTGCGCGAGATACAGGCCCGCGGTGATCCCGAGCTTGCCGCCCAGAAAGGCATCCTTGGCTGAGATCAGCTGCAATTCGTGGCTATGCGCGCGGCTCGCGTTGGATTGGTACACGTTGAGCAGGCTGAGCGAGAGGCCCACCGAATCCATTGTTCGCTGCTCATTGTCCCAATCGCGGTAACTGTTGATCAGGCGCAGTGTGACCGACGGCGAAACGTCCCAGTCCAGATCGCTGGTCAGTCCCCACTGACGATCATCGTAGAAGGGGTTGCCGAACTCTTGGTTGACAGTGAATGATGGCTTGGGGGTGAGCACCGGAACGCTCCGGCCGCGGCTCGTTACGAACGCATTCAAGGCCGCAACCTGTGCGGGGACGGCGTTGGGCGCACCGGTAAATGCATATGCCCCGTCGCCACTCCTTTTCGAGGCGTCGGTGCGAACAGTCCAATTGATCGACGGCGCCAGTTCCGCTCGCGCCGAGATGCGCCCGATCCACGAGTTGCTGCGGCCATATGTGCGACCGTCGAGCAGATTGTCGTAAAGCCCATCGGTGTGCGAGGCCTTGAAGGCCAGGCGCAGCGCCAGTTGCTCGCTTGCCGGCAGGTTGGCGATCGCGGTGCCTGCAAACGTCCCGTAGCTACCGCCTTCAGCTTTCAGTTCGCCAGAGAATTCCGACAGGTCCGGCGCCTTGGTGGTTACCGAGATGGCTCCCATCGACGCATTTCGCCCGAACAAGGTGCCCTGAGGCCCACTGAGCACCTCGACGCGGTCGACGTCGAGGAACGAGGTCAGCAGCGCCCCCGGTCGCGGCACATAGGCGCCGTCGATGTAAGTAGCGACGTCGGAGTCGGTCGCCGATCCTGCCGGCGATCCGAAACCGCGGATGCGGATGCTGACTCCTGCGGCGAGCGCCGATTGGTCGATCTTGAGCGAGGGTGCGAGCTTGGCGAGCTGTGCGACATTTTGAACCCCCGCCGTTTCGAGCTGCTCGCCAGAAGCGGCGACGATCGACAGCGGCACGTCCTGGATGCTTTCGCTACGCTTTTGAGCGGTGACCACAATATCCTCCACCGCTGCGGCGGCGTCGGTCGACTGCGCAAGGGCGGGATGCGCGACCAGCAAGGTCGAGGCGATGGCGATCGCGGACGCGCCGCAGGCTCGTGAAAAATTCATGATAATCCCTCCCATTTTCTGTCGACGCGTTCAGCGCGTTCGTGTCGGCCGCCGCGGACGCCGGCCCGCTCTTCGGCGGGCATACCGGTCGTTCGCGGCTGACGACCTTGCGGATACAATATACGGATTCGCCAGATTCACAATACCATACATTATACATTTTTATGTTTCCGAAGCTTTTGCAGTCGCACTAGACGCTGCCGACTCGGCCTAAATTCTTGTTTTATAATACATATATTGAACAGATTTTTTCACGGAAAAATTGCCTTGCAAAAGGGATATCGTGCATACATCACCTGAGCGTGAGGTATAACGATACGCCGGGAGAGATAGATGGCGGAAGGACAGGCGGCAGCGCCGACCGAGCAAGCAGCGCCCGAATCGCGGGACGAGAAACGTCGGCGCATTCGGGGGTGGGCGGTCGTCGTCCTGCTTGCCGCGATCTTCGGACTCGGCATGGTCGATCGGATCATCCTGTCCATGATGGTGACGCCGATAAAAGCGGACCTGATGCTCAGCGATACGACGTTCGGCTTGGCGCAGGGCGCGGCGGTCGCAGTCTTTTACGTCCTCTTCGCCTTTCCGTTCGGCTGGGCTGCCGATCGATTCGATCGCCGGGTCGTCCTGTTTCTTGGCGTGACGGCATGGAGTCTCGCGTCGGCCTCTTGCGCCTTCGTGCGCAATTTCGCCGAGCTTTTCGCCGCGCGATCCCTCATCGGGGCAGGCGAGGCGGTGCTCGGTCCCGTTGGCTACCCGATGATCGCAGCGCTCGTTTCGCGCCACCGGCTCGCGCTGGCGATGACGGTCTTCTATCTCGGCGGAACATTGGGTATCGCGTTCGGCCAATATGCGGGCGGCGCACTGTTGGATAGCCTCTCGCGCGAGCCGATGATCGACGTCTGGCTCCTCGGCGAAATGGCACCATGGCGCGTCGTCTTCCTGCTGACGGGACCGCCTGGCATATTCCTCGCCCTGCTCATTTTCTTCGCCCCGGCAAATAGGCCCCTCACCACCCCCGCGCCACCCAAGGGGCGCGCGGCGCCGGGCTTTGGCGCCTTTTTCCAATCGCACAAGCGGTTCTACCTCGCCCACAACATGGGTATCGGGCTGCAGCAGGCGGCGCTGACCGGCGCAATCTTGTGGAACGCCGCGTTCATGACGCGAACTTACGGCTGGTCCCCCGCCCAGATTGGCCTGGTATTCGGAATACTACTGCTCGTGACATCGTCGGCCGCAGTCATCGGGCACGGCTGGATCACGACACGGTTGTTCGCGAAAGGACGAACGGACGTTCATATGCGCTGGCAGCTGGGGATGAGTTGCCTGTCCATCCCGGCGATCGCCCTCGCCTATCTTTGGCCGTCGCCATGGGCCGCCTGTATCGGTTTTGGCATCGCGAACTTGCTCAGCGGCGGATCGGTGGTGGCCGGCCCGACGATCCTGCAGATCGCGACCCCCGATGCCTATCGAGGCCGCATCAGCGCGATCTACGTCGTCATCGCGACGATGCTGGGCACCGCTGTTGGGCCAGCGCTTATCGGCTTGATAAGTGATCATATTCTTCAAGACGAGGCAAAAATAGGCATTGCGATGGCGGGGGCGTGCGTGATGTTCCTCGCGCTTGCAATCATTGCCTTTGGCTTGAGCCTCGCAGCCACGCGACGCATCGTGGAAGAAACCGCCGCTGCCGGTTAGCAGCGCACCGGTGGAGCGCATCGCGTCGCTTCCCCACGCGGCCCGGCGCGCCGGGACTAAATTCGGGCTTGGAAGTTGAAACGAATAATGTATTCATTATTGCATTGACGGGCCATATGGAGGGAGAGAATGGAACTGGGAATCCGCGGGCGAACCGCGCTGATCACGGGTGCAAGCCAAGGGATTGGATTGGCGATCGCTTCCGGCCTAGCCCGCGAGGGCGTGCATATCGCCCTGCTCGGGCGTAATGCCGACAGGTTGGCGGAGGCAGCCAGGTCGCTGGGAGCAGAGAATGATGTGTTGGTCGAATGCGTCGTTGCTGATGTCGCCGATACCGATAGCGTGCAGCGCGGCATCGACGCGTTGGCGGCAAAGGCGGGCTTCGACGAGCTCAACATTCTCGTTCACAATGCGGGCGTGCCGGCAACGCGACCCGACCGTCCGCTAATTTGGGAAGACGCCGCTTGGCGGGAGGTCGTGGAGGTCAAGACGCTTGGCGCTCTGCGCATTGTGCGGGCCGCCTTGCCGATGATGGCAAAGGACGGCACCGGGCGGATCATCAATGTCACCGGGGCAACCGGGGTCGCGGTATTGAAGCCGGGCCTTCTGCACGGTTCGGCCAACGCGGCGCTCCTCCAGGCGACCGGATATCTGGCCGCCGACCTCGCGGAGGACCGGATCAACGTGAACGCCATCGTCCCCGGCCTTGTCGGCACCGAGGGCAGACGCCTCTGGCTGAAAGGGCTCGCCGACACAATGGGCAAGACCCCCGACGAAATGCTTGCCTCCTTCTGCAAGGATATCGGGATCATCACCAGACGTTGGGCAGAGACCAGCGAGGTCGCCGACATGGTAACATTCTTAGCATCGGACCGTGCGCAATATATCAATGGCGCAAAAATCCCGGTCGATGGCGGGCTCGCGCTAAACACGCGCGGTCGATAGTTTTCCGAACGCGGCCCGAGGATCTTCATTTTCATCCATCCAGGGAGGATTTTCGTGACAGCCTTTTCCGTCGCCATGCTCGTCGGCAGCGCCAGGGCCGGATCGATCAACCGCAAGCTGGCGAAGGCGATCGAGCGCCTCGCACCGGCCGACATGCAGTTCGTCGACGTGCCGATGTACGACATGCCGCTTTATCACGGCGACCTGGAGCCTGATCGACCCGCGGCCGTGCGCGACTTCACGCGCGCGATCGCGCAGGCTGATGCGGTTTCAATCGTTTCGCCCGAATTCAACCGATCGATCCCGGCGGTCTTGAAGAACGCAATCGACTGGGGATCGAAACCGACAGCGGAAAATGTCTGGCGCGACAAGGTCGTGGGAATGACTGGTACCACCCCCGGTGCAATCGGCACCGCAATCGGGCAGCAGCATCTCCGTCAGATCTTGTCAATTCTCGGCAGTTACGTCCTGCCTGGCGAAGTCTATATCAGCTTCAAGACGCCGGATATGATCGACGACGACGGCATTGTCGCAGACAAGGGTGTGGAGGAATTCCTGCGCTCCTATGTCGAGCGCTTCCACAACTATATTGCGCGCATGCAGCGCTAGATGCCGTAATGGGCCGGCGTCTCAAGAGTAGCCAAGTTGGGTGGCTGTCCCTCAGAATGATGGTGTTGGAAACGGGGTCCGAGTGATTGAAGCGCCCCGGGTTTTCTGGAGGCTGTTTCGTTTGAGTCATGCGACCATATCGAGGGTCTCAACGGTTGCATAGTAATTAGCCTCAGCTTCGGCGGGCGGGATGTATCCGATGGGGCCG
>Ga0182748_1003760_pt1 | contig 12551 bp, 8 predicted proteins | sample eDN3rd37CKraftOP_FD_128877 | JGI IMG/M metagenome (GOLD analysis project Ga0182748, IMG submission 128877) | Enriched Organic Plus compost microbial communities from Emeryville, California, USA - eDNA 3rd pass 37_C Kraft OP (version 2) (version 2) ...
ACCGGAGGGGAATCCCACCCCCATGCGGCCTTCAGCCGCTCCCCCTCAAGGGGGCGGCACTGGCGGACCGGCGAAGCCGGATCCGCTGTGCCCTGGGTTTGGGAAGCCTTTGTTTTGCGTGATGCGCAAAATAAAAAAGCCACCCTTGCGGCTAGCCGTTGGCTTAAAGTGTTGACGGCCTGCCTCTGAGGCTGGCTCATTCGAAGGCCGCATCCCACCGGATGCGGCCTTTCTCTTTGGTGCGGGTGTTATCTAGCTGATGGCCAAAAGCCAATTGAATCAATAACTTAAGTTACTCTCAGACCCTAGCCCAGGCGAAATTAGAGGTCGTTGCGCAGTCGCGACGGACACGTGCCAGCGCGTGACCGGAAAGCGCCTAAACCGGGCCTCCCGCGACCGCCAGAAAGGTCACCTCTCTGAAGCTCACGACTGCGTGACGTGCTTCACGCTGCTCGCCGGGGGCCCCTCCACTGTCTCCGAAGCAGGTTGCACTCTGTAACGACCTCCTGTAGGCTGACTGCATTTCGCAGTCACTACACAGCACAAACGCTGTAACAAGGAGGTTGCTGTGAACCGCACGCAATCAAAAACCGCAACTCTCACTCTTAGAGTCCCGCCCGAAGTTAAAGAGCTGCTTGCCGCAGCTGCAACGGCAGACCGCCGAAGCCTCGCAAACATGCTTGAGGTCATCGTGGTTGAGTACTGCGAACGCCGGGGTATCAAGGCTGCTGCCCCCATGACACCGGGGGCTGCATGACTGGGCTGGACTTCCTAGACAAAGCCCCGTTGGCCCTCCTCATCACTGGGGGCTGGCTCTTGGGGCTCCTTGTCATCTTCCTTGGTCTGTTCCTTGCGCGAGGCCTGGCCCTACGCAGTCGGCTGAAGCGTGTTCTTGCGCAACTCCGGAAAGGCACCATCCGCTCGGATTCGGACCTGCGTAAGGTCTTTGAGTCAGACCCCAAGCTGAAGCATCTCTGGAAAGAGTTCCGCGACACGCTTCATGCGCAGAAGGAGGAGCGAGACGGCCAGCTTGTAACCGTAGCGCTAAGAGCAACGGCACCGGCTGAGTCTTTTTTCAACGGCCAGTACGTTGTTGACAGCCGCCTTCGCACTGAGTTCTTCAAGCACCTGCCCGGCATCTTTACCGGCATCGGCATCATCGGGACATTCTCTGGGCTGATTGTTGGCCTGAATGGTTTTGAGGTGCCTGAGGACCCTACCAAGGTTCGAGCCAGCCTAGAAACGCTGCTGGCAGGCGTGCACGAGGCCTTCATCGTCTCCGCTGCCGCCATCACGCTGGCCATGGTCGTCACTCTTGCCGAGAAGGTCTTGCTGGCCTCCCTGTATCGGCTGACTGAGGACATCGCCCAGCATCTTGATGGCATGTTCTCGATGGGCGCGGGTGAAGAATATCTGTCGCGCTTGGTATCGGCCTCCGAGGACTCAGCCGCTCAGTCCAAGATTCTCAAGGACTCGTTGGTGGGTGACCTCAAGGTCATGCTTCAAGAAATGACCGAGCGCCAAATCACGGCGAGCGCTGCCAACTCAGAGGCGCTTGGCCGACAAATCACTGGCGGAATCGAGAGCAGCCTTCAAGCCCCGCTGAAACAACTCGGGGACATCGTCGCCAAGGCCAGCGGGGACCAAACCTCTACGGCTGCAGACCTGCTCAAAGATGTCATGGCGAGCTTCAGCCAGCGGCTGAACGACCTGTTCGGCGGGCAGATTTCCGGCATTCAAGAGCTGAACCAGAAGAGCGCGCAGGCGATGCAGGACGCCGTTGCGAGTTTGAATGCGCTCGTCGGCCGAATAGAGCAGAACTCAGAGCGGTCTGGTGACGCGATGGCTGACCGCATGGCCAAGGCCATCGAGGAAATGGAGCGACGTCAGGCAGACATCAACACTCAGACGCAAGCACTGGTTGCCGGCATCCGAGATATGGTCGCGAAGTCCCACGACGAGACAACCACCAAGCTCAACGAGGCAGTTTCTGTCCTCAGCAAACAAGTGACGGAGATGGTCGGAGCGCTCCAAGCACAGGCGAGCCAGTCCCACGCAGACCAACAGCGCCGGGAGCAGAGCCTCACTGACCGAACCAAAGGCATGGTCACCGCCATGGGCGACTCTGTCGCGGCTGTGGTCAAGCAAATGGCTGATTCCACAAGTCAAATGCAGCAGAGCGTCGCAGCGCTCGAGCGCACTACTACCGCATCAATCGACAAGCTGAGCTCTGGCGCCCTCACCATCGAGCGGGGCGCAACTGCGTTCGCGCAGGCTGGTGAGCGCGTAACGACTGCACTCACTCAAGCGGCTTCTGTCGCGAACAAGATGACTGAGGTGAGCGGCTCGCTGACTTCCTCATCGTCTGCTCTGCAGGCTGTGATGTCCGACTACCGCGCCAATCGAGAGGCGACTGGCGCGATGCTCGCAGAGTTGAAGGCGGTGGTTGAGAGCGCAAAGCGCGAAGCGTCGATGACGCAGCAGACCCTAGAGCGAATCCAGTCAGCGACCGCCAAGCTCACACAGGCTCAGCAGGAGACCGAGGACTACTTGGACGGCGTATCGCAAGTCCTGGGCGAGGCCCATGAGCGCTTTGCTGATGGACTAACTAAGGTGATTGACAGGGCCAACGGCGACTACCAGGCAAAGTTGAGCGCTGCAGTGGGCATGCTCTCAAGCGCAGTCAATGAGCTGGAGCTCACCCTGACTAGCGCAACGGCCCCTAGGAAGTAAACCATGCTCGGGCACAGACTTCCAACGAAGGTCAGACCCAGGGACGAGGCAGAAAAGCCGTTCTGGATTTCGTACGCAGACCTGATGACTGCGCTGATGGTGCTCTTCCTCGTCGTGATGGCTGTCGCGCTGCTCGCAGTCACCAAGACGGTTTCGGAGCGCGAAAAAGAAGAAGCGCAACACCGAAAGGACATCCACGAACTCTTGACTCGCTTTGAAAACGTTGCGAAGCAGGAGCGATTCAAGGGCATCACTGTAGATAGAGAGAGAAATGTCGTCGACTTCGGAACTCGGGCTCAGTTTCCGTTCGCAAAGTCAACGCTGACGACCGAACAGCAGCAGCTTCTTCGGGCCTTCGTACCCGCAATCCTTGAGCAAGCTAATGACGACCTTGGAAGGAAGGTCTTGAAGGAAATCGTGGTTGATGGCTTCACCGACAAGACGGGAAGCTATCTCGCCAACCTCAACCTCAGCCTGCAACGCAGCCAGCGCGTCCTCTGCGCACTCTTTTCCCGCCCTGAAGCATCAGAGCAACCGATGACAGCTGAGCAGCTTGAGCAGGTTCGTGCGCTGTTCGTGGTTGGGGGCTATTCATTCAATGCCGCGAAGGAGACAGACGAGGAGAGCCGTCGGGTTGAGATGCGCCTGCAGTTTCTCGGCGTCAAGGAAACCAGGAAACCAGCCGTTGGAGTGACACCTGGCAACTTCGGCACCTGCGCCATCCCTAACTGATGAAACCGCTCGAACGCCTCAAATCACTCCTCAACAGCGGCGCTGCACTGCCGCTGGCACGGTCGTGGGCGGTCGAACGAACCATCGACGGCCATCTGGCGAAACTGGAGCAACAGCTCAGGAACGGGGCCAAGGCATATGTCCCACAGGACCTTCAAGAGGAGGCTGTTCAACGCTTCTGGGCAAGTAAGCGCATCGATTCGTTCCGTGATGCGCAGCTTGTGTCGCACGGCATCGCGTTGCCTGTAGGAGCTAAACGCCTTCGTCTCATTGAAGACCGGGAACGATTTCCAGTATTACTGGATTCCGTCGACGAGTACCTTCCGGCTCCGCGCCAGTTCCGCCGCTGCTATCAAGGCCTGCTCAAGGGCTACTTCGCATACGACTACGAGCGAAACGACGTCCCCAAGGTCGGCGCTGAAAACTGGCATACCTTGCGCGGCTATCTCGCGAAGCGGTCTGGGGATGTCCTCCAGGGGGAGCGAAACCCGCAATGGACCCAGACCCTTCAACAGCACGTCACGCTGTTCGGGCTGACTCCTTGCGAGCGGTACGGTCCGGCGCTCCTTGCTGGCAACTCGCATGAAGTTGATGACCTTCGCGAGGTCCTCGGTATCTCCGACGGGTCATGGTTCATGCGCAAGTTGTTCTTGGCGCAGGTCCATGCTGGCGTGAAGAAGCCCGATGCTCAGTTCCTGGAAACGCTGTATCGCCTGCTTGAGCTGCTTCAGACGAATGAGGTCATCAGGAACGAAGGACTAATCCTGGTGCTGAACAGGTTCGCCCAGCTGCGGCCGCCCCAACTGGCGATTCCTCTCAGGGATGCGGCTGTGGCCTGGTGGGGCAATCCATGGCTCGACACCAATGCGATGTGGAAGCACAAGGACTTGGCGCCAGAGGCCAAGGCAATGGTTACCGAATGGTTGAAGCTTGAGTTCATTACGGCGTTCTTCACGCTCCTGGCGGAAGAGAACACAGGTGACGACCGGCGCCTGAGGTTCTGGGAGCGCTACGTCAACACCATCTCTGACATTCGCTTTGCCCTCGGCTCCGAGGCACAGTCCAACACCTCCCCGGACTTCCAGAAACTCCGCAAGAAGATGGCTGGGCTTGTTGTTCCCCTGAGCGACAACGTCCGAACCAACAACGCATTCATCATGAGGATGGGGCCCCTCGTGGTCGTCGAGTTCAGTGGGTACAGCAATGCCTGCTATGGATACGACGCTAGGAGAGAGCTTCCGTTCAGGTATGACATGCCAGTTGTGATGCCGGTAGACGGTAAGAACTCGCTGAAGCATTCGAAGCGCGAGCTGTATCTCCGCCATCAGGATGGCGTCCACGGGTACGAGCGATGGGAAGACCGATTCGAGGAAGAGCTCGCGACCAACTTCGGGGTGAAGCCGAAGAAGAGCGCAGCACCGCCACTGGTTCTGAAACGGCCGGCCACGCCGCCTGCCACCTCCAGCCCCGGGGCCAAGGTTGCAAGCCCGACAGCTTCGCCGCAGTCCTCCGCTGCCCCGACGCGCCCGGCGGCGTCCGGCGCAGGCAGGAGTTCTGTGGGGCAAACCGTTGGCAATTGGAGAACAACGGCCTACAGCAGGGCTTCGCTGTCACTGTTTGCCGCCCAGTTCGGGTTGAGCATCGACGACCTGAGCGCACAAAACGGGAACCTCTGGGTCCGGACGGACGACAGCCACCTCGGTATCAACGAAGTACTTCTGAGATGGGGCTTTGAATATAAGAACGCCAAAAAGGGCTGGTGGCATAAAGGGAGATGAAGAAGATGTTCAGACTCTTCAGGCGCACATCGGAGACGCCCTCGAGCCAAGCATGGTTTGCGCGGATTGAGGATGCAGGCTTGCGCTTGACCCGGCAGGCAGTTCAAGGGAGCTACTCACTGGGTGATTCGCCGTTGCTGGCCGCGTGGCTCGAGCAGCTTTACGAGGAGGCTCTCGTCTCGCCATTGGAAGATGGCTACCTCCTACCTTGGGAAGCGGTGTACTCCCTTCAGCTCCACCGCGAACACAGTGAAACCTTGCCACTGCTCCTGCTACCTGAGTTGGCTCCGCATGTACCGGTCCTGGCGAGTAGAGGGTCACTTGAAGATGACGCTTTCAGCATCAGCCTAACCGGGTGGCGTGAGCCCGGGCAGCTTGAGCACGAAGGGGCGCTACTCGGCGCTGTACTTCGTATCGGCGACCAACAGTATCTGCTCGACGCCAACTCCTGGGCCGTAGTCAAGGCGGTCAAGGAATTCTCAAGGCGGCCCTCAGAGGCGCGCACCGGGTCGAACCATCGGCTGGAGTGGGGCCGAATTCGGCGCCTCTCCCTTGATGCTGGCGCTGTCCTCGACGCATTCCTTCACAGGACCGTCGTCCTGACGCCAGAGAAGCTTGCCATTGGCCTTCGCAAGAACAAAGTTGGTGACGACACCGTCATTGAGATTGAGCCTACCTTTGACGGGGCGCCCCCTGAATGGCTTGAGCGTTTCGACCGTCAGTCAAGTGTTCAGTCTCGATACGACATTCCCACCCCCGAGGGGATTGTTCAGGTTGTCATTGGTCCGCAGGTACGGACTGTTCTGGAAGAGGTCAAGAGGCTTGACCACAGGCGAGTTTCTGGAAGCCGCGCTCAGGCTTTCATCCTCAACCCGTACGCAGCCTTGGGTGCTGATGCATCTGCGGTCATTGACGAGGCCCAGTTCGAAAGCGCTCGCGCGCAAGCTGGGCTGGACTACGAGAGGTTCTTGCCGCAGTTTGAGCGAGACGGCCTTGGCTACCCGCTCAAAGTCGGCCTGCTGATTGAGACGGCCTGCGCCGATGGCCCGACCTCCTCTGAGCTGGTCTGGCTCGACGACGCAGCACTGTCCAAGTTCGTGAAGGCGTTGAAGTCGGCCCTAGACCTTAACTACCAGCTCTTAGGATGGAACGGCTACGACCTTGAGCTGCAGGGGGATTCACCAGAGCATCTCGAGCAACTCGAGAAAGCGCTGGAAGAGCGCAAACGGCCACCGGTCCTCATCAGCTACGCCCAAGTCTATGACCTGACGCACTACGCCTCCCGTGTTCAGGAGATTGGCTTCGAGAAGCCTTACTACTCCCCCTTCATCGCCAAGAAGAAAGAGGAGGACGGCTGGTTCCCTGAGAACATCATCAACATCATTTCGTGGACACCTGAGGGCGAAACAGAGTTGGTGTCCATGCCTGTCAGCCCTGAGGGCCTGGCAGAGCTCCGGCAGAAGGTTGCTGTCGCAAAGGCGTCCGGCAAGACTGAAGTTCAGGTCCCTGGCATTCCCAAGTCGATGCCCTTGGCAGAAGCCGAGCGCATCGCATCAACCTTCGTCGAGGTTCAGGCAGAAGCATCGGCCGGCAACTTCGACCCAGAGAAGCCGAAGTCTGGTAAGTCAAGGTCTGCGGTCAAGCGCAAAACCCCGGTCCTCTTGTCGAACATCGACAACGTGGATTACGCGGAAGAGCGGCGAGCCGCGCTCTCGGCAAAGGGTCGTCAGCCAGAGCTGCCATCGTCCTTGCGTAGCGAATTCACGTTGCTACCGCATCAGCTCGAGGGTGTCGCATGGCTACAGACCTTGTTCGAGGCGCGCTCGAACTACAACTGCAGAGGTGCAGTTCTTGCCGACGACATGGGGCTCGGCAAGACCTTCCAGCTGCTGACGCTGATGGCTTGGGCCATTGAGAAGGACCCCTCGCTCGACCCGATGCTGGTTGTTGCGCCAGTTTCTCTCCTGGAGAACTGGAAGGAAGAGTCAGCTAAGTTCTTCAAGGCGGGAGCCCTTCCCATCCTTACAGCCTATGGTGACGACCTTGCCGCACTTCGGGTACCGACTGAGAGCATTGACTCTCGGCTGCGCACAGAGGACGGCCTGACCCGATTCCTCAAGCCGAACTGGATTGGGGGAGCTCGTGTTGTTTTGACGACCTACGAGACACTCCGCGACCTGGAGTTCTCGTTCGCGTCCCAGCGCTGGTCGTTGATGGTGTGCGACGAGGCCCAGAAGATTAAGAACCCGGCTGCCATGGTGACTCGTGCGGCGAAGAAGCAGAACGTGTCGTTCCGCATCGCGTGTACGGGAACCCCCGTCGAGAACACCTTGGCTGATTTGTGGTGCCTGTTCGACTTCGTGCAGGCAGGCCTGTTGGGTGCGCTTAACGACTTTGGTCGTCGCTACCGCAAGCCCATCGAAGCGAAGTCTGATGAAGACAAGGCTCGAGTTGAAGAGCTTCGCAAGCTCATCGCGCCGCAGATTCTGAGAAGAACGAAAGCAGAGGTTGCCAAAGACTTGCCGCGCAAGATTGTCGTGGACCGCTGCCGCAAGTTGCCGTTGTCCCCTAGGCAACGAGACCTTTACGCCCGCGCCATCGAGCTTTTCAAGCGCCGTCACGAACCCGGCGCCAACGTTCCATTCAAGAACCACCTGGGGCTGTTGCACTACCTCCGGCTCATTTGCACCGACCCTCGCCGACATGGACTTGATGTGTTCAAGCCCGAGTCTCTGGCTGAGTACCGGACCCGTGCCCCCAAGATTGACTGGCTCCTCGGAGAGTTGGCGAACATCCAGCAAGCGGGAGAGAAGGTCATCGTCTTCTGCGAGTTCCGCAACATCCAGCGGCTGCTGCAGCACTACATCGAGGAACAGTTCGGCTTGCGCCCGGACATCATCAACGGAGATACCGCTGCCTCGGCGTCCCATGCGCAAAGCCGGCAGAAGCGCATCCGAGCCTTCCAAGAGCGGCCAGGCTTTGGCGTCATCATCCTCTCGCCCGTCGCTGTTGGTTTCGGAGTGAATATTCAAGCAGCGAACCACGTCGTGCACTACACGCGTACCTGGAACCCCGCCAAAGAAGACCAAGCGACCGACCGCGCCTATCGCATTGGGCAAACGAAGGACGTCTATGTCTACTACCCGGTCGTCTACGCCGAAGACTTCACCACATTCGACGTGAAGCTGGACAGGCTCCTGGAGAGTAAACGTGAGCTCGCAAACGACATGCTCAATGGCTCCGGTGACCTCCGGCCTGGCGAGTTCGGCCTCGAGGACGTTGCACCTCCTGACGTCGGCTTCGAGGATGAGTGGGTCACGAGGGACGAGGCACTGGCCATGAACTGGGAGTACTTCGAAGCCCTGACTGCCGCTCTGTACGCCAAGCGTGGCTACGCGGCGCACCGGACTCCCAGTACCAAGGACCACGGCGTTGACGTTGTTGCGCTACCGCGCGAGCAACCCAAGGGGAAGCTGGTTCAGGCCAAGAGCTCAGGCACAGACGGCGCGGCCCTGGACTGGGACGCTGTCAAGGATGTAGTCACCGGGCGCGCCTTCTACTCGAAGAGGTTCCCCGATGTGAATTTCGAACTGGCATGCATCACCAACCAGTTCTTCGATGAGCAGACTCATCTGCACGCGAGGCTCAACTCCGTGGAGCTCATCGAGCAGCCCGTACTGCTGGAGATGCTGAATCAGACGCCGGTGACCATGCTCGAGGTTGAGCGCTTGCTCTTCCCTGACTGGGCAGATGCGTAGGCCAGAGTGAATCGGAACCAGCAGTCACGTCAACAAGAACAGCACAGCATCGCCGAGGCGAAGGAGAAGTCAAGGTGGAGTTGATTGTCGTAATCCTCATCGTGGCCGTCATTTGGTGGTGGCTCAAGAACAAGAAATCCAGCACGGCGGAGGTGCAGCGGCAGGCGTCCGCACCGGCAGCCCCGGAAATCAAGCTCACGATTACGTCCTCGGTAGGCTCTCGTCGCGCGTCCTCCGATGAGGCGGCGCCCAGAGACGTAGGCCCTCTGACCCCGGCAGGCCAAGGCGCCTGGGTCCTCAACCCAATGTCTCCGCTTCCGCTGACCTTGCTGGGCACCGATGAGAGCACCGCAAAGCGAGTGAGGGCTGCGCTTGCCAAGCGGCAGTACTGGTCACAGAGCGTCCCGGAACTGGCGCTTCTGGTTGCTCAGCACAACCTTCGGTTCAAAGAGGTGGACGAGTTTGTTGCGGAGTCTCGGCCCAAGTTTGAGGCGCTCGTTCAGCAGGCAATCGCCAGTTCCACCGAGTGGCCAACTGCCAGTGAAAAGGACCGCGAAGACCTCCGCGCCGAGTTCGAGGACGCGGCGCTGGAGAAGCTCGGTGTGCACATCGGATACGCCGACCTGCCCACGCTCCTCGAAGGCCAGCCTAGTGGATTCGAGGACGATGATGAGCTCCTGAAGCGGTTCAGCGGCGACTCCGCGCTGTACTCGTTCTTCCTGACCCAGCTGGGTCGCGCCAACAGCGTAGTCACCGTCAAGGCAGACGACTGGGGCCGGAAGTCTTGGGAGAAGCTCGTGGAGAGGGGGCTCGCCCTCCGTGGCAAGGACATCCCGGTGCAGCAAGTCCTAGAGGGTCTGCGGCTGAAGGACCTCAACGAAATGCTTGTCGGCGCGGCCCCCAAGCCACTCGGACGCAAGGCGAAAGCAGTGGAAGCCGTCCTTGCCTTACCAGACCTGCAGGAGCGGTTGTCGCGGTTCGTGTCGCTGCGGGAGAAGTTCCAGGCAGTGCCGCCCACGAACCTGGACATCGAGAAGTTGCACCAGGCCTTTGGCTACGCGACAGCAGTTGCGACGGTGGTTCAGCAGACCTACTACACCGGCGTGGAAACGCTGGACGTGCTCGATGAGAAGAAACGCGACCCGGACATGTACGACGCCTGGGAAATCGTGAACTTCCAGGAACCGATGCCGGCATGCGCGAAGCCCTACTGCAAGAAGTACAGCCGCCTGCCCGCAAAGCGGCCGCCCTTCCACCTGGGTTGTGATTGCCGGCTCGAGGGGAGCTTCAAGGACTGAAGCTGGAGGGCGAGCGCGTCTGCACCAGTGCACCTGTCGCAGGTCACGCCTTCGAGGCGGAAGGCTTGGTATCCCGACCAGCGTCAATGAGCACGATGTCCTCCCGGCCCTGAAGCTTCTGAACCGCCCCGGGGCGGTTCAACTCCAGTACGGGAAGTAGCTGTGAGCGATGTGGCCAATCGGCATGTGTTGTCTCCCTTCGTGGTTCGACGTCTAGCCTAGCTGCTTTAGTCCAAAACGGAGTGACGGGTCAGTCGCTCGCCTGGAAGTACAGCACGTCCTCGAGCCTCACCGGCCCCTTCGCCAGCCCGAGCCGCATGGCCGGCGTCTTCTTGTCGTCTCCGACCTTGCAGTAGTTGTAGAAGACCCGGAAGATTTCGAGCACCTTGGCCAGGTTTTCCGGCCGGTAGGCCGAGTAGCCATGCCACACGCGCCGGTCCTTGCTGGCTGTGACGATGGAGCGCTCCGCTAGCGACAGGCGGCGGCGAGCCTGCATGAAGAACCGGTCGACGGCGTGAAGGCTGGCGCGCAGATACAGCCGCGCCGCGTGCTCATCTTCGTAGTCGCCAAGGTCGGTGAGCCAGCAGACCTTCTTCGCCGGCTCGCTCATGTTCGGCATCGGATGCTCTAGCCACTTGTCGTCGTACTGGCCGACCGTCGTCGCACGGCGCATCTCGTCCTTCATCATCTCCACCAACAGCTCGTCCTCGGTGAGACCGGGGTGGTAGGACGCCGCTTCACGAAGTCGGGTCTTGGCCCGCTGCACCGCGCGCTCCTTGTCGTGGATGGTGGTCTCCTTCAGCACTGACACGTACCAGCCGTCGGCGGTACGGTCCTTGATGCGGTCAGCGAAGGCGGCCAGGAACGCCGCGCGGATGCCGCTGTCCTGGTCCATGTAGACCCGGACCTTTTCGGCGCCCTGGAGCATCGCCGCGAGCAGCTGGAAATGCCCGTGCATCGTGTACTGCTCCCGGACCTGCATCCCGCGCGCTGGCAGCGCTTGCTCCGCCGTCTTCGTCTCCGAGGCCTCGACGTCGGGCCGCAGCTGGGCCGCTTCGTAGGTCTCGGCAATCTCCATCGCCAGGCGGTCGGCCTGGGTCGGCTTGGCGCCCTTAGCCAGGCGCTTCTCACGCAGGGCCGTAGTCGTCGCGACCGCTGCGTTGTAGTCGTGCGCCAGCCAGACCCGCGCGAACTTGCGGAAGGGCTCGAACCGCGCCGCGTCGCCGACAGCGGCTGCCTCGCCCTCGACCTCATCCGGGTCGAGCGACGGGTCGAAGTTCAGATGGAAGCCGAAGACGTAGCCGCTCTCCAGGTCGGCGCTTGCGATGGCGCTGAGGACCACGTTGCGGCGGTCCTTGCGGTTCGACCAGTTGACGTTGTCGCCTGACGGTCGACGGCCAGGTACATCTTGGGCAGCGCCATCCCTTGCAGCAGCTTGAGCTCGCGGTCTCCGGCGAAGGCCTGGCACTGCCGGTGAATGAAAGCAATCTTCCCGTAGACCGACTTCACGTCGAGGTCCGTCACCTCGGCGATGCGCCGGATGGGCGCCTTGTTCATCAGCAGGGCGAAGACGTCGCGGTTCTTGTGGGCCATGCGCTGCCGCAGAAGCGGGGCGCCGTCCTCGGAGAACGTCTTCCTGCAAGCGTTGCAGCGCCAGCGTGGCGTACCCGCCTTGGTCTTGCCGAAGCGTGCGTACAGCCCGGTTTCGGTCACGGGCGAGCCGAAGTTGTCGCACTCCTCGTTGGGGCAGGAAGGCCGGGCCGCCGCGCATGTGCGCACTGAGGCGCTCGAGCTCCTCGACGACGGCCGAGTTGCTCCGGATGGGCATGTGGGCCTTGCAGACCCCGCACTTCATCAGCGTGGCCGCGTTCTTGCCGTGGCGCGTGTAGTCGCCAGGCTCGGGTGGAGCGCCGGGTGCGCGGCGCTTGCGATGCAGCGTCTCAGGGACGCCGAAGGCGGCACACTGGACCGTCTTGCAGAAGTTGACCTGGACGCCGGCGGTAGGGGCGGGAAACCGATAGCCCGCCGGAGAAATCTTCGCCAGAAAAATGCCCTCTGAACCGTTGCGGCTCAGAGGGCATTCTAGAGAATTAGGCTGTCGGCATCAACACTTTAAGCCAACGCCTAGACCCTTGCGGGTGGCTTTTTTTCGGGCGAAGGTACCCCTGGCCGCGGGGTTACGACGCTCCCGGCGTCACGCAGCGGAAGTTCTTCGCTTCCTCCAGCGAGCCGCTGCCTAGGTAGCGGGCCTG
>Ga0182748_1003771_pt1 | contig 12528 bp, 12 predicted proteins | sample eDN3rd37CKraftOP_FD_128877 | JGI IMG/M metagenome (GOLD analysis project Ga0182748, IMG submission 128877) | Enriched Organic Plus compost microbial communities from Emeryville, California, USA - eDNA 3rd pass 37_C Kraft OP (version 2) (version 2) ...
GAGGGCACCGCCGGCAGCACGAGGTCGGTGCCCATGATCGCGAGCACGGTGCTGGCGACGACGAGGGCGAGCGTGAGGCGCGGGGCGGCGAGGGAGGAGCGTTGCATGGGTCATGCGCCCGAACAGTCGAGGAGCGCACGGCTGTGCCAGCGCGGGCCGCCGCGTGCAAGGGTAGACAGGCACGATCGGGAAAGGACGACGATGGTGCCGCTCTCACACCTGACGCTGTGGGTTTGTCCCTCACCCGGCATGCTGCGCATGCCGACCTCTCGCCGCTGGGGGAGAGGTCGCGCGCGAAGCGAGCGGGTGAGTGGGCGCGACGGGCGCCTTGCGACCCGCTACTTTTCCGACGGCGTGAAAACGTAACCGCCGCCGCGGACGGTCTTGATGACCTCGGGGCGCGCGGGATTGCGTTCGATCTTGCGACGGATGCGCATGATCCGCAGGTCTATGGCGCGATCGAAAGCCTCGGCATCGCGCGCATCGGCCAAATCCAGCAATCGTTCCCGCGAGAGCACCCGCTTTGGATTGGCGGCGAAGACGCGCAGCAGATTGAATTCCGACGCGGTGAGCGAGTGCTCGTTGCCCTCGTCGTCGCGAAGAACGCGGGCGTCTTCGTCCAGCCATTTCGTTCCAAAGCGCGTCATCGACGGCGCTGTGGGCGCAGAGGCCAGGGCTACCGGCGCAGCCGGCGTGACCCGTCGCAGCACCGACCGGATGCGGGCGAGCAGCTCGCGCAGCTCGACGGGTTTTGCCAGATAATCGTCGGCGCCGAGCTCGAGTCCCACGACCCTGTCGATCGGACTCGCGGTGGCGGTGAGCATGATGATCGCGACGCTCGACTGGCGCTTGAGGTCGCGGATGATCGACAAGCCATCCTCTTCCGGCATGTTGAGATCGAGAACGATCAAGTCGGGGGCATGCGCGGCAATGGCGGCGCGCAGGGATCTGCCGCCGTCGCATTGCGTCACCTCGAAACCGTGCATGCGCAGATAGTCGCCGACCATCTCGCGCGCTGGCGCCTCGTCGTCGACGACGATGATATGCGGCTGACTGCTCATGACGTGGGCAATGTAATGGTAAATGCCGTTCCGGAGCCGGCCGGGGCTTTCGACGCCGAGATGGAACCTTCGTGCAGGTCGACGATCCGCTTGACGATGGAGAGGCCGAGCCCGGCAGAACTTTCGCCGCCCGTCGGCTTGGCCGAGAGCCGCTGGAATCGCCCGAACAGCCGTGACATGTCTTCGGGTGACAGGCCCGGCCCTTCGTCGATGATGCTGATCACGGCAGCGCCTGCTTCTTCGCCGGCAACGATATCGATCCTGCCGGACTTCGGGCTGTATTTGATCGCATTGCTCACGAGGTTGTCGATGGCTTCGCGCATCCGGTCCGCGTCACACCAAATGAACAGCCGCGGCGGCGCCGTCACGCGCAGCGTCTGCTCCTTGCTCGCGGCGATCGGCTGGTTCGCCTCGGCGACGGATTGCACGACGGCGGCGAGATCGACGGACGCCTTGCGGATGCTGATATCGAGCGCATCGGCCATGGCATCCGAAATCAGGGTGTTGACCATCCCGGTCATGCGCGAGGTGGCGTTGCGGATATGATCGACCTGCGCAATGAGATGTTCGACCGAACTCTCCGGCTTTCCGATCATCTCCTTGAGGATTTCGGTGCGACCCATGACCACGGCCAGCGGATTCTTGAGATCGTGCGCGACGGTGCCGAGGATTTCCCGCTTGAATGCGTTTGCGCGTTGCAGGAGCTGCCACTGCGCGGCAAGGCGGACATTGGCGGCGGTCAGGTCGGCGGTGCGCTCCATGACGCGCCGTTCCAGGGTCGCATTCGCCTCCTGCAGCTGCTGATAGAGGATCACGTTGTCGAAGGCGACCGACAGCTTGCTGGCAAAGAGTTCCACCAGCGTGCGATCCGTGTCGGACAGGTGGCGCGCCGCTTCCAGGAGAACGACCACCTCGCGACCGCTTCCGGTCTCGATGTACAGGATCGAGCGCTGCGCCAGGAAGTCGTGGCAGCGGCGGCGAAACGCTCCTTCCACCATGTCTTTCAGATCGCCTTCCAGCACTGGTGGAGATGCGCCCGCCACGTCGCGATAGCAGCCGGAGCCGGCAAGAACGGAAAAGCCGTCCTTGCCATTCCCGCGTTCGCGCAGCACGAGGATGCCTGCGCAGTCGGCGTTGAGCACCGAAGCGAGCTGGGTGAGCACGCCTTCGGCCAGCCGCTGCATCGATCTGAAATCGAACAGGGTCGGCGCCGCGTCGATGATGATCTCCAGTCCGCGCCGCGTCTCCTCCATGCGATGGAGCTGCTGATAGCTGCGCAAGGCGGCCGTCAGGGAGGTGAACAGCTTGTCCGCCGTCAGCTCGGTCTTCGCCTTGTAGTCGTTGATGTCGTAATCGACGATCACGCGCCGCTCGGGCGCCTGGCCGGGCTGGCCGGTCCGCAGGATGATCCGCACCGTTTCGTTGTTGAGCTCGTTGCGGATGTAATCGACGAGATCGAGCCCCGCCGAATCGCTTTCCATGATCACGTCCAGCAGGACCGCGGCAATGTCGCCGTGCTGACGCATCAACTCGATGCCTTCGGCCGCGGAATGGGCCGATACGATTTCGAGGCCGCGCCCGTTCAGGCTGTAGTCGCTCAGAGCAAAGCGCGTTCCCTCGTGAACCGCGGGATCGTCGTCGATCACGGCGATCTTCCACGGCCGGAGGTGGCTTTCCGCCGTGGGCTCGTCGCTGTCTTCGATAATCCGGACGATGTCGGTGTCGGTCATACGGTCGCTCCGCGATCTTGATCGGGCTCGCGCGGCGCCGCGCGCGGCAGAGTTATGCGAAACACGGTCCCGCGTCCGGCGTGGGTGTCCAGGCTCAACGTGCCGCCGAGCCGTTGCCGTACGAGGGAATAGATGATGTGCAGTCCGAGTCCGGTGCCGCCCTGGTCGCGACGGGTCGTGAAGAACGGATCGAAGGCGCGCTTCTGCACCTCCTCGGTCATTCCCTTGCCGTTGTCCGCGACGATGATTTCCACGTCCCTGTCGGTCAGGGCCCGTGTCGATATGATGATTCTGCTGTTCTCGCCGGGCTCGGGAAAGGCGTGAATGACGGCATTGAGGAACAGGTTGGTGAGGACCTGCCCGTAGGCTCCGGGATAGCTGTCCATCACGACGCCGGGCGCGCCATCCACCGACAGCGCGATAGGCGTTTTCCTGAGCACCGGCCGCAGGCTGGCGAGGATCTGCTCCGTCGACTCGTGCAGATCGAATGTGCGGCGGTCCTCGTGACTGCGATCGACGGCCACCTGCTTGAACGACTGGATGAGGTCGCCGGCGCGCTGAAGATTGGCGACGAGCTGTTGTGCGGCATCGAGGTTGAGCGCGATGAATTCATCGAGCTTCGACTTGCGGATCGTGCCGTCCTTGATCTCCTCGGCGAAGATCTTGCAACGGCGCGCCAGGCTCGATGCGACGGTCAGGCTGATGCCGACAGGGTTGTTCACTTCGTGCGCCACGCCGGCGACGAGCCCGCCGAGGGCTGCGAGCTTTTCCGCTTCGATCAGGCTTTGCTGCGTCTCGCGCAGCTCGGCGAGGGTGGCTTCGGCCCGGTCCTTCGCGGCCCGCAATTCCTCTTCTGCCTGGCGCTTGGCGATTGCGTTCTCGCGGAACACTTCGACGCTGCGGGCCATGTCGCCGATCTCGTCCCGCGCCTGCGTGCCCCGGACCGCGCTGTCGTAGGAGCCCGCGACGATGCTGCGTGTGGCGGTCATGAGATCCCGCAGCGGCGCCGTGATGCTGCGCCCGATGATCGTGCTGCCCAGGACGATCGCCAGCAGGAACACGGCGGCGACAATGGCGATCTTGCGGTAGATGTCGAACAGCGTCTGATCGAACCGCGCTTGCGCCCGCTGCTCGCGATCGCGCATCTGCTTGGACAATTCGTCGATGGTTCCAGCCATGGCGGCCTGATTGCCGTCGATCGCGGTGCGCAGGATGACGGCGCGGTTTGCGAGGAGATCTGCGAGCGTGGTCAGGCCCCGACGAAAATTCGCAACCTGTTCGCCCAGGCTGGTCAGCGTTGTGCGCTGAACGTCGTTTTCGGCGAACTCGATCATGGCCGGGATGGACGCCTCGACGATCGCCAGGTTGCTGCGCGCAATCGAGGCGTCGTTCGAGCCGGGCAACAGATAATAGGCGTTCGCCGCCGTCAGCACCTGCGTGAACGCCTCGCGCGAGGACGTGAGCCGGGCCGCCAGCGGGCCGTCGCGCCGCGTCAGCGCGCCGTCAAGGGCGGAATAGAGCGAGCCTATTTCCTTCGCGGGCTGGAGGATCTTGGTCTCGTAGGTCTCGGTGATCACCGACTGCTCGGCGCGCAGATCGCCGAAGCCGTCCAGAAATCGCACCGTGACGTCGACCAGCTTGTCGACGGAGCCGGAGAGCATCGGGTCGGTGCTCCCCTGTGTGCGCAAGGTGCCCAGCACGGCTTCCCGCAGCAGCAGGATTTCCGCGAAAATCTCCGGGCTTGGCTGGTTGATGTAGCGGTGAATCAGATTTTGCAGGCGGCCGGACTCGCTCTCCAGCAGCGCGAGCAGGCGGTCGGACGCGCGAACCTGCCGGACTTCGTCCCAGGCCGAATTGAGGACCTTGGCCCCGTCCCACATCAACGCGGCGAGAATGAGCACGACGCCGATGTTGAGCGCGGCCAGAGTCAGGATTCGGAATCGGATCGGCAGCGCACGCGCGATCCGAACCACGCTGTAGCGCGACACTCCGGGGACGACACGTGTGGGTTGCGGCTCCTGCTCCGACACAGCCAATTGCAGTCTCATCTCACGATGGGCAGAGCGCGAAAACCATTCGCGGCCTGGGCGAGCCGCTCTTGCCGCAGCTCCGGATCTTCGTTTTGGGTTGCGTCCCGTGAATGCGCAACATAGTACTGGAAATCCACGATTTTCGCTACCATCCGACTTTTCCAGCGAGACGATGCTTCAATCGATTGCACCGCGTTCACGAGCCATGCCGGGGCGGGCGCGCTTGCCGGCCGCCACCGGATTGTCCCGGCTGTGCGGCGCGGTGCTGGCATGGCTCGCGGCAAGCGCGCCCGCCAAGGCCGAGGACATTCATCTGTGGCACGCGATGGCGGGAGAACTCGGCCGGCAGCTCGAGTCGCTGGTGAAGGATTTCAACGCCAGCCAGTCCGAATACCACGTCGTTTCGACCTACAAGGGCGGCTACAACGAGACGACGACCGCCGCGATCTTCGCGGTGCGCACGCGCGTGCACCCGGCCATCGTGCAGGTGAACGAGATCGCCACGGCCACCATGATGGCGGCGAAAGGCGCGGTCTATCCGGTCTATCAGCTGATGAAGGACCAGGGCGAAGCCTTCGATCCCGCCGCGTATCTGCCGGCTGTCGCCGGCTATTACACCGATCTCGGCGGCAACATGCTGTCGTTCCCGTTCAACGCCTCGACGCCGATCCTCTACTACAACAAGACCATGTTCAGGACGGCGGGCCTTGACGAAAACACTCCGCCGAAGACCTGGCCGGAGGTGGAGGCGGTCGTGCGCAAGCTGCGCGCGTCCGGTGCGGCGTGCGGTGTCACGACGCATTGGCCATCGTGGCTGAACGTCGAGAATTTCTCGGCTTTCCACGACATTCCCATAGCGACCAAGTCGAACGGATTCGGCGGGCTGGATGCCGAACTCACCATCAACAATCCCGTGCTGACCCGGCACATCGAAACGCTCGCCGAGTGGCAGAAGACGAAGATGTTCGACTACGGCGGCCGCGCCACCGGCGCCGAACCGAAATTCCAAAGGGGCGAATGCGGCATCTTCCTCGGCTCGTCCGCCACGCGCGCCGACATTCGCGCCAATTCCAAGTTCGACGTCGGCTACGGAATGCTTCCGTATTGGCCGGACGTCAAAGGCGCGCCGCAAAACTCCATCATCGGCGGCGCCACGCTCTGGGTGCTGAACAACCGGCCTCAAACGGAGTACAAGGGCGTCGCGAAGTTCTTCGCTTTCCTGTCGCGGCCCGAGACGCAGGCCGCCTGGCACCAGAACACGGGCTACCTGCCGATCACCAAGGCGGCCTACGAACTCACGCGCGCTCAGGGCTTCTACGACCGCAATCCCGGCACGGCCATTTCCATCGAACAGATCACCTTGAAGCCGCCGACCGCGAATTCGCGCGGGTTGCGGCTCGGCTCTTTCGTTCTGATCCGCGACGTGATCGAGGAGGAGCTGGAGCACGCCTTTGCCGGGCGCAAACCGGCGGCCGCCGCACTCGACTCTGCGACGCGGCGCGGCAATGAGCTGCTCCGGCAGTTCGAGCGCGCGACGCGGTGACCGGCAGCCGGCCGGGGAGGCCGGCGTGATCACCGAAGACGCTGCGCGCTGGTGTTGTAACCCGATCCGTAAGCTTCGCCGGCCGGTCCGCGATGCACGAGCATCGCGGCGATGACGGTCGTCGTCACCAGCAGTGCGGCAAGCATCATGCCGATGACCTGCAGGCCGCGATAGTCCGCCGCCGCGGGCTCGTTCAAAGTATCCATCATGCCCTCGACTGGTGGCTGGCGATCAATCCGGCGAACCGTTGCAACAAGGTGGCGGCGACGTCATCGCGGTGGTCCGGGTTGGCGAACGGGGCCAACAGCGCCCAGGCGCCGACCTGCGAGTAGAAGCCGAACACGGCACTGAGCCAGTAGACGAAAGCCATTGTCATGTTCCTTGTATCGGCCAGCGCCCGGCGCCGGCATCGGGTAAGGCGGTCAGCGGACCATCGAGGGACTCGGCGCCGCCGCGACGCACACAGCGGTCGTGGACGGCGCGCAGCTCGTCGGCTCAACGACGGCGGAGCGCGGCCCGGCGGACGTACCGGCGCCATGCGACAGGCCGGCAATGACGGCGACCGCGACGAGCGGCAGGACGAAGAAGCGCGGGCTCAAGTGGATCATGGGGCTCATCCGAAATCGCGGCGGCGTTGGTAGCCGCGTGGAGTAGCCGCCCTCGGTTTCGCGAGTATGTCGTCCTTTGTTTCATGGGTTGCCTGCGGCCCGCTGCGGCGGCAAGCGCGAGGACCAGGGAGGCGGGGGCAACGGCAACCCGCGAAGTCAATGAAACGATCCGGAAATAATCCTGAAACGATGGCGTCCTACTCACCGGATGGCGGCGCAGCTGCTTTTCGGCTGCGGGCTCCCGGAATGAAAGGATCAGCCATGGCTAAGTATCGCTTGGCTCTCGAACCGTCCCGCGCTCCCCTTCCGAGCCTCGCGTTCAACGATCGGTCAGCGGCCGAGGAGCATGCGCTTCTGGTGGCCAAGCGTCTGGCATTGTCGGGCACGCCGACGCCGGACGAACGCGTCGTCGTCCTCGATGAGCGAGGCACGATCGTGCATGAGCAGTCATTGTGCGAGGCGGACCCGCTCGCGTGGCTGCGCTGAACGAAAAATCGGCATGCGCCGGAGCGCATGCCGATCCTTGTTTCCCTTGCCCGTATGTCCGCCGGCTTACGCCGGCTGCGCGGCGCGCCAGCCGCCCGGCGCATAGGCCTTGCGGGCGACTTCCGCATAGGGCGAGGGGCTGACGATCGCGCGCATGGTGGTCTGCATGTGGCGCTCGACCGTCGGCTTGCGCGTGCCGCCGTCCGGCTCGCCCCACACGAAGACGACCTCGGTGCCGGGCTCGGCGTACTCGGCATCGACCGCGGCGAGGGTCAGCATCTTGCCCTCGTTCGAGGAGTAGCCGATCCAGGTCGAGATGCCGACGGTCTTGCCGTCCACGATCACGCGGTCGAACGGATGCATCGTGTAGACCGCCGACGGCCACTCGATGAACTTGGCGCGGTTGTGCTTCTGGAAGGTGGTGCCGAGCACGCGGGTGACGTCCTCGTTCTCGAGTGCGAGCGTCACCTTCTTGCGGTGCGTCTTCTCCTTGGACATCTTCTCGAGCGCCTCGCGGCCGATGAAGTCGTGGTCGAACTTCATGAAGCCGTCATAGGCCATGTCCCACGGGGTGAAGTAGTAGTCCTCGATGTCGTCGGAGTAGAAGCTGCCGCCCATCGAGCAGGTCGCCTCGTAGCCGTTGGCCGGCAGCCACTCGCGGTAGGCCTTCATCGACGCGCCGCTGTAGACGGCCGGAAGCGGCGAGGGGATCCAGCCCGACTCCAGGGCGTTCGACGAATAGGCGCGGCCGCCGACGAGGCGCAGGCCGAACTCCTCGCCCGCCTTGACGATGGCCTCGCGCACGGCGTCGCCGTCGTCCCACGGGCCGAACAGCTCGAAGCCCGGCTGGCCGGCCATGCCGTGGCGCAGCGCGTGCACGGTCTTTCCGGCGATGGTGAGCGTCGTCATATTGAAGAACTTGAGCTCGGGCGGGGCCTTGCCGATGACCTTCGCCATCGTCTTCATCGCGTTCGGGCCCTGCACCTGGAAGCGGTAGGACTTGCGCCGCCCGTCGGTGCGCAGCGCCGAGCGCTGGTCGAGCTCGACCTTGACGTCGTACTTGCCGGTCTGCGCGTGGAACATCACCCAGTTGAGCGCGGGCGCGCGGCCGACGAGGTTGAACTTGTTGGGCGCGAGGTAGAACAGGATGACGTCGCCGATCACGTAGCCCTCGGGGCTGAGCGGGACGAACTGCTTGGCCTTGTTCGGCTCGAAGCCCTTGAAGCTGTTCATGGCCAGCATGGACAGGAGCTTGAGTGCGTCCGGGCCTTCCACGGCGAGGTCGGCCATGTGGTAGGACTGGTTGAAGAGGACGCAGGTGTTCTGCCAGGCCCACTGCTCGTCGCGCCAGTTGGAATATTCCGCCGGCACGCCGGGATAGACGTTCGGACCGGTCTGCTGATTGCGCAGCATCTCGACCGGGCTCTTCGCCGATTTCAGCAGGTCTTCGAGGGTCTTGGCAGCCATGTGTTCCTCTCCCAGAGTGGCGTTTGTCGGCCGTTCCCTTATCGCCCGGGTTTGACCTTGTCGAGGGCCGGCGCCCGCGAGCGCCGACAGGACCGATCAGTGCGATGCTGCCCGGCCAAGTTACGGACGAAGCAGGACAATTCCCTGCGCCATCGGCCCGGGCGCACCGCCCCGGAGGGACGGTATTCGCGCGGAGTCAGGTCTTTCCCAAAACGTTGTCAAAGTCAACTGTTATGCATGCTCCGTATCGCGGGTCCGCGAGCTCACGTCCGGGCCCGTTTCGCACGCGCGCGCGGCTGCGGGGCGGGCCGCGCGGCCAGGCGTCCCGCGCCGGCGAGGCGGACCATGCGGACGAACTGCGGGCATTCCATGTGGCTGCGGGCGGGGCAGGCGGCGGCGTGGCGCAGGCCGTCGCGCATCGCCGCGAGGCGGCGGATGGTGCGGTCGAGCTCGTTCGCCTTCGCCGCCAGCCGCTCGCGCCGGATGCGCGGCTGGCCGTCGGGCGCGAACATCTGCGCGATCTCCTCAAGCGAGAAGCCGCCGGCGCGGCCGAGCGCGATCAGCGCGAGCTGCTGCAGCACGCCCGCATCGAACAGGCGGCGCAGGCCGCGCCGCCCCATCGAGCGGATCAGGCCCTTCTCCTCGTAGAAGCGGATGGTGGAGGCGGGCACGCCCGCGTGCCGCGCGACCTCGGCGATGTCGAGATCCTTCATGCGATGCCTTTCGAGCGGATGCGGGTCGTGCCGTGGCTTCATGCGGAGTGTTCTTGCGGCGGTCGCCATCCGTCTGTCACGGGCGCATGTGTCATGCCGTGTCTTCACACGGGTTCTTCTCACGCGACGCCCGTCCGCCGCCCGGGCGCAAGGCCGCCGGCATCCCGCGCAAACGTCCCGGCGCGCTTTCCCCTTGACCTCAAGTTCACTTGAACTGGCAGATTACCGCAAACGGCCGCCGAAGGCGAGTCCCGGGATCGGGCCATCTGGAGGCGGCGACACGGACAACAGGAGACGTGTGATGGAAGCGAAAATGACTGTCCGCCTCGCGCCGATCGAGGCTCGCGCTTCGGCGGCGGAGCCCGAGGAAGGGGCACGACCATGTTGAAGCGATTGATGGTGGAGGAACAGGTCGTCGCCGGCCGTGGAGAACGGGCATCCCCGGCCGGGTGGGTGCTCGCCAGCCTGTCGCTCTCGATGCTGCTGCCCTCGCTCGGGACCAGCATCGCCAACGTGGCCCTGCCGACCCTGGCCGAGGCGTTCGGCGCCTCGTTGCAGGAGGTGCAGTGGATCGTCCTTGCCTATCTGCTCGCCACGACCACGCTGATCGTCGGCGCCGGACGGCTCGGCGACATCCTCGGCCGCCGGCGGCTGCTGATCGCCGGGGTCTTGGCGTTCACGCTGGCCTCGCTGGTCTGCGCCGTCGCGTCCACGCTCTGGATGCTGATCGCCGCCCGCGCGGCGCAGGGGCTCGGAGCCGCCGCCATGATGGCGCTAACCATGGCGTTCGTCGGCGACACCGTGCCCAAGGAGAGGACCGGCAGCGCGATGGGCCTGCTCGGGACGACGTCCGCGATCGGCACCGCGCTCGGCCCCTCGCTCGGCGGCGTGCTGATCGCCGGGTTCGGCTGGCAGGCGATCTTCGCCGTCAGCGCCGCGCTGGGCGTCGTGACGCTGTTGCTCGCCATGCGCGTCCTGCCTGCCGACCGCCCGCCGCCGGCGGCGGAGCGCGCCGCCTTCGACGGCATCGGTACGGCGCTGCTGGCGCTGACGCTCGGCGCCTACGCGCTCGCGATGACCCTGGGGCGCGGCACGTTCGGCGCGCTCAACGCGATGCTGTTGCTCGCCGCAGCCGCCGGCGCGGGAATTTTCGTGATCGCCGAAAGGGACGCGGCCTCGCCCTTGATCCGCCCGGCGATGTTCGGCGATCCGGTGCTCACCGCCGGGCTCGCCATGAGCGCGCTCGTCTCGACCGTGGTGATGGCGACGCTGGTGGTCGGGCCGTTCTATCTCGCGCGTGCGCTCGGGCTCGAGGCGGCGCTGATCGGCGCGGTCATGTCGGCGGGTCCGCTGGTCGCGGCGCTGGCCGGCGTGCCGGCGGGCCGCGTCGTCGATCGTCTCGGCGCATCGCGCATGACCATCGCCGGGCTGTCCGCGATGGCGGGCGGCTCGGCCGCCCTGTCGCTCGTGCCGGCGAACTTCGGCATCACGGGCTATGTCGCCGCGGTCGTCGTGATCACGGCGGGCTATGCGCTGTTCCAGGCGGCCAACAACACCGCGGTCATGACCGACGTTGGCGCGGCCCGGCGCGGCGTCGTGTCCGGGATGCTCAACCTGGCGCGCAATCTCGGGCTCATCACGGGCGCATCGGTGATGGGCGCGGTGTTCGCGCTCGCCTCGGCGGCGGCCGGCGCGGCGACACGTGCGCAGGCCGCAGCCTTCGGCCTGCGGATCACGTTCGCCCTGGCGGCGGGGTTGATGGTGGCGGCGCTTGCGATGGCGGTGGTGAGCCGCGCGATGGCGCGGCGCGAACCTCGGTGAACGGTATCGGTCGCGCTGCCATGACGGCACACGAAACGAGCGGCGCGGCTCTTCCGGGGGAAGAGCCGCGCCGCGTGTCTTTGCATCGTCGCCGTCGCGCGCGGCGACGGCGCGGCCGTCACTGCTTCTCGATCTTGGCGATGCGCACGTAGTCCGCCCAGTCCTTGATGTCCTTGAGCAGGCGCGCCTGCGCCTCCTCGGGCGTGCTCGCCCAGGGATCGCTGCCGAAGCTGTTGAGGAACTTCTTCATGTCCTCGCGCTTCACGATCTCGTTGAGCCAGGCGTTGAGCTGCGCGACGATCGGCTTCGGCGTCGCCGCGGGAACCATCGCGCCGAACCACACCGGCAGGTCCATCTTGACGCCTTGCTCGCTCAGGGTCGGCAGGTCGGGCGCGGCCTGCAGGCGCTCGCCCACGCCGATGCCGAGGATGCGCAGCTTGCCGTTGCGCTGCTGCGACATGGCAAAGACGGGATCGTACATGCCGAAGTCGAGCGCGCCGCTGGCGAGGTCGTTGAGGGTGTCGGCGCCGACCTTGTAGGGCACCTCGACGGTGGTGAGCCCGGCCTGCTGCTTGTAGAGCTCGCCCATGATCTTCGCCGTGGCGGCGTAGGTGGCGTAGCTGCCCTTGTCGCCCTTCGCCTTCATCGCGGCGGTGAGATCGGCGACGGTCTTGTAGGGCGACTTGGCGTCGACCGCGAGCATGAACGCCTGCCGGTTGATCGTGCCGACCATCTGGATGGCGCTGGCGGCATCGACCGGCGGGTTCTTGAACAGGTGCATGTTGGCGGCGAGCGCGCTGCCGGCGTGGATATAGACGGTGTAGCCGTCGGGCTTGGCGCGCGCGGTGTACTCGGTGGCGATGTTGCCGTTCGCGCCGGGCTTGTTCTCGACGATGATCGTCTTGCCCGCGAGCGGACGCATGCGCTCGGCGATGAAGCGGACGATGGCGTCGGAGCTGCTGCCGGCCGGATAGGCGGTGATGAAGTGGATGTCCTGCGACGGATAGGCCTGCTGCGCCATGGCCTGCGTGGCCCAGAGCAGCGCGATCCCGGCAAGGCTTCGTCCGGC
>Ga0182748_1003772_pt1 | contig 12525 bp, 8 predicted proteins | sample eDN3rd37CKraftOP_FD_128877 | JGI IMG/M metagenome (GOLD analysis project Ga0182748, IMG submission 128877) | Enriched Organic Plus compost microbial communities from Emeryville, California, USA - eDNA 3rd pass 37_C Kraft OP (version 2) (version 2) ...
AGCGCGGCGGGCCGCCTTTCGCTCTCGAACTGGAGGCGTGCGATGACCAGGGTCGCCTCGCTCTTCCTGCCGCAGCTCGCGATCGAGCGGCTGCGACGGGCGGAGCGGCATCCCCCGCGCTCGGGCGCGTCGCCTGAGGCGGCGCGGCCTGCGCCGAGACCGGTTTTGAGGCCCCCGGCCGCACGCTTCGATCTCCCTCCGTGCGACGATCAGCCAGGCGTCTGCCCGGTGCCGCGCGGCGGTGGCTGGCGCCCTGGCGCGCGCTGGGCGCGCGCGGCGGCAGCTGAAGCATCGGCACCGGACTGGCGCGGTGCAGACGCAGGCGCGGCGGGCGCGCGGCCGATGATCCTCATCGCGCGGACCGGACAGCGCGACATGGTGACCGCCGCCTGCCCTGCGGCGCTCGATCTCGGCATCACCCCCGGCATGGCAGCTGCGCACGCGCGGGCGCTCGTTGCCGATCTTGATGTGCGCGATGCCAATCGGGACGCCGATCGCGCCTGGCTCGATCGCCTTGCGCTTCACGCTGCACGCCACTGGACGCCGAGTGCGGCGGTGGCGGGGGAGGATGGCCTCTGGCTTGACATTGGCGGAACCGCGCATCTCTTCGGCGGCGAGGCGCGCTTTTCGGCGCGGCTTTGCCGCTTCCTCGCCCGCCTCGGTTTCACCGCCAGGATCGCGGTCGCTGGAACGCCGGGGGCCGCGCACGCGCTCGCGCGCTTCGGCGGCGCGCCGATCCGGCTGCTCAGTGCGGGTGAGGAAGCCGAAGCCCTTGCGCCGCTGCCGCTTGCCGCGCTGCGCCTTGCACCGGGCGCGCTCGCTGCCGCGCGGCGCTTCGGTCTCGAGCGCGTCGGCGATCTTTATCCGATGCCGCGCGGTCCACTCGCGCGGCGCCTCGGGCGCGGCGCAGTCGAACGGCTCGACCAGGCGCGGGGTTTCGCACCCGAGCCCTTCGCACCTGTCGTTCCTTTCGAGACGCCCGAGGCGCGCCGTCAGCTCCTCGAGCCGATCGGGACCGCCGAGGCGATCGGCGCGGTGATCGACGATCTCTTGCGCGATCTGCTTGCCGAGCTTGAACGACAGGGCCTCGGGCTGCGCTTGGCGCTGCTACGCTGCGCGACGCTCGATCGCGGCGAACAGCGCGTCACCATCGGTGCAGCGCGTGCGACGCGCGATGCGGCGCATCTGCGGCGCCTCTTCGGACTCCGAATCGACCGGATCGAGCCGGGTCTCGGGATCGAGGCCATGATGCTCGCCGCGCTCGAAGTCGAGCCGCTCGCGCCCGCGATGATCGACGCCGCGCTCGATGGGCGCGCGCAGGGGCGCGATCTTGCCCCGCTTGTCGACCAGCTCGCCGGGCGGGCGGGCGAAGCGGCGCTGTTCCGGCTTGCTTCGGTCGAAAGCGACGTTCCCGAGCGCGCGGTCGCGCGCGCGGCGCCGCTCGCCAGTCCTCCCGGGTGGCCGGCGTGGCCGCGCCCTGTGCGCATCCTTTCGCGTCCCGAGCCGCTCCAAGGCGTGATGGCCTTGCTCCCTGATCATCCGCCGCGCCGCTTTGCCTGGCGCGGCCGTACCTATTGGATCGTCGCGGGTGATGGCCCTGAGCGCATCCATGGCGAATGGTGGCGGCGGCCCCGCGAAATGTGGGCAGTACGCGATTATTTCCGGGTCGAAGCTGACACCGGCGAACGCTTCTGGCTGTTCCGGCGCGGCGATGGGCTCGACGAGCAGAGCGGTGATTTAAGCTGGTTCATGCACGGGGTGTTCGGATGAGCGGGATCGGCCATCCGGCGGCGCGAAGCGCGCCGAAGACGACCTATGTCGAGCTGCAGGTGACGAGCCACTTCTCTTTTCTGCGCGGCGCTTCCTCGCCAGAAGAATTGTTCGCTGCCGCTGCGCAGCAAGGCCACAAGGCGCTCGGGCTCGCGGACCGCGGCAGCGTCGCAGGCGTGGTGCGCGGCCTTATAGGCGAGGAGGCGACGGGCGTACGCCTCATCGCGGGATCGCGGATCGATCTGGACGATGGCCGCGCGCTTCTCCTCTATCCGAAGGACCGGCCCGCCTGGTCGCGGCTGACCCGGCTCCTGAGCCTTGGCAAGGCGCGCGGCGGCAAGGGCCATTGCATCCTCACGTTGGACGATGTTGCAGCCTCTGCCGAGGGTCTCGTCGCGATCCTTCTTCCCGACGCCCCGGACCCGCGCCTCCGGGCTGATCTCGGCGCGCTTCGCGACATCTTCGGGCGCGATACCTATCTCTCGCTCGCCTTCCGGCGGCGTCCCGGCGACATCGCGCGGCTCGATGCGCTCGATGCGCTTGCGCGCGGCGCCGGCGTGCGCAGCGTGGCGACCGGCGACATCCTCTATCATGCGCCCGAACGCCGCCCGCTCCAGGACGTGATGAGCGCGATCCGCGAAAAGAAAGTGATCGACACGCTCGGTTTTCGGCGCGAGCGGTTCATGGACCGGGCGCTTAAATCGCCGCAGGACATGGAGCGCCGCTTCGCGCTTTTCCCGGACGCGATTGCTGCGAGTGCCGATATCGCTGCGGCGTGCCGCTTTGATCTTCGCGAAATCCGCTACCAATATCCCTATGAAGAAGTGATGGAAGGGCGCAGCGCTCAGGAGGCGCTTGCCGCGCTCACCGAGGATGCCGCCGCGCGTATGTTCGTGGACGGCGTGCCCGCGGCCTACCGCGCGCAGATCGACCATGAGCTCGCCCTCATTGGCGAGCTTGGCTATGCGCCCTATTTCCTCACCGTCCATGCGATCGTTGCCGAGAGCCGGCGGCGCGGAATCCTCTGCCAGGGGCGCGGCTCGGCGGCGAACAGCTGCGTGTGCTTTCTTCTTGGCATCACCTCGATCGATCCGATCAAGCACGAGCTTCTCTTCGAGCGGTTCGTCTCGGGCGAGCGCAAGGAGCCGCCCGATATCGACGTTGATTTCGAGCATGAGCGGCGCGAGGAAATCATCCAGTGGATCTACGAGACCTATGGGCGGCACCGCGCCGCCCTGACCGCCGTCGTCACCCGTTATCGCACGAAGGGCGCGGTCGCCGAGGTCGGCAAAGCGCTCGGTCTGCCGCGCGACCTCACCAAGATGCTCACCGGCCTCGTCTGGGGCTGGTCGGAAGACGGCATGACCGACGAACAGATCGCAAGCCTCAACCTCAATCCGAAGGATTATCGCCTCCGCCTGACGCTCGAGCTTGCGCGCCAGCTCATTGGCACGCCCCGCCACCTCTCGCAGCACCCCGGCGGCTTCGTGCTCACCGAGGAACGGCTCGACGATCTCGTGCCGATCGAGCCTGCGCGCATGGACGCGCGGCAGATCATCGAATGGGACAAGGACGATATCGACGTCCTCAAGTTCATGAAGGTCGACATCCTGGGGCTCGGCATGCTCGGCTGCATGAACCGCGCCTTCAACCTGCTCGCCGAGCATAAGGGCATCGCGGTCGGTATGGCCGATCTTCAGGACGATGACCCTGATGTCTATGCGATGATCCAGCGGGCCGACACATTGGGGGTCTTCCAGATCGAAAGCCGCGCGCAAATGTCGATGCTGCCCCGGATCAAGCCCAGATGTTTTTACGATCTCGTGATCGAGGTCGCGATCGTGCGTCCGGGGCCGATCCAGGGCGCCATGGTCCATCCCTATCTTCGCCGCCGCGAGGGCAAGGAAAAGCCCGAATATCCCAGGGCCGAGCTTCGCGCCGTGCTCGAGAAGACGCTCGGCGTTCCGCTTTTCCAGGAGCAGGCGATGAAGGTCGCGATCGTCGGCGCGGGTTTCACCCCCGCCGAGGCCGACGAGCTTCGCCGCGCGATGGCGACCTTCAAGCTCACGGGCGGCGTCTCGCATTTCTTCGACAAGCTCGTGGGCGGCATGATCGCGCGTGGGTATCCGCGCGACTTTGCCGAGCGCACCTTCAAGCAGATCGAGGGGTTCGGCTCCTACGGCTTTCCCGAAAGCCATGCGGCGAGCTTCGCGAAGATCGCCTATGCCTCCTGCTGGATGAAGCATCATCATCCCGACGTCTTTTGCGCAGCGCTGCTTAACGCCCAGCCGATGGGCTTTTATGCGCCCGCGCAAATCGTCGCCGACGCGCGCAAGCACGGGGTCGAGGTTCGTCCGGTCTCGATCAATCACAGCCACTGGGATTGCACGCTCGAGGCGAGCGGCGGGCGCACCCTTGCGGTGCGCCTGGGCTTTCGCCAGGTGCGCGGGCTTGCCAATATCCATGGCGCCGCCATCGCGGCGGCGCGCGGCGCCGCGATGTATGAGAGTGTCGAGGATCTATGGCGCCGCGCGCAGGTGCCGCGCGCCGCGATCGAGCGGCTCGCCGAGGCCGACGCCTTTTCCTGTCTCAGCGAGGACCGGCGCCAGGGGCTCTGGAAGGTGAGGGGGCTTGGGGAGGCGCCGCTCCCGTTATTCGCGGCAGCCGATGCGCGCGAGGCGGCCTTCTCGCCCGAGGGGCCTGAACCCGATGTGGCGCTGCGGCCGATGACGGCGGGCCGCGAGACCGTTGAAGATTATCGCACTACCCAGCTCTCGCTGCGCGCGCATCCGCTAAGCTTCCTGCGCGCCGAGCTTGATGCCATGAAGATCGTGCGCTGTGCCGATCTCGCCGCGATCCGCGATGGGCGCAATGTCGAGGTCGCCGGTGTCATTCTCGTGCGTCAGCGCCCGGGCTCGGCGAAGGGCGTGTTGTTCGTCACGATCGAGGACGAGACCGGCATTGCGAACGGCATTCTCTGGCCTGACAAATTCGAGACCTACCGCCGACCAATCATGGCGGCCTCGATGATCGCGATGCGCGGGCGGCTTCAGAAGGAAGGCGAGATCATCCATATCATCTGCGAGCGCATCATCGATCACGACGCAATGCTGCGCTCGATTGCGCAGATGGATTTTGCCGTGGCGCCGGGCCCCGGCGATGGGGCGCGGGGCGGCGGCGGGCCCGATCCGCGCACCCCGGCGGGTTGGACGCCGCGCGGGCGGACCTTGGCCTCGCCGCCATTTAGCGGAGCGGATGAAGAGCTTCTGCGGGTGCGCAGCCATGACTTTCGGTGAAGCCGGAGACGCCACGAAGAATAGTCCGCGCAAGACATTGAGGATCAATTGTCACGAAGAAACATGACCCAACCGCTTCCTCCGCCCCGGGCGCTCCCGCTTGGGTTCGGCCAAAATTTTGGAGATCCACGGCTTTTGGCCATGAGCATGCATCCTTGCGACCCGCATGCCGGCTTCAGGGCGGTCTATCCCGCCCGCGGCGGAGACGGGGCGCCATGACGGAGCGGGATTCCGGCGGCAATTGAGCAGGTTAAATCGGCTTTGCGAACGGGTGGTCCATGCTGGCGGCAAGGCAATGCTTGCTGCACAATGGGAGGGTGGCACGAGAAGCGATTCGGACGATGCGTTTAACGGGGCAGCTTAATCAACTGAGGGTTAAACCGGTCGTTAAGGAGGGACGAATATCGCCAGGGTGAGGAAGTAGCAGAACAGCAATGCCAATATCCCCCGTTGCCGACGGCTCAGCGCCCGCCCAATCGGATGCCGTCGTGCGCGAGCAATATGCGAGCCTCGTGCGTCAGATTCCTCTGATGTACGCGCTCATGTTCCTCAACGTGCTGTTTCTTGCGCTCGTCACCCCGGTCAAAGGCCCCTTGGCCATCAGCCTCGTTGCGCCCCTCCTGCTAGTCGCGATCGTCGCATCGCGCGGCGCCGCCTGGTACATGCGGCGCGGGCGCACGGTCGATGACTATGAGATGCGAGGCTATCTGCGTTGGACGATCATCCGCGCGGGCGCCTTCAGTTTCCTGTTCGGCGGCTGGGGCCTTTATCTCTTCCTTGCCGCCGATCCGTTCCACACCCCAGCGATAGCGCTTTTCATCTTCGTCGGGTCGATCAGCTGCTGTTATTGCCTCCAGGCGCTGCCTGCCGCCGCTCGTCTCGTCCTCCTGTTCGGCGCAATGCCAGTGACCATCGGGCTCTTTTTCACCCGCGACTTGTACTTCACGGGCATGGGGCTGACCTTCCTGCTTGGCGCGATCGTGATCCTGCGGACGATCGCGACCACGCGCTCGGCCGTCTTTGAATCGCTGCGCTCACGCTCCGAGATGGCCGCGCTCATCGAGGCGCTCCAGCGCAGCGAGGAACATTATCGCTATTCGGTCGAGCTCAACCCTCAGATACCCTGGATCAGTGATCCTGAGGGCCGGATCGTCGAAGTAGGGCCGCGCTGGAGTGAACTCACGGGCGTTTCACCGAAGGCCGCGCTCGGCTGGGGCTGGACTGAAGCTGTGCATCCCGACGATCGGCCGGGCGTTCTCAGTCATTGGACGGAGGCGCTCACGTCCGAGGAGAATGCCGTTGCCGACGTGCGCTACCGCGTGCGCCATTCGGACGGCAGCTTCCGCTGGTGCCGTGCCCGCGCACATCCGCGCCGCGACGAAGATGGGCGGATCATCAGCTGGTACGGGACGCTTGAGGATATCCACGATCAGGTGACGGCCGAGCTCGCCCTGCGCGAGAGCGAGGAGCTCTACCGCCTTGCCTCGCGCGCAACGAATGATGTGATCTGGGACATGTCGCACGTCACGGGCCGGATCGAGTGGGGCAATGGCGCTGAACAGATCCTCGGTTATCCCGAAGCGGCGAGAGGCACGTCTCTAAAATGGTGGAAGGAACGCATCCATCCTGAGGATCTTGCTCACGTCAATGCAACCTATGACCGCATTCGCACCAATCGCCAGGACAGCTGGAGCCATGAATATCGGTTCCGCGCGGCATCGGGCGAATATATCAATCTCTTTTCGCGCGGCTATGTCGTGCGCGGTGAGGGCGGCGAGGCGGTGCGCTCGATTGGCGCGCTGCTCGATGTCACCGATGCGCGAAGGGCTGAACGGGAATTGCGCTGGGCCGCGAACCATGATCCTTTGACGGGCCTTCCCAACCGCAAGCTCTTCGGCGAGGTGCTCGAAGCCGCGCTGGCTTCGGCAACCACCGCCGCGAATTGCGTCGGGGTGATCGTCATCGATGTCGACGGATTCAAGCTCCTCAACGACAGCCTGGGGCATGCAGCGGGTGATCAGCTGCTTCGGACCGTGGCCGAGCGGCTCCAGGCGAACCTTCCCCCCGACGCCACGGTCGCACGGCTCGGAGGGGACGAGTTCGCCGTGATCATGACCGGCCTTGGCCGCGATGAGCCGCTCGTACCGGCAACCGAGGCGATCTTAAGCGGCGTGGGCGACGACCTGACGATCGACGAAGGCGCCGTCGAGGTGAGCATCAGCGCCGGCGCCGCCATCTGGCCCGCCGATGGGCAGGACGCTGAGGCTCTTTTGAAGAGCGCCGACCTTGCTCTTTATGCCGCCAAATCTGACGGGGCAGGGGGCATTCGCGCGTTTCGTCTGGACATGCGCGAGGCAGCTGAAAGCCGCAAGTCGATGTTGCGCGAAGCACGAAGTGCGCTGAGCGACGACCGGATCATTCCCTTTTACCAAGCCAAGGCAGACCTGGTGACGGGCGAAATCGTCGGGTTCGAGGCGCTGCTTCGCTGGCATCACCACCGGCGGGGACTCCAGCCCCCCGGTGCCATTCGCGCAGCCTTTGAGGACACGCTGCTCGCGACCGCACTCACGGACCGGATGATCGACCATGTCCTTGCCGATATGGAGAGATTGACCGAGAAAGGCATCATGTTCGGTCGTATCGCGATCAACGGCTCGCTGGCCGACTTTCGCCGCGATGGTTTCGCAGACCGGATATTGACCAAGTTCCACAAGCAAGGATTGCCGCCCACGCTTCTCGAACTCGAGGTGACCGAGAGCGTCTTCGTCGACCATCTTGCGTCCAATGTCGAGCGGGCGCTGCAGACGCTTGCTGCCGAAGGCGTTTCGATCGCGCTCGACGACTTCGGCACCGGATACGCTTCGCTGACCCATTTGCAGCAGTTCCCCGTGCACGTCCTCAAGATCGACCGGTCGTTCATCTCGCGGCTCGACACCGAAGAGAGCGCCGATTTCGCGATCGTCCACGGCGTGATCGACATCGCGCGTCGCATGAAGATCGCAACGGTTGCCGAAGGCGTCGAGAATGAGAGCCAGCTTAGTCGCTTGCGCGAGCTTGGCTGCGACATCGGACAAGGCTATCTCGTCAGCCGCGCGATCGGGATCGAGCGCGTGCCCGGCTGGCTGAAGCGCTGGTCGCAGCATCCCCCGGCCTGGTCGCGCGCGGCGGAAGGCGAACCGGTCGGCCGCCAGGGTGGCAGCGGGCAGTGAGCGGGCTTTCGCTCTTCAGGCGGGCTCCTCGCGCGAAGCCACGCTCGCGTCAGGGAAGGCGTCTTCAGGCGGCGAGTTCGGCCGCGGCGACGTCGGCTTCGAGGCAGAAGAGCGCGCGGGCCTTGCCGCCCGCTTTTGCGCGGTAGAGCGCGGCATCCGCGCATGCGAGAAGCCGCTCGAGCTCGAGCCCGAGCTTCGGCGCCGTCGCGATGCCGACGCTCACCGAAACCGACAAGGGCAGCTCGTCTATGATATAGGGCCGGCTGAGCTCGCGGATGATCCGGCGCGCGAGCATTTCGGCCTCGCTCTCCTCGCTGATCCCAGTCTGCAGCACGATGAACTCGTCACCGCCAAGGCGCGCAACGACATCGCCTGCGCGCACCATCGCTTCGAGGCGCCGCGCGACTTGCTTTAGAAGTTTGTCGCCGGCCGGGTGACCATGGAGATCATTGACCGCCTTGAAGCCGTCGAGATCGAGATAATGAAGCGCGATGAGGCTTTTGGCGCGCACTGCGGCAACGGCGCGCTCCTGAAACTGCTCGCGCAGGCGGAGCCGGTTCGAAAGACCCGTGAGTGCGTCGGTTCGTGCAAGCTTCGCCATGTCGTGGCGCGCCGTGTGGTGCGCGACGGCGGAGCGATAGAGGTGGAAAACCGTCTGGAGGCTGAGGACGGCGATCGCGGCGATGATGAAGGCTTCGGCGAGGAACATCTCGGCGTGCAGTGGATCGCTCGTCGGCTCGGCTGCATGGAATGCAAGACTGGTTGCGGTGGGAAGGGCGGCGACGAGCAGGCCCGCGGCGCAGGTGACGGGCCTCACCGAGGTGCGTGCGACGATGCCCGCGCCAAAGCCGAAGACGAGGCTTACGGTGAGGAGATGAACCATCGGATCATGGCCCCTCATGGCTGCAATGTTGAGAAGAGCGAGCAACGCTGCCGACGTCAAATTGCCCGCAGCATAGCGGCGCTCCCAGCGCCTGAGCTCCTCAAAGCCGAGGATGGGCCCTGCGCGGTGGAAGGCGGCGATGGTGGCAAGCCTTGCGATCGTCGTGAGCGCGCCTGCTGCAGCGAGCAGATAAAGAAAGGGGCTGTCCAGGTGGAGGCCGACAAGGATCGAGATGCCAACAAAAACGGCGCCCAGTCCGAAAATCGGCAAGCGCATGCTATAGAGCATCTCGATGAAATCGCGGTAGACCGGCAATGGCAGCAGGGCTGCGTCCGCGAAAACTCGCTGGCGAAACGTGGTCGCGATCGGTGGCGTGGGGGCCGATCTGTCCATGGCGCCGATCATCCTCCGATCCGGTTAATAGTGGGTAAGCTGGGGAGCCCCCGAGTCTTGACGTCGCGCGGCGCGGGACCGTCGATCGGACGCCCTTGAAAACATCTGGGCGGCTCCGGCTGTCCAGCCATTCGCCGACTCATTAGGGGGCCGGTAGCTTGACCTCGGGCAGCGCGTCCAGCCTTGCCTTGGTCATGGTCGTCTGAAGATCGGTGTCCGTGCCCCGCACGACCGGAGTAAGGCCGAGGATGGGGACATGGACATATCGGTCTCCTGGTCCTTCAAGCTCGACCAAAAGTCGCTCGACCATGCCCGATGCGTCGCGCAGGACCTGTGCCACCTCGCCGACTTCCCTGCCGTCCGATCCGACGATGTCGGCGTCGAGAAGCTGCGCCTCGCTGAGGCCGAGGGCAGCGGGTGTCGTCAACGATCGCTATCTGATTTCGGGTGGCTAACCTCGGTGAAAAGTTCGAAACTCAGCTGCGTGCGATTGCCTCGGAGGCGGATGGGCCGGCCAACCAAGCAGTTGGCGCCTGACGCACGCTACTTGCCGGTTACCTTCACACCAATTCGCGTCGCCAGCGTCATGACGTCCGCGTAGGTTGGATCGTCGGCGACGATGTCGACCGAAGGTGCATGCCCAGATAGCGGCGTCTTCCCGACCCGGTCCCCGAACAGCACGATCGCCAAGGATCGGTCGTCCTGACGCGATACCCAGCACAGGCCCTGCACGTCGGGACATTGCGCGTGGATTGCCTCGGCCCACTTGCGGGTCTGGGGGTAGATGTCCTTTTCGGTCTCGATCAGCTCGCCGCGCTTGATCCCGAGATTCCGCAACGCAGTCGTGCTGAGGTCGACAAGCACGAGATCGGTTCTCGAGAGCAGTTGCGAATAATGGTGTCCTTTGAGCTTGCGCTTCGCGAGGCTCTTGAGCCCGGGCGCAAAGGGTACGTCATGAAAGACGGATTCCATCGCCGCGCAATCGAATGTCTCACCGCCATAGATGGTCGGGATCGAATTTCCCTTGGCATCGCAAATAGGGCTGAAGCGCGCATTGCCGTTCGGACCCGGATTGAACTCGTCGCCCCGGAACCGATCCTGATGGATGCGGTGGATTACCCGGGTCTTCGGCCAGGTGATCGTCCGTATCAGTTTCGCCAATTTGGCCGGAGGCGTAGGGATGACGATTGCCGTAGCCCCCGCGGCCGGGGTGGCCGGCGCGGGGGTGGTTGGGGCGGGGCTAGGCGTAGGAGTGGTGGTGCCCGTCTTCCTAGCCATGCAGAATGCCGTCGATCTCGTCTTGCGCGGCTGCCAGCACGCGCTCGGGATCAGCCTTGAGCAGGTCCATCGGTCGGACGCCGCCCAGGAAGCTGTTCACCGAGGCGAACCAAATCGCGATATCCCAATCCTCTAGATCGCTTCCAAAGCACTTGAGGATGGGCGCGAGCGCCTTCAGCGGCCGGTATCCCGCGTCGGCATCGAGTGCAAACCCGGGATAATAGTCGTTGCCCTTTTGGCGGACGGCGAAGATTTTCCCTTCGCGCTTCCACTTATTGGGCTGGGCGCTTGCATTTCGACCGCTGAAACCGGCGAGCTCGGAGAGCTGAGCGGCCGTCAGCCACTCGGCCGACCTGAGTACCTCTGTCCGCGCCTCGGCATTCATCCGCGCTTCCGCGACAAGATGCTGGGGAGGTGGCACTTGCGGCACCAGCGCGTCGACGAGTTTGTCGAGCGTCTCCTGGTCGCGGCGGGCGAGCCGTGCGAGAATGAGCGGGGTGATAAGAGTGACTGCCTGCGCGAGCGCCTGCCGGAGTTTCGGGGTTCCATGCTCCAGCGCGAGAGCGACGACTTGATCGTCGCCTGCTGACCCGAGCTTCTTGCGCACCTCGGCTGCCGTGCCAGAGAGGGTTTCGAACGCTACAGCGCTTGCCTCGTCGGGATAAATCGTTGCCATGAGTCGATCCAATCGGATATGTTGGATATTGATGTAGCACGATATCCTAAATAATCAATACCAGCTGTGTGATGCGGCTGTTGGAGGGGCGGAATTTGACGATCGAGATTATACCGGCGACCGAGGCGACGATGGCAGAGGTCGAAGCGTGGCTCGATGCCGAGGAAGCGGCATATAAGGCCGGAAATGAAGCGTGGGAGAAGGGCGACTATTCGGTCGAAATCCCTCAGCGCGGGTTCCGCTGCAATTGGGATGAAACGATGCGGCGGTGGAAGGAGGACGAAGCGCCTGTCAATATTCTCATCGTGAACGGCGAGGCGGTCGGATTTGAAGGGCAAGGACTCTTCGAAATACGGCCTGACCTGCGCCGGAACGGCTACGGGCGCATTCTCGCGAAGCACATGATCGCGTCAAAATTCGAAGACGGAAGCTCAATCATCGAAATCGGTATCGCTCCACGAACTGCCGAACCCTTCTGGGAGAGCATGGGTTTCACCCGGATTCCGGGGAAGAGCCACTACGGATCCGGTGCCTATGCCTATATGGTGCTGCCGCGGACCTCTGAGCTCGGCGCCGGGGAGCGGGTGCCGTATCGGATTTCGTTCTTCTCCACCGAGGAGCGACATCGCGATCCTCCCAGGGCGTATGCGATCTTTGAGGGGTCGGCCGAGCGCCTTTCGGATGGCAGCCTCCAACTGCCCGAGCGCGCGATCTGCTTCGATCCTGAAGAAAAGCGACCGAGCGATCCCTTCGTCCGGATCGAGATCGATGGCAAGGAGCTGCACTTCGACAAGGCCAAGTACGACAGCAGTGAAGCCTTGGGGGTAAAGCGCGACCGGGACGGGCGATATTATCTGGATCGCATCGCGACAGAGCCGCAGTGACGGTCGGATTCGTTAGAGCGGATCACGATTAAATTGAATCGTGGGATTCCCAAAGTCTGGAAAATATGATTCAAGCTGCAGGCTGGTGAGGAGGCCGGCAGTTATGGCGTCACCCTATTCTTTGGATCTTCGTGAA
>Ga0182748_1003775_pt1 | contig 12518 bp, 11 predicted proteins | sample eDN3rd37CKraftOP_FD_128877 | JGI IMG/M metagenome (GOLD analysis project Ga0182748, IMG submission 128877) | Enriched Organic Plus compost microbial communities from Emeryville, California, USA - eDNA 3rd pass 37_C Kraft OP (version 2) (version 2) ...
ACGCGCGAGCGGCCCGTCGATGCCGTCCACGATCAGCGCGAAGCCGAGACAAAGAAACATCGCCTCCCAATGTCCGCCGGTGGCGAAAATCAGCGCGAGCAGCGCCAAGGCCGCGCCACTCGCGGTCAGCAGGTGCACGGCGAAAGCGCGGATACGCAGAAAGGGAATCATGTCGCTGGTCCGCGCGGTATCGGGGAAAAACGGACGATCATCCTTCGTCGATCAAGCGCGCTCGTTGCCCCAGTCGAGCTTGACGATTTCGGCGGAACGGCCGGTCAGGTTCCAGTTGCGGCCGAAGCCGCGAAAGCGCGATTTGTCGGACTTCGCCACGATGACGTCGGGCCCGATCCAGTATTGGCTGTTTCGGATCACGACATTCTGGCCGTTCTCCTTGCCCCGCACCGGCGTGACCGCGCCCTCGACATATTTCTCGATCCGGATGCGGCGGGTTTCGCCCTCGGTCTCGTAGCTGATCGGCACCTGATGCACGCCGAGAAACTGGCCGACCAGGATCGACAACAGATGCGTGGTGCCGCCGACGCGGCCGGTGAAGATGCGCGTCAGGCCCTTCACCGCCTGGATCGGCGCCTTGTCGTCGACGAACAGCGCCGCCGTCCAGTTGCCGCGCGCCATGATGCCCGGCAGGTCCATCATCAGCCCGACATTGATGCCGGAAAGATCGACCGTGTCGAAATGCCCGTCGTCGATGCGGATGCCGGCCCAGGTCTGGCAGCGCCCTTCGGTCGGCGGATGCTCGCCGAGCGACAGCACGCAGGGACAGAACACCGTGCAATTGCACGACAGCGTCATCTCGCCTTTCAAACTCCACGCTTCGGTCAAGGTCTCGCTCCCGGCTTCTCTTGGTACGTGATGTCCCGATGTGAGTTCAGCGCACCGGCCAATGCGCGGCAACCGACGATACGATAAAGGCGACACCGGCCAGGATCAGAAAGACGCCCACGCCGTGCGTGAAGCGCTTGCCGCTGCCGATCTTCTCGATCGTCATCACCATGCCGAGCCCGGCCATCCAGATCACGTTCATGACACCGACCGCGAACATCACCAGCATCATGGCCCAGCAGCAGCCGAGGCAGAAGATGCCCTGCTTGACGCCGAGCCGGAACACACCCCGCGCCGTGGTCGCCCAGTTGGAGAAGAAGAACGGGAACGGCTGGCGGCATTGCGTCAGGCAGGCGTGCTTGAGCGCGGAGAACTGATAGAGCCCGGCGCCGATGAAGATCGCGCCGGAGAACAATCCGCTCGCCGAGGCCATGCCGTCGTCGATGAGCGCGAGGCGCGTCAAAGCGAATTGGGCGAGTGTGGCCGCCGCGGCAAAGCCGAGCCAGATCACCGTATAGCCGCCCGCGAGCACGAAGGGCGATACGATGCGCTCGCCCTTCTTGGCCGCGGTGTCGGCGATCTCGGCATAGGTGAAAATCATCGGCCCGGCGGTCGGCAGCATCATCGCCAGCGTCATGGCCCCCCACATCAGCCCAACCAGCACGAAACCGGTCGCCCCCCAGGCGCCGTGCGGCATGCCGAGGCCGAAGGTGGGGCTGCAAATAGCGTTGATCGCCCGCGGCAGCAGGTCGAGCGCTCCCATGCCGGGCCCGAGGCCCGCGGCCGGCCCCCCCATATTGCCGATCAGGAGGCCGAGATAGAGCCAGCCAAGACTGGCGATCACGACCACGCAGGCAATCGCCAGGACCTTCGGGCGCGCCAGCAGCGCGCCGAGCCGGCTGGCGGCGGCGGACAGATGGGTCAGGCGGCGGTCGACGGTTTCCGTCATGGGGCTCCTTTAGCGCATCGGCAGGGTCCGCGGTATCCGGGCTTGCGCGCTATGGTTTCCGCCCTCGCCCGGTCATGCTAGTGCGTTTAGCGGCAAAGGAAGCGAGGCGATTTGATGCCGGACAAAGAAGAGACCGTCGGCGAGGCCGTCGTCGTGGGCAGCGGGCCCGCCGGCCTGACCGCGGCGATCACCCTGGCGGAAGGCGGTATTGCCACCATTCTGGTGGGCAAACGGCCCGAACGGCCCGACAACCGCACCACCGCCCTGCTCGGGGGTTCCGTTACCGCGCTGGAAACCCTGGGCGTATGGGAACTCTGTGCGGAACAGGCCGCGCCGCTCAGCCACCTGCGTATCGTCGACGACACCGGCCGGCTCTGGCGCGCGCCCGAGGTCAAGTTCGACGCCGGCGAGATCGGGCTCGAGGCCTTCGGCTACAATATCGAGAACCGGCATCTGGTCGAGGCGCTGGAGGAGCGCGCGCGCGACCTGCCCGGCCTGCGGCTGATCGAGGACGAAGTGCGCGAGGTCGCACCCGACCCGGACGGCGTCACCGTCAGGCTCGGCGGCGGGGAAACCCTGCGTGCGCCGCTCGTCGTCGGCGCCGACGGCAGACGGTCGCTGTGCCGCGAGGCAGCCGGCATAACGGTCGAGGAACGCAAATACCGCCAGGTCGCGCTGACCGTCTGCCTCAAGCATTCCCGTCCGCACCGCGACACGTCGACCGAATTCCACACGCCGAGCGGGCCGTTCACGCTGGTGCCTTTGCCCGGCCTGCGCTCGAGCTTGGTCTGGGTGCTCGATCCGGCCGATGCCGACGACATTGCGGCGCTCGACGATGAGCTCTTGGCGGACGAGATCGAGGCCGCCTCCCATTCCATCCTCGGCAAGATCGAGGTCGAGCCCGGGCGCGGCCTGTTTCCGCTTTCCATCATCAGCGCGCGCCGCTTCGGAGCGAGCCGCATCGCGCTCGTCGGCGAGGCCGCGCATGTCGTGCCGCCGATCGGCGCGCAAGGGCTGAACCTCGGGCTGCGCGACGCCGCGGCCATCGGCGAGCTCGCCGTGTTCGCGCATCGCGCCGGCCACGATATCGGCAGCGACGAGGTGCTGGCGCGCTACGAGCGCATGCGGCGCGGCGATGTCGGCAGCCGCGCCGTGGCCATCGATCTGCTCAACCGCACGCTGCTCGCCGAGTTTCTGCCCGCGCAAGCCCTGCGCGGGATCGGGCTCTATTTGCTCGACTGCATCGGTCCCTTGCGCCGCGCCGTCATGCGCGAGGGAATCATGCCGCGTCTGTCGCTGCCGAAGCTCATGCGCGGGGAGATGCTGTAAGCCGGCGTCGCGGGGGTCCTTCTCCGCGCGTCCGCGCGCGCGCCAGGTCTAACCCCACCTGAACAACATCACCGGCAGCGTATGCGTCTTCACCAGCCACATCACGCTGGTGAGCGTGAGCACCGAGACCAGCGTGCCGACCATCACCGCGCTCGAAGCCTGCTCGACCCAGACGTCGTATTGGCGCGCGAACACGAACACGTTGAGCGCCGGCGGCAAGGCCGCCATCAGCACCGCCGTATAGACCCAGATCTGATCGAACGGTCCGAACAGCGACAGAAGCAGGAACACCACGACCGGGTGCATCAACAGCTTCACCGCCACCACCGGCGGAATCTCCCACGGAATCTTCTTGAGCGGCCGCAGCGCCACGGTCACGCCGAGCGCGAACAGCGCGCAAGGCGCGGAAGCGTTCTGCAGGAACTGCATCAGCCGGTCGATCGCGACCGGCGGCTTGACATGCAGCGCGGCCGAGGCGACGCCGAGCGCGCTCGCGATGATGAGCGGATGACCGGCCACCCGCTTGAACACTTCAAGCGCGATGCCCGCCACGCTCATCGGCTTGGGCCGGGCGAGCGCCATCATGAACGGCACCAGCGTGAACAGGATGATGTTGTCGAAGCAGAAGATCAGCGCGACCGGCACGGCCGCCTGCGATCCCAAGGTCGCTAGCGCCAGTCCCGGGCCCATATAGCCGATATTGCCGTAGCCGCCGGCCAGTCCCGCGATCGCGGATTCGCCGATATTGCCCCTGCGAATGAGCATGCCGATGGCGAAGGCGACCGAGAAGGCCCAGAAGGTGGCGAGCGTGGTGGCGAACACGAAATCGACCCGCGCGAGCTGCTCGAGCGGGGTCTGCGCCAGGATGCGGTAGAACAGCGCCGGCAGCGACACATAGACGATGAAGAAGTTCATCCAGCCGAGCGCCGTGTCGGGGATCTGCTTGATCCGGCCGCAGGCGAAGCCGATGAAGATCAGGCCGAAAAACGGCAGCGCCAGGTTGAGGACTTCGATCATGCGGCGGGTTCCGGCCGGCCGGATCCGCCCGCGGGATCGCCCACTTGGCGCGGCCTTTGCATTCCTCTAAACGGCGGACTGACCTTTTGGAAGGACCGGAAACCGTGAAGCTGCCCCGCCAATTCTTCGCCCCTCTGGCCATCGGCGCCCCCGCGCCCATGCGGGAATTGCCCGTGCGGCTCGAACGCATGATCCATTTCGTGCCGCCGCATGTGGAAAAGATGCGCGCCAAGGTGCCGGACCTGGTGCGCCAGGTGGACGTGGTCCTGGGCAATCTGGAGGACGCCATCCCGGTCGAGGCCAAGGCTGCGGCCCGCGCCGGCTTCATCGAGATGGCGAAAACGGTCGATTTCGGCGCGACCGGTCTGTGGACCCGCATCAATGCGCTCAATTCGCCCTGGGCGCTCGACGACGTGATTGAGATCGTGGGCGCGGTCGGGCACAAGCTGGACGTCATCATGCTGCCCAAGGTCGACGGGCCCTGGGACATCCATTATCTCGACCAGCTGCTCGCCCAGCTCGAGGCCCGGCACAAGATCGGCAAGCCGATCCTCATCCACGCCATCCTGGAGACCGCGCAGGGCGTCAACAATGTGGAGGCCATCGCCAGCGCCTCCCCGCGCATGCACGGCATGAGCCTGGGACCGGCCGACCTCGCCGCCTCGCGCGCCATGAAAACCACGCGGGTCGGGGGCGGCCATCCCGACTACAAGGTGCTGGCCGACCAACAGGGCGACAGCCCGCGCGCCGCCTTCCAGCAGGACCTCTGGCACTACACCATCGGCAAGATGGTGGACGCCTGCGCCGCCGCCGGCATCAAGCCGTTCTACGGCCCGTTCGGGGATTTTTCCGATCCGGCCGCCTGCGAGGCGCAGTTCCGCAACGCCTTCCTGATGGGCTGCCTGGGAGCCTGGTCGCTGCACCCCTCCCAGATCGCCATCGCCAAGACGGTATTCTCGCCCGACCCGGCGGAAGTCGCCTTCGCCAAGAAGATATTGGACGCCATGCCCGATGGGGCCGGCGCCGTCATGATCGACGGCAAGATGCAGGACGACGCCACCTGGAAACAGGCCAAGGTGCTGATGGATCTGGCCCGGCTGGTGGCGGCCAAGGACCCGGATATGGGGGCCCGCTATGGGTTCTGACCGGCGCTCTGGCAATGACCTTGCCGATGCATTATCTGGTCTGGCCATGGACAAAGTGCGTACAGCTAAATTCCAGATCGGCCAGGTGGTTAAGCACAGGCTGTTCTCGTTCCGTGGCGTGATTTTCGATATCGACCCGGTGTTCAACAATACCGAGGAATGGTGGGAGTCGATCCCGGCCGATATCCGCCCGAGCAAGGACCAGCCCTTCTATCACCTGTTCGCGGAGAACGAGGAGACCGAATACGTCGCCTATGTCTCCGAGCAGAATCTTTTGCCGGACACCTCGGGCAAGCCGATCCGTCATCCCGATGTCGCCGACGTGTTCGAATGGGACGACAGCGGCAATTACCGCCCGCGCAACAACCAGGTGCATTGAGCTTTCGGTCCGCGCGCCCGGCGCGCGCTGCAACGACGGCGGAAACAAGAAAGGCGCAGCTGCAAGCCGCGCCTTTTTGCATCGATGTCGCTCGCGCCGCGCCGGCTATTTCTGCGGCTGCGGCGCCTGCTGGCCTTCCAGCTTCTTGCGCGCTTCTTCGGCCTTCTTCTGCAGTTCGGCCTGCAGCTTGCGCTGCTGCTCTTCGAACGCCTTCGGATCGGTCGGCGGGCCGTCATAGGCCTTGGCGAAGTCGGTGAGCGGCAGCGGCAGGCTGATCGGCGTGCCCTGCATGTTGATCGCCTGCACCGTGATGGTCTGGCCCTTCTTCATCTTTGCGACCATGTCGTCGGTGACCGGATAGTCCGACATGCAGCCGACCGGGAAGCAGATCTTGTAGGGCGACTGCATCGGCTGGCCCTGGTCGATAATCACGCGGGTGCCGTGCGGCAGCTGCATGCCGAGCGGAACGGTCACGCGCAGGACCTTCGGCTCGCCTTGCGGCTCGAACAGCTGCACGATCGCGACCGGCATGCCGTTTTCGAGCCGGCCGTCCTTGGTGATGACGCAGACTTCCTTGTTGTTGGTGTCCTGGCCCTTGCCGCACACCTTCATCCACGGCGAATACATGAGCTGCGGTTGGCCGGTCGCGGCCTGCGGCTGCTGCTGCGGTGCAGCGGGCTTCGCGGCTGGCGCCTTCGGCGCGGCGGGCTTGGCTGCCGGCTTCTGCTGCGCGAGCGCCGTCGGCGCGGCGAAGGTCGCGGCTCCAATCAACACACCCGCCGCCGCGACAGTGGCGGTCAGCACCCGGCCCAGCGGCCGGGCCGATGCGATCCGATGATCCATTGCGATTTTTCCCTTGTACTTAACCGTCCCCGCCGCCCGTCGCCGGCCCGAACGGTCGCCTCATTGGCCGCTCTCTCCGTTTGAAATACGGCGGGAGCGTGACATTAGACCCCGTTGCCTGATAGCCGAATTCACGCCTGCAATAAAGCCACGAATGCGCCGAAAATACGGGGGCAACCGCTATCCACGCCCCTGTGGTAAATTTATAGGAGAAACCGAAACGAATCGCATCGATCCCTTGCCGCTCTTGTCCGCGCCACGCTCGGCTCCCTCCCCGCCGGCCCGTTTTGCGCCGTCGCGGCGCGCCGTCGTGCTCGGCGGGCTCGCGGCCATGTCGAGGCTCGGCGGCGGCGCGGCGCGGTCCGCGCCCAACATGGCGGCGCACGCCATCGCCATGCATGGCGAACCGGCTTGGCCCGCCGATTTCACGGCGCCGACCTATGCCAATCCGGCCGCCCCGAAAGGCGGGCAACTGGTGCAAGGGGTGCTCGGCACTTTCGACAGCCTGAACCCGTTCATCGTCAAGGGCCTGCCCGCCGCCAATATTCGCGGCTATGTGGTCGAAAGCCTGCTCGCGCGCGGCTATGACGAGCCCTTCACGCTCTACGGACTACTCGCCGAAAGCGTCGAAACCGATGCGGCGCGCAGTTTTGTGACCTTTGCGATCAATCCGTCCGCGCGTTTTTCCGACGGCAAGCCGGTGACGCCCGACGACGTGATCTTTTCCTGGCAGCTACTGCGCGACCACGGCCGGCCCAATTACCGCATCTATTATGCCAAGGTCGCAAAGGTGGAGGCGCTCGATGCCCGCCGCGTGCGCTTCGATCTTTCCGGCGCGGACGACCGCGAATTGCCGCTGATCATCGGCCTCATGCCGGTGCTCGCGAAACACGCGGTCGACACCGAGACGTTCGAGGACACGACGTTCCAGCCGCTCACCGGCAGCGGTCCCTATACCGTCAGCGCGGTCAAGCCGGGCGAAAGCGTCACCTTCGAGCGCGATGCAAAATATTGGGGACGCGATCTTCCGATCAATCGCGGCCTGTGGAATTTCGACCGCATCCGGTTTGATTATTACCGCGACGGCAATACCCATTTCGAAGCCTTCAAGAAGGGCCTCTATGACTTGCGGGTGGAAACCGATCCGGGCCGCTGGCAGACCGCCTATGATTTCCCGGCGCTGCGCGAAGGCAAGGTCGTGAAAGAGGAATTTCCCTACGGCCTGCCGAAAGGCATGGACGGGCTGGTCTTCAACACGCGCCGGCCGATGTTCTCCGACATCCGCGTGCGCGAGGCGATCCTCAACCTGTTCGATTTCGAGTGGATCAATCACACCTACTTCTTCGATCGCTACCGGCGCACGGCGAGCTATTTCGACGGCTGTGATCTGTCCGCCCACGGCGTTGCGGCCGATGCGCGCGAGCGCGAATTGCTCGCGCCCTTTCCCGGCGCGGTGCGTCCCGACATCATGGACGGGGCCTGGGCGCCGCCCAAGACCGACGGCTCAGGCCGCGACCGTCACGGCCTGCGCCGCGCCTTCGCGCTGTTCAGAGAGGCCGGCTATGCGCTCAAGGGGACGGTGCTCACCCACATGGCGAGCGGCCGGCCGCTTACGTTCGAAATCCTCACCACCACGCGCGACCAGGAACGGCTCGCGCTCGCCTTCGTGCGCAGCCTGAAGCGCGCCGGCATCGATGCCAGCGTGCGCAATGTCGACGCCACGCAATTCGAACGTCGCCGTATCGCCTTCGATTTCGACATGATGCAGTACCGGTGGGAACAGTCGCTGTCGCCCGGCAACGAGCAGTTTTTTTATTGGGGCTCGGAGGCGGCCGATCAGCAAGGCAGCCGCAACTACATGGGCGTGAAATCGAAGGCGGTCGACGCCATGATCGGCGCCATGCTGAGCGCCACCACGCGCGCGGACTTCGTCGCCGCCACGCGCGCGCTCGACCGCGTGCTGCTGTCGGGCTTTTACGTCATCCCGCTCTACTATCCGCCCGTGCAATGGGTCGCTCGCTGGACGACGATTGCGCATCCCGGGCCCACGTCGCTGTTCGGCTATCTGCCGGAAACCTGGTGGGCAAAGGACGCCGCGCCATGAGGAGTGATCCATGATCCTCGGCGACGGTGAGCGATCCAGGCTGAGCGGCAGCGATGCGACGCTCGACGGTTTGTTTCGCCGGATCGGCGTTCGCAATCCCGACGCGTTGGCCTTGGTCGATCCGCCCAACCGCGCCGATTTTACCGGCGGCCAGCCGCGCGCGCTGACCTATGCCGACGCCGACCGCGCCATTTCCGCGTTCGCCACGCGGCTGCGCAGTTTCGGCCTCTACAGCGACACCGTGGTGGCGATCCAGCTCGGCAATACCGTGGAGAGCGTCGTCGCCCTGCTCGGCGTCCTGCGGGCCGGCATGATCGCGGCGCCGATCCCGTTGCTATGGCGGCAGAAGGACATGACCGAGGCGCTCGGTCGGGTCGGCGCCCGCGTCATCGTGACGGCGCCCCGCATCGGCGCCTGCGCGCACACCGAGATCGCCATGCAGGTGGCGGCGGAACTGTTTCCGATCCGATACGTCTGCGGATTCGGCGCCGATCCCGGCGACGGGGTCGTGCCGCTCGACGACATCTTCGATGCGGCCGACACCGTTCTCCCGGTGCAAGACCGAAGGCCGGGCAACCCCGCGGCTCATGTCGCGGCCATCACCTACGACCTCACCGGCGACGGCTGGATTCCACTCGCCCGAAGCCATGCCGAATTGACCGCTGGCGGTTTGAGCGTGTTCCTGGAAAGCGGCCTGGCCGCGGGGACCCCGATCCTGTCCACGATCCCGCTCGGATCGTTCGCCGGCTTGTCGCTGATGCTTCTGCCGTGGCTCTTGAGCGGCGGCACGCTTCACCTGCATCACGGCTTCGATGCCGATGCCTTCGCCGCGCAATCCGCCTCGCTGCGCGGCGGCATGGTCGTTGTGCCGGCACCGGCGCTTGCGGACATGGCGGACGCGGGCCTGCTCGACCAGGCCGGCACCGTCGCGGCCCTGTGGCGCGCGCCCGAGCGCATGGCATCGGACGCGCGCTGGCGCGGCGCGGCCGCGCTCATCGACATTGCCTGCTTCGGCGAAATCGGCCTGATCGCGGCCCGGCGCGCGGCCGACGGCATGCCCGCGCCGATCCCCTGCGGCGCGGTGTCCAATCCGCGCAATGCGGCGGGCGCCGTCGTCAGCCTCGCCACCATGCGCACGAAAGCCAACACGCTCGCGCTGCGTGGCCCGATGGTGCCCGTGACCGCCTTTCCGCCGGGGGCGGACGCTCCCCCGTTCGCGGCCGACGATGCCGGCTTCGTCGATACCGGATTCCCGTGCCGTATCGAGCGCGATAGCGGAACGCTGACGATCTCGGCGCCGCCCGGCGGCTATGCGGGGATCGGCTATTACCGTTTCCGCCAGCACGATCTGGAAAGCGATGTCGCCGGCGTCGATCCGGCCGCAACGATCGTCGCCCTGCCCGACGCCATGCTGGGCCAGCGCCTGGCCGGCAGCGCGCCCGACCGTACGGCATTGCAGGAACAAGCCCAGGCCCGCGGCCTCAATGCGCTGATCGCCGGAGCCTTTCGCAGCCGTAAGCCGAATGCCGCGTAATCGGCAGGCCTCATTGACGACGTATTAACAAGCGCGCGGTACGGTGACGCGAGTTCAGTAACCTCCGCGTGCATCTCATGTCGCTTCAAGGTCCGTTGATCGTGGTGGCCGACCATCCGGCGTCCGCCCTCGTCGAAGCGCTGAGCGCGGCCGGTGCCTTCCCCATCGTCGAAGCCAAGTGGGCCGATGCCCCGACCGCCTTCGTCGCGGTCAAGCCCGCCGGCGTCGTCATCGCCGAGCCGGGTCCCGCGCCGTCGGAAGCCGCCGCGCGCATGCTGTGCCTGCAGATCGCCACCGTGAACGGGCCGATCGTGCCGACCCTGGCATTGGCCTATGACGATCTCGATCCCGCCATTCCCGCGGCCTTGCCGGTCGATGCCGCCCAGCCGGTCGAGCATCTGATCGCCCGCTTGCAATCCGCCATGCGCGTGCGCGCCATGCATGCGACGGTTCTGCGCCGCATCGAGCTGTCGGCGGCAAATGGCGGGCAGTTGATGAAGCTTCCCACGTCCGATGCGCTCGACGACGCGACCGTGCTGGTGCTCGGCCGCGGTCCGCTCTATCCGGCGCTCAGCGTCGCCATGGGCGAACGCGTGAAAGTGATCGGCGCGCTCAGCCTCGAGACCGCCGCCGCGCATCTCGAGGCGCGCGACATCGACGGCGTGGTGGTCGGCGACGGCTTCCCGCCGCGCATGGTCGAGGCCTTCCTGGCATTGCTGGCCGAGGACACCCGCTTGCGCGATCTGCCGGTGGCGGTGGTGGGCGAAGCGCCCGACGAATTCGGCGACACATTGCCCAACATCGATTACCTCGGCGGCGATCCCGCGCGCCTGGTGGCGCGCGTGCTGCCGCTGGTCCGCATGCACGCCTTCGAAGCGCGCCTGAAAAGGATGCTCACGTCGCTCGACACCGGCGGCATGATCGACTGCGAAACCGGCCTGCTCACGCGCGAGTCGTTCTGCCGCGAATTGGGAAAGGCGGTGGCGGAGGCCGCCGACCGCAGCCAGCCCCTTTCGCTCGCCCGCTTCTCCTTCGACGGCCCGCTCGATAAGCGCGCGAGCCTCGACGGTGCCCGGCTCGCCAACCGTCTCATCCGCACCATCGACTTCGCCACGCGGGAAGACGACGGCGCGATCCTGATCGCCTTTCCGCAGAGCAACCTGCGCAACGCCCATGTGGTGGCACGCCGCATCGCCGCCGCGTTGAAGAACACCATGCTCGCGCCGCACCGTGCGCACGAGAAGGTCACCGCCAATGTCACGCTCGCGACCCTCAAGGCGGGCGACACCCTCGACACGCTGCTTCTGCGCGTCATGGGAAACCGCATGGTTGCCGCCGAATAGGCGAAGGCCTAGGCTCTCCCGAAACAGGAGAGCCGAGTTCCATGTCCGACCCACAGCCCGTCCGCATCGACGTCGTTTCCGACGTGGTCTGCCCCTGGTGTTTCATCGGCAAGCGCCGGCTCGAAAAGGCCATTGCGCTCAAGTCCGACATCCCGGTCGAGGTGCATTGGCATCCCTATTTTCTCAATGACTGGATTCCGCCCGAGGGAATGTCGCGCGAGCAGTATCTGACCACCAAGTTCGGTTCGCCCGAGCGCTACAAGGGCATTGCCGAGCGTGTGTCGGCGGCCGCCGCCTCGGAAGGCCTGGTCTATGCCGCCGACAAGATGACCCGGCAGCCCAACACGCTCGACTGCCACCGCCTCATCCTGTGGGCTGGCGGCATCGGCAAGGCGGCCGAGATGAAGCAGCGGCTGATGGACCTCTATTTCACCGAAGGCGCCGACCTGAGCAATCGCGCGGTTCTGGTGGAGGCCGCGGCCGAGGTCGGCCTCGATCCCGAGGACGTGCGCGCCGCGCTCGACAGCGAGCAGGACATGGCGGTCGTCGAACAGCAGGCACAGCAGGCCAAGGAAGCCGGCATCGAAGGCGTGCCCTGCTTCATCTTCGGCGGCCGCTTCGCGGTTTCGGGCGCGCAGGCACCGGAATATCTCGCCGCCGCCATCGAGCGCACCGCGCAGGCCAACAACGAGGCGGCCGAGTAGCGGGACCAGCGCGCGATGCAGATCAGCGCGGCGGTCGTTGGATGCGCGGCGTCGTGCAAGGCGTGCCCGTACCGAAGGGGGGGGCATCCACCTGCCCGCCAGCCCGACAAAGCGACGATTACCGTCGAAGTCACTTCCGGCACAACCCGAGAAACGGTCGATCTTCAGGGCGTACCAGCAACCTTCGCCTACTTTGCGAGAGTGAAATCAAAATAGCCGTTTGTCACGTTGGCTAGGCCGCCTTGGCCTGCTCGGCGATGCGGGCGAGCTTGCGCAGGATCGCCGTGGTGCCCTTGAGCCGCTCGACCGGCGTATTCCATTCGTCGAGGAA
>Ga0182748_1003776_pt1 | contig 12512 bp, 10 predicted proteins | sample eDN3rd37CKraftOP_FD_128877 | JGI IMG/M metagenome (GOLD analysis project Ga0182748, IMG submission 128877) | Enriched Organic Plus compost microbial communities from Emeryville, California, USA - eDNA 3rd pass 37_C Kraft OP (version 2) (version 2) ...
CGCGCGCAAGCACCATCGGCGCGGACGCGAATACGACAACGAGTGGACCCCTTATTGGAAGGCCGATCCGTCGTTCCGGGTGCAAACGCCGTTCTACGGCTTCGACGACGTGCGCCTGTGCACGCTGCACGGCGACCGCGTCCAGGGCGACTACGCGCGCTGGCTGGCCGAACGCCATCCCGATCCCGACAGCCTGCGCGGCCGCGAGAACGCCATTCCCGACGCCCGCTACGACTCGCCGCAGGCGTGGCGTACCCGCATGCCGGTGGAGCTGTATCCGTCCACCTACGTTGCCGAACAGACCTGCGAGTGGCTGGCGCGGCACGCCGCGCGGACGGACGATGCGCCGTTCTTCATCCAGTGCTCGTTTCCCGATCCCCATCATCCCTTCACGCCGCCGGGCAAGTACTGGGACATGTACGATCCGGCCGGCATTCCGCTGCCGCCTTCGTTCCACCAGCACCGGATGCCCGCGTTGCTGCAGGCCGTGCACGACCGCACGCGCGCAGGCGCCTCGCGCGAGGCCTATGTGCCGTTCGCGCTCAGCGAACGCGAGTGCCGCGAGATCACCGCGCTGACCTATGGCTCGATCGGGCTGATCGACGACTCCGTGGGCAGGGTGCTGGCCCGGCTCGATGAACTCGGGCTGCGCGAGAACACCGTGGTCGTCTTCACCTCGGACCACGGCGAGATGATGGGCGACCATGGCATTGCGCTCAAGGGCGTCATGCACTACCGCAGCGTGACGCAAGTGCCTTTCGTCTGGCACGACCCGCAACTGCCGGCAGGCCGGCAAGGCGCGGTGCTGGACACTGTGGCGGGCACCATAGACCTGGCGCAGACCCTCCTGGCCCGTGCCGGGCTGGCGCCGTTCAACGGCATCCAGGGCGCGAACCTGCTGCCGCTGATCCGGGGCGAGTCCCGGGCGGCGCCCGAACGCGCCGGTATCGTGGTCGAAAGCGAGCCCTTGCAATACGCCTTCGGCCGGCCGCGCCGCTTCAAGGTCCGTACGCTGTTCGACGGCCGCTATCGCCTGACCTTGTCCGACGATCCGGCCGTGTGCGAGTTCTATGACTTGCAGGAGGATCCCCACGAGGTCGAGGACCTGTGGAACGAGCCGGCGGCCCGGGCCGAGCGGGACCGGCTGGTCGGCGTGCTGGCCGTCGAGATGATCCGCCTGTCGGAGAGTTCGCCGCTGCCCAGCGCGCAGGCCTGAGCGGATCCTAAGTCAGGTCGAACCGGAACAGCGCCGCATAGCGCACCGCCGATCCGGCCGGCGCGCCGCAATACAGGCCCAGGGTCTCGAAGCGTGCCGGCGGGACGCCGGCAGGTTGCGGGGGAGGGGAGGGAGCGGGCTGGCCGTGCTTGAAGCGCGCCAGCGTCACGTGAGGGCGGAAAGGCCGGCTTTCCACCGGCAGCGCCATGCCGGTCAGGATCGCCTGGGTTTCGGCTACGAGTTGTCGCAGGCCATCGGGTAATGCATAGCCGGCCACCGCCACCCGCGGCCGTGCGGGACTGGGCCAGAGCTCCAGCGATGTGAACGCGAGGTCCGGCAGCCGGCGCGCCAGGGGGCGGAGCGCGTCATGCAGGCCGGCTTCGCACTCCGCCGTGAGCGCGCCGAGGAAGGCGATCGTCAGGTGCAGGTCGGCAGGATGCAGTCGCGCGGGCGCCGGCAGGGACTTGGCCAGTCCCTTGAGACGGCGCCGCGTCGGCGCGTCGGGACCGAGGGCGATGAAGCAGCGCGAGCGGTTGGGGGCGGGCCTGTCGTGCGCGAAGGACGGCGTCATCGGGAGCTCCTGGTGCGGTGCGAGAAAGCGGCGCTGGCCGCGGCGCGCTGCCAGCGGTAGGATACCGCCCGGCGCCTAGTGCTGCGCGATGAGCCGCCCCATGGTTTCTATCCGGTTGGTCCAGACATAGCCCGGGAAGCGGCGCGGGACGCGCTCGAGGTCTTCCGGCGTGTCGATACCTGTGTTGAAGCCGCCGCCCGAGTACGGCCCCATGACGATGACTTCGCTGCCGGCCGCGCGCATGCGCGCGGCGAAACGGTACGGCCAGCCCCACAGCGCCCAGCCGTAATTGACCGGCACGATGACCAGTGTGTCGCGGCAGGCGTCGGGGACGATGCCGCTCCAGCCGTAGAGTGCGTAGCGCAGCAGGCAGGACAGCGTCGAGGCGCGGTCGTAGCCGCGCAGGCCCGGTACGCGCGCGATGCTGGCGCGCGTGGGTTCCGTCCCGCCGTAGACGCCGAACACGCTGTCGCGCCAGGCCGGCCGGGCGTTGAGCATGTCGGCCAGCGCCTGCCCTTCTTCCTGGCGGCGGCTCTTGAAGTTGACCAGAAAACGGCCGGTGGGGAACGCCGCGAACACCTCGTCCAGCGTCGGCATCTGGCCTACCCCGCGGCCCCGCAGCGGCCAGGTCTTCCCGCCGTCGGCGGTATAGCCGTAGCCGATGTCCAGCGTCTTGAGCGCCGCCATGGGCGTTTTTTCGGTCACGCCCTTGCCGTCGGTGCGGCAATCCAGCGTCCAGTCGTGGAAAACCGCGAATTGCCTGTCCGGCGTGAGGTGCACGTCCAGTTCGACCACGCTCGCGCCCGCCTCGAAGGCGGCGCGCATCGACGCGATGGTGTTCTCCATGTACTCGTGCGTCGGGGGCCGGATGCCGTCGGCCGTGCAGGTATCGCCATCGACGTCTCCGCCGGCGTAGGTCTGGTGCACGCCCCGGTGGGCGAGCGGGCGTGGGTGCGTATCCGGCGGGAGCGCCGTGAACAGCGAGGTGTTGGCCAGCCACAGCGCGGCTGCTGCCAGCGCCAGAAGAACGGCGGCGCGTCTCATGGGCATCGACCCGGATTCCGGAAAACGGCAATTCTTGCACGTTGCGGGCCACATATCAGCTTTGACGCCCGCGCGATAGCTGTCGCGGCCGGCGCTGCGTATGCTGGCAAGCTCCCAGGCGAGTCGCCCGATTCTTCTTGTGGATACGCCATGACGTGTTTATCCGGTGTCCGAGTGCTGGACCTCAGCCGCGTGTTTTCCGGTCCGTGGGCATCGCAGATGCTTGCCGATTTCGGCGCGGACGTGATCAAGGTGGAACGGCCGGGTCGCGGCGACGACGTGCGGCAGCAGGGATTGCGGGTCAAGGACGCCGATGGGCGCGAGACGCGCGAGACGTCGTCCTACCTGGCCATGAACCGCGGCAAGCGTTCCATTACCGTCGATCTCTCGCAGCCGGACGGCCAGCAGCTGATCCGCGACCTCGCGCGGCAGAGCGACATCCTGATCGAGAATTTCAAGGCGGGCGACCTCGCGCGCCACGGCCTGGACTACGCCTCGTTGTCGGCGGTCAATCCCCGGCTGGTCTATTGCTCCATCAGCGGCTTCGGCCAGACCGGACCCTACCGGCACTTGCCCGGCTACGATCCGCTCTTCCAGTCGATGAGCGGCCTGATGAGCATTACCGGCCACGCGGATGGCGAACCGGGAGGCGGGCCGCTGCGCGTCGGCTACTCGGTAGGGGACATCACCGCGGGCTTCTACGCCGTGTGCGCCGTCCTGGCGGCATTGCGCCAGCGCGACATGGTGTCGGGCCAGGGGCAGCACATCGACCTGGCCTTGCTCGACGCGCAGGTGGCCGCCGTCTCGCACGTCGCCATGATGTACCTGGTGTCGGGCGAGCAGCCGCCGCGCCTGGGCAACGCCTCGCCGATCACCTGCCCCTGGCAGTCATTCGATTGCGCGGACGGCCAGATCGTGGTGGCGGTGGGCAACGATACGCAGTTCTCGGCGTTCTGCCGGGTGCTGGGCATGCCGGAGCTGGCGACCGACGAGCGTTTCTCCACGAACCGGATGCGCGCGCGGAACCGGCTGGAGCTGGTTCCCGTCCTGGCCGATGCGCTCGCCAGGCGCCCGGTTGCGCAGTGGCAGGCCGAGTTCCAGGACGCCGGAGTCCCGAGCGGCCCGATCAACGGCTTCGCTGAGGTCTTCGCCGATCCCCAGATCGTGCACCGCCAGATGTTGATGCACCTGCCGCACGACGAGATCGGCCGCGTGCCGCAGGTGGCGAACCCCGTGCGCTTCTCGGCCAATCCCATCGAGTACGACCGACCCCCGCCCCTCCTTGGCCAGCATACCGAGGAAGTGCTGGCCGAGCTGCTCGGTCTGGATGCCGAGAGCCTGGACCGGCTTCGCCGCAACCGGGTCATCTAGGAACAGGCCCGAGCTCCATGCCGGCACCGCTCTCCCGCATCCGCGTCCTGGACCTGAGCCGCGTCTTCGCCGGCCCGTTCGCCGGCCAGATGCTGGCGGATTTCGGCGCCGACGTCATCAAGGTCGAACGCCCCCGGACCGGCGACGAAACCCGGCATCACGGGCAGAGGATCCGCGACAGCCGGGGGAACGAAACCGACGGCACGGCGGCGTTCCTGTCGATGAACCGCGGCAAGCGCTCGGTGACGGTCGATATCGCAAAACCCGAGGGGCAGGACATCGTCCGCGCCCTTGCCGCGCAGAGCGACGTGCTCATCGAGAACTTCAAGGCCGGCGAGCTCGGGCGCTATCGCCTGGATTATGCGTCGCTGCATGCGCTCAACCCCCGGCTCGTCTATTGCTCGATCACGGGCTTCGGGCAGACCGGGCCGCGCAGCCGCGAGCCCGGCTACGACCTGGCCTTCCAGGCCATGAGCGGCATCATGAGCATCACCGGGCATCCCGATGGCGCGCCGGGCGAGGGCCCGCAGCGCGTAGGCTATTCCGTCTCCGACATCACGGCCAGCTACCATGCGGTCATCGCGATACTGGGCGCGCTCTATGCCCGCGAAACAGGAGCCTGCGCGGGCCAGCACATCGACGTCGCGCTGCTGGACTCGCAGATCGCCGCGGCTTCGCACGTGGCGATGCAATACCTGCTGTCGGGCGTGCAGCCCGCGCGCGTCGGTTCCGGTTCGCACTTCATGGCTCCCTACCAGGTGTTCCACTGCAGCGACCATCCGCTCGTCATCCTGTGCGGCAACGACGCGCAGTTCCGCAGCCTCGCCGCGGCGCTGGGGCGGGCGGACCTGGCGCAGGATCCACGCTGCGCGACGAACCCGGAGCGGCTGCGGCATCGCCAGTGGCTGGCCGCGGAAATCCAGGCCGTGGTGGGCACCCGATCCCGCTCGGCGTGGGTGGTGGCCTTCCAGGAAGCCGGCGTGCCGTGCGCGCCGATCTACGAGTTCGCGCAGACCTTCGACGACCCTCAGGTCAGGCACCGGAACCTGGTCATGTCCATGCCGTTCGCGGCCACCGGGACGCTGCCCATGATCGCCAATCCGCTGCGGTTTTCGGAAACGTCCGTCGTGTACGAACGTCCGCCTCCCGGCCTGGGCGAACACACCGACGAGGTCTGCACCGGCTTGCTGGGCATGTCCCCCGAACAACTTGCGGCCCTGCGACGCGACGGCGTCCTGTAGGCCACGGGCTCGAATGATGACACCGTCTTCCTTTCTCGACGACAACGCGGATATCGCCGCCTTCCGCGACAGCGCCGGCGACTTCCTGGGCGCGGTGGACCAGCGCATGCGCACGCGCGCGCTTCAGGAACATCCCGCCGGGTTCGACCGCAACTACTGGCAAGCGCTCGCCGCCCAGGGCTGGTTTTCCATACTGGTTCCCGAGGACGATGGCGGCATGGGGCTCGGGTTGGCGGAGGTGTGCGCCGTTGCCGACCAGGCCGGCTATCACCTGTTGCCGGAACCTTTCGTCGATGCGGGCGTTCAACCGCTGCAGTTGCTGGCCCTGCTGCCGCCGGGCCCGTTGCGCACGCGCCTGGTCGAAGGGATGCAGGCGGGCACGATCGTCGCCGGCGTGGCCTGGCAGGAAAGCGCCGGCCAGACCGAACCCGAGACGCCGGCAACCATCGCCAAGCGGGAGGGCGGGCGGCTGCGGCTGCGCGGCCGCAAGCGCTTCGTGCAGCCGGCAGTGGATGCGGACGGCTGGCTGGTCTGGGCCTGCTTCGAGGGCGACGATGCCATCCTGTGGCTGCCGGCGACCGCGCCGGGCGCATCTGCAGAGTCCCGCTGCGGCGTGGATGGCAGCGTGCAGGGCGACATTGCGCTGGACGCCAGCCTGCCGGGCGCGGAGGATGCCATCCTGGCCGTCGGGGAGCCGGCGCGCCGCGCCTTGCGGCAGGCGAACGAGGCGGCTCGCATCGCCCAGGCCGCGGAGCTCGCCGGCATCGCGCGCCGCGCCTTCGAGCTGACGCGCCAGTATCTGTGCGACCGCGAGCAGTTCGGCAAGCCCATCGGCAGCTTCCAGGCGCTGCAGCATCGGCTGGTCGACGGCTGGATGCAGGTCGAGCTCGCCGCCGCGTGCCTGCGCGACGTCCTCGTCCAGGCCCGGGCCGCTGGCGATGATCCGGCTGCGCTGGCCCGGGCAGCCAGCCGGGCGCAGGCCCGCTGCGGCCATGCCGCCGCCGAGATGTGCCGGATGGCGATCCAGTTGCATGGAGCGATCGGCACGACGTTCGAGTATGACGTCGGCCTTTATTTCCGTCGCGCCTTGGCCCTGTCCGCCCGGCTGGGCAATGCGGCCGCGCACCGCCGGCGTTTTGCCGGATCGGATACGGCGCTGGCCGGGGAAGCGTCGCCGGCAGGCCCGGGCCGATACGAGAGCTTTCCCAACGACCTGGACTGGGAAGCCATGCCCGAGGCCGAGTTCCGGCGCATGGTGCGCGCGCTCTTCGCGCGCCACTATCCCGACGCGCGGCGCCACATGCCCTACCGGCAAAGCTGGGCCGAGACCCGCGACTGGTACATGACGCTCAGCCGGCTGGGCTGGCTGGCTCCCGCCTGGCCGAAGGAGCACGGCGGCATGGGGCTGCCTCCCGACAAGCTGATTGCGTACATCGAGGAAAGCGAGGCCTGGGGCATCGCGCGCCCTCCCGACCAGGGGCTGAACATGGTGGGGCCCATCCTCATGCGCTTCGGCACCGACGCGCAGCGGGCCCGCTTCCTGCCTAAGATCCTGTCCGGCGAGCATGTCTGGACGCAGGGCTATTCGGAACCCAACGCCGGATCGGATCTGGCCGCGGTCCGGACCGAAGCGGTCCTCGACGGCGACGAATTCATCGTCAATGGCCAGAAGACCTGGACCACCTGGGGCGCGGACGGCACGCACATGTTCATGCTGGTGCGCACCGACAAGACCGTGAAGAAGCAGGCAGGGATCAGCTTCCTGCTGGTGGACCTGAAGACGCCCGGCATCACGGTCCGGCCCATACGCAACATCGCCGACGAGCAGGAGTTCTGCGAGGTCTTCTTCGACAATGTCCGGGTGCCGCGCGAGAATCTGGTGGGCGCCTTGAACCAGGGCTGGACGATCGCCAAGGCGCTGCTCGGCTACGAGCGGCTTTTCACCGGAAGCCCCAAGCACAGCCAGCACACGCTGCACCAGGTGGAGAAGCTGGCGCGGCAGCGCGGCCTGTTCGCCGATGCGGTGTTCCGGGCGCGGTTCACGGAGCTGCAGCTCGATACCCTGGACCTGGGAGCCGCCTACGCCGGCTTTGCGCAGATGGCCAAGCGCGGCGAGCCGATTCCGCCGTCCATTTCCATGCTGAAGATCTGGTCGACGGAAACCTATGAGCGACTGGCCCTGCTGTTGATCGAGGCGGCGGACGAATACGGCGGCATGCGCCATCACGTGGCGACCGACGAGGTCGACCTGCACATCGTCGCGCCGCTGTTCAATGCGCTCGGCGCGAAGATCTTTGCCGGCAGCAATGAAATCCAGCGCAACATCCTTGCCAAGGCCGTCCTCGAGCTGCCCGGTTGAAGCGGCACCGCGCGCCGGTCATGCAAGAGGCTCCCGGGCATGCCTCGTCAGCACATCGATGAACTTGCGCGCCGCCGGGGAAAGATAGGCGTCCTTGCGCAGATAGAAGCCATAGGGCCGGGTCAGCATCGTGCCGCGCAGCGGCAGGGCCGCCAGCAGCGTCCCGACTTCCGGCGAACGCAGCGCCCTGCGCGAGACGATGGAAAGCAGGTCGGTAGCCGCTATCAGCCGAGGCTGCGCCGGCGCCAGGTTGGTCTCGATCACGATGCGCGGCGCAGGCAATCCATGCCCGGCCAATTGCTCTTCCAGCCAACGTCGGCTTTCGACGCCGGCGGGCGGCAGCGCCCAGCCGGCGCCGGCCAAGTCCGCCAGCCGCAGGCCGCGCCGCGCCAGCCTGTGTCCGTGCCGGGCCACGATCACGCTCTGCTCTTCCCAAAGCGCCTGCCACGCCAGCGCCGGATCGGGCGGACGGGAGGCCGCGCCTATCCACAGGTCCAGTTCGCCTTGCCGCAGGGCGTGCGCCAGCGCGGCGGCGGCGCCCATCGTGACCTGGAAGGTGGCTGCCGGGGATTGAGCCAGTACCTCGGGCAGCACTTCCGGCAGCAATTGGCCGATGATGGGCGCACCCGCGCCGATCCGCACCAGCCCCGCCTCGCCTTTCGACAGGTCCGCGATGTGCCGCTTCGCCTCGGCCGCCTCGCGCCGGATGCGATCCGCGCTGGCAAGCAGCACCGCGCCGCTTTCGGAAAGCACCAGGCCGCGGCCCTGGCGATGGAAGAGCTTGCTGCCGACTTCGCTTTCCAGGCGCTGCACGCACTTGGTCAACGCCGGTTGCGTCCGGCCCAGCACTTCGGCGGCACGGCTCATGTTGCCGAGTGTGGCGATCGCTTCGAAGCAATGGAGATCGTGCAGGTCCATCCGTCGACCTATATCCGGCAGGAATCGTTTCATGAAAATTATGAATTGGAAAGAATAGGTCGCCAAGCGCATGCTGGCGGCATGAAAAAACGCCGCCATCTCATCCCCACGCGCTTCGGCCACATCCATTGCCTGGAAGCGGGCAGCGGGCCGGCCGTGCTCCTTTTCCATATCAACCAGCAATCCTCGGCGTTGTCCGAGCCGCTGATGGATGTCCTCGCGCCGCGGGCCCGCGTCATCGCGATGGATTACCCGAGCCACGGCATGTCGGACCACATCCGGTTCCAGCCTTCCATCGCGGACTATGCCGAGTGCGGCGCGGCGGTCATGAACGCATTGGGGGCAGCGCGCTATGTGGTTGCGGGCGAAGCGACGGGCGCCGCGGTTGCGATCGAGGCGGGGATACGCTATCCGGAGCACGTGGCAGGCGTTGCATTGCTCAATTGCCCCTACTACCGCGACCGGTCCCACGCCGAGGACCGGCACGCGGCGCTGAAGACGGACCTGCGTCCCGCGGATGCCAGCGGCTTTCCGCTGCCGCGCACGCTGGCGTTCATCATCGAGCGCGATGGCGAGCATGCCCCGCTCCGTCCCACGCAGGAATGGCTGGACCGCGTCAACCGCGCGCAGATCGAAGCGGGCCGCGACCGCTGGCAGGCCTTGGACGCATTGAACGCCTACGACCTTGCCAACCGGCTCGGACAGCTCGACCGCGACACCGTGCTGCTCATGGGAGAGCATTTCTTCTACGCCGCCCATCTTGCCGAGCATGTCCGGCGCATCAGGCGGCTGGTTGCCGCGGAGATCGTTCCCGAGGCGCGTTTCTGTATGGCGTGGGAGCGGCCGGCCGCCGTGGCGCCTTTCATCCTGCGGCTTCTCGATTAGCCGCCGGCCGGCGCGCGGAAGGTCCGCATCGCCGGGGGTCCACGCATCCAACCGGGCATCGCAGCCATGACATTCAAGATCGTTGTCCTCGATGATTACGCCGGCGTGTTCCGGACCGCGCCGGGGATCGGCCTGCTCGACGGCTGCGAGATAGTGGTCAGCCGGGAACCCGAGACCGATCCGCTGCGGCGGGTCGATCTGCTGGCGGATGCCCACGCGGTCATCCTCACCCAGCAGCGCAGCGCGTTTCCGCGAGCTCTGATCGAGCGCCTGCCGCATCTGAGGCTGGTCAGCCAGACCGGTTCGCGAGCCTTTCACATCGACCTGGACGCCTGCGCGGAACGTGGCGTCGCGGTTGCGGTCGGCGGCATGGGCATTACCTATCCCACCGCCGAGTTGACGTGGGCCCTCATCCTGGCCGCGCTGCGCCATTTGCCCCATGAAGTGCAACGCCTGAAGCAAGGCCACTGGCTGTCTACGGCGGGGACCGGCCTGCGCGGGAAATGCCTGGGCATCTATGCCTGCGGGAAGATCGGGCGGCAGGTGGCCGACATCGGCCGGGCCTTCGGCATGCGGGTCCTGTGCTGGGGGCGGGGCGATTCGCTGGTCCGCGCCCGCGAGGCGGGATTCGATGTCGCCGCGGACCGTGCCGCTTTCTTCGCGCAGTCGGACGTGCTCAGCCTGCACCTGCCGCTGGTCCCCGGTACGCAAGGGATCGTCACGGCCGAAGACCTGGCCGGAATGAAGTCCACCGCACTGCTGGTCAACACGAGCCGCAGCGGCCTGATCCAGCCTGGGGCCCTGGTCGAGGCGCTGAAGCGGGGACGCCCGGGCTTCGCCGCGATCGACGTCTATGAAAGCGAGCCGGTCCTGGGGGCCGATCATCCGCTCCTGTCGATGGACAACGCCCTATGCACGCCGCACCTGGGATATGCCACGACCGAGAACCTGCACCACTTGTACGACGGCGCGATCGAGCAGGTCCACGCATTCGTGCAAGGCCGGCCCATCGTTGCACCGCGCCGCGAACAGCCCTGAACGTCGCTACCGTTTTCGAGGAGGCCTCCATGATCCCCTTGCGCCACAGACTGCTCGAGTCCGCGTCGTGCGGTCTCCTTGCGTGCGCGGCCGCGATCGCGCCTGCCCGCATCGCCCATGCGGCGGAAGACGCGGCCCGGTATCCCAGCCACCCCGTGCGCCTGGTCGTGACTTATCCGCCGGGTGGCGGCACGGACATCGTGGCGCGGATCATCGCTCCCAGGCTGGGCGAGTCGCTGGGCCAGCCCGTGGTGATCGACAACCTGGGCGGCGCGGGCGGCACGATAGGCACGGCCCAGGTCGCCAAGGCCGCGCCGGATGGATATACCTTGCTGTTCGGCACGACGTCGGGACTGGTCATCAACCCGCTGCTCAAGAAGGACTTGCCTTACGATCCGGTGCGGGACTTCGCGCCGATCGGCATGGTGGTGAGCACGCCGCAGATGCTCGTGGTGAAGGCCGGGCTTCCCGTGGCCTCCGTCGGCGAGTTGGTGGCCTATGCCAAGCATCATCCGGACAAGTTGAACTACGCGTCGGTGGGCGTGGGAACGCCCAATCACATCGCGATGGAAATGTTCAAGTCCATGACCGGGACACGCCTGGTGCACATACCCTACAAAGGCGCCGGACCCGCCATCAACGACCTGCTCGGCGGCCAGGTGGACCTGATGTTCAATCCAATTGCGCCGTTGCTGCGCCAGGTCAACGCCGGGACCATCAAGGCCCTGGCGGTCAGCTCGGCGAAGCGGTCGAGCGCGGCGCCGGCGCTGCCTACCGTCGCCGAGGCCGGCGTGCCGGGCTTCGAGTCCGATCTCTGGTATGGGCTCTTTGCGCCGGCGGGCACGCCGCGGCCGTTGATCGAGAAGCTGAGCGCCGCGCTGGCCAGGGTGCTGGCCGAGCCCGACATTGCGCGCAAGCTGGTGGAGCAGGGCGCCGAGCCGCGTCCCGGTTCGCCGGACGAATTGCGAACCACCATGTGGATTGCATCCGAGCACCTGGCGCGCTTGATCAAGGCCGCGTCGATCACGGCCGAATAGACGGCCGGGTCAAGCCGTCGCCGAGAACCCGGGGTGGTAGGCGACGGCGCCCGATGGCTCTTCGCCGGCCAGGGGGAGGACCAGGAAATACTCGGGCGGCACGCCCTCCAGCCGCAGGCTCCGCGCCTGCCGGAAACCGAAGCGGCCGTAGTAGGCCGGTTCGCCCAGCAGCACGCATCCTGCCGCCTGCCGGGCGCGCAGGTCGGCCAGCCCCCGCTCGATCAGCGCGCTTCCTATGCCGCTGCGCTGGCACGGTGGGAATACCGATATCGGCCCCAGTCCATACCAGCCGCCGCTGCCGTCGCTCACGTCCACATGCGAGAAGGCGACGTGGCTGACGACCTGCCCGTCGTGGTCGGCCACCAGCGAAAGCGCGAGCGCGCCGGCCGCGCGCAAGGCCTCGATGATGAAAGCTTCCGTCTGCTGGCTGTAGGGATTGCCGGCGAAGGCCGCGCGCGTGACTTGCGCGATCGCGGCGTGATCCCGCGTCTGTTCGGGGCGTATCAGGAGGTTCATGGTCCGGACCGTGGGCGAGTCCTCCATTCTGCACCAAGCGGCCCGCGTAAACCCTGGATGGACACGCGGCCGGGCTGCTTGCTAGGATTTGATCAAATATCGAATATCCAAAATCTTTCCGTGCCAGGACGATCCGCCATGCTCCATGCCTTGGGTGACATCAAGCCCATCGTGCGCTCCTCGGTAGCCGAATCGGTCTACCAGGCCCTGCGCAACAAGCTGATGCACGGCGAATATCCGGCCGGCCAGCTCCTGGGCATCCAGGATCTCGCCAATGCGCTGGAAACGAGCACCATGCCGGTGCGCGAGGCGCTGC
>Ga0182748_1003778_pt1 | contig 12505 bp, 11 predicted proteins | sample eDN3rd37CKraftOP_FD_128877 | JGI IMG/M metagenome (GOLD analysis project Ga0182748, IMG submission 128877) | Enriched Organic Plus compost microbial communities from Emeryville, California, USA - eDNA 3rd pass 37_C Kraft OP (version 2) (version 2) ...
CGTAGATCACCGAGGCCGGGCCGCGTAGCACCTCGATGCGCTCGACCGGCCAGGTGTCGAAGGGAAAGGTCACGCCCACGCCGCCGTACAGCCGCGTGCCGTCGTACAGGCGCATGACCGAGGCGCTGTCGGTGAAGCCGCGCGCCGACAGGGCGCTCAGCCCGTTGCCGGGATGGGGGAAGGCGCTGATGCCGCCGGCCCGCGCGACGGCGTCGGTGACGCTGGCGTCGCCGCGCTCCTGCAGCTGCTCGCGGGTGATGGCTTCGATGCTGGCGGGCGTCTGCCTGGAGGTGAGGCCGAGGTTGGAGCCGGTGGCGGCGGGCGTGTCCAGCGGGGCGGGCTGCCCGCCGGTGACGACGATGGGGGCGAGCGTGGCGGCCTCCTGGGCCGGCGCGGGCGCGGCGGCCAGGCCGAGCGAAAGCGGCAAGGCGGCGCGCAGGCAGCGGCGCGCGGCAAGAAAATGGCGCAATGGCATGGATCGGGTTCCTGAATGCCCGGCAAGGCGCGAGGCGGCCGGCGTCCTGGCGCCGGAAGCCGCCCCTTGTCATTGCCGAAGGGTGATTGCGAAGGCACGCGGGCCGCTCAAGCGGCCGGGCGCACGGGATCGGCAGTCAGGCGGAGTGCGGCGGGGCGCGCGGACGGCAGTGGTTCCAGGCCGCGGCAAGGCGCGGCTCGGGGTCGTCCGGGGCGATCGGGGGGATGAATTCGGCGGCGGCCGGCGCGGCGACCGCCAGGTCGAGCCCGGGCGGCGTGGCCGGGCTGAAGCACAGCAGGCAGAAGCCCGAGTGGCCGGCGTCGGTGGCGGCGTCGGCCTTGCCGCCGGCGTCCGGCAATTCGATTTCGATGGCGCTGCGGTCGGCTGCGTTGCACAGCTGCAGCAGCACGGTACGGGCGACAGACTCCCTGCCGGCCGCCATGCCCAGCGAGGGCATGAGCACGGCATGCAGGAAAGCGATCAGCAGGAGCCAGGTCGTCCGGCGCCGCGCCGGACCGTGCTTGCCCATCGTTGTGCGGTGTCTCCCCGTCGAAGGCGCGCATTCTAGCACCCGCGCCTTCGTGCCGGCTCGCCGCAGCGGGGCCGGCGCCGCTTCCTGCAGCGGCGCGACGGCCCCGCCCGCCTACGCCTTCCGGCTGGGCGGCGCCATGAACTCCGGCCCGACCGGGTCCTTGACGTGCTCGGCCAGGATGGCGTCGATGCGGCGCATGGCGTCGTCATCCAGCTTCCAGCCGAAGGCGTCGGCGATGCCGTTCAACTGGTCGGGCCGGCGCGCGCCCCACAGGGCCACGGTGGGGCCACGGTCCAGGATCCAGCGTATGGCCAGGGCCAGCACCGTCTTGCCGTAGCGCTCGCGCGCCAGCGCGTCCAGGGCCTGCACGGCGGCCAGGTACTGGCCGAAGCGCGGCTGCTTGAACTTGGGGTCGGACTTGCGCAGGTCGTCGCCTTCGAAGGCGGTGTCCGCGCGCATGCGGCCCGACAGCAGGCCACGGCACAGCGCGCCGTAGGCCAGCACGACGATGTCGTGCCGCGCGGCGTAGGGCAGCACGTCGGCGTCGATGGCGCGCTCGAACAGGTTATACGGCGGCTGCACGCTGGCCAGCGGCGCGAAGCCGCGGAACTCGTCCATCTGCGCGGGCGAGTAGTTGCTCACGCCGATGGCCAGGATCTTGCCGGCCTGGCGCAGGCGCTCCAGCTCGCGGGCGGTCTCTTCCTGCGCGACCAGGGGGTCGGGCCAGTGCACCTGGTAGAGGTCGATGCGGTCGGTCTTCAGGCGCCGCAGGCTGTCCTCGGCTTCCTGGCGGATGCGCTGGGCGGTGGCGTTGCGCCGCACGCCGTCGTCGCCCCACTGCAGGGCCACCTTGGTGGCGATGACCGCCCGGTCGCGGATCCCTTCGAGCGCCTTGCCGACCACTTCCTCGGAATGCCCGAAGCCGTACACCGGCGCGGTGTCGATGAGGTTGATGCCGGATTCCACGGCCTTGCGGATGGTCTGCACGGAGGCCGCGTCGTCGGCGCCGCCCCACATCCAGCCGCCTATGGCCCAGGTGCCCAGGCCGATGCGCGACACCGGCGTGCCGATGCCGTCGATTTTCAGGGTTTCCACGCTCATGGGATCGCTCCTGCGGTTGAGGGATCGCCCGGCAGCCGGAAGGCGGCTGGCGCGGCGTCCAGGACCGTCAATGTAATTCACTTGCCCTTGAGTTAAATTCAACGATGCATTGAACGGATACGCTCGTCCCGGCCATTCGCCAGGCGCGCGCCGCCGGTCGCCCAGGCACTGCTCGCGCACAGTCCCCGCACCGCCCCCCCATGCCCGCCTTCGTCCGCTCCGACCTCGCCGACCTCAACGTCTTCATGACCATCTGCCGCCGCCGCAGCTTCGGCCACGCGGCGCGCGAACTCGGGGTGAGCACGTCCGCCCTGAGCCACGCCATGCGCAACCTGGAGGCGCGGCTGGGCGTCAAGCTGTTGAACCGCACCAGCCGCTCGGTGGACCCCACCGACGCGGGCGCCGCGCTGGCGGCCAGGCTGGCGCAGGGCTTCGACGTGATCGGCCGGGCACTGGACGAGCTGGACGCCTACCGCGCCTCGCCGGTCGGCCGGCTGCGCCTGAACGTGCCGCGCGACGCCTCGCGCCTGCTGCTCTCGCCGGTGCTGCGGCGCTTCACCGACGCCTATCCCGACCTCAAGCTGGAGGTCTCGATCGAGGACCGCATGGTCGACATCGTCGCCGACGGCTACGACGCCGGCATGCGCTACGGGCCGACGGTGCCGCAGGACATGGTGGCGGTGCCGCTGACCGGCGAGCTGCGCTGGATCGTGGTCGGCTCGGACGACTACCTGGCGCGCCGCGGCGTGCCGCGCATGCCCGACGACCTGCTCGGCCACGCCTGCGTGCGCATGCGCCTGGGCGACGACTCCTTCTATAAATGGGAGCTGGGCGACGGCGCGCGCCGGGTCGAGGTCGACGTGCCCGGCCCGGTCAGCGTCAACGAGACCGACGCGGCGGTGGCCGCGGCGCTGGACGGCGTCGCCCTGGCCTACTGCCTGGAGGTGCGCGTGGCCGACGAGCTGCGCGCCGGGCGGCTGCGCCAGGTGCTGCCCGACTGGGCCTGCACCGGCCCGCCGCTATGCCTGTACTACCCCAGCCGCCGCCAGTCCCAGCCCGGCCTGCGCCAGCTGGCGCAGATGATCCGCGAATACTGGGCCGCCGCTGCGCCGAAGGCCGGTGCGGCGAAAGCCGCGGTCCGGGCGCCCCGGCCCGCGGCCGCGGCAGGCGCGCAGCGCCCTAAGCGGCGCGCCCGCGCCTAGAACTGCAGCTGCGCCGAGAACGCCACGCTGCGCGGCGCGCCCAGGTAGTAGCTGTTGATCCAGTAGCTGCGGTCGGCGACGTTGTTGACGTTCAGGCGCAGCGTCAGCGGCCGGCCCGAGACCTCGGTGGCGTAGCGCAGGCCCACGTCGGCGGTGGTGTACGAAGGCAGGCGGTTGACGTTGCCGTCGTCGGCCCACTGCTTGCCGGTGTAGTAGACGCCGCCGGTCAGGCTCAGCCCCGGCACGAAGGGCAGCGCGTATTCCGCGTAGAGCTTGGCCACGTAGCGCGACACGTTCATCGGCACCTTGCCGTCCAGCTCCGAGCCGTCGACCTTGGCGTCCAGGTAGGTCACGCCGCCGAAGAGCGTCAGGCGCTCGGTCAGCTTGCCCGTGCCCGTCAGCTCCAGGCCCTTGTGGTTCTGCCTGCCGCCCTGGGTGTAGCGGTTGCCGGCGTCCATGTACTCGTAGGCCTTCTCGATGTCGAAGGCGGCGGCCGTGAGCAGCATGCCGCCCAGGGTGGCCTTCACGCCCAGCTCCTTCTGGCGGCTGACCATGGGCGCCATGATCTCGCCGCGGTTGCTGGCCTCTTCGGGCGCGATGCCGCCCTGCTCCAGGCCTTCGATATAGGTCGCATAGGTGGTCAGCCAGGGCAGCGGCTTGAAGGCCAGCGAGGCGGACGGGGAGTTGCGGCTCTTGTCGTAGTCGGGCTGGCCCTGCTCGCCGTCCGGGCCGCGGCTGCGGCTGACGATCTGGCTGTGGTTCACGCCGACGATGGCCGACCAGCGCTCGCCGAGCCGGATCACGTCGCCGATGAAGAGGTTGCGGTTCTCCGTGTGGCTGGCGTAGTAGGGACCGGGGTCCTCGCCGGGGAAGACCGGCTCGGGGATGTGGGTGGGCCGGTCCATGGGATAAGGGCCCACCCAGCCGGTGTTCGGGCTGTAGGGCGTGGCCCAGAACTTGTCGGAGTAGGTGTAGTAGCCGGCCGTGACCTTGTGCGCCAGCGGGCCGGTGTCGAAGGCCACGTCGGCCATCAGGTTGGCCGCCTCGTACAGGTCCTTGGTGCGGCCCGAGCGGATGGCGATCTGGTAGTACTCGCCGCCCGCCCTGCCGGAATTCATGGTGTGGTCCTGGCGCGGGCGGTTGTGGTATTCGCGCATGTAGCCGCCGCGCAGGGTCAGGTGCTCGTTGAACCGGTAGGTCAGCTTGCCGGCCAGGCGCGTCTTCTCGAACTCGTCGCGGACCCAGGGCTGCGACCACTGCTTGCTCGCATCGGGCACGGGCGTGCGCGAGGCGTCCTCGCGGTAGGTCCAGTAGGCGTTGGGCGCGTCGGTCTTGTAGCGGTTGTAGCTGGCGTTCAGCTCCATCAGCAGCGCACGGGTGATCTGCCAGTCCACGGCGCCGCTGATCAGCATGCGGTCTATCTTCTGGTCGTCGATGGCGGTCTCGCCGTCCTGCTTGACGACGTTCAGGCGGTAGCCGGCGCGGCCGGCCTCGTCGATGCGCCCGCCGAAGTCGCCGTGCACGTAGTATTGGCTGCCGCCGTAGTTGCCCAGGGTGACGCTGTTCAGGCGTTCGACGGTGGGCCGCTTGTAGACGTAGTTGACCATGCCGCCGGGCGCGGCCGCGCCGTACAGGAAGCCGGACAGGCCGCTCAGCACCTCGATGCGTTCCTTGTCCTCCATGGTGGTGGCGTAGCTGTTGGGCCGGCGCAGGCCGTCTTCGGCGGTGTCGTAGGTGCCGAAGCCGCGGATGCGCACCATGGGCGCCCAGCCCGTGGCCTGCGGCGTCGAGCTCTGCGTGGTGGGATTGATGCGGAAGACGTCGTCGGGCGACTGCGCCTGCACGTTGGCGATCAGCTCGCGCGGCACCACGGTGATGGAGTAGGGCGCGTCCTGCAGCTCCATGCCGCCCAGCGTGCCCAGCGAGGACACCGTCTGCACGCGATAGCCGTCGGCGGCGGCGCCCTCCTGCTGCAGCGCCTGGCTGTCGGCGGCGCCCACCACGGTGACCGGCTCCAGCCGCGCGGCCGGCGAGCGCGTCAGCGTCACGCGGTTGCCCTCGCGCTGGTAGCCGACGGGGCTGCCGGCCAGCAGCGCGCGCAGCGCCTGCTCCGGCTGCATGCGCCCGCGCACCGCCTGCGCCTGCAGGCCGGCCACGGTCTCGGGCGCGTACAGCAATTGCAGCGAGGTCTGCCTTCCCAATTGGATGAGCGCGGCGTGCAGGGCCTGCGCCGGGATGTCGACGTCCACTTCCTGCGCCTGGACCTGCGCGTGGCCCGGGAGCGGCAGCGCGGCCAGGGCGGGAAGCAGGGCGAGGTGGGCGCAGAGGGAGGAACGCAGCAGCGCCTTGCGGGAGCCGATGCGGGTGCCGGCGCGCAAGCCGGGAAGCGGGAGGGTCACGGTCGGATTCGTCCTTGAGAGTCGTCGGTCGCATCGCCTGCCGCCGCCCGGCAGGCCGGCGATGCGTCGGGGCCGCGGTCGGCCCCCTAGGGACAGGACGCGCAGGCGCCCGCCTCTCCTGAATGAGAATCGCCCATGAAATTGAAACAAAAAGTTAGCGCAGCACGATTTCCGCGCGCCCGTCCGCCCCGCGGCGCACTTCCACGGGCAGGATGCGCGGCAGCGAACCCAGCAGGGCCTGGGCGTCGTCGATGTCGAAGATGCCGGAAACCCGCAGCCGCCCCGCAGCCGGATCGGCCACCACCGCCGGCTGCGCGAGGTAGCGGTTGATCTCGGCCACCGCCTGCGGCAGCGGCGTGGCGTCGAACACCAGCTTGCCTTCGCGCCAGGCCAGCACGGCGTCCACGTCGGCGCGCGCCACGGCGATCCCGCCCGCGGACGCGGCCCGCGCGGAAGCGCCCGCCGACAAGGCGGCCGAGCTGCGCCGCCACCAGGGGCCGCTGTCCACGCGCACCGACCCTTCGGCCACCGTCACCGAAAAGGCATCGGCATGGCGGCGCACGTCGAAGCGCGTGCCGGTCACCGTCACCGAGCCCGAACCCGCGTCCACCACGAAAGGCCGGTCCGGCGCGTGCGACACCTCGAACAGCGCCTCGCCGCGCAGCAGCGCCACCTCGCGCCGCGGCCCGTAGAAGCGGGCCTCGACGGCGGTGTCGGTGTTGAGCGTCAGCATGCTGCCGTCGGGCAGCGGCACGGTGCGGCGCTCGCCGCGGCCGGTCTCGGCGCGCACCTGGTAGTCCGGCGCGGCGAGCCAGCGCGCGGGTGCCACGAAGGCGAGGACGCCCGCGGCGGCCGCGCCGGCCAGCCCCGCCAGCAGCCAGCGCCGGCGCGCCGCGGCCGGCCGCGCCGGCGCTCGTACTGGCGCGGGAGCAGGCACGGGCGATGACGGCGAGGCGACCGCGGGCGGAAACGGAGATGGGGACGGGGGCGAAGATGCGGGCTCGGACACGGACGCGAGCAAGGACACGGACGAAGGCGGAGATACGAACGCCCGCCGGCCGCCGTAGCCGAGCGCGGCGCGCTCGGCCTGCGACAACTCCCCCGCCGCGTCCCACAGCGCTTCGACCCGCGCATACTGCCTGGCGTGGGCCGGGTCGGCCCGCCGCCAGGCCTCGAAGGCGTCGCGCTCGCGCGCGTCCGCCTCGCCCGAGCGCAGGCGCGCGAACCAGTAGGCCGCCAGGTCGCGGGAGTCTTGCAGCGTGGACGGATCGACGGGCGCGGTCATTGCAGCCTGTCCTGCAGGTGGCGCATGGCGCGCATGATATGCCGTTCCACCATGTTGCGCGAAACGCCCAGCCGACCGGCGATCTCGGCGTTGGACAGCCCTTCGAAGCGGCTGAGCCGAAAGGCTTCCTGGCAGGCCGGCGGCAGTTCGCCCAGGGCCTGGGCCATGCGCTCGGCCAGCCGGCGCGCCTGGTAGTGGGCCTCGGCGCTGTCGCTGACGGGATGCTCGCCATCGCCGATGTCCTGCAGCGCCACGGCGGCGCGCACCGACCGGTAGCGGTGCAGGCTGACGGCGCGATTGGCCACGCTGCGCCGGAAGTACGCCGCCGGATCGCCCACCGCCGCTCCGTCGCCTTCCAGGCAGCGCAGGGCGGCGTCCTGGGTGGCGTCCTCGGCGTCATGGCGATTGGCCGACCCGCGCGCCCACGCGCCGATCAGGCGGCAGTACTGGGCAAGCCAGCCCTTGTCGGGAGTGCGAGCGGGCATAGTCTGGCGGGCAGGCGTGGGCAGGCCCGGATCATACTATGAGTGGGAATCATTTTCATTAACTGACGTGAAGCTACGCCACGCATGCCCGATCGTCGCTATCCGGATCCGGGCAGATCGGCCCGGACAAGGATCGCCTTTTATCCCCCCGCTTCCTGCTGCATCATTGCACCCATACCCAGAATCCGGGTTCGCCGGCTTGGAGACTTCCTCATGCCTTCCGATCCTTTCGACCTTGAGCGATTCGTCGATGCGCAAGCAGCCGTCTTCGATGACGTCCTGGCCGAACTGGCAAGGGGCAAGAAGACGACCCACTGGATGTGGTTCGTCTTCCCTCAACTCAAGGCCTTGGGTCGCAGCGTCACTGCCCGCAAATTCGGCATTTCCGGCATCGAGGAAGCAGCCGCCTATCTGCGGCATCCGATTCTGGGGCTGCGACTACGCCAATGCATCGACCTGCTGCTCGCGCTGGATTCCAACGACGCCCATGCCATCTTCGGTTCGCCCGACGACCTGAAATTGCGCTCATGCCTGACCTTGTTTACGCTCGCCTCCCAAGGAGAACGGCGATTCCGCGCAGCCTTGCTGAAGTTCTACGTTGGCGTCCCAGATGAAACAACTACTGCTTCGTTAGATCTTTCTTGGCCACCCACCAATCCCTGATGAAAATATCTCCTGCCATGATGCCGAAGAACCTCGACACTATCTCAACCGAACTTCTTTCCAAACGAGCACAGCTACGCGAAGTGCAGGTAGCCCATATCGCACGCCTGATAACGCTACTTGAGGAACAGACTTGTCGGCATTTCCAAGTCGACACCATTGAACACGTAGTCGAGGATAGATATGACGAGTTCATGGCAGTGCAAGCCTACGAAATCTTCGTGAGTGCCGCCCACGCATGCGGATTCGTCACTCGGGATGGCACCACACACAACCCGCTGGAAAACTATGGTGGCTCGCCATCAGAAGCCGTAGCTCAGCTTTCCCTTTCCGAACTAAGGCAACTTATGCATTTCATAGTTCGATCAGAGCGCTGGAACGACGGAGGTTGGAGTGCGATCCTTGAGCACCTCAGAAATGGAGTACTTCAAGCAATGGCTCGTCGTCTTCAGTCCGACGACACTCTCTATGCCGAATAGGCAAGCCCCCCACATAGACACCCACATTCAAAGAACTCATGGCAAAGGATATGACTTGGCCCGAGGCCATCGTAAAGGTACTAGAGCAGCACCCTAGCGGCCTGCATTACAAGGACATCACCGAAGAAATTCACAAGCAGAATCTCAAGACGCATTCGGGTGCCACACCTGCCTTGACAGTGAATGCGCTGATTGCCGCCTCCATCAAGAAGTCCTCGAACGACTCACCCTACGTCCGGATAGGCCCTGGAATATTTGCCCTCAAGTCCACATTGGCCCCAGACGTTGCCCAATCCCTAGCCAAGACTTCTGCAAAAGAAATCGAGAAAGACGAGGCAGACGCCCCAATCGTCACCGGCTTCGGTATGTATTGGCAACGCGAGGCTGTGTATTGGAAGAGCCAGGCCCAGATATGGGGAATCCAACAGAGCAAAAAGATAGACTTCGGCCAACAGTGCGGCATTTATATGCTTCACGATGGTCGGGAAGTCATCTACGTCGGTAGGACCGTACGCCCGTTAGGGCAAAGGCTATTCGAGCATACGCAAGGCCGTATGGCCTTCAGGTGGGATCGTTTTTCCTGGTTCGGACTACGCCCCATCCACCCTGAGGACGGCAGTTTCGGAGAACTTCCCAAGTCTTTCTCCGCAGAAAACCTCATCGCGACGTTGGAAGCCCTGATGATTGAAGCCATGGAGCCCAGGCTTAATCGGAGGCGAGGAGATAAGGATTTCGAGGCTGTCGAGTTCGAGCAGTACGTCGACCCAAAGGTCATGAAGAAAAAACTGGTGGTTGCTGCCTTCGATACTGACGAGTAGCACCAACTGGGCTGAACATCCCCCTTCGAATTTCCGCCTCCCTACTCCGGCGTATAAATCACGATCAACGCCTGCGCATCCGCCGTCAGCCCGCGCCCGCGGTGCGGGATGCGGGACTCGAAGTACAGGCTGTCGCCGGCTTCCAGCACCCACTTGCGCGGGCCGCCTTCCATGGTCATCTCCCATTCCACCTGGCCGCTCAGGATGAACATGAACTCCTCGCCCTCGTGCTGGAAGTGCATCTCCTTGCGCGCATCCGTGGGGAAGGTGAACAGGAAAGGCTGCATGTGCTTGCGGCGCTTGCCGTGGGCCAGACTGACGTAGTCGTAGCCGAAGGCGATGGCGCCGCGCACCACCGGCTGGCGCTCGGCCACGCGCACCACGCTGGCGGCGTCCTCGGCGGCGTCGCCGCCGGGCTTGAGGAATTCGGCGATCTCGACCTGCAGCGCGTGGGCGATGCGCACCAGCGTGCCGATGGGCGGCATGCTGCGCGCGTTCTCTATCTTGGAGACGTAGCCCTTGGTGACGCCGGCCGCGCGGGCCAGCTGTTCCTGGGTCAGGCCGCGCTCGGCGCGCAGCGCCGTGACGCGGGTGCCGATGTGGCGTTCGATGCCGGAGAAACCGGGCGGGGAAGGGACGGCGGGGATTTCGGATTTGCCCATGCGGCTCAGCGGACCAGGGTTGCGAGCGCCTGGCGGTTGGCCGCGCGGGCGGCGCGGTATTCCAGGATGCGCGCCGTCTCGTCGGCCACCTCGCCGCCCAGCAGGCGCTCCAGCAGATGCAGGGTAAGGTCGATGCACAGTGTAACGCCGCCCCCGGTGACCACCTCGCCCTCGTCCACCAGCCGCGCAGGCACGGCCCGCACGGCCGGATGGCGCTGCGCCAGCAGGTCCAGGGGCGGGACCTCGGCGCCGGCGACGACTTCCTTCTTGGTCGTGGCCGCGTGGCCGTCGAGCACGCCGGCAGCGGCCAGGATCATCGCGCCGGTGCAGGCCGAGGCCAGCAGCACGCCCTGCGCCGCCGCCGCGCGCAGGTAGTCCAGCGTGGGCGCGTGCCGGCACTGCGCCTGCCAGCCGGGCCCGCCGGTGACCACCAGCGCATCCAGCCCGGGCGGCTGCGCCAGTCCGTGCGCGGCCTGCACCACCAGCCCGTTGGCCAGCTCCACCGGGCCCGCCTCGGGCGCAACAGTGGTCATGGATATCCCCGGGGCCACCCGGCGCGCCATGGACAGCACGCCGAACACGGCCAGGTCGATGGGTTCCACCCCGTCGTAGACGAAGACGCCGAAGCGCATGCCGCTCTCCCATGCACGATTGCGTGCGCAAGGTTTCCAAACAAGAAACAAGACAGTGCATTCCGGCTTTCGCAATGCACCAAAATGGTTAATTTTCCTAGAAAAATCAAAATGTTCGGTGCAGCATATTGACTGGGAAGTTTCCTATAAGGATACTGAAAACACAAGGCGCCGATACCGAGCGGAACATGCGGGCCGGCCCGTACAACGACAGGCAGCAAGGGTGCCCAGGAGCTTGGACGCAGTCTCCCCTTCCCTTTTTCGGAGCAGGCAGATGACACGCACTACCCGCAAGCTTTCCCCGGCACCCGCCTCCGCCAATGCGCGGCGCCGCTTCCTGGGCGCGGCCGCGGCCGGCGCCGCCGCGGTGGGCGCGCCGGCCGTGGCCGCCGCGCAGTCGCCCATCGCCTGGCGCTTCCAGAGCGCCTGGCCGGCCAACTTCCTGTACCAGGAATTCGCGGTGGACTGGACGAAGAAGGTGGCCGAGCTGTCCGGCGGGCGGCTGAAGATCAGCATGCTGCCGGCGGGCTCCGTGGTGCCCGGCCTGCAGATCATCGACGCGGCCAGCAAGGGCGTGATCGACGGCGGCCACGGCCTGCCGGGCTTCTGGTTCGGCAAGAACACCGCCTTCGGCCTGTACGGCGCAGGCCCGGACTTCGGCCTGGACGGCGACCAGATGCTGGGCTGGATCGAGTACGGCGGCGGCCGGGAGCTGTACGCCGAGGTCCAGGCCGCCGCCGGCCTGAACCTGCACAGCTTCCTGTACGGCCCGGTGCCCTGCGAGCCGCTGGGCTGGTTCAAGAAGGAGATCAAGGGGCCGGACGACCTGAAGGGGCTGAAGTTCCGCACCGCGGGCCTGGCCGTGGACATGTTCAAGGAGCTGGGCGTGTCGGCCGTGCAGATGGCGCCGGCCGACATCGTGCCTTCGATAGACCGCGGCGTGCTCGACGGCGCCGAGTTCGCCAGCGCCAGCGACGACCTGGTCATGGGCTTTCCCGACGTGGCCAAGTTCTATCTGCAGCAGAGCTACCACATGGCCAACAACTGTTGCGAGATCATGATCAACAGGCAGAAGTACGAGGCCCTGCCCGACGACCTGAAGACGGTGCTGCGCTACGCCTCGCACGCGGCCACCGCCGACATGCAGTGGAAGTCCATGGACCGCATGTCGGCCGACTTCCTCAAGCTGCAGTCCGACCGCAAGGTGCAGGCCTACCGCACGCCGCAGTCCATCCTGGACGCGCAGCTGGCCGCCTGGGACCGCGTGGTCGGGAAGCGCTCGGCCGAGAACGCCCTGTTCGCCAAGGTCGTCGAGTCGCAGCGCGCCTGGGCCAGGCGGGTGGTGTACTGGCACACCGAGGTGGTGGCCAGCCAGGCCGCGGCCTACGCCCATTACTTCGGCAAGGGCCCGCTGGCCTGAGCGCGCTGCGGAGCCCGCCATGACCCCACGCACCCTGCATCCGGGCAGGCGGCCGGCCGTCCTGGCCGCCATCGACTGGATCGACGCCCTGACCATGGCGGTCGGCCGCGCATCCGGCTGGCTGATCGTGGTGCTGACCGCCGTGATCGGCTTCGAGGTCTATTCCCGCTATCTGCTGGGCAGCCCCAACGACTGGGTGTTCGACGCCAGCTACATGCTGTTCGGCACGATGTTCATGCTGGCCGGCGCCTACACGCTGGCGCAGGACGGCCACGTGCGCGGCGACTTCATGTACGGCTCGTTCACGCCGCGCCAGCAGGCCGGGCTGGACATGGCCCTGTACCTGGCCTTC
>Ga0182748_1003780_pt1 | contig 12496 bp, 8 predicted proteins | sample eDN3rd37CKraftOP_FD_128877 | JGI IMG/M metagenome (GOLD analysis project Ga0182748, IMG submission 128877) | Enriched Organic Plus compost microbial communities from Emeryville, California, USA - eDNA 3rd pass 37_C Kraft OP (version 2) (version 2) ...
CCCTCGTCGGCGCCGAGGATCTGCTCGGCATAGAGCCGGCCATAGCCGCGCGACGGCACCGGCGGCGCGGCCGGTCCGGCCTGGTGCCGGCGCCGCTCCAGCTCCTCGGGCGCGACCAGGAGATCGAGCCGCCGCTCCTTCACCGACAGGCGGATGCGATCGCCGTTGCGCACCAGCGCCAGCGGCCCGCCGGAGGCGGCATCCGGCGTGATGTGCAGGACCACCGTGCCGAACGCGGTGCCGCTCATGCGCGCGTCGGAGAGCCGCACCATGTCCTTGACGCCGCGCGCCGCGAGCTTCTTCGGAATCGGCAGATAGCCAGCCTCGGGCATGCAGGAGGCCGAGAACGGCCCGGCATTTTGCAGCACCAGATAATCGTCCGGCGTGACATCGAGACCGGGATCGTCGATGCGCGCCGCCAGGTCCTCGAGCGAGCCGAATACCACGGCGCGGCCCTCGCCCTCGAACAGCCGCGCATCGGCGGCCGAGCGCTTCAGGATCGCGCCGCGCGGCGCCAGCGTGCCGAACAGCGCGACCAGGCCGCCGACCGGCTCCACCGGTTCCTCGCGCCGGGCGATGATGCCGTGATCGACGAAACCGTCCGACGCGGCAAGCCGCTCGCCCAGGGTTTCCCCGGTGATCGTCAGGCAGTCGAGATGCAGGCTGTCCTTGATCTCGCGCATCACCGCGCCGACGCCGCCGGCGGCGAAGAAATCCTCCATGTAGTTGTCGCCGGTCGGCTTCAGGTTGACCAGCACCGGCGTGGTGTCGGACAGCTCGTTCAGCCGCGCCAGCGAGACCGGCAGCCCGGCGCGGCCGGCGATCGCCGTGAGATGGATGATGGCATTGGTCGAGCCGCCGATCGCGAGCAGGATGCGCAGCGCGTTCTCGACCGACTTCGCGGTGACGATCCTGTCCGGCGTCAGGCCGGAGCCGGCGAGCCCGACCGCTGCCTTGCCGGTCGCTTCTGCGGCGCGCAGCCGGTCGGCATGGACCGCCGGGATCGCCGCGGTGCCGGGCAGGATCATGCCGAGCGCCTCGGCGATGCAGGCCATGGTCGAGGCCGTGCCCATCACCGCGCAGGTGCCGCTCGTCGTCGCCAGCCGTCCCTCGACCTGATCGATCTCCGGGCCATCGATCTTGCCGGCACGATACTGCGCCCAGAACCGGCGGCAATCGGTGCAGGCGCCGAGCCGCTCGCCGCGATGACGGCCGGTCATCATCGGCCCGCCGATGAGCTGGATCGCCGGCTTCCCGGCCGAGATCGCGCCCATGAGCTGCGCCGGCACGGTCTTGTCGCAGCCGCCCATCAGCACCACCGCATCCATCGGCTGGGCGCGGATCATCTCCTCGGTGTCCATCGCCATCAGGTTGCGGAATCGCAGGCTGGTCGGATTGAGGAACACCTCGCCGAGCGACACCGTGGGGAATTCCAGCGGCAGGCCGCCGGCCGCGAACACGCCGCGTTTCACCGCCTCCAGGAGCTCGGGAAAATGCCGGTGGCAGTTGTTGAACCCCGACGGCGTATAGGCGATGCCGACCACCGGCCGCGCCAGCATCTCGTTGGAATAGCCCATCGAGCGGGCGAAGGATCTGCGCAGGTAAAGCGCGAAATCGCGGTCGCCGTAGTTGGTCAGGCCGCCGGCCAAACCCTGCGCAGTGGTCTTGGTCATCGGGCTCCCCGCCGGCCGCTCACACCAAGCGGGTCTTGATGAATTTCGGCTCCAGATAGTCCTTGATGCCGAGGCTGCCGCCCTCGCGGCCCATGCCGCTTTCCTTGATGCCGCCGAACGGCATCTCCGCCGACGCGATCGCGAGCTCGTTGACGCCGACCATGCCAACCTCGAGCGCCTCGGCCGCGAGCGTCGCGGTGCGCTGGCTGCGCGAGAACAGATAGCCGGTGAGGCCGAACGGCGTGGCATTGGCACGCGCGATCGCCTCGTCGAAGGTTTTGAACGGAGTGATCGGGGCGACCGGCGCGAACGGCTCCTCCTGCATGATCAGCGCATCGTCGCCGACATGGCCGAGCACCGTCGGCTCGAAGAAATAGCCGCGATTGCGGTCCGCCGGTGGCTTGCCGCCCGCCAGCACCTCGGCGCCGCGCGCGACCGCGTCCTGCACCAGCTTCTTGGTGTGCTCGAGACCGCGGCTGTTGGCAAGCGGTCCGATATTGACGCCGGGCTCGTCGAAGCGGCCGGGCTTGAGCGACCGCGCCACCTCGGCAAAGCGGGTCGCGAAGCGGTCGTAGGCGGCTTCCTGCACGAAGAAGCGGCTCGGCGAGGCGCAGACCTGTCCGCAATTGCGAAACTTGGCGGCGGCGCAGGCTTCCGCCGCGGCGGCGACATCGGCATCCTCGAACACCAGCACCGGAGCGTGGCCGCCCAATTCCATCGACGCCTTCTTCACGCCGTCGGCGCACAGCCGCAGGATCTGCTTGCCGACCGGGGTCGAGCCGGTCAGCGACACCTTGCGCACGATCGGCGATCGGATCAATTGCTCGGCGATGCGAGCCGAATTGCCGGTGACCATGTTGACGGCGCCGGGACAAATCCCGGCCTCATGGCAGGCGGCGATGATCGCGGCGGCGCAGGCCGGCGCTTCGCTGGCCGGCTTGAGGATCACCGCGCAGCCGGCTGCGAGCGCGGCCGCGAGCTTGCGCGCCGGCAGCAGCGCCGGGAAATTCCAGGCCGAGAACGCGGCGACGACGCCGACCGGCTGATAGATCACCGCCATGCGCGTGACCGCGTCGCGGCCGTCATAGACCTGGCCGTAGATGCGCTTGGTCTCCTCCGCATACCATTCGAACTGGTCGGCGCAGGCGTTCCACTCGCCGATGGATTCAGCGAGCGGCTTGCCGGTCTCGGTCGACATCGTCACCGCGAGCGTCTCGATACGCGACCGCAGCAGGTCCGCGACCTTGCGCAGCTTGGCGCTGCGCTCCCACGGCTGCACCCGGCGCCATTCGGAGAAACCCTCGGCCGCGGCTTTCAGCGCCCGGTCGATGTCCTCCGGCGTCGCATCCGGAATCTGGCCGATCACTTCTTCCGTCGCCGGATCGAGCACGTCCTTGCGGCCATTGCCGGAGCCCCAGCTCCACTCGCCGCCGATGTAAAGGCCGAATTCCCTGTCGTGATACATGGTCGCGTCCGCCTCGCGCTCAGATGTCCTGCTTCAACCATTCGGCCTGGACGTCATCGCACCAGTTGCCGACATTCCATTGGCCCCAGGCGCCGAGACCCGCCCGTTCGTCAGGTCCGCAATAGACCGGAACATGAATGACGGAAAGCCCGTCATGGGCATGCGCGGCCTGCAACGCCTCGCGCAGCGATTGCGCGGAGGTGCCGCCCGACAGCGCCCGCACGCCGGACACCGCGCCGGCCAGCGCGACGTAATCGACCGCGACGCGGTCGCTGGTCTTGAACTCCTCGCCGTATTGCGCGAGCTGCAGGCCGGTGATCGCCGCCATCCGGCGGTTGTCGAAGATCACGATCGTCGCCCGCACGCCGTGCTCGACGGCGTCGATCAGGATCTGCGGGTTCATCATGAACGAGCCGTCGCCGGTGAAGGCGATGTTGTAGCGCGGCTGATCGGCGCCGGCGCTGCCGAGCAGCCCGCTGACGGCAAAGCCCATATAGGACGCGCCGGACTCGGTGAAGGTGTCGCCGGTGCGGTCGTCCTCGACGATCTGAAAGCCGTTGGCCTGCACGTCGCCGGCATCGAAAAACTTGGCGGCGCCGATCTCCTTGGCGAAATCGGCGACGATCTTGATCGCGGCGGGCTGCGTCAGCACCGGCCGTTCCCATGCTTCGTCGGAGAGCGGCGGGCAGTCATAGCGCTTGCGCTTGAACGCCGCCCATTCCGCCTTTTTGGCTGCGCAGTTCTCGAGCCATGCCTGCTTGCTGGCGCTGGCGTTGCGGCGCTCGAGCTTCTCCGCCAGGCGCTGCGCGACCACGCCGATGTCGCCGAGGAGCGCCAGCGTGTTGTTGTAATGCACCGCGTCGGCGGTATCGCCGTTGATGTTGATGACGGCCTTGGCGCGCTTGTAGCCGATGCCGGAGCAGTCCGCCTGGCAGACTGCGCGCGAGCCGATCACGATCAGCAGCTCGGCTTGCGCCATCGCGTAGTTGCCGCTGATCGAACCCTTGGAGCCGCCGACATGCATGTTCTGCGGATGCGCGTCCGGCAGCACCCCGGTCGAGCCCGGTGACAGCACCACCGCGGCGCCGGCCGCCTCCGCCAGCCGGCGGACCGCCGCATCGTGGCCGCGGGTGCCGCCGCCGGCCTTGATCGCGACCTTGCTGGCCGTGGCGATCATCTCCGCGGCGCGCTCGAGCGCGGCATCGTCGGCCGGCGCCAGCGCCGGCAGCTCCGGCCGCTGCGGCAGCGCCGCGAGGTTGAGGCTGACGCGCGCCGGCTGGGTGTTGATCGGCAGCATCAGATAGAACGGGCCGGCGCGATAGGGATGATTGACGCGCAGCGCGCCGCGCCGCAACGCATCGCGCAGCGCCTGCGGCGTGTGCAGTACATAGGATTCGCCCATCAGCGCCGTGATGCGGCCGAACAGGCCCTGCTCCTGCTTCGGCACCTGCTGCATGTTGTAGCCTTCGCCGAAGGTCGTCTCGTCGCCGTAGATATGGTAGACGCCGACGCCGTTCGAGGCGGCGGCGAGCGAGCCCGCCATCGCCTGCAGGGCGCCCGGGCCGATCGACGTCACCAGCGCGCAGACCTCGCCGTACTGCCAGCGCAGCGCCGTGGCGGCGTGCGCCATCTCGACCTCGTTGCGGCAGTTGATGGTGCGGGTGACCTGCTCGGCCTCGTAGATGCGCAGCACCTCGCCGAGATCGGTCGAGCCGTGGCCGAAGATCGCGAAATATTTGCGCACGCCCTGCCGAAGCAGGCCGAGCACCAGCGCCTCCGACAGGGTCAGCTCGCACAGCCTGGGCAAGGCGCCGCTGTCGAGCGCCGCCTGAAGCCCGCCGCTCGCGCGGATGGCTTGCGCGCGGGCGCGCATCTGGCGGCGGGTCTCGGTCTCGGCACTGGGCGTCAGCATGCTGGAATCCGTATTCGCAGTCGGGAAAGCCGCCCGCGGCCGCCGCGGGCGGCGATCGTGTCATTCGGCCGCCTGCAGGCGCCCGCGCGCATCGGTGCGCTGGTCCCTGCCGGTGCGGCGGCTTGCGGCATCGGCATTGGCGAGCGCCCAGGCGTCGCGGATCACCCGCTTGGCATTGGCGAGGATGATCTCGGAAATCTCGCCGGCGAGCACCGGACGGACCTCGGCGCTGACGATGGGCCGTTCGTCCTTGTCGAAGAAGCCGTTGTCGCTGAGGACCTCGAAATATTCGACCACGTCCTGCGTGTCGATTTCACCGCCGGGCAGACCGAAGCGCGGCTGAATGTCGCCATAGGCCGGATGACGCCGGTCGGCACAGACGCAATTGCCGATATGGACGGAGTCGAGATAGTCCCTGACCAGCGGGATCGCCTCTTCGGCCTTTTCCTTGAGCAGCGGGAAATGGCTGAGGTCGGACAGCAGACCGAAGTTCGGATAGCTCGGCCGCAGCGCCTTGGCGATGTCGAGGGCGTCGGCGAAGTGGCCGATCAGGTTCATCTTGTCGATGTCGCGGTCGAAGATCTTGAGGGTGAACTTCATGGTCCCCTCTTCCTTGCCGTATTCCATGATCTGCTGCAGCGAATCCACCAGCAGCTTCTTCGCCTCTTCGCGCTTGGCGTCGCCGGGGTCCTTGCCGGCGATCAGCCGCACCACCTCGGCGCCGAGGTCGTAAGCCTCGTCGATGCAGTTCTTGACCGCGCCGATCGCGGTGTTGCGCTCCTTGGGGTCGAACGAGTTGAGATTGAGCTTGTTCGACAGGATACGCGGCTGGGTCGCATAGGCGACCGACAGATGGCTCTGGTCGAGCAGATGCCGGGCGGTGTTGCGGACCCGGAAGTCCTTCATCCAGCCGACCTCGACCGCGGTCCAGAAATCGTCCTCGCAGATCTTCTGCAGCGTCTCGAGGATCGGGCCTTCCCCGGTTTCGATCCCGGGGAACGCCTTGAAGTGGACGATGCCGACCCGCATCTTCTGATACATGTTGTCAATCATTGCACGACCGTCCTGCTGTCATTGTGCCCGGGATCAGTTCTTCGGCGCTTCGGCGACGGCCTTGCGCAGGATCGGGTCCCAGCGGCTGAGGTCGTCTTGCACCAGCTTGCTGAGATAGGCCGGACCGCGCTCGGCCTTCGGCGGGACGATGCCGCCCAAGGCTTCCAGCCGCTTCGCGACCGCCGGATCGTCGAGCGTCTTGTCGAGCGCCGCGGCGAGCTTATCGACGATCGGCTTCGGCGTGCCCTTCGGCGCAAGGATCGCGCTCCAGATGCTGAGCTTGTAGGTCGGCGCGCCGTTCTTGCTCGCCGCCGGCACGTCCGGCAACGACGGGCTCGGATCGTTCGACGACACGCCGTAAGCCTTGATCGAGCCGCCCTTGACCGATTCCGCGACGCTGACGACCTGATCGCAGAAATAGTCGATATGACCGGCGACGAGATCGTTGAGCGCCGGGCCAGTGCCGCGATAGGCGATCGAATTGGGCTTGAGGTCGAGCTGGGTGTTGAACAGCAGCCCGGCCATGTGCGAGGCCGCGCCGACGCCGCCATGCGCCCATTTCACCTGGTCGCCGTTCTTCTTCACATAGGCGATGAATTCCTTGAGGTCCTTCGCCGGGAAATCCTTCTTGGCGACGATCGCAGCCGGCGCGTGCGAGGTCAGGCCGATCGGCTCGAAGTCCTTTTTCGGATCATATTTCAGATTGGGATAGAGCGCGGGGGCGGAGATGATCGATCCCATGCCGGCGCTCAGGATGTAATAGCCGTTCGGCTCCGACGCCGCGGCGCGCGCGGTGCCGATCGTGCCGCCGGCGCCGCCGACATTCTCCACCACCACCTGCTGCCCGAGTTGGCGGCCCATGCCCTCCGCCATGATGCGTGAGACGACGTCGCTCGGCCCACCCGCGGGGAACGGCACAATCATGGTGATCGGACGCGCCGGATAATCATCCGCCGCCAGCGCAGTGCCGGCGATCGCAGCGCCGGCAGCGACCAGCACCGCCGTGAAAGTCGCAATCCTCTTCATCGTCTCCTCCCTCGTTTTCATTTGGTTGGTCCCGAACGCCCCGACGTGCGTCGAAACGATCCGTCTATTCAGCCGCCTGCAGTTCGTTGCGCTCCTTTTCCCGGATTGCCGCCAGCACCTTCTCCGGCGTCGCCGGCAGTGACGTGATCCGCACGCCGACCGCGTCGTAGATCGCGTTCATCACCGCAGGGATGGTCGGCACCATCGCCGGCTCGCCGATCCCCTTGACGCCGAGCGGGCCGATCGGGTCCGGATCCTCGACGATGATCGAGTTGATGCGCGGCACGTCGAGCGAGGTCGGCAGGATGTATTTGGCGAAACCCGGCGTCGTGGTGTGACCGTCCTTGAGCTGATAGTCCTCCATCAGCGCCTGGCCGAGCGCCTGCACCACGCCGCCTTCGATCTGCCCTTCGACGCCCTTCGGATTGACCGCGCGGCCGACATCGTGCGCCGCCCAGATGCCGAGCACCTGCACCTCGCCGGTGACGGTATCGACCTCGACCTCCGCCACCTGGCAGCCGAACACGTAAGCCTGCCACGGCCGCCCCGAGCCATCGACCGGGTCGAGGCCCGTGGTGTCGGTGCCGAACGACGCCGAGCCGACCGGCACCACGCCGCGCTGCTTGCAGCACTCGACCGCGTGACCCATGGTGATGCGGTGGTTGGTGTTCTCGGCCCAGACGAAGCCGTTGGCGGTGCGCACGATCTCCGGCGCGACCTCCCACATGTCGGCGACCGTCTTGACCAGGCGGCCGCGCGCCTCGCGCGCCGCGAGCGCGACGACATTGCCGATCATGTAGGTCTGGCGCGTCGCGCCGGCATGCGCCGCCTCCGGCGCGCGGGCGGTATCGTTGTCGCCGATCACGACATCCTCGGGCCGCACGCCGATCTCCTCGGCGGCGATCTGCGCCAGCACCGTGAGGATGCCCTCGCCGATCTCGGTGACGCCGGTGACGACCTTCACCGTGCCGCCGTCGTCGATCTCGGTCCAGGCCGCGGCGCGATCCACCGTCGCGGTGCGGGCGATGCCGTACCAGCCTGCCGCCATGCCGCGTCCGCGCTTGCGTGCCATCGCCGCTACTCCGCCGCTTCGCGCGCCGGCGCGGCGCCGAACCGCGCGCCGAGCGCGACCGCCGGCCGCACATCGTCGCGGCCGAGATCGGACCGTGTTGCGCCGCGCTGATTGGGCGGCCCCTTGTCCCAGCCGCAGCCGCGCTCCGCGGCATCGAGCACCCGGCCGAGGCTGACCGATTTGAGGACCTGCTTGGTATGGGTGCGCGCGCCGTCGCGCATCATGTTGACGCGGCGGATCTCGAACGGATCGAAGCCGAGCGTCTCGGCGATCATGTCGAGATGGGATTCGGTCGCGAACTGGCTCTGCAGCGCGCCGAACGAGCGGAACGCGCCGGACGGCGTGTTGTTGGTGTAGACGCCGATCGTGTCCATCCGCAGGTTGGGGATGTTGTAGGGCCCGGCGCCGAGGATCGCCGCTTTGCGCATCACGCCCTCGGTCGACAGGCCGTAGGCGCCGCCGTCGCAGATCATCTTGAATGTCACCGCCTGGATGCGGCCGTCGCGCGTCACGCCGATGCGCAGCGTGGTGGTGGAGGGATGACGCTTGGCCGTGGTCGCGATCGATTCCTCGCGCGTGAACACGAGCCGCACCGGCCGATGCGTCTTCATCGCGAGAAGGGCCAGCATGCCCTGGTAGATCATGTCCTCCTTGCCGCCGAAGCCGCCGCCGACCGGGCTCATGATGAAGCGGACCTTGGAGATCGGCTTGGCGATGATCTTCGCCAGCATATGGCGATGATGGGTGATGTTCTGGTCTGGCGAGATCACCGTGACCACGCCGTCATGGTCGACATAGGCGAGGCCGGCCTCCGGCTCGAGATAGGCGTGCTCGATCGCCTGGGTGGTGTAGGTTTCCTCCAGCACGAGGTCGGACTGCGCGAAGCCCTTCTCGACATCGCCGACGCGGATCGGGATATGCTTGGTGATGTTGTCGGGCGCGTAATCGTGGATCACCGGCGCGCCCGGCTTGAGCGCCTCGTGCGCGTCGAACACCGCCGGCAGCGGCTCGTAGACCACCTCGATCGCATCGAGCGCCCGCCGCGCCGTGACCAGGTCTTCGGCGGCGACCGCGGCCACCGCCTCGCCGACATAGCGCACCTTGCCGCGCGCCATGATCGGCTGGTCGTGCACGAACACGCCGAAGCCGTCTTCGCCGGGCACGTCGTCGCAGGTGATGACGCCGGCGACGCCGTCCATCGCCTCGGCGGCGGAGGTATCGATCGACACGATCCGGGCATGCGCGTGCGGCGAGCGCAGCACCTGGACGTGGAGCATCCCCGGCATCACCATGTCGCCGGCATATTTCAGCGCGCCCGACACCTTGGACGGCGCGTCGATCCGGCGGATGTTGCGGCCGATATATTTTCCCTCGCCGTCATCGATCTCGGCGAAGGCTTCGGACGACAGCCGGCCGTTGTTAAGGTCTCGCGCCATCTCCACGGCGTCGAAGATCTTCTGGTAACCGGTGCAGCGGCAGATATTGCCGCCGAGCCGTTCCTTGATCTCCTCGCGGTCGGCGAACGGATTGGCGCGCAGCGCCGCTGTCGCGGCCATCACCATGCCGGGAATGCAATAGCCGCACTGGCTGGCGCCGGCCTTGTGGAACGCCTGCTGCATCACCGACAGCTCGCCGGTGCGGCCGAGCGATTCGATGGTCTCGATGGTTGCACCCTGCGCCTTGGCGACCGGCATCAGGCAGGACTTCATCAGCACGCCGTCGACGAACACCGAGCAGGTGCCGCATTCGCCGGCGCCGCAGCCCTCCTTGGTGCCGGTGAGGTTGAGGTCGTCGCGCAGGAAATCGATCAGGCGCAGATGCGGCCTGGTCGCGCGCCGGATCTTGCGTCCGTTGATGACGGCGTCGATCTGGATCTCAGGCATAGGCAGCCTCCAGACTCGCATTCAATGCAGAAGGATGCGCCCCCGCGCGCCGTGTGGCGTTGATGAGGCTCCGCACGATGAATTTCGGAATGACGTCGCGACGATAGTCCTGGCGCGAGCGCGACTGGACCAGATCGCTCTGCAGGTGGGCCGCTTCTTCGATCCGGTCCGCCGTCAGCGGCTTGCCGCGCAGGAATGCCTCGACCTCGCGCAGCCGGCACGGCACCGGACGCACGCCGGCGATCGCCATGCGGACGTCCTCGATCGCACGGCCCTCCGGATCGAGCTTGACCACGGCCGCGAGGCAGACCACCGAGATCACCAGCGAGCGGCGGTGGCCGACCTTCTCGAAGGCGCCGCCGTAGCCCGGCAGCGCCGCGCATTCGATCGCGAGCAGCAGCTCGCCCTCCGCCAGGCAGGTCCTGCCCGGCCCCGTCATGAAATCGTCGAGCCGCACCTTGCGGCGCACGATCCGGCCGTCGCGGCGCGCCACGAGCTCAACCGCCGCATCCTGGACGAGCAGGCAGGGAACACTATCGGCGGCCGGCGACGCATTGACGAGATTGCCGCCGATGGTCGCCAGTTCGCGGATCTGGTCGTCGGCGAACCAGACCGCGCAGCGCGGCATCGACGGCAGCGCGCGCGCCAGCGCCGGATCGTCCATGAAACGCTGGATCGGCGTGCCGGCGCCGATCAGCGCCTGCGTTGCGGTGACCTTGCGCGCCTTCATCTCCGGAATCCGGGAGATGTCGATCAGCGCCGGATAGTGGACATCGCCGGCGCGGCCCTGCCGCGCCCACGGCAGGGTATCGGTCGCGCCGGCGACGATCCGATAGCGGCCACGATAGGCGTCCATCGCATCGAACGCCTCGTCGAGCGTCGCCGGCGTGATGTAATGGTCGCACAGCAGCATGGCCGCCGGTCGCTCCTACTTCTTCTGCGGGGCGTAGAAGGTGCCCTCGACTTCGAAAATGTCGTCCTGGTTGAGGCGGTCGACCTCGATGATGGTGCGCGGCGGATAGGGCCCCGCGCCCCACAATTCCTCCTGCACCTTGTTCACCAGCGGCCGGTGGCGGAACATGTCGGTGACGAACACGACGATGCGCGCGGCATCGCGCAGGCTCGCGCCCTCCGATTCCGCGATCAGCTTCATGTTCATGAAGCCCTGACGGATACGGGCCTCGTCGCCTTCGACCAGTTTGTTGGTCTTCGGATCGATGCCGCGCATGCCGGCCACGAACACGAAATCGCCGGCGCGGGTGCCGAGATTCCAAGTCCCGGTCGACTTGATCGCGCCTTCCGGCGCCAGCGTCTTCACCCCGGCCGGCGACAGCGGAAACTGCTGCTGCGCCGAGGCGGGCACGGCCAGCGCCAGCACCGCGGCCGGCAGAGCGATCAGCATCTTGGTCGGTCTCATAGCGTCTCCCCCGTTTTGCGCGGCGGTTACTCCGCCGCGACCTTCTGAGCGTTATCGAGCTTCGCCTTCACCACCACCTTGATGGCGTCCTCGACGCGGTCCTTGGCGTAGCGGATCGCGGTCGGCAGATCGTCGAGAGCAAAGGTGTGGGTGTGGATCTTGGTGGCGTCGAAGCGCTTCTGCTTCATGAACGCCTCGGCGCGGTGCGTCGCGCTCTTGCCTTCGCCGCGGATGCCGTAGACGTAGATGTTGTTGCGCACGATATGGGCGATGTCGACCGGCGCCTCGCCGTGCGGAAATGCCGCGAGGCAGACCTTGCCGCCGCGATTGACCATCTTGATGGCGTCGTTGAGCCCGCTCGGCGCGGCCGAGCATTCAAGCACGTAGTCGACGCCCTTGCCGCCGTTGAGGTCTTTCACTGCCTGCACCACGTCATTGACCTTGCGGATATTGACGACGTGGTCGGCGCCGAGCTCCTTGCCGATCTGCAGGCGGTTGTCGCGGGTGCCGGTCAGGATCACCGGCTGCGCGCCGAGCGACTTGGCGACGGCAACGCCGAGCAGCCCGATCGGGCCGGGTCCGGTGACGACCACGCTCTCGCCGGCGACCAGCCCGCCGAGCTCGATCAGCCCGTACATCGCGGTGCCGGCGGTCACCACCAGCGTCGCCTCCTCGTCCGACATGTCGTCGGGAATCGCGACCAGGGTGTTGATGTTGTTGACCTGGTATTCGCAGAAGCCGCCGTCGGTGGTGAAGCCATTGGCGCGGTGGCCCTTGTCGAGCTCGCCGTAGTTCAAGCCATAGTTATGGCAGGACGTGTACATGCCCTCGCGGCAGCGCTTGCACTGGCCGCAGCCGGCATGGATCTCCACGGTGACGCGCTGGCCGATCCGGTATTCGTCGACGCCCGGTCCGAGCGCGACCACCGTGCCCATATATTCGTGACCCGGCGTGAAGTCCTTGTTGTAAGGCAGGCCGCCCTGAATCAGCGCCGG
>Ga0182748_1003785_pt1 | contig 12480 bp, 10 predicted proteins | sample eDN3rd37CKraftOP_FD_128877 | JGI IMG/M metagenome (GOLD analysis project Ga0182748, IMG submission 128877) | Enriched Organic Plus compost microbial communities from Emeryville, California, USA - eDNA 3rd pass 37_C Kraft OP (version 2) (version 2) ...
GCGCGGCGGCACGCAGGCGCCGACGTTCTCGGAGATCGCCAGTAAACCGGGCTTCGATGCCGGCAAGCTCGCGCTGTTTCTGCTCGTTCCGCATCCGCAGATGCCGGACATGAACCTCTCTCGCGCGGAAGCCGCCGACCTGGCCGCCTATATCGCCGCGCAGAGCAAATAGCCGCGCGGTCAAGTAACCGCGCCGTTAGAGCATCGCCGCCCGCCCGCTAGGATTTCGGCGGCGGCTCGCGGATCTGGACGTGATACTCGACCGTGCCGCGCGCATCGTCCAGCCGCTTGCGGTAGACGAAGATGAAGTCGCACCACTTTTCGATGGCCGGGTCTCTGTTCAGCTTGCACGAGGCGGCGACCGGCGCGTGCGCGGCCGGATCGCTGTCGATGCCGGCGTGGAACCACGGCCATTGGTCGGGCGGATATCGGGCGCCGATCTGGAATCGGTAGTTACGCTGCAGATTGTCGAGGAAGGTGATCAGACAGGCGGAAACCTTCCGGGTCACCCCCACCGGCACCGCAAAGCTGGAAAAATTGGGATTGGTCGGGGTGGCCGGCGCCGGCCGGCAGCGCCCGTATTTCGTGAAGTAATTGCCGTTCGACAGGCTCTTGTAGGCGTAATTGAAATTCACATTGGGCGTGGCGTGGTCGGGGTTGGGCAAATGCTTGGTGCCGCCGACCGCGATGATCAGGCCGGTTCCGTCGGTCTGCATGTTGCCGACGGCGTCATCGACCGAATAGGCATAGGTGTAGGCCGCATCGAGAAAGGTCGGCCCGTGGATGAGGGCCACATAGGGGTGGAAGGGCCCGTATCTGCCTTTCAGCACATCGACCCAATATTGCAGCGCGTCGAATTCGTTTTTGATTTTTTGATAGTTCAGCGGCTTGTTCGGGTCGTCATAGCCGGGCGTATGCTGAAGCAGGTTCGCATCGGCCGCGCAATGTTCGTTGAACTGTACCCAGCCGTAAAGGTGTTGCAGCAGTTGCAGGTCGGTCAGGCTCTGGAGGTCGGGCGGATGCGGCTCCTTGCTCTGGTCGCAGCCCCAGCCGGTCTGGCCGTTATTGCGATAGTTCGCGATGTAGTTGCTGAAGTTGACGCGCAGTAGTTTGGTGGCGTCGTTGATGTTCTTGCAGATCGCCGCCGCATTGCCGTTCTGGCAGCGCCGCCAGAGATTGATCAGCTTCTTGATCGGCGCCGAATTCGCCGGCGCCGGCCTGAATTTCGGGGGCGAGACCCATTGTCCGTCATTGGCCTTGCCCGGGTCGTTCACGATGCTGGCGGCCAGGATTTCGAGCACCGACGGCACCTTGCCGGCGACGATCCGGCCGTCATTGCCGATATAGAGCGGCCAGCCCTGGCCCAGATTGCCGGTCTTCAGAAAGGCGGCGACGGCCGTGTTGAAATCGGCAACCGAATTCGGCGCGCCCACATATCCGACCAGGTCGTTGCCGAATGGCTCCATGACGACCGGCAGATAGGCGCTGTTGACGTAGGAAACGTCGTAATCGACGTTCTGCGGATCGAACAGGTAGTAGGGCTGGCCGGGCTTGGCGTTGTTGGGATTGACCGGCGCCGCGCCCAGGGTGAATTCGACCAGCTGCTGCGGCTCGTTCGGCTGCGGATTGCCGGTGGTCGCCGAATAGATATGGCAGGTGGCCGCGCCGACGCAATTCGGCGGATCGCTCGCGAACCGGATCGGCTTCTGGGTGGCGTCGCGCCAGAGCTTCAAGAGGGCGGCGGGCGGGCCTTTCGCCTTCGGACTTTCGTACAGATTGATGTTGCCGCCCTGCCACCATTCGATGAGCTGGTTCGGTTTGCCCGGATCGATGACGGTGACCCGCGGCGAATAGAGCGGAAGCTTGATCGTCACCGATCCGCCAGGCGGAATGCCGCGTTCGCCGGCGGCGCAGCAATTGACATACATGCGCGTGGTGCCGGCGCTGGCATAGGTCTTTTGGCCAAGCTCGGCCTTTTTGACCTTGAAGAATCCTTGCAGCCATTCGTCGGGCGTCTGTCCCGGGAACGACATCAGCGGGTAGATGCGGGCGTCCGGGGAATTGTTGTAGATGACGATCGTCATCAGCGGGATTTTCGTTTGCGCGGCTGCGCCGCCCGCGCCGCCGGCAACGAGACACCAAATGGCGAGAGCCGTCCCCAACAGCGGCTTTGTCAGCCTGCGCGCCGGTACAATCACGGTGCTCCTCCTGTCGAAACACGCGTTGACGAATCGCCGTACCGTTTTGCGATGGTAGCGTCGCGAGGTCGGCGGCCGGCGGTCGGCGCCTACCTTCGCCGCAGGCCGGCGACCGCGGAGGAAACGGCCGCGCGGGCGGGTCGCGCCGGTCGGGATGCAAGGCGCGCGATGGAGCGCGCTGCGGGGCGGGTGCGCGAAGGCAGCGTCTCCGCGAGCCGCGCAGGGCTACACGGCCCGCGGTCGCCGGGTCGCGGATGGGGAAAATCGGTCCGCCCGGCATTCGCCGGGCAGACGGCTTGCGGGGCTAGCCCGCGTTCGCCCGCTTCAAGTCCGGCGGCACCGCCTCGTCGGCGAGCGTCTTGAGCGCCTCGTCGAGCGGCATCACCTGCTGGCCTTCCTTGCCGAGGCGGCGGATCGAGACCAGGCGCTCGGCCGCTTCCTTCTTGCCGACGACGAGAAGAACGGGGACCTTGGCGAGCGAGTGCTCGCGCACCTTGTAATTGATCTTCTCGTTGCGCAGATCGCCGTCGGCGCGCAGGCCCAGCTTGCGCGCGGCCGCGACCACTTCGGCGGCGTAATCGTCGGCATCCGAGGTGATGGTCGCCACGATCGCCTGCTTGGGCGCCAGCCAGAGCGGCAGATGGCCGGCATAATGCTCGAGCACGACACCGAGGAAGCGTTCCATCGAGCCGCAGATGGCGCGATGGATCATCACCGGCGTCTTCTTGGAGCCGTCGGGCGCGATGTAGAAGGCGTCGAACCGTTGCGGCAGGTTGAAGTCGACCTGCGTGGTGCCGCATTGCCAGTCGCGGCCGATGGCGTCGCGCAGCACGTATTCGAACTTCGGCCCGTAGAAGGCGCCTTCGCCCGGATTGATCGCGGTCTTGATGCGGCCCTGGCCTTCGGCCTCGATGCGCTCGAGCACATCCGTCATGATGCCTTCGGCGTGATCCCAGGCTTCGTCCGAACCGACGCGCTGCGCCGGCCGGGTCGAGAGCTTCACCGTGAGGTCGCCGGTGAAGCCGAAATCCTGATAGGTCGACAGGATCAGCTCGTTGATCTTCAGGCACTCCTCGGCCATCTGCTCTTCGGTGCAGAACACATGGGCGTCGTCCTGCGTGAAAGCGCGCACGCGCAACAGCCCGTGCAGCGCGCCGGACGGCTCGTAGCGGTGCACGATGCCGAATTCGGCCAGACGCAGCGGCAGGTCGCGGTAGGACTTCAGCCCATGCTTGAAGATCTGGATGTGGCCCGGGCAGTTCATCGGCTTGATGGCGAAGACGCGCTCGTCCTCGGTGTGCTCGCCCGCCGTGGTCGCCTGGAACATGTTCTCGCGGAACCAGCCCCAGTGGCCGGAAGTCTCCCACAGCGACTTGTCGAGCATCTGCGGGGCGTTGACTTCCTGATAATTGCCTTTGAGCCGGCGGCGCATATAGGCGACGATTTCCTGGAACATGGTCCAGCCGCCGGCATGCCAGAACACGGTGCCGGGGCCTTCTTCCTGGAAATGGAACAGGTCCATTTCGCGGCCGAGCTTGCGGTGGTCGCGCTTCTCGGCTTCCTCGATCTGCTTGAGATAGGCGTCGAGCGCCTCCTGCTTGGCGAAGGCGGTGCCGTAGATGCGGGTGAGCATCGGATTGTTGCTGTCGCCGCGCCAATAGGCGCCGGCCACCTTCATCAGCTTGAAGGCGTTGCCGATCTTGCCCGTCGAGGTCATGTGCGGGCCGCGGCAGAGGTCGAACCAGTCGCCCTGCTTGTAGATCTTGATCTGCTGGTCTTCCGGGATCGCGTCGACCAGCTCGACCTTGAAGTTCTCGCCCATGTCGCGGAAGGTCTGCTTGGTCTTTTCGCGCGACCACACTTCCTTGGTGAAGGGTTTGTCGCGGGCGATGATCTCGGCCATCTTCTTTTCGATGACCGGCAGGTCTTCCGGGGTGAACGGCTGGTTGCGGTAGAAGTCGTAATAGAAGCCGTTCTCGATCACCGGGCCGATGGTGACCTGGGTGCCCGGCCAGAGCGACTGCACCGCCTCGGCGAGGACGTGCGCGGCGTCGTGCCGGATCAATTCCAGCGCGCGCGGGTCCTCGCGGCTGATGAATTCGATTTTCGCATCGTGCTCGATGGGATCGTTCAAATCGGTGAGCACGCCGTCGAGCGCCATCGCCACCGTGCGCTTGGCCAGCGAGGGCGAAATGCCCTTGGCGATGTCGAATCCGGTTGTGCCTTGGGGATAGTCCCGACGCGCGCCGTCGGGAAAGGTCAGCGCGACCATGCCTTCTTCTCCTTGAAGCTCACTCCTGCGAACGAGCGCAGGTAAGCGTGGCGGTCCCGTGCCGGCCGCCTTCGGCGCCGGATATAATCCGGTAAAAAAGGAAGGGCAAGGTTTAGCCTAGGCCCGCGGCGTGACGATCATCGGCATGCCGTCGCGCGGGGCGAGCGTGATGCGGCTGCGCGGGAAGACCTCGGCGTCCGCCGGCAGCGCGAAGCGATAGCGCGGCACGACGATCGACAGCACCGTGAGGATTTCCTGCATGGCGAAGCCCATGCCGATGCAGATGCGGGGGCCGAGTCCGAACGGGATATAGGCGCCGCGCGCAATTTGCGCGCGCCGCGCCGGCGCGAAGCGCTCGGGCCGGAACAGGTCGGGTTCGTCCCAGAGCAGGCGATGGCGGTGCACCACCCAGGGCGAGATCAGGATTTCGGTGCCGGCCGGCAGCTTTTCGCCGGCGAGCTCGTCGGCGGCGACCGCCTGCCGGCCAAGGAACGGCGCCGGCGGATAGAGCCGCATCGCCTCCTCGATCACCGCGCGGGTGAAGGGCAGGCGCTCGAGGCTGCCCGGCGGCGCCGGCCGGCCGCCAAGCTCGCGCGCGAGCTCGGCGCGCATTTCCGCTTCCGCCTCGGGAAACAGCGTGAGCAGGTAGGAGATCCAGGTGAGCGAATTGCCGGTGGTTTCGTGGCCGGCGGCGAGGAAGGTCAGGACATTGTCGGTCACAACATCGTCGGGCATGGGCTCGCCGGTCTGCGGATCGCGCGCGAACGACAGCCGTTCCAGCAGATCGTCGAAAGTGGTCCCGCTCGCGCGGGCGGCGAGGCGGTCCTTGACCGCCTGGCCGATCACGTCGCGGAACGCGTCGATGCTCGGGCCCGCCCGCCACTGCGACCAGCTGGGAATCCAGGGCGGCAGGTTGAGCAGCGTCGCCAGATCGACGCGGCCGATCGAGTCGAAATAGCGCGCCATTTCCGCATGCACCATCGTGCGCTCGGCATCGAGCGCGCCGGAAAAGACCGTGCGGGACACGATCTCGTAGGTGAGCCGCTGATATTGCGCGGCAAGGTCGAGCGGTCCTTGCGCGCATTCGTCGCGCCAGCGCGCGCTCATGGCTTCCGCCGCCGCGACCATATCGTCGTTGAGCGCGCCGACCGCCTTGGGCGAGAACAGGGGCGCGGTTATGCGGCGGCCGGCGCGCCAGGTCTCGCCGTCGGCGGTCAACAGGCCGTCGCCCAGCGCCGGCTGGATGCGCCGTTGCAGTTGCGGGCTCTTGCGGTAGTTGGCGGCATTGCCGACGAGCACGCGCTCGATTCCGGCGGGATCGCTGAGAAGCAGCGTGGGCTTCCACCAGCGTCCGAGCCAGACGAAGGGCTTTTCGTAGCAGGGCTGCGGCACGGTCGCGATCGGGTTCTCGCGCACCGTTCGCCACAGCTGGACGAAGCGCATGCGCCGGGGCGGCGGCACCGGCGCCGCCGGACGCGCATGACGCGCAGGACTTTCATTCGCCGTGGCTGCTAGGGTCATGTCGCTCGCCAGCCGTTCATTGCGTTGCTCATGGTCGCGCGGAAATGGCGCCGCGCGATGGCGGCGGCGTGCGTCACCGCGGCGCGGCGGCGCGTTCGGGCGCCGTCTCGTTGGTCCCGCGCCATCGCCCGTAGCGCCAGGGCGCCCACCAATGCGCATCGGCGGGCAAGGAGCCGGGCACGAAGTCGAGGCCCTGCGTTCCCCACGGGTGGCAGCGCAGGATGCGGGCGAGCGTCATCCAGCCGCCGGCCCACAGGCCGAAGCGGGTGATGGCCTCGTCGCCATATTCCGAGCAGGTCGGCAGATGGCGGCAGCGCGGGCCGATCAAGGGCGACAGCGTGTAGCGATAAAGCGTGATGAGCGCCCGCCCGGCGAGCCGGGGCAGGCGCGCAAGCAAGTTCGGCTGCGGTTCGTTTTGGCGGCGCTCGCTCATCGGGTCTTCATATAAGGTCGAGGCTGAGGGCTTGCTTGGAAACGGTCCGCGAAAAAGCACCGTTCGGTTTCGGCGACGCGGGACGGCGATGTAGGCAATTGCAGGCAATTGCGGAGCAGTTGCGGGCCCGCTCGCTTCCTCGAGCCGACCGAATTGCGACCCGCGACAGCCGGGGCAGGCCGCGCGGCGGCCCGGACGGGTATTTTGTTACTCCGCCGCCTGGGTCTTCTTGGCCTCGATCTGGTCGAGCGCGGAGACGACGGCATCGAAGGTGAGCAGGGTGGAGGCGTGGCGGGCCTTGTAGTCGCGCACCGGCTCCAGCACCGCGATGTCGGCCCATTTGCCGGCCGGCGGCGGGCCGTTCTCCTTCAGCATCTTGCGCACGGTTTCGCGCAGGGCGCGCAACTCGGCCGGGGTCGAACCGATCACGTGCCGGGCCATGATCGAAGATGAGGCCTGGCCAAGCGCGCAGGCTTTGACCTCGTGGGCGAAGTCGGACACCTCGCCGTCGCCCATCTTGAGGTCGACGGTAACGGTCGAGCCGCACAACTTGGAATGGGCGGTGGCCGTGGCATCGGGCGTGGCAAGCCGTCCCAGACGGGGAATATTGCCCGCCAGTTCCAGGATTTTGGCGTTGTAAACGTCGTTAATCATTGAGGTAACACCGGTTTGACGGCCCGCCGCATTGCCTCGGCCCCGCAATCGAATATATAGGGGTGAGCCTTGCGGTGCGAGAAGGGGTTCTCGGCGCCGCTTTCGGCTACTATATTTCTGTCGAATGGGAATGCCCGGCGCGCCGCATCGGACCAGTCCGGTCCGTGCGGGAGAGTGGCGCGGCGACCCCGGTGACACTCCCGGCGCTGTTCTCCCGTCAAGGGAACGAGAGCCGGTCGAACGGAGAGACGCGTCATGGATGCCAAGAATACCATCGTGAAGCCTTGGGCCAAGCAGGGATTGTCCGATCACGTGCGCGCGGCGCCGGTCCCGGCCGTGCCGCGGCCGTCGCGCGAGGAGGCGGAGGCGGCCGTGCGCACGCTGATCGCCTATGCCGGCGACGATCCGAACCGCGAAGGCGTGCTGGAGACGCCGAAGCGCGTCATCGACGCCTATGACGAGATCTACCAGGGCTACCGCGAGTGCCCGGCCGACGTGCTCGACCGCACCTTCAGCGAGACCGCCGGCTACGACGATTTCGTGCTGGTCAAGGACATCGGCTTCAACTCGCATTGCGAACACCACATGATGCCGTTCTTCGGCAAGGCGCATGTCGCCTATATGCCGGTGGACCGGGTCGTGGGCCTGTCGAAGCTCGCCCGCTTGGTCGACGTCTACGCGCTGCGGCTGCAGACGCAGGAGCATATGACCTCGCAGGTGGCGGCCGCCATCGACGAAGTGCTGAAGCCGCGCGGCGTGGCGGTGATGATCGAGGCCGAGCACATGTGCATGTCGATCCGCGGGGTGAGCAAGCCCGGCGCGCTCACCGTCACCACGCATTTCACCGGCATGTTCCGCGACGATCCCAAGCAGATGGCCCGTTTCATGGCCATGCTGCGCGGTAGCCGGGACTGACCGCCGGATCGGATCGCAAGCCTCTCTCCGTCATCCTGAGGCGGCCGCTGCAGGCGGCCCTCGAAGGATGACGGGCACTGCCCTGGCCGATCACCCTTCGAGGCTCGTTTCGCTCGCTCCTCAGGGTGACGGGGATAGCTTGGAGCCTGGCCGTTGTCCTCCGCTACGCACGACCTCGAAGAAGGCCTCGCCTTGACGCCCAAATTCGACGCCAACGGGCTCGTCACCGCGGTGGTGACCGATGCCGGTTCGGGCGACGTGCTGATGGTCGCGCACATGAACGCCGAGGCGCTGGCGAAGACGGTGGAAACCGGCGAGGCCTGGTATTACAGCCGCTCGCGCAAAAAGCTCTGGAAGAAGGGCGAAAGCTCCGGCCACGTCCAGCGCATCGTCGAAATGCGCGTCGACTGCGACCAGGACGCGGTCTGGCTCAAGGTCGAGCAGGCAGGCCCCGGCGCCTGCCATACCGGCCGGCGCTCCTGCTTCTACCGCATGATCCCGCTCGGCCAGCGCGGCGCGGCGCGGCTCGAATTCCGCGACGGCGAGCGCGCCTTCGATCCCGCCGCCGTCTACCGCGAGACGAAATAATACCGCCAATTCGAGGCTTCGTTTCGCGCTGCGGCACGGCCGCGCATGCGATGCGCGCTTGGCATTGCGGAAATCTCTGCTAGCCTAGCTCGATGTCAGCGATCGAACCGTTGAAAACGCCGGCTCGAGAGACGACGCGACGGTTTTGTCTCGCGCTGGTCAAGCCGTCGCATTACGACGACGACGGCTACGTCATTCAGTGGCTTCGTTCGCCCATTCCCTCCAATTCGCTGGCCTCGCTCTACGGCCTCGCGCGTGATTGCGCCGAGCGGCGCGTGCTCGGGGACGATGTCGGCATCGACATTCACGCCTTCGACGAGACCAATACGCGCATTCGCCCGGATCGCCTGGCGGCGATGATCGAAGCCGCCGGCGCCGGCATGGTGATGCTGGCGGGCGTGCAGTCGAACCAGTTTCCGCGCGCGCTCGATCTCGCCAAGCCGCTGCGCGAGCGCGGCATCATGGTCGGCATCGGAGGGTTTCACGTCTCCGGCGTGCTGGCGATGCTGAACGGCGCCGATCGCGATCTCGATCGCGCCCGCGCCATGGGCGTGTCGCTGTTCGCGGGCGAGGCGGAGGGGCGTCTCGACATCGTGCTGCGCGACGCTTGCGCGGGCCGGCTGAAGCCGCTCTATGATTTCATGGACGATCTGCCCGGCATCGAGGGCACGCCGATCCCGCTGATGGCGGTCGAGCGCGCGCAGCGCACCGCCGGCGGCACCACCTCGTTCGATGCCGGCCGCGGCTGTCCCTATCAATGCTCGTTCTGCACCATCATCAACGTGCAGGGGCGCAAGTCGCGGCGCCGCTCGCCCGACGACATCGAGCGCATCGTGCGCGAGAATTACGCGCAGGGCCTGCGCGCCTTTTTCATCACCGACGACAATTTCGCCCGCAACAAGGATTGGGAGCCGATCCTCGACCGCATCGTCCATCTGCGCGAGGTCGAGAAGTTCAACTTAAGCTTCATCATCCAGGTCGATACGCTCTGCCACAAGCTGCCGAACTTCATCGAGAAGGCGGCGCGCGCGGGCGTCAAGCGCGTGTTCATCGGGCTCGAGAACATCAACCCGGACAATCTCTTGGGCGCCAAGAAGCGGCAGAACAAGATCACCGAATATCGCAAGATGCTGCTGGCCTGGAAGAACGCCGGTGTCATCACCTATGCCGGCTACATCCTCGGCTTTCCGGGCGACAGCTACGACTCGATCATGCACGATATCGACGTGATCAAGCGCGAGCTGCCGGTCGATCTCCTCGAATTCTTCTATCTGACGCCGCTGCCCGGCTCGGAGGATCACCTCAAGCTCAGCAAGGCCGGGGCGCCGCTCGATCCCGATCTCAACAAATACGACTTGAACCACATCTGCACGACGCATCCGAAAATGTCGCGCGAGGCGTGGGACCGCGCCTACAAAATGGCGTGGCAGCGCTACTACACGATCGAGCATGTCGAGACGATCCTGCGGCGGGTGGCGGTGACCAGGGCCAACGCCTCGAACGCGCTGTTTCTGATTTCGTGGTTCATGGGCTCGATCAATATCGAGCACATCCATCCGCTCGAAGGCGGTTTCCTGCGCCGGCGTTATCGGCGCGACCGGCGTCCCGGTTTCCCGATCGAGCCGGCATGGCAGTTCTATCCCAGGCACTGGGGCAGCGTGGCCGGCCGGCTGGTGCGCTGGGCCGCGCTCTATCTCAAGCTGCGGCGCATCTATCTGCGCATCAAGCACGACCCGCGCCGTTACGAATACAGCGATCTCGCCATGACGCCGGTGGCCGACGACGAGGCCGCCACGCACGAATTGTTCGGCACCGACGCCGCGCGCGCCTTCATCGAGCAGCGCAACCGGGTGAAGCAGGCGCAGGAAGGTCATGCCGCCGCCGTGCCGGTGGCGGCGGCGGAGTAGTTACCGTCATTGCAGTCACACGCTGCTGTCGTCCCGGGCGACTGAGCGGAGCGAAGGAGACCCGGGACCGAGTACTCCGCAGCTTATCGATAGACTGCGGCGTACCGGGTCCCCGTTTGCGCGGGGACGACGGCTTGTTGAGCTTTACGCTCCCACCCTTTGCAGCAGGGCCTGCGCGCGCACCAGATGCGGGCGGTCGTACATCTTGCCGTCGATGCCGACCGCGCCGGCGCCGGGATTGGCGGCGAAGGCCGCCACCACCGCTTTCGCCTTCTCGATCTGCTCGGCCGTCGGCGTGAACACCGCGTTGATGATCGCCACCTGCGCCGGGTGAATGGCGAGCCGCCCGGTGAAGCCGTCGCGGCGCGCCATTTCGGTGTCGCGGCGCAAGCCTTCGGTGTTGCGGAAATCGACATAGACCGTCTCGATCGCCGGGAGCTTGGCGGCGGCCGCCCCGTAAAGGCACATCGAGCGCGCCAGCCGATAGGGCTCGGTGAGCGTGCCGTCGGCCTCGCGGTTGGCCTCGGCGCCGAGTTCGGCCGACAGATCCTCCGGCCCCCAGGTCATGCCGATCAGGCGCGCGCTTGAATTGCGGTAGGTGCCGGCGGCGAACAGGCCGGCGGCCGATTCCACCGACTGGGCCAGAACCTTGATCGTCCCCTCCGGCAGGCCGGCGATGGCCTCGCGCGCGGTGAGCTTGGCGTCGAGATGGGTGACGGTCGCGCCGCCTTCCGCCTTGGGAAAGACGACGGCGTCGGGCCGGCCCGGCACGATGGCGTCGAGATCGGCGTCGGTCATGCCGGTGTCGAGCCCGTTGATGCGCACCAGCAGGCGCGGGCGGTCCGCGCGCGGCGCAACGCGCTTGAGGAAGTCGAGACAGGCTTCGCGCGCCTGCGGCTTGCGCTCGACCGTGATCGAATCCTCGAGATCGATGATGACCGCATCGGCGCCGCTCGCCAGCGCCTTGTCGAGCTTGGGGCCGCCGTCGGCGGGAACGAACAGTAGAGAGCGCATGATTGGGAGGCTCCTCGGCCCCATGGTTCGAGACGGCGCGCGTTTCGCGCGGCTCCTCACCATGAGGGAGATGAGCCTCATCCCGAGGAGCGGGCGTCAGCCCGCGGCTCGAAGGATGAGGCGGTGGGTTACTTCGGACGCATGCGCATGAAGACCTGCCGGTGGCACTCGGCCACCAGCTTGCCGTCCTGCTTGAACGCCTTGTGGTGGAATTCGACGATGCCCGCGCCCGGCTTCGACTTCGATTCGCGCTTGCTCACCACCGTCGTCTCGCAATGGATGGTGTCGCCCTCGAACAGCGGGTTGGGGAAGCGCACGTCGGTCATGCCGAGATTGGCGATGGTGGTGCCGACGGTCATGTCGGAGACCTGGATGCCGATCATCAGGCCGAGCGTGAACAGCGAGTTCATCAGGGGCTGACCCCATTCGGTCTCGGTCTCGCAGAAATGGCGGTCGATGTGCAGGGGCTGTGGGTTGAGCGACATGTTGGAGAACAGCATGTTGTCCATCTGCGTCACCGTGCGGGTGAGGGGGTGCTCGTAGAGCTTGCCGACTTCGAGGTCCTCGAAATAGAGCCCGCCCCGTTTGTGCCGCTGGATCGCCTCCGCCATCGTCCTTCTCCTTCGCCTTCCTCGGCCTCGGCCGGGCGAACCGCCCCGGCACGGCCGTTTACCGTTCGTTTACCATAATTCCCCAAGGTCGCTAGGGTCGGGGTTCGGAAATTCGCTGCATTCCCGCCGCGCATCTTTCAAGCGAATTTCTGAACCCGACGACACGAGAACGTTGAGTTCGCTGGCGTCCGTCGATCCCCGGGTTTGCATCCGAGCGAGCTTCAAGGTCCTGCGAAGTTCGGACTCGGGACGCCGGGGCCGCGGAGCCAGGCTCGGTCGCGTAGCGCACGGCAATTTCCAAGGCAAGGCGATGGCGATCTCTCACGTTTCGGGCAGTGCCGTTTCCCAGATCGCGGGCGCGATCCGC
>Ga0182748_1003787_pt1 | contig 12479 bp, 9 predicted proteins | sample eDN3rd37CKraftOP_FD_128877 | JGI IMG/M metagenome (GOLD analysis project Ga0182748, IMG submission 128877) | Enriched Organic Plus compost microbial communities from Emeryville, California, USA - eDNA 3rd pass 37_C Kraft OP (version 2) (version 2) ...
GCTGATCAGCGTCACGCGCTTCTGGCTGGACAGCAAGCAGCCGCTGAAGAACCTGCGCGCGCTGCTCAAAACCAACCAGAACGGCGGCTTCGACTGCCCCGGCTGCGCCTGGGGCGACTCCCCCGAGGACGGCCGGGTGAAGTTCTGCGAGAACGGCGCCAAGGCGGTGAACTGGGAAGCCACCAAGCGCCGCGTGGACGCCGCCTTCTTCGCCCGCCACAGCGTCAGCGCGCTGCGCGAGCAGAGCGACTACTGGCTGGAGTACCAGGGCCGGCTGACCGAGCCGATGCGCTACGACCGCGCCAGCGACCGCTACGTGCCGGTGAGCTGGGACGAGGCCTTCGCCCTGGTGGCCAAGCACCTGAACAGCCTGGAAAGCCCCGACCAGGCCGAGTTCTACACCTCCGGCCGGGCCAGCAACGAGGCGGCCTTCCTCTACCAGCTGTTCGTCCGCGCCTTCGGCACCAACAACTTCCCGGACTGCTCGAACATGTGCCACGAGGCCAGCGGCGTGGCCCTGGGGCAAAGCGTCGGGGTCGGCAAGGGCACCGTCACCTTCGACGACTTCGAGCACGCCGACGCCATCTTCGTGTTCGGCCAGAACCCCGGCACCAACCACCCGCGCATGCTCGAACCGCTGCGCGAGGCGGTGAAGCGCGGCGCCCAGGTGGTGGCCTTCAACCCGCTCAAGGAGCGCGGCCTGGAGCGCTTCCAGCACCCGCAGCACGCCCTGGAGATGCTGACCAACGGCTCCGAGCCGCTGAACACCGCATTCTTCCGCCCCGCCCTGGGCGGCGACATGGCCGCCGTGCGCGGCATGGCCAAATTTCTCCTGCAGTGGGAGCGCGAGGCCCAGGCCAAGGGCGAGCCGGCGGTGTTCGATCACACCTTCATCGCCGAACACACCCATGGCATCGAGGCCTACCTGGCCAAGCTGGACGCCACCACCTGGGACGCCATCGAGCGCCAGTCGGGCCTGAGCCTGGCCGAGATCGAGACGGCGGCGACCATGTACCGCCGCGCCGAGCGCGTGATCATGTGCTGGGCCATGGGCCTGACGCAGCACCGCCATTCGGTGCCGACCCTCCAGGAAGTGGTCAACCTGCAACTTCTGCGCGGCAACATCGGCCGGCCCGGCGCCGGCCTGTGCCCGGTGCGTGGCCACAGCAACGTGCAGGGCGACCGCACCATGGGCATCAACGACCGGCCGCCGGCGGCGCTGCTCGATGCCCTGGAGAAACGCTTCGCCTTCCAGGTGCCGCGGCACAACGGCCACAACACCGTGGAAGCCATCAACGCCATGCTCGAAGGCAAGGCGCGGGTGTTCATCGGCCTGGGCGGCAACTTCGCCCAGGCCACGCCGGACAGCCCGCGCACCCACCGCGCCCTGGCGAGCTGCGCGCTGACCGTGCACATCAGCACCAAGCTCAACCGCAGCCATCTGACCTGCGGCGAAGACGCGCTGATCCTGCCCTGCCTCGGCCGCACCGACGTCGACCGCCAGGCCGGCGGCCCGCAGGCGGTGACAGTGGAAGATTCCTTCAGCATGCTCCACGCCTCCTTTGGCCAGCTGGAGCCGCTGTCGACGCAGATGCGCTCGGAACCGGCGATCATCGCCGGCATGGCCAAGGCCACCCTGGGCAACCGCCCGGTGGACTGGGACGCGCTGATCGCCGACTACGACCGCATCCGCGAGCTGATCGCCGACACCATCCCCGGCTTCGCCGGCTTCAACCAGCGGGTCAAGCACCCGGGCGGCTTCTACCTGGGCAACGCGGCCCGGGAGCGGCGCTGGAACACCGCCAGCGGCCTGGCCAACTTCAGCGCCGCGCCCCTGCCCGAGGACCTGCTGCCGGAACAGGTGCGGCGCACCGGCCAGCGCCCCGACCTGATCCTCCAGACGCTGCGCTCCCACGACCAGTACAACACCACCATCTACGGCCTGGACGACCGCTACCGCGGCGTGCGCGGCCAGCGCGAGGTGGTCTTCGCCAACGAGGCGGACATCCGCCGGCTGGGCTTCGAGCCCGGGCAGAAGGTGGACATGGTTTCGCTGTGGGACGACGGCGTGGAACGGCGGGTCAGCGGCTTCACCCTGCTGGCCTTCGACGTCCCGGAAGGCCAGGCGGCCGCCTACTACCCGGAGACCAACCCGCTGGTGCCGCTGGAAAGCCATGGCGAAGGCAGCTTCACCCCCACCTCGAAGTTCGTCGCGGTGCGCCTGGAAAACGCCCGGGACGACGGCCGCATCTTCTGAGGCTGCTCGGGCGTACGACCTCGAATGGTTGTACGCCCGGGTCATTCATCCGGAAAATTCGACGGGAAAGAGCCGAGGCTGGTCTACGGAATCGGCTTTCGCCTTTTTCTCCATCGCGTGAAATGCCATCATTGCAACAGCATTTTGTGAGAAAAACACGCGAATTCCGTACCCTCGGAATGTCATTCTGACAGCCCGAAATAGAAAAAGTTCTGTTCTTAAATCATATACTTGCGTTTTTTGATGAAAGTCGCGTCACTCGTCGGCAGAGGCTTGTAAGCGCCTTCGTACAACAGCAGCATCGGCGCCAACATCCACACAGAGAACCTCTCTATGAAGTACTCCTCGATGCTCCTGTTGTCTCTTGCGCTGGTCGGTGGTTCCGCCTTCGCGGACGGCGACACCCGTGCCGGCGTCGGTGGCGCCCTGGGCGGGGTATTGGGTACCGTCGTCGGCCAGGCGGTCGGCGGCAGCACCGGCGCAGCCATTGGCGCCGGTGTCGGTGGCGCGGCCGGCGGTGCGGTCGGCGCCCGCCACGGCAACAAGACCGAAGCGGCCATCGGCGGCGGCCTCGGCGCAGCCGGCGGCCAGGTCATCGGCAACAAGATCGGCGGCAGCACCGGCGGCCTGATCGGCGCGGCCCTGGGCGGCGGCGGCGGTGGCGCCCTGGGCAACCACTATGCCGACAGCAACCGCCACGACGATGACGACGACTACCGCGGCTACCGCCGCGCCCGCTACGACGACCGCCACCACTGGCACGACCGTGGCCGTCATCGCGGCTGGTACAAGCACCATCGCCACCACAAGCACTGGGATTGACCCAGGGCAGGCGCCCCGCGATAAACCCCGCAGCTCAGCCGGACACGCTTGTCCGGCTGTTTTGCGTTCGGAACAATGCTTCCACCCCCTTCCTTCCTGAAAGGTTCGAACATGCGCAAGACTCTCTCGGCCCTGGCCCTCGGCCTGGTCGCCAGCCAGTACGCCCTGGCCGGCGACAACACCAACGCGGCGGTCGGTAGCGGCCTGGGCGGCGCCCTGGGCAACGTCGTCGGCGGCGCCCTGGGTGGCAGCACCGGCGCGGCCATCGGCGCCGGCGTCGGCGGTGCGGCCGGCGGCGCCATGGGCGCCAAGGACGGCAAGAAGACCGAGGCCGCCATCGGCGGCGGCCTGGGCGCGGCCGGCGGCTCGGTGCTGGGCAACAAGGTCGGCGGCTCCACCGGCGCGGCCATCGGCGCCGGCCTGGGCGGCGCGGCCGGCGGCGCGGTGGGCAGCTCGCTGGCCGATGACAAGGATCATCACGACAGCGGCCACAAGCATAAGCACAAGCGCCGGCACAAACACCGCGACTGAGCCTTCAGTCGCACAGGCCACGCAAAACGCCGTTTCCTCCCTGAGAGGAAACGGCGTTTTTCATGGTGGCTGGAACCCCTGGCCGTAGGTGAAACGGCGGATTGGAGGTTGGGTGTAGGGCGCATAACGCCCACAGCGTTATCCGCCGTTTGACCTCGTTCCCAGCCGCGCTTCGGGTTCGGTCACGGAGCACCTCTTCCGGGCGCTCCGGGCTCGACCGCGAAGCCGGGCATGAGATGGGTGTAACGGCGGATAACCGCGAACGGTTATTCGCCCTACGCCGAGGGTGGGCCGGATGTAGGGCGCATAACGCCTACGGCGTTATCCGCCGTTTGACCTTAATCCCAACCGCGCTTCGGGTTCGGTCACGGAGCACCTCTTCCGGGCGCTCCAAGCTCGACCGCGACACCGGCATGAGCTCGGTGTAACGGCGGATAACCGCGAACGGTTATCCGCCCTACGCCGAGGGTGGGCCGGATGTAGGGCGCATAACGCCTACGGCGTTATCCGCCGTTTGACCTTGATCCCAACCGCGCTTCGGGTTCGGTCACGGAGCACTTGCTTCCGGGCGCTCCAAGCTCGACCGCGACACCGGCATGAGCTCGGTGTAACGGCGGATAACCGCGAACGGTTATTCGCCCTACGCCAAGGCTGGGCCGGGTGTAGGGCGCGCTCAACCGGGCTCAGCCTGCCAGCAACGCCTGCATCGCCTCGCGCAGGCCGGCGGGGATCGCCACCGGGCGGTTGCCCGCGCGTTCGACGAAGACGTGCACGAAGCGCCCGGCGGCGCAGGCCAGGTCCTCGCCCTGGCGGAACACCGCCAGCTCGTACTGCACCGAGCTGTTGCCCAGCTTGCCGACGCGCAGGCCGACCTCAATGCGCTCGGGGAAGGCCACGGGGGCGAAGTAGTCGCAGCTGGAGCTGACCACGAAGCCGACCACCTCGCCGTCGTGGATGTCCAGTCCGCCCTGCTCGATCAGGTAGGTGTTCACCGCGGTATCGAAGAAGCCGTAGTAGGTCACGTTGTTCACGTGGCCGTAGATGTCGTTGTCGTGCCAGCGCGTGGTGATCGGCTGGAAGTGCCGGTAGTCGGCGCGGCTGGGGTGTTCGCTCATGTCGTCCTCAGTAGGCGGCGCGGTAGATCGCCAGGGCATCGGCCTCGTCGACCTCGCGCGGGTTGTTGACCAGCAGGCGCTGCTGCTGCATGGCGTCGCTGGCCAACAGCCGCAGCATGTGCTCCGGCACCCCGGCGTCGCGCAGGCGCGAAGGCAGGCCGCAGCGTGGGCTGAGGTCCGCCAGCTCGTCGATGAACTGCCCGACCAGGCCGTCGCGGTCGCCGGGGCGCAGGCGCTCGCCGAGCAACAGCGGCGCCAGCTCCGCATACAGCGCGGCGGCGGCCGGCGCATTGAAGCGCATCACCTCCGGCAGCACCAGCGCGTTGGACAGGCCGTGGGGAATGTGGAAATGCCCGCCCAGCGGGTAGGCCAGGGCGTGCACCGCCGCCACCGGCGCGTTGGCGAAGGCCTGGCCGGCCAGGCAGGCGCCCAGCAGCATGGCCTGGCGCGCCTCGCGGTTGGCGCCGTCGTGCACCACCGCATCGAGGTTCCGCGCCAGCAGGCGCAGGGCCTCGCGGGCCAGCAGGTCGGACAGCGGGTTCTTCTTCAGCTTGCTGGTATAGGCCTCGATGGCGTGGACCATGGCGTCGATGCCGGTGGCCGCGGTCACCGCCGGCGGCAGGCCGAGGGTCAGGTCGGCGTCGAGCAGGGCCAGGTCCGGCAGCAGGTGCGGGCTGACCACGCCGCTCTTGGTGGTGGCGCCGGTGGTGACGATGGCGATGGGGGTGACTTCCGAACCGGTGCCGGCGGTGGTCGGCACCTGGATCAGCGGCAGCCGCGGGCCGCGGGCATTGCCCACGCCGAACAGCTCCGGCAGCGCCTGGCTGGCCTGCGGGTGGGCCAGCAGGGCGACCAGCTTGGCCACGTCCATGGAGCTGCCGCCGCCGAAACCGACCACCAGTTGCGCACCCATCTCCAGCGCCTGCATGGCGGCCTGCAGCACCACCGCTTCCGGCGGGTCGGCCAGCACCTGGTCGAACACCTGCACCGCCACCCCGGCGGCGGCGAAGCCCGGCAGCACCCCATCGAGCAGGCCCAGGCGGGTGATGCCGGGGTCGCTGACGATGAGCACGCGGTCGGCGCCGCGCTCCTGGCAAAGCGCGCCGAGGCGGACGGCGGAACCGCTCTCGCAAAGGATCTGCGCGGTGGTGGCGAAGCTGAAAGGCTGCATGACATTTCCCCGTCGTTATCGTTGTTCGGCGCAAGCGCAGTGGGGCCGTCCGGACAGCGACGGGCGATCGGGGCAGCATAGCAAGCCGCCACGATCAGGCGGAACCTTGTATCGCTATGCGAAATGAAGCACTACCAATCGAATGGATAGCGCAGCGGCGGGCAGTATTTACGAAGAGCCCAGCACCTTGGCGCGATTGAAAATAACGTAGGGGCAACTGTCTGTGTCGAGGTGCTTTTCGTAGGATGGGTTGAGCTTGCGAAACCCATGCAGTTGCGCTGATGGGTATCGCTTCGCTCAACGCCATCCTACGAAAAGCCGTGCTTTCTGGAACCGTAGGAGCAGACCTTGTCCGCGATAGCCGGACGTCCCGGCGCGGTTTGCGGATAAGATCCGCTTACGCTACGCCCCCACGCCATTCCCATGTAGGAGCGCGCCCTGCGCGCGAAATCGCGGACGGAGTCCGCTCCTGGGGCAAGGGCGGAACGGGAGGAAGACCCCCGCCACGTGGCAGGGGCGAAAAGACGGGCGGTCAGACGGCGACAGGCGCCTTGATATGCGGGTGGGATTCGTAGCCGACCAGCTCGAAGTCCTCGAAGCGGAAGTCGAACAGGTCCTTCACCTCGGGGTTGAGCTTCATGGTCGGCAGCGGCAGCGGCTCGCGGCTCAGCTGCAGGTCGGCCTGTTCCAGGTGGTTGGCGTACAGGTGGCAGTCGCCGCCGGTCCAGATGAAGTCGCCCGGCTGCAGGCCGGCGACCTGGGCCACCATCAGCGTCAGCAGGGCGTAGCTGGCGATGTTGAAGGGCACGCCGAGGAAAATGTCCGCCGAGCGCTGGTACAGCTGGCAGCTGAGCTTGCCGTCGGCGACGTAGAACTGGAACAGCGCGTGGCACGGCGGCAGGGCCATCTCGTCGATCAGCGCGGGGTTCCAGGCCGAGACGATCAGCCGGCGCGAGTCCGGATTGCGCTTGAGCATGTCCATCAGATTGGCGATCTGGTCGATATGGCGGCCGTCCGGCGCCGGCCAGGAGCGCCACTGGTAGCCGTAGACCGGGCCCAGGTCGCCGTTCTCGTCGGCCCATTCGTCCCAGATGGAGACGCCGTTTTCCTTCAGGTAGGCGATGTTGGTCGAACCTTTGAGGAACCACAGCAGCTCGTGGACGATCGATTTCAGGTGGCACTTCTTGGTGGTCACCAGGGGGAAGCCTTCGCCCAGGTCGAAGCGCATCTGGTGGCCGAATACGCTGTAGGTGCCGGTGCCGGTACGGTCGCTCTTGAAGGTGCCGTGCTCGCGCACGTGGCGCATCAGGTCGAGGTACTGTTTCATGGAAAACCCGTGTCGTAGAGAGGTCCGCGAGGCACGCCGAAGGTTCGGCGCGGGCGCATTCGCCCTGCAGAATCGCGAGATGCCGCAATACTAAGGGGCAGGCCCGCGTATCGCCACCCTTGGTTGGAGCGCGCCGACGATAAGCCAGAAGCCGGGCACGACCCGGCCCATAACCCCGTGATCCCGCCGCGGCCCCGGGCCGCCGCTGCCTGCTGAACGAGAGGTCCGCATGCCAGACCAGCCACGCTTTTCCCTGTCCCGCCGGCGCCTGCTGGCCATGGCTTGCGGCGGCGCCGTGGCCGGCGGCCTGCTGCTGGGCCCGGCGGCCCTGGCCTGGGCCGCGCTGACGCCCCAGGCCGAGGCGGAACTGGCGATCTTCATGACGCTGTCGCAGCGCCTGACCGGGCGCAGCAACCTCGACCCACGCATCGGCCAGCGCCTGTACCTGGCCCTGGCGCAGCGCGACACCGCCCTCGCCCAGAGCCTGGGCGAGCTGCAGGCGCGCCTGGGCGACGGCCCGCAGCGCTGGAGCGAGCGCCAGCAGTGGCTGGCGCGGCAGATGCTCGCCGCCTGGTACCTGGGCTACGTGGGCGAGGACGACCACCCCAGCGTGGTCGCCTATGAAAGCGCGCTGATGTTCCGCGCGGTGGACGACGTGCTGCTGCCGCGCAGCTACTGCAGCAACCAGCCGGGCTTCTGGGCCGCGCAACCGGTCGAGCGGGGGGCCTGAGCATGGCCGACACGCAAAGCGCCGACTACGTGGTGGTCGGCTCCGGCGTGGCCGGCGCCCTGGTCGCCCACCAGTTGGCCCTGGCCGGCAAGGACGTGCTGATCCTCGAAGCCGGCCCGCGGCTGTCGCGCTGGGAGATCGTCGAGCGCTTCCGCAACCAGGCCGACAAGTCCGACAACCAGGCGCCCTACCCGTCCATGGCCCACGCGCCGCACCCGCAGTACCACCCGGACAACCACTACCTGGTGCAGAAGGGCGAACATCCCTACGACGTGCAGTACCTGCGGGTGGTCGGCGGCACCACCTGGCACTGGGCGGCCTCGGCCTGGCGCTTCCTGCCCAGCGACTTCAAGCTCCAGAGCCTGTACGGCGTCGGCCGCGACTGGCCGTTCGAGTACGCGGAGCTGGAGCCCTGGTACCAGCGCGCCGAAGAGGCCCTCGGCGTCTGGGGCCCGGCCGACGAGGAGCTGGGTTCGCCGCGCAGCCAGGCCTACCCCATGGCGCCGCTGCCGCTGTCGTGGAACGAGCAGCGTGTGAAGGACGTGCTCAACGCCAACGGCTACCGCGTGGTCACCGAGCCGGTGGCGCGCAACAGCCGCCCCTTCGACGGCCGGCCGACCTGCTGCGGCAACAACAACTGCATGCCGATCTGCCCGGTCGGCGCCATGTACAACGGCATCGTCCACGTCGAGAAGGCCGAGGCCGCCGGCGCCCGGCTGCTGGACAACAGCGTGGCGTTCAAGCTGGAAAAGGGCGATGGCGGACGCATAGTCGCCGCCCTCTGCAAGGACCCGCAGGGCGAGGAGACGCGAGTCGAAGGCAAGGTCTTCGTGCTCGCTGCCAATGGCGTGGAGACGCCCAAGCTGATGCTGATGTCCGAGGTCGGCAACGCCTCCGGCATGGTTGGCCGCAACCTCATGGACCACCCCGGCACCGCGGTGCGCTTCTACGCCAGCGAGAAGCTCTGGCCCGGGCGCGGGCCGCAGGAGATGACCTCGATGGTCGGCTTCCGCGACGGCGCCTTCCGCAGCCAGTACGCGGCGAAGAAAATCCACCTGTCCAACCTCTCGCGGGTGGACCAGGTGGCCGCCGAGCTGATCCGCCAGGGCCCGCTGCTGCTCGGCCGCGAGCTGGAAGCGCAGATCCGCGACCGCGCCGCGCGCTTCGTGCGTTTCGACAGCTTCCACGAAATCCTCCCGCGCCCGCAGAACCGCATCGTACCCAGCGCCAGCGAGCGCGACGCCCTGGGCATCCCCAAGCCGGAATTCACCTACGCCATGGACGACTACGTGCGCCGCAGCGCGGTGCACACCCGAGAAGTCTATGCCCACGCTGCCAGGTTGCTCGGCGGCAGCGAGGTGCAGTTCGAGGACAGCTTCGCCAACAACAACCACATCGCCGGCACCACGCTGATGGGCGACGACCCCGGCGACTCGGTGGTGGACCGCGACTGCCGCAGCCACGACCACGCCAATCTGTTCATCGCCGGCAGCGCGGTGATGCCCACGGTGGGCTCGGTGAACTGCACCCTGAGCCTCGCCGCGCTCGCCCTGCGCCTGGCCGAGCGCCTGAAAGGGGAGGCCTGAGCATGTCCATCCGCCTGCTGGCCGCCCTCCTCCTGCTGCCCTGCCTGGCCCAGGCCGCCCCGGCCCTGGACCCGGCGCCGGCCGAGCTGCTGCAGCGCGGCGAATACCTGGCCCGCGCCGGCGACTGCGCCGCCTGCCACACCGCGCCCGGCGGCCAGCCCTTCGCCGGCGGCCTGGCGCTGACCACCCCGCTGGGCGCGGTCTACTCCAGCAATATCACCCCCGATCCACGCACCGGCATCGGCAGCTACAGCTACGAAGACTTCGCCCGCGCCCTGCGCGAAGGCGTGGCCAGGGGCGGCCTGCACCTCTACCCGGCGATGCCCTACACCGCCTACGCCAAGATCGGCGACGCGGACATGCAGGCCCTATACGCCTATTTCCTGCGCGGCGGCGTCGAGGCCGTGGCCCAGGCCAACCGCGACAGCGACATCCCCTGGCCGCTGAACATGCGCTGGCCGCTGGCCATCTGGAACGCGCTGTTCCATGACGACCGGCCCTTCCAGCCCAACCCGAAACAGAGCGCGGCCTGGAACCGCGGCGCCTACCTGGTGCAGGGCCTGGCCCACTGCGGCACCTGCCATACCCCGCGCGGCCTGGCCTTCCAGGAGAAGGCCCTGGACGAGAAGGGCAGCGGCTACCTCGCCGGCGCCGCCCTGGGCGGCTGGTACGCCTACAACATCACCAGCGACACCCACGCCGGCATCGGCGGCTGGAGCGACGCCGAACTGGTGCAGTACCTGCGCAGCGGCCGCCTGCCCGGCAAGGCCCAGGCCGCCGGGCCCATGGCCGAGGCCGTGGAGCACAGCTTCCAGTACCTGCGGCCCGACGACCTGCAGGCCATCGCCGGCTACCTGCGCAGCGTCAGGGCGGTCGGCGACGGCGAGCGCAAGCCGCGCTTCGCCTGGGGCGGCCCCGCCGACGACGTGGTGACGCTGCGCGGCGAGGACTTCGATGCCCGGAGCCGCGACGACGGCGCCCGGCTGTTCCTCGGCAACTGCGCCAGTTGCCACGGCTGGAACGGCCAGGGCACGCAGGACGCCTACTACCCCATGCTCAGCCACAACACCACGGTGGGCGCGCAGCAGCCGGACAACCTGGTGCAGGTCGTGCTCACCGGCGTGCACCGCGAAAGCGCCGGGCAGCAGGTGTTCATGCCCGGCTTCGCCGGCGCGCTCGACGACCAGCAGATCGCCACCCTGGTCAACTACCTCACGGCGCAGTTCGGCAACCCGGCGGTGAAGGTGGACAGCGCCCGGGTCGCCGCCATCCGCCAGCCCTGAACGCGCCTCATCCTTTCGAGGGGCCGCCGCCACTGCGGCGGAACCGGGTTTGACATACCCCCGGCAGTCACTGAAGCTGCTGCCACCGTGATACATGGCTGCCCGAACAACGGACGTCGCATGCAGAAGCCTGCCCATAAGAAAGACCGCAAAGGGGCCGCACCGGCCCGCCCCACCTCCTCCCCCCGCCTGGCGCGGCGCCTGGCTGCCGCGCTGGTGGCCGTGCTGTTGCTGGCCAGCGCGGGCGCCTGGTGGTACGTCGAGCACAGCGCCCCGTCGCTGCCCGTCGCGAGCCCGCCCGCGCCCCCGGCGAAACCCGTGGCGGCCGAGGCGCCGAAGGCCGGCTTCGTCGACGAGCAGCAATGCCAGGGATGCCACCAGGGCCAGTTCCAGGACTGGCAGGGCTCGCACCACCACAAGGCGATGCAGGTGGCCAACGAAGCCAACGTGCTGGGCGACTTCGCCGACGCCAGGTTCAAGGGCGAGGCCGAAAGCACCCGCTTCTTCCGCAAGGGCGAGGAATTCTGGGTGAACACCCCGGGCGCCGACGGCAAGCCGGCGGACTTCAAGGTGGCCTACACCTTCGGCGTGGCGCCGCTGCAGCAGTACCTGCTGGAATACCCCGGCGGCCGCCTGCAGGCCCTCGGCGTCGCCTGGGATACCCAGAAGCAGCGCTGGTTCGAACTCAACCCCGGGCAGCGCATCGACTTCAAGGACGAGCTGCACTGGACGCGCCCGACGCAGAACGCCAACTTCATGTGCATCGAGTGCCACACCACCGAGTTCAAGCGCAACTTCGACGCCGACAAGAACGCCTTCGCCAGCCACTGGCAGAGCCTGGGCGTCGGCTGCCAGGCCTGCCACGGCCCGGCCTCGCGCCACCTGGAATGGGCGCAGAAACCCGACGGCGACGCCAGCCGCGGGTTCGACAAGCCGCTGGGCGCCAGCACCGCCGCCAGCGAGCTGGTGGAGAACTGCGCGCGCTGCCATTCCCGCCGCGCGCCGCTGGGCGACGGCTTCCAGCACCGCCACCGGTTCATGGACGACTACCTGCCGAGCCTGCTGACCCGCGAGCTGTACCAGATCGACGGCAAGATCAAGGACGAGGTCTTCGAGTGGGGCTCCTTCACCCAGAGCAAGATGTTCGAGAAGGGCGTGAAGTGCACCGACTGCCACAACCCCCACAGCGGCCAGGTGAAGATCGCCGGCAACGGCCTCTGCCTGCAGTGCCACAACCCGGCCGGCAAGCCGGTGCGCCCGGGCATCGACGGCAAGGGCCTGCTGGCGAAGAACTACGACTCGCCCGAACACCACCACCACCAGAGCGGCACGCCTGGCGCGCAGTGCACGTCCTGCCACATGCCGGGCAAGTACTACATGGTCAACCACTACCGGCATGACCACAGCTTCAGCATTCCCGACCCGCAGCACGCGCAGAAGATAGGCGCGCCGGACGCCTGCATGGGCTGCCACCGCGACAGCGCCTCCAAGGTCAGCGAGCAGTTCCGCCTGTGGTACGCCAGCGACGCCAAGCCGGCCGGCGCCGTGCCGCGCTACGACGACACCCTGTGGAAGGCCCGCAACGGCCAGCCCGGCGCCTCGCGGGCGCTGCACCTGCTGCTGGCCAGCAGCGACCTGCCGGCGATCCGCCGCGCCA
>Ga0182748_1003788_pt1 | contig 12475 bp, 9 predicted proteins | sample eDN3rd37CKraftOP_FD_128877 | JGI IMG/M metagenome (GOLD analysis project Ga0182748, IMG submission 128877) | Enriched Organic Plus compost microbial communities from Emeryville, California, USA - eDNA 3rd pass 37_C Kraft OP (version 2) (version 2) ...
ACCTGCAGGACGTGTTCATCTTCCACCCGATCCATGTGGAGGGGCAGGTGATCGGCTTCGCCGCCTCCGTCGCGCACCATCTCGATCTCGGCGGCGGCAATCCGGGCCTCAACCCGGCGGCGGCGGATGTCTATTCCGAAGGGCTGATCATCCCGCCGATGAAGATCAACCTGAAGCGGGACTGGCATGGCGGCGGGTTCGAGCGCCTGCTGCGCGCCAATGTGCGTGTGCCGCATCAGACGATGGGCGATTTCGACGCGCAGATGGCGGCCAATGCGGTGGGGGTGCTGCGGGTGCAGGAATTGGCCGGGCGCTATGGGGTGGGAAAGGTGCTCGCCACCATGTCGGCGTTGCAGGACTATGCCGAGACCCGCATGCGCGCCGCCATCCGTGCCGTGCCCGATGGCGTCTATGTCGGCGAGGATGCGCTCGACAATGACGGCGAGGGAGAGGCGCCGGTGCCGGTGCGCGCCACCGTGACCGTGACGGGCGACAGCATCGCCGTGGATTTCACCGGCACCGCATCGCAGGTGCGGCGGAACTTCAACGCGCCCTTCGCCTCCACCGTCTCGGCCGCGGTCTCGGCACTGAAGGCAGCGCTGACCAGCCCGGACATTCCCTTCAACGACGGTGCCATGCGCCCGATCGCGGTGACGGCGCCCGAGGGCAGCCTGCTCAACCCCAGGCATCCCGCGCCGGTGCGCGCGCGCATGGAGCCATGCTCGCGCGCCTGGAACGCGGTGATGAAGGCGCTGGCGCAGGCGGCGCCCGGGAAGGTCATCGCCCCCGGCTTCGACACCACCACTGCTTATTGCCTGTCGCATCTCGGCGAGGCGGGCTGGTCGGTCTATCTGGAAGTCTTCGGCGGCGGCTTCGGCGCGACGGCGGAGACCGATGGTTGCGACGCGGTGGACAATCCGCTGTCCAACTGTTCGAACACGCCGGTGGAGGCGCTCGACCAGGATTTCGAATTCTTCCGTGTCACCGAATATGCGCTGCGGCCGGATTCCTGCGGCACGGGGCAACGACGCGGGGGCCTGGGCTTCCTGCGCCGCTACGAGGTGCTGAAGGATGGCGTGCGGCTCGCACTCTACTCCGACCGCTTCCGCCGCCCGGCGGAGGGCCTGTTCGGCGGCGGCCCCGGCGCGACCGGGGCCTGCGAGGTGCTGCGCGGCGGCCAGCGGATCCCGCTGCGCGCGCAGGACCAGATCGAGCTGCGGCAGGGCGATGTCGTCACCCTGACGCTTGGTGGCGGCGGAGGCTACGGCGACCCTGCCGCCCGCTCCGCCGCACTGATCGCGCGCGAGGTCGAGGACGGGCTGGTCAGCCCAGGCCTCGCCGCGGGCTGGGCTGCGGCGCGGTCAGCGGAGTAGCTCCCCGCGCCCGTGCCCGTCCGGCGCGCCTCAGTCCTGCAGGAAGCTGCGCAGCGCCCGGCCGCGGCTGCCGTTCTGCAGCTTGCGCAGCGCCTTCGCCTCGATCTGGCGGATGCGCTCGCGCGTGACGCCGAAGGTGCGACCCACCTCCTCCAGCGTGTGGTCGCTCGGCATGCCGATGCCGAAGCGCATGCGCAGGATCCGCTCCTCGCGCGGGGAGAGGCCGGAGAGCATCCGTGCCGCCGCCTCGCGCAGCGAGGACCGCGCCACCGCGTCGAAGGGCATCACCGCGTCGCGGTCCTCGATCAGGTCACCGAGCTCCGCATCGCCGTCCTCGCCGATCGGTGTCTCCAGGCTGACCGGCTCGCGCGCCAGGCGCTGCACCGCCCGCACCTTCTCGATCGGCATGCCAAGCCGCGAGGAGAGCTCCTCCGGCGTCGGCTCGCGGCCGCTCTCCTGCGCCAGGCGCCGGCCGACGCGGGCGATCTTGCCCGCCGTCTCCGCCATGTGCACGGGCACGCGGATGGTGCGCGCCTGGTCGGCGATGGCACGGGTGATCGCCTGGCGCACCCACCAGGTGGCGTAGGTCGCGAATTTGAAGCCGCGCCGCCAGTCGAACTTGTCCACCGCCCGCATCAGGCCGATGTTGCCTTCCTGGATCAGGTCGCCGAACATCAGCCCGCGATTGCGGTAGCGCTTGGCGATATGCACCACCAGGCGCAGATTCGCCCGCGTCAGCTCCTCCTTGGCGCGCCGCATGTCGCGGTCGCCGCGCACCACCGCGGCATGCACGCGCTTCAGTTCGGCCGGCGACAGGCCGGTCTCGGCGGCGATCGTCGCGGCCTCGGCGCGGATCGCGGGCAGGCCCTCTTCCAGCGCCTTCAGCGCCGCCGCCTGGCGGGCGACGGAGCCGGCGCCACGCGGGCGCACCGCCGCGGCGGCTGTGCGCAGCCGCTCGGCTGCCTCTTCGCTGTAGTTCCAGAGCCGCAGAAAGGCCTCGCGCGAGAGCCCCGCCGCCTGCGCCAGGCGCAGCGCGCGGCCCTCCAGCGGTATGAGGCGGCGGTTCGCCTCGCGCAGCGTCACTACCAGCTCGTCGATCCGTGCCTCGCGCAGCCGCAGGGTACGGATCAACTCGGCCGCATGCCGGAGCGCGGGCGCGCGCTCCTCGGCCGCATTCGCCGGCAGCGCCCGGAGCCGCTCTCCGATCGCCAGCACGGCGTCGAAGCCGGCCAGCGTCTCCGGCTTCAGCCGCTCTTCCAGCGAAGCGTGCGGCGCCTCGGGCGCCTCGGCGCCCTCCTCGGCAGGCTCGGCGGTCGGCGCGGAGTCCGCCGCAGCGGCGGCCGCCTCGATCTCGATCACCTCGCGCAGCGGCAGGCGGCCGGCGATCATGGCCTCGCGCCATGCGCCGAGGATGGCGAAGGTCGCCGGGCTCTCGCACAGCCCGGCCAGCATGGCCTCGCGCCCGGCCTCGATGCGCTTCGCCACCGCGATCTCGCCCTCGCGGGACAGCGGCTCGGCAGCGCCCATGTCGCGCAGGAACATGCGCACCGGATCGTCGGTGCGCACGCTCTCCGTCTCGTCCGGATCGGCGGTGCCGGCGGCGGCGGTTGCGGCCGGCGCGGCCGGAGTCGCTGGTGCCTCGGCGTCGTCGGCCTGCGCCTCCTCAACCACCGGGATGCCGGCCTCGTCCAGCATCGCCTCGGCCTCCTCGAGCTCCTCGGTCGGAGTCACATCGGGGGGCAGAAGCTGATCGATCTCGGCGCGGGTCACGTGCCCGCGCGCCTGGCCGCGGCTCAGAAGCTCGGCGAGCACCCTCGATCGGGCGTCGAACGGCATGCCGTCCTCAGCCTCGCCCCGAACCGCCTCCCTGTACCCAACCATTCCGTCCATTTGCCGATCTGCCCGCTCACCCGATCAAGAACCAAGAAAACACCACCGCGCCGTCGCGGGATGCCCTGACGGTCTTTCTTGCCGCCATTTTTCCCCTTTCCGGGGGCTCGTCCCAGAACCGCCAAGCAACGACAGCCGCCCCGCACGCCTGCGCGGCGGGCACGGCAGCCGGATGGACCCGGTACGGGAAGACGCCCCAACGGCGGGACCCACCCATATAGGAACTATGAAGGCCGGCTGACACCCCAATTCCCGGCAAAGCTCCGTTGCGCAGCTACGGGATCTCGGGCCCGGCGAGATTGCGCCGTCGGGCCCCGGGCGCTGCAGCACTGGCCGGTCCGGAGGGATCCGCCTCCAGGACGTCGGCACCCCCCCGATCCTCCCCCAATCCCCCTAGCGGATGGCCACCGGGTTGACGATGGCCTGCACGGCGCCGCGATAGAGGGGCTGGCCGAGCACGAACATGAACTCGGTCACCCTGTCCCGCACCAGGGCGGAGGTGTCCAGGGTCTCCACAATATAGATACCGTTCCTGGCCAGGAGAACCTGGTGGCCCTGCCACATGACGTTGGGGTTCCTGAAGGGCACCGCCTCCACTCCCCAGGTGTCCGCGCCGACCGCCACGGGCTCCAGCGAGGCGAGGTACTCGGCGCCGGCGCCGTCGATGCCCGGCTCCTGCTCGCCGAAGCGCTTCGGGTCCTCGCCCAGAACCGAGAGCCAGCCGGTGTGCAGCACCACGATGTCGCCCGGCGTCACCCGGACATTCTGCTGCTGCATCGCCTGGCGCAACTCGTCTGCCGTGACCAGCTCGCCGCCGTCGAGCCGCGGCTTGCCCTTGAACCTGGCGAGGTCCAGCAGCACGCCGCGGGTGACGATGGGGGGGACCTTCTCGATCCCGAGCTTCGTGACCCCTGTCGCGCTGACAAAATCCTGGGTCTTGTTGCCGTTGTAGAAGGTATTGTCGATACCGAGATGCGCCAGGCTGTCGAGCTGCGTGCCGACTCCCAGCCAGCCCGTGATCATGTCGTCCAGGTAGGACATCTTGTTCTCGCCGAAGGTCTTCCCGCCTTCCTGGCCTGGCATGAGGACCGTCACGGCGAAGTTGCGTGGCGGGAAGGCCGGCGTGCCGCGGTCCACGGGGATGCCCAGGCGGTAGGTCCTGCCTTCCCGCACCAGCCGGGCCGCCTCCTGTACCTTCTGCGGGGTCAGCAGATTGGCCGCACCGATCTCATCGTCCGGCCCCCAGCGGGAAGGGAACCAGCCCCGCTGGCCGCCTGCCACGCTGCCGCCCGACGCCGTGCCCTGTGCCTGCACCGGCGTTGCCCGGAGGCCCATCTGCACCGCGGCGCAGCCGCCACAGAGTCCGCCCAGGAGGTGCCGGCGTGAAAGCCTGTGCATGGTCCGTTTCTCCCGAAGTAGCGCCGCCTCTTCTTTCCGGGCGGCTGCCCGCGATGGTGTCGGAATCGCACCGCGCGCCGCAACCATTCGCTTCAGGCCGGCGGCCAGGACCGGTTCGCGCCGCGGCCGCTTCGGGCGACGGTCCCGCCGGGACCGCCGAGGCGTTCGAACGCGGCGGTCGCGGCGGCGTTGACGCGCGGTGCGCGACACCACGGCAGCGCCATCGCCTCGTTGGAAAACCCGGGCGGAGCGGGTGCGGCGGACCGCCGGCAGGCTGGTGCCGGGCGTCCTGCTCTGCCTCGGCATCGCGCTCGCGGCACGTCTCCTCCAGGTGCTGGAGGAGGCGGCCCTGGGCCTTCCGTATGTCGAGGCGCTGGTCCTCGCGATGCTGCTCGGGGCGGCGATCCGGGCCGCCTGGGAGCCGGACGAGCGCTGGCGCCCCGGCATCCGCTTCAGCGCGGCCCCGCTGCTGGAATTCGCGGTGGTGCTCCTCGGCGCCTCGCTCGACCTCGGGGCCGTCCTCGCTGGCGGCCCCCTGCTGCCGGCCGTCATTGCTGCGGTGGTGGTGCTGGCCCTCGTCGCCAGCTACGGCCTGGCCAGGGCCTTCGGCCTGTCGCGGCGGCTGGCAATCCTGATCGCCTGCGGCAACGCCATCTGCGGCAATTCCGCCATCGCCGCCGTCGCGCCGGTGATCGGCGCCGAGGCGCGCGAGGTCGCGGCCGCGATCGGCTTCACCGCCATCCTCGGCATCGCCGTCGTGCTCGGCCTGCCGCTGCTCGCGCCGGCGCTCGGGCTGACGGCGACGCAATATGGCGCGCTGGCAGGGCTGACCGTCTATGCGGTGCCGCAGGTGCTGGCCGCCACCGCCCCGTTCGGCAGCCTCGGCATGCAGCACGGGACCCTGGTGAAGCTGCTGCGGGTACTGATGCTCGGGCCGGTTGTGCTGGCGCTGTCGGTGGCCGTACGCCGCAAGGGGCGGGATGCCGGGCAGCGCCGTGCACCGCCTGTGCTTCCCTGGTTCATCGTGGGCTTTCTGCTGCTGGCGATGCTGAACTCGCTCGGACTGGTGCCGGAGGCGGCGCGCGCGCCGCTGCGCCTGGCCGCCGGCTGGCTGACCGCGGTCGCCCTGGCCGCGCTTGGGCTGGGCGTGGATTTGCGGGCGCTGGCTCGCGTCGGGCCGCGCGTGGCCGTGGCGGTGACGGCTTCCCTCCTGGCACTGGCCGGTCTCGCGCTCGGCGCGATCCTGTCGCTGGGCCTGGCCTGAGCGGCGAGGGGTGCATTGACGCGCGCCCTGCCATCCGTTTTGCTCGCCCAGCGTCATGGGCCGGGCGCCGTCCGCGGCTGTTACCGACAACACCTTGGAAACACGACATGTTGCACAGGGCAGGATGCGTCTCGGCCGCCCGCTGACCCTTCTCCTGCTCGCGCTCAGCGCGATGTTCATGCAGCAGAGTTTCGCCTCGCTCGGTCGAAGCCTGCCGCCGATCATCGCACCGGCGATCATTGCCGACCTGGAGCTCGATCCCGCCTGGCTCGGCCTTTACGTCGGCATCGCTGCTGCCGCAGCGCTCATCTTCCAGCTCGGTTGCGGCAGCTTCATCCTGCGATACGGCGCGCTGCGCATGAGCCAGGTGGCGCTGGTCTTCCTGGCGCTCGGGCTTGCTTCCGCCTCCGCAGGGCCGCTGCTGCTCTTCGTCGTCTCGGCCATCGTGGGCGGCGGCGGCGCGGCGGTGTCCACGCCAGCGAGCTCGCATCTGCTCGGCCGCTATTCGCCACCGCGCTACGCCCCGCTGGTCTACTCGATAAAGCAGACCTCGGTTCCGGCGGGCCTGCTGGTGGCCGGGCTGCTTGGCCCGCTGCTGACGGAGCTCATTGGGTGGCGCGGCACGCTGCTGATCTCCGCCGCCGCCTGCCTCGCTTTCGCGCTGGTACTCGAGCCGCTGCGGGGCGAGTTCGACTCGGACCGTGTGCCGACGCGCCGCTTCAGCCTTTCGGATTTCGGCACGACGCTCACCGCCGTCACCCGTGTGAAGGAGCTCCGGGCGCTCTCGCTCGCCTGCTTCGCCTTCAACGGGCTGCAGACCGTCTTCACCTCCTATTTCGTGATCTACCTGACCACGCTTGGCTACAGCCTCACGGCTGCGGGCTTCGTCTTCTCCGTGGCAATGGTGATCGCCGTGCCGGGGCGCATCTTCTGGGGCTGGCTCGGCAGCGGTTATGTCGCGCCGGGGAAGGTCCTGGGCGGGCTTGCCCTCGGCATGGCGGCGAGCGCGGCCATCACCGGCTTCTTCGGCCCGCTCTGGCCGGTGCTGCTGATCGGCCTCGTCGCTGCCGGGTTGAGCGCGACCGCCATGTCCTGGCACGGCGTGCTGCTGGCCGAGACCGCGCGGCTGGCGCCGGAGGGGATGCACGGATCGGCCACCGGCGGCGTGCTCTCCTTCGGCCAGACCGGTGCGCTGCTGCTGCCGCTGGTCTATGCCACGACGCTCAGCCTCACCGGGCGGCACGGCATCGGATTCATCCTCTGCGGCCTGCCGGCCCTGTGGGTGGGCATTGAGCTGCTGCGGGTCCGGGCCGCGCCCGAACCGACGGTGTGATCCGCCGCGGGATCCGCCTCAGCCGATGGCCGCGAGCATCCGCGCCAGCTCCGCCGGGGCGGTGATCATGGCGTCGTGGCCGGTGGCGATCTCCTGCCAGGCCCAGCCGGGCCGGCCCTTCGCCCAGCGCCGCACTGGCTCGAGCGGGGCATAGGGCGGCTCCGTGCAGGCGATGTAGGTGCAGGGCAGGCCGTTGCCGACGCGATGGCGCAGGTGCAGCGGGCTCTCATAAGCGCCGAGCGGATGCGGCGTGAGGCGCTGCGCGACCCAGGGGGTGAGGGGATGTCCTTCGGGAATCCCGAAGGAGGCGACGGGCGGCGGCGGGATGGCGATGCCGGCGCCATGCTCGCGCGCCAGTGCGCGGCGAGCCGCGGCGATCTCGGGCAGCACCGCGTCGAAGGGCGCCTGCCCGTTCTCCAGGATCAGGCTGTCGAGATAGACCAGGTGGCGCAGCCGGTCCGGGATGCGGTCCGCGGCGCCGGAGATGGCGAGCCCGCCGAAGCTGTGGCCGACCAGGATCACGCCGGTCAGCTCCTCCGCCTCGATATGCCCCACCAGGTCGGCGATGAAGGTCTCCAGCGTGATCTGGGCGGAGAGGAGATGCCGCCGCTCGCCGAGGCCTGTCTGGGTCGGCGTCGTCACCCGGTGGCCCTGTGCGCGCAGCGCCTCCGCCACCATGCGCCAGCACCAGCCGCCGTGCCAGGCACCATGCAGCAGTACATAGGTCTTCGACTCAGCCATGCGGCTTCTCCTCCCGTGCCGGGGCGATGACCGCCCAGGTCGTCGTGACGTGCACCGCGACCTCCTCGCTGCCTTCCGGACGCATCAGGATCTCGCCGAATACCATGCGCCTGCCGCGCTTGACGATGCGCGCCTCGGCGACGGTGGGGCCCGGGCCGACGGGACGCAGGAAGTTCACCGTCATGGTCGAGGTGACGCTCTCGTCCCTGCCGCCCGTCAGGCCGAGCAGCGCTGCCCACATCGCCACATCGGCGAGCCCCATCAGCGCGGGGCCGGAGGTGGTGTTGCCCGGGCGCAGCAGGTCCTCGCGCCGGGGCAGGCGCACCGTGGCGGTGCCGCCCGCGGCCTGCAGCACCTCCATGGCCCATTGCCGCGCGAGCGGCACGCCCTCGTACACGATGGCCTGGATGGCGGCCGGAGACAGCGCGCTCATCCGCGCCCCGCGACGACGCGGCCGGTGCAGGGATCGCCGCCAATCCAATAGCAGAGCTCCGCCGGCCGGCCGATGCGGTAGAGCGCGAGGTCGCAGCGCAGCCCGGTCGCCAGGCGCCCGCGGTCCGACAGGCCGAGCGCGGCTGCGGCGTGGCGCGTGACGCCGAGCAACGCCTCCGCGACGGTCAGCCGGAACAGGGTGCAGGCGAGGTTCAGCATCAGCAGCAGACTCAGCGCAGGGGAGGATCCGGGATTCATGTCCGAAGCGACCGCCATGCGAAGCCCCGTCGCACGCATGGCGGCGATGTCCGGGCGGCGTTCCTCGCGCAGGACGTAGAAGGCCCCCGGCAGCAGTACCGCGACCGAGCCGGCGCGTGCCATGGCGGCGAGCCCCTCCGCATGCGCATGCTCCAGGTGGTCGGCCGAGAGCGCGCCATAGCGGGCGGCGAGCGCGGCCCCGCCATAGTCGCAGAGCTGGTCGGCATGCAGCTTCACCGGCAGACCGGCGGCGCGGGCGGCGTCGAAGATCCGGGCCGTCTCCTCCGGCGTGAAGGCGATGCGGTCGGAGAACACGTCCACCGCATCGGCCAGCCCGGTACGTGCGGCGGCGGGCAGGATCGCTTCCGCGACATGCCGCACATAGTCGGCCTGGCGTCCGGCGAATTCCGGCGGCACGGCATGGGCGGCGAGCAGGGTGGTGGCGATCTCCACCGGGTGCTCGGCGGCGAGCCGGCGGGCGACACGGAGCTGCTTCAGCTCCGTCTCCAGATCGAGCCCGTAGCCGGACTTGATCTCGACGGTCGTCACGCCCTCGGCCATCAGCCCGGCCAGGCGCGGCTCGGCGGCCCGCAGCAACCCGTCCTCATCCGCCGCGCGGGTGGCGCGGACGGTGGAGAGGATGCCGCCGCCGGCGCGCGCGATCTCCTCATAGCTGGCGCCGGCGAGGCGCCGCTCGAACTCCGCCGCGCGGTCGCCGCCGAAGATCAGATGCGTGTGGCAGTCGATCAGCCCCGGCAGGATCCAGGCGCCGTGGCAATCCGTCACCTGCGCCGCGCCGCCGGGCAGGTCCTGCCGACGCCCGACCCAGGCGATGCGCCCCTCCCTGGAGGCAATGGCGCCGTCCTCGACGATGCCCAGCGGTGCCTCCGCGGGACCGTCCATGGTGGCGAGATGCGCATGCAGCCAGATCCGGTCGAACATCACGGCGCCTCCGTCAGCGCGGCGAAGCGGCCGCGCTCCACCAGCGCCTTCACCGCGGCGATGTCAGGCGCCATGGCGCGGTCCGTGTCCCAGGCGGCGGCCACGCTGCGCACCAGGCCGTGCGCGCGCTCGATCGGCGCGCTCGATTGCAGCGGGCGGTGAAATTCCAGGCCCTGGGCCCCGGCGAGCAGTTCGATCGCCAGGATGCCTGCCAGGTTGTCCGCCATCTCGTGCAGGCGCAGCGCGGCGCCGGTGGCCATGCTCACATGGTCCTCCTGGTTCGCGCTGGTGGGGATGGAATCGATGCTGCGCGGCGCGGCCAGCGCCCGGTTCTCCGCCACCAGCGCCGCAGCCGTGACCTGCGCCAGCATGAAGCCGCTGTTGAGGCCGCCCTCGCGCACCAGGAAGGCAGGCAGGCCGGACAGCGCCGGGTCGGTCAGCAGGGCGATGCGCCGCTCGCTGATGCTGCCGAGCTCGGCGAGGGCCAGGGCGATGACATCCGCCGCGAAGGCCACCGGGGCGGCGTGGAAATTGCCGCCGGACAGCAGCTCGAACCGGCCTTCCCCGGCTTCGACGAGCAGCGGGTTGTCGGTGACGGCATTCGCCTCGCGCTCCAGAATCTGGGCCGCCTGGTCCAGCAGGTCCAGGCAGGCGCCGGCGACTTGTGGCTGGCAGCGCAAGGAGTAGGGGTCCTGCACGCGCGGGTCGCCCCGGCGATGGCTCTCACGGATGGCGCTGCCGGCGATCAGCCCGCGCAGCGCGGCGGCGACGCGGCACTGGCCGGGCTGACCGCGCAGCGCCTGGATGCGCGCATCGAAGGGCGTGTCGCTGCCGCGTGCCGCATCCAGCGACATCGCGCCCGCCAGGAGGGCAGTGCACAGCAGCCCCTTGGCGGCAAACAGCGCGGCCAGCGCCAGCGCGGTGGAGACCTGCGTGCCGTTGAGCAGCGCCAGCCCCTCCTTCGGCCCGAGCGCCAGCGGCGCCAGGCCGGCGCGCGCCATGGCCGCGGCCCCGCTCAGCACTTCCTCTCCGGCGAAGGCCTCGCCCTCGCCGACCAGCACCAGCGATAGGTGCGCGAGCGGCGCGAGATCGCCGGAGGCGCCGACCGAGCCCTTGGCGGGAATGGCCGGCAGGATGTCGGCCTCGAGCAACCGGAGCAGCGCCTCCACCACCGCCGGCCGCACGCCGGAGGCGCCGCGGGCCAGCGATAGCGCCTTCAGCGCCAGTACCAGCCGCACCACGGGCCGCGGCAGCAGCGGCCCGGTGCCGGCGGCGTGGCTCCGCAGCAGGTTGAGCTGAAGCTGTACCAGCCGGTCCGCCGCGATGCGGGTGGAAGCGAGCCTGCCGAAGCCGGTATTCACTCCGTAGAGCGGCGCATCCGCCGCGAGTTGCGCCGCCAGCCCCGCCGCGCCCTTCTCGACGGCGGCACGCCAGCCCTCGGCCAGCCTGAGGGGCGCGCCCTCGGCCACGCGGTGAAGTCCCTTGGGCGAGGCCTCGCCCGGACGCAGCAGGACCGCGTCTGCGACCTCGCCCGGCATGGCGTCACGACCCGCCCGCCAGCGGGACGCGATGCTGCGCGCCAGGCCGGGATCTGCTACGCATCCGAACCGGCATGACCGAGGAACGGCGCGCATGAACCCGACATGGCCGCTGGCGCTGCGACGCCAGGTGCAGGTCCTGCTGGACCAGTTCCTGGCCGGCGGGGGCAATGCCTGGATCGGCGTCGCCGGTATCGAGCGGTTCGGGCTTGGTCAGCGCTTCCCGTCCACCCTGCGCGCGGGAGGACGCCTCGAAGCGCTCGGCGATCGGCCGCTCGCGCGGGCCTTCGTCTGGATCCAGGGCACCGATGCCGAACTCTGGGTCGATCCGGCGGATGCCGGCTACCGCGATCTCTACGACGCCTTCGCGCGTGCCCATCTCGGGCTTCCAGGCCGTCCCGCGGGCGCCGGCTTCAACATCGACCATGTCTTTCCGAAGGCCGCCGGGGCGCTGGACGGCCTGTCCCATGTGCGGGTGCTGGCGATCGGCGGGTCCGGCAACCAGGCGGCCGGCCGGACCGTCGAGAAGGTCATGAAGCGGCGGGCGGAGGGCGCACCCTCGGGCAAGGTGGTCCGGCACGCCACCTGGATGACCATCGGCAAGGCCGCCGGCTTCGACGGCTGGGAGGCATTGCCCGACGACACCTCGCCGGCCGCGAATGTCGCCGCCGTGCGGCGGCTCTTCGGCCATCTCGCCGCCATGGGCATCACGGCGCCATTGGGCGTCCTGGAGCAGCGCCTGACCGCGCACAGCCTGACCCGCATCCACTGAGGATCGGCGGCGGGCCATCATCGGTCCCCGGCTGCCGGCGGTGGAAGCATGGGCAGGTCCAGCCCATGCTCCCGCGCGCAGGCGACGGCCAGGTCGTAGCCCGCATCGGCGTGGCGCATCACGCCGGTCGCCGGGTCGTTCCACAGCACGCGCTTCAGGCGCCGTGCCGCCTCCTGCGTGCCGTCGCAGAGGATGACCATGCCGGCGTGCTGCGAGTAGCCCAGCCCCACGCCTCCGCCATGGTGGACGGAGACCCAGGTGGCGCCGGAGGCGGTGTTCAGCAGCGCGTTCAGCAGCGGCCAGTCCGAGACGGCGTCGGAGCCGTCCAGCATCGCCTCGGTCTCCCGGTTCGGCGATGCGACGCTGCCGCTGTCCAGGTGGTCGCGGCCGATGACGATGGGCGCCTTCAGCTCGCCGCGCGCCACCATCTCATTAAAGGCCAGGCCAAGGCGGTGCCGCTGCCCCAGCCCTACCCAGCAGATGCGCGCCGGCAGGCCCTGGAAGCTGATGCGCTCGCGCGCCATGTCCAGCCAG